>Ga0100403_1000010_pt1 | contig 183411 bp, 200 predicted proteins | sample CryGeymet201501t_FD_83663 | JGI IMG/M metagenome (GOLD analysis project Ga0100403, IMG submission 83663) | Groundwater microbial communities from Crystal Geyser aquifers in Utah, USA - Crystal Geyser metaG 2015-01t | ecosystem: Environmental > Aquatic > Deep subsurface > Groundwater | place...
AATAAACTTTGCATCCCTTGATAAGTAAATGCACTTGTGGGATCAAAACTTGTTCCTACAACACCAAATTCTAGTTCGACTGGTTGATCACCTTCGTTGATATTAAGATTAAAATTATTTACTAAGCATCTAATAAAAGTTCCATGATAAGCAGACCCCAAAGAAAACCAAGGATGTTCTGCTAATAAATCTTCTCTTGGTGAAATTAAATCTCCATCATCTTTAATTCCTGCATATGCTTGTCTCATATGATCAAACATTCTAGCAGTTGGATATTCTAATCCACCATAAATATTCCCAGCTAAATCCATTTTTATCGTTCCCTCTATCCCAACTTTATCTGCAAAGAAAACATTTCTATCTGGGATTCCAGCAATCACATCAAGATCAACATTTGCTTCTTGCTTTGGCATTAAATCATATTCTTTTGCTCTAATAATATGTTTTGCTGTAGAACTTGAGAAATCTGGTGAATCACTAAACTCATCTGAATAGATTAATATTTCAGAATAACCTAATTCTGCTACAAATTGTTCAGGGGTAATATATGACATAAAAACTCCAAAAAGAAAAAGTCTATGGATAATCTAACTATCCATAGACTTTTTCTTTTTTTAAATCAAAATTACTCTAATTTGAACAATTTATCTATTTCTAACTACAAACACATCTCCATTTGTTCCTGCGTCTCCACCTGATTCGCCTTGGACAAATGCTGTACCAATGTATTTCTTGCCAGTTTGAGTCAAATTGTAGGTTGTCCCCTCTGCTGCCCCTGATGGCACAGCTTGAGCAATCTTTTCAACAATGTAAACTCTCTCACCGGCTTGGTGCTCATAATTAACTGTTGCACCACAAACAGCAGTCTCTGCTGCTAAAACAATTCTGTTTCCAGAAACAGTACCTTTCAGCAACTCGGATGAGGTGAAATCACTTAATGATCTAACAATAAAGATATAAATTGTACCAGTAAAACTAGCGTGAGATGCTATTGTTATTCTATCAACACCAGCATCGACATGATTGTCTAATGTTGTATACAAATTTCTAATAGCCATCACATTTATATCAATATCACCAGTACAAGCACCTTCATCAACAGGAAGATAAAGTTCTAAATCAACACCAGTACTTAAATCAGCACACCATGTATCAGCAGAAACATAGGTTGCATCTGGGAAGGCTGCTGGTGTTGCATCGTTTGTGAACGTGCCGAAAGCAGCTTTGAGTTCTTCACTCTTATTAACTTTCCAGAACCTTCTAAAATCACGACCTGGATAAAGATCTATACTAGCGAGATATGTCTTAAATGTATATCCAGAAGCCAATGAAGTTACATGAGTTGATAAAGCATTAGATGTAGCAGAGAAATATCCAGCTACAGCAGAAGTTGTTGCATCAGCGGAGGCAACTAACAAACTGTCTTCTGTGGTGTTAACACCACCGAACAAATCTTCTACCTGATCGTCATCTTCTAATCCTACATATCCAACAATTTCTCTAACGTCTGTCAAAATAGAATTTGTTGCTGCTGTTCCCCAAGCTGCAACAGCGACCGCTGTTGAATCTGCATTATATGCTGAAAAAAGATCGCATTCACAAATTTTAACATAAGGAGAACTAGGTGCTTCAACAGCTAGATAGTTTTTATTTGCTGCCAAAGCAGGAGCGTTTCCTGTCCCGACGAGAGAGCTTGCTTTCCCTGATTGCCACATTGACATAACACCAGAATATCTTACTTTCAAAAGGCTAATAAATCTACAAGCTGCAAGATAATCTGAGTCAACAGCGTTGATTGTTTTTGTCCAAGCAACACCAGCATTATCTGAAAAAGCCAAAGCATCATCACCAGCATCGTTACAAACAGTTCCATCGTCATAATGCCATGAATAAAGATTGGTTCCATCTATAACAGAAGCTGCACCGCCTTCTGGTGTCCCGATTCCAAGAACCAACCAATAATTTGCTCCACCAGTTAAAACAGTTGGGTTGTTAAAAATAAAATCAATCCATCCACCGCCAGACGGTATGTCACTCGAACTAACTTTAAAACTTGTGGCAATAATTGCTGTCATATCTGGGAGAGTAACAGCATCATCAACAACATAAGCATAAAGTCCAGTGTTGGGCGAACCAGTGACAGAAACATAAAGTTGGACTTTATCAAGATAAGTGTTAGCAGTTGGCGCTAAAAATGGTGCTGCAATATAGTCTGTTGTTCCATCTAAAGCAAAATCAGCATGTGTTGTATCATAAACCTCACCAGAAGCCATATCTTCTGAACCAGGATTAAAAGAGGTATCAACAGGCTCATTTGAGATGTAAACCAATGCTTTTGCTCTTTGGTCTGCACTATCAATGTTCGCCCATCCTGTCGCACCAGCTATTGTTGTGATCGAACCGCTGTCTATGCCTGCGCCATACCACCAAATTGCATTTAAAATAGTCCCAAAATCATAGACTGTATTTCTATCAATTGAGTGCTCAACACCTTCTAAATAGAAAGATCCAGATTGGATAGTTAAATTATCGGTGTCATGGGAAAATGGGTATAAATCATAAACTGTTCCAGTTGAACTAATACTTGTAGCTTTTACACCATCCTCGACATCTGCGCCGCCCCTAACAAAAACCTTGGCTTTATTTATTTCTGACAAACCACTGTCTGATTGATCTATTGCACCAAAACCCGTGCTTAAAGCAGCATAGGAATCATTTAAATGGTTCAACAATATTTCTAAATTAGTATCTGATATAATAGCCATTTTTTCCTCCGTAATTAGAATTGTTTTTAAAAATCTAATGTATCTTTTAAAGAATTATCGGAATTGCAACAAACTTCCTTCTTTGTTAAGAAATATTTTGGACAAATGCTGTATCTTGAGCACTCCAATTAATTCTTGATCCTATTTTAGTATATTGGGATGCATTAGAAATCAATTTAACTGACATATCAATTAATTCTACATAATCTTGACCACTATTGATTAAAAATGATGTTCCTGCAACTGTCCCCTTTGGAATTGTTTGTTCAATTATCTCTGTTGTATCATCTGGTTTTTTTAATGTCATAATTAAAATGAATCCGTTTTGTGTTGTATTAGAAGTTGGATCTGGATTAACAAGAGCAGGATCTGTCAATTCTTCTGACAATCGATATAAATCATCACCATATAAACTTCCTGATGCATCTAAAACGGGGACTTTAACATAAAGAGAAGTCCCACTTGTATCTAAAATTGTTTTTTCTGTTAAAATAACTCCACGTTTTGTTGAAAGGCCAGAATAAGATCCATCATCTGTGAAATCTATATAATCAGTTCCATCAACTGAAACTCCATGGGTTGCAAAAGTGACTGAAGATTCTTCTGTTAATCTCAAATCAATTAGTGTCGAAAAGTTAGAATTTTTTCTATAAACATGATAATATTCAATTCCAGAAATATTTTCCCATCTCAAAGTGACTGTGTTATATGGTTTGCTGGTTGGGATTGAAATACTTTCAAAAGTTGACAATGAGCTTTCACCATTCGATGAAATTGCAGTTACAGCATAACTCCAAACACCAGGAGATATTCCACCATCGCTTGAATTGCTTTTTTGAGTAGATGAAATTGAAGTTATTTCAGGGACTGTTTCAAAAGATCCATAAGCATTATCCATTAATCCCCCCGAAAAAATACCCATTGTTGTTAATAATTGTTCTTCTTTTGCATAGTACCAAAGTTTTTTAAATCCATCTGAAAATTCAATTCTCTCAAAATCATTAAAAACAGGTCCATATTGATAATTAACAGATCTTTGAACTGGTCTATCATTCCAATATGAAGAAAACGATCCAGAAGTTTGATTTGTAGAATCTTCAAATGTTATTTGAGATAAATTGTTAATTATATCTACTAATGTTTGATTAAATGAAATAATATTTTTAGTTTGTTCCATTTTACCTATAAAATCAAAAATCATTAATTTCTCATCATCTGTAAATGGAATACTAGAAGATTTATCACCAATAGTCCTAGCATCATAAATATCTAAGATATTTGTATCATTGGTTGAAGCAGAAACTTTTTCTGGTGTTAATGGTTTTTCGACTAAAACTTTGGCTACCAAAACATAATTATCTGGAATTACAGGATAGTATTTAAAACTTGAAGCAAAACCACCGCTTTGATGTTCTGATGTAACAGGGGGACCATAAATTGGTGTAGCAAACAAAGATTTATAAAAGAAAACACCAGCCCCAGAAGAGTGAGAAGAAATTGGTGATTGATCATTATCATTATAATTAGAATCTATTATCAACTCTTTATTCACCGTGTCAATGCTAGAAATAAGAATTTTTTCAGAATCGACATGGGCATAAGCGGGTGTGTCAATTGATGAGATTGCGAATGTGTCCTTGATTGGAATTCTTGTTTTATCTAATGTTTGTTGTGCAGATCCAGGCCCAATGTCTGCATCAATTTCCGTAACTACTATTTCAGATGATGCCTCTATATCATCAAAATAAAAACCAAGTAAAACACCATAGTGTCCATCAGAATCATAATTATATGTAAACAAAGTATCAACATAAACATCATGTTCAGAGACTCTAACATATTCACTAGCTGAATTTATTAAATATCCCTCACCTATTGTTAGAATGTTGTCTGACCCAGATTTTTTAGAAACAATTAAATCAGTTGATTGTTTTACAGTGTATGGAATATAATCATTATTTAAAAAACTTGCAATTCTTTGAAGTTTTAATTCATATCCTCCAAGTGAAATATCACTATCAAAAGTACTTTCCCAAGAAAGATAAATATTCCCAAGAATATCTGTTAAAGTTTGCATATTTTCGTTTGTTATAAACATTAGAACCTCGCTAATTTCTCTATTCTGCTAATTCATCAAACAAATCTTGCAATGTTGATGAAATTGTTTCTCCTTGATTCTCCCAATAAGTTATAAAATCTGGAGACCAATTCATATTATTGAAAATTATACTAAAAATTTCCTTTGTCAACTCAACCATATTTAATTCTATATTATATTTACTAAAAAGAATTCCATCAAAAATAGTTTTTATAAAAGATAAAACTTCTAATTGTTTCCATCCGTAATAACCATAAATCTCTCTCATATCTATAATAAAATATTCATAAACATGATCAAGTCTATTTGATTCTGTTGTTTGTCTAATCCTCCAAATAATTCTTGCAACATCAATCTGACTTGAAGCTGGCTGTGGGAAGAAATCAGAATTTAGGGCATTTCTTAAATAAATTTTGTCGTCGAAATTATCTGTTGTCATTTCTTTCGTTTGATGTTGACGGATAAATTCTCCTGTTGAACCTTTCAGGATTTTATGCAAGAATTTCTTGCTTTCTATGTCAAAGAAAAGAGAAGAGTTGATAACACAATCTGTTTCGTTATCTGGTGGAAGAATTTGGGTTGAAACTGATTGCTGAAAAATTCTTTCTTCAGCAAAGATACTCTCTATAGCAAGAATATCAATAAATCTTTGTTGAATAACAGTTTCATGGACCAAGTTTGATTCGGAGTTATCAATTTCCCAAAAGTTTAATGAAAGACCAGAAAAATTTGTTCCATAAATTTTATTTCCAAAAAACATAGATCCATCTGTCGCAATTGGAGGACCATTTGGCAAAGATTTATATTCTTGATTAATACAAACTGCGTTATAATTCACAAAACCAGTTATCAATAAAAACTCATCAGTACGAGAGAAGACAAATGGGAACCAAGAAATTTGGCCATAAGGTGATTGAGACATCGGGGCGACTTTGTGACCAAAAACAACCCCGTTTGTGTAAGCATCAGTGTCATAACCATAGACATAATCCATCAATCTTCGAAGTTGGTTGTAAAAATAGCTGTCATCTGTTTGATCTGATGTTGATGAAGCAAGATTAAAAAGAGATTCTGCCTCTTTGATGAACAACCACCAATAATCATTTCTATCCTGAGACATCTATTGACCCCCTTATAATAAACGCATCTGTGTATGACATACCATCCCAATAATCACTTGGGAATTTTTCTGAACTAATTGACATATGATCTACACCTATGAATTTTTCAGAATCAATCACGATAGGCCCTTTTGTCCCATAAAAACCAATAGCATCTTCGTTTGTCTTTAAAATAGCATATTTAGATCCAGAACTAGCAGTTCTTGTAGTTGTTGTATATGTGATCGTATTTGATGTATTTGATTCAATTGAAATAATTGTGTTTGAAGCATCTCCATCAATTAACCAAAGATCTAATCCTGTAAAATCCTCATCTGTGTTTCCAACCGGATCCCATGTTTTTGATGTGTCTTGGATTGTTGTTGTCCCCGAAACAGTATCTGGGATCGGATTGTTTGTGATTGTCCCTGTCTCAACAGCTTCGACCGTCGAAAGCAAAATTGCATAATGGTCACCAGCTTGTGGCTCAACATTAAATGCTGTCAACAACTCGACTTCATATTGATTGTCACCTGGGGAAGAATCAGAAGTAGAAGTGATATAAACAGAAGAACCTTGAAGTGTTGCTGCTTGACCATCCATAATCCAAAGTTCTTTTCTAACAAATTGATCAGTGGAAACAGTTGTCCATTGGCCCAGATAATCAGGATCGGATGAATTCAAAACATCTGACGACAAAGTTAAAACTCCACCAGAGTAATCAACAATTGTCCCAAAATCATGATTCTTTCCATAAATTATTTTATTAATAACTTTTCTTGTCCCATCTGATCTAACTAAACCAATTGTTAAGAATGTATTTGTAACAATTGGCAAATAACTAATAGAACTTGTACTTATGTTTGCTTGTGGCAGAATAACTATTTGATCTGGGACCTCTAACTTATCTGTTGACCATGCCCAAAAACTATCTACTTTGTTAATTGTCCCAGCCCTAAAATTGTTTGATTTTGGGAAATCACCAACCCCAGCAACATTGAACCCTCCAAGCACTTTACTGTTATTGATCGGGATACCTCTCATCCCAGGAGCCCAGCTATAAATAACCGTATTGCTTGGGTTAACATACCAACCGAAATTTTCTTTTAACCAAAGTTTTTTAAAATATTCAGAAGAATCATTTGGATAAGGATCATATTCACCAGAAGCTCCTGTGATATAAAAAGAATCAGCATAAGCATTATTGTTCAATTCTAAATCATCACCAAACCAATCTGAATAACCAACAGTGTAAATATCGCTAATTGTATCAGCTAACATATAAATTCTATAAGAAGCATCATGGTTAGAATATTCTGGTAACTCCCAATCACTCATAATAATTTTATATTCATCTTCAAATGATGAATAAAATCTATTTTCAGGATCATATGGATAAAAATTAACTAAATAAACAATTGTTCCAGAAGAATAAGATTCTGTTAAAATGTTGATGTACCAAGTGTACTCTGGGTACTCTAATCCTGTGTTATCATATTCTGGATATTCATAATCAGAAAAAGATAAAGCCCATGCAGACATAGTTGAATCATAAGAAACATTTGTGATGTAATAAAGATCATTGTTTATAGATATAAAGAATGGTGTATCTGGGAAAGATGTTAAATCTTCCACATAGACCACAGTGTCCCCCGAAGAAACATCTTGTGTCAAAAAGGTGAAGGTATTTGTGACCCCATATGAATATGTATTATCTTCTGCAAACCTCCAAACAATTTTAGATTCTGAATTAAGATTATTATTTTTTTCTAATGTTGTCAAAACCATTGCATATCTTAACCCTTCTTGAAAATAAATCTCTTTGCTAAAATTAAAATCAACCCAGTTACCATTTTGTGAATCGTCTAATTCGACATCATTTGAATTAACAAAATCACTAACAGAGATGATCTTATCTGGTCTGTTTGAAGCTAGTTCACAAATTGTTAAAACCAAATTTGTAGAAGATATTTCTCCAACACGATAAAGGTAAAGAGATATTTTATCTACTCTTCTAGCAACATTCAAAAAGTCTGGAGTAAATGTTTGTGCTAAAAATGAAACATTTCCATTTAAAGCAAAATCTATATCATTAAAAATTTCATGCCTATCCTGTCTTTTAACTAATGCATCTTCTGGGATATGAGAATTAATATAATCTTGTCGATTAGTTACAACTAAATCTTGATTAAAATTTTGATAAAACCATTGATTGTTTACTTTATAACCCCATCTTACAGTTTCATCTGAATAGCCGAACAGATATGTATATTTTATTTCCCATGGGATAGTATTAAAAATACCAGTTTGTTTGTCGAAATTATATTTTGTTACTCCAAGCCATGTTTTACTGATTTTTTTATATTTATTTGTTAAAGTTCTTAAATCAGTATCATTCCAACCGATTGTATCAGCATAATCCGACATTTGTGTTCTAATTTCTTGCCAAGCATCATAAGCTACTTTTCCACCCTCTTCAATATCGCTTGAATATTCTTCGTATAACAAATTAAAATATTCTTCTTTTGTATATCTATTCTCATCACTTGGAGAAAAAACTTTCATATAGATTTTATAAGATCCACCATTTCTAGCATCTGGGATAATAGAAGCATCACCAAAATTCTTATATTCTTCAATTGAATTAATTGTAGTTGGAGTTATATATTGTTCAACAATTTCATTATTATCTATCTTTGTATTTAGATCAACATCTGAAATAAAATAATTAGCATTTGTTAAAAATATTTCTTTATCAACAGTATTATGATTTTTATCAACTAAAAACAATTTTAAGCTATAGTCCTGGTTCAAGACATTGGAATTGTTGTCGCTGGCTAGTGTTGCGGCATCTGCTGGTGGGAAATATATTTCTAATTGAGATTGGTTAATCATCTCTCGATCTTTTAGGATTAAACCTGTTTTAGTTGCATCGTCTCTATCTTGTTTTGTTGTTAGCCAATTAGATCTATCAAAAGAAGTTATTGAATCATCATAACTCCCATCGCCAGGATAATAACTAACAAACGATCTTGAAGTATCAATACCTCTTGAATATGCTGTTGCCCAATTTGTTTCATCTGAAAAATCAAAATGTTTCAAGTTGTGATTTTGAGGTGATTTCCAATAAACTAGATTTATGTACCATGGTTCAAGACTATACATTTCCGATAGGACTTCAACAGTCAAGTTGCTATCGAAAGAAGCAACAGCATCATTTGAATCTAAAATTTTTCTTATTTCATCGACAATACCCATTTGTCCGCCTGTTGAATATTTCGAATGAGAATCTAAAATGTCAACAATCCCACTATTAGAATTTATAACTCCTGTTTGAGAAGCAATGAATGCCATATAACTTGAAAAAATTAGATTTGAGGCAATATACTTCGGTAGATTGCTATAATAATTTATCCATAAATCGACGATGTTTTTTGAAAGAACACCAGAAAATTCAACATTATCTATTCCCCTTGAAGAATAGCTATCTGTAAATTCTATGTAAAGTGGGAAAGCTCTTGGTGATTCGCCTGATCTGTTGACAGAAGTTTTTTGCCCAACAATTATTTTAATAAATGGCAAATATCCATCATCAAGTTCTGGATAATAATTGAATTCGTCTAATGTTTTAGGATATTTATCAGGAAAGACATCTGGGCCTTTTTTAGTTTTATATTTAATTGAGACACCAGAATAGTTATATGTTAAGGTTGATTTGTCTATTTGCAATTGTGTATTTTTAGATACCATAGACATATCGACTTCTGTTTTAACACCTATAATAATTCCACAAATTGTTTCAACATCAGGATAATTCCCATTTTCATCTCTGTGGTTGATGCTTAAAGCCTGATCATATCTAAGACCAATTCCAGATTGCGTTTGTCCATTAAAAATACCTGCACCACCATTGAATAACAAATAAGTTGAAATCATTTCTTCTGAGAATTCGCCATATTCAGTCCATGAGGTTTGATCAAAGTTGTAAAAGAATTCCAAAAGATTATAAAATTTAGGATCAAAGGGTTCATACAAAAACATGTCATCTTCATTAGCTGAAAAATTAGTGAAATTTTTTGCTTTTAAAGTCGGATTTTGATTTTCATATTTAAGATAATCTGTTCTATTTTTAAAGAACCAATTATAATGTTTACCTGTTGCAATTGTATAATCAAAAGCGAATTGATTATAAGGATCAGAGGGAGCAGGAGTGACCAGAGGATATTCTGTCATCTGATTGGGGATGTCTGGACTACTCCAATATAAAGCGAAAACGATTAATTCATTTTGGGCAAAAGATAATCCCGTCTCTGTTGAATCCCCAACTTGAAAAATTAAATCAGTACCATCAATTGTTCTTGGTAGTTCAACAAACAAATCAGCAGACAAAGAAGTAACACTCCCGACAAAACCATTCATATCAGGACTAGCGCTTTGTGAAAAATTTTTCAATCTAAAAATTCTTATGTCATTAAAATCTCCACTTAATTTATCAAAAGAATTTTTAATTTGTTCAGAAATATCTATACTAAAAGTATCGTCGTAAACAACACTTGTAGAAGAATCATTTCTGATAACAATCCATTCCCCACATGTAAAAACAGGAATTCTGGTAGTTTCATCAGCCCCTGTGGGATAATCAAGCAAGGCATCATTCAAAGATGGATAACCATCCCAACTTGGATAAACACCTCTTGGGAACGTCGTTTCGTCAGTAAAAGTTTCCCAATAGTATGCAACATAAGGTGCGGAATGAAGATGCAAACTAGATCCAGCAAAAAAATCACCAGAAAAAACAGAAGATATTGGGTCTGGAATTTCAACAGAAATAATATCATTGTTTATGAATCCATATGAGATGTTCTTATCATCAAGATATCTTAAAGATAATGGATGCCTAAATTTAGAAAGAGAATCCGAAGTTCCAGATGTTTCTTGAATTAAAATTTTATTATAGTAATCTATTGATCCAGTAAAAAAAAGAAGAAGATTATTAATATCATATTCAACTCCAAGATTATTGACATCATAGATATTTCCATCTGCATATTTTTTAAGCAAACTAAATAAATCACTAGAATAATTTTCTAGTTTTTGAATATCATTTCTTGAATATTGAGACATGTTTTTCCTAACAATTTTTATAATGGACCAAAGGCATTAACAGGATCCATTTCTTTAGCATAAACAGATATTTGGCAAGCTCTTAACAAGCTTGCTCCTTTGTTAACATATCCATAAGAAATTGATTCGATTCGACAATCTCCAACAAATCTTGCTGGGACTCTCTCATCTTCTCGGTATTGTTCAATTATTTCTTTTGGTGTGACATCGGCCCCTGTTACTGGATGTGCAAATGTTGTTGTTGCCCATGGGTCTGTTAAACTATCTTCGTCATAAAGTTTTAGGTATGCTGCAACAGCCAAATCTTTTTCTCTCAAATCGGGTGCGACGGGGCCAGATCCACCATCATATCCAGTATGTGTATCATCCCAATCTGTTTCAAACTCACTTTCAATTGTAGTAATATATGGCGTTAATTGTGAAGCACTATAATTATCTACAAGGTATTGAGGATCAATAAAAGGATTAAGATCAAAAAAACATAAATCAAAAATCCACCATCTTGATAACTTTCTAATAGTCCTTTCTGCTAATCTTGCAATTTCATAAAGTTCTGTAGTGCTATCATCTTGATTATCTCTTCTAACATAAATAAGAATATCAAATTTATATTCTTTTTCTTGCGTTCTAAAAGCGCTCCAAGAAATATTTAACGCCTCTGCATCTATTGCTAATGCTGGTAAATCGTTCATTGAAATAACTTCACGATCACCATGCCACCATCCAGCAATCGGTCTATCAAAAACACAAGGGACTGTCGCCGTACCGACAGCAATTTGGTTCGGCCAACCACTTCTAATTAATTCTCTAAATGTTTTTGTTAATGCTTCCATTTTTCCTCAATTTTCTCAATTTTCTCAATTAAGTATTTTCAATAAGCCACTTTTTGACAAACTCTTTATGATCTGAACTAGCATCATCAAAAGATTTTGGTAGAGTAGGATCATATTTAGATATCTTATCATAATAAACAGCCTGTTCAGGTGTTTTATGTACTTTTGTTCTAAATAAAAAATCTTTATTTTTTGTCAATTTATTTGAAATAGTTTCTTTTTTTTGTAACTTATTTTTTATCATTTTAAATCTTGGTAAAATCTGCTGGATCTTTGCTTGTTCTAGGTGGTGCTGCGAACAAGTCTGAATTTATTGTTCTATGAGACCTGTAGCTATCTTGTCCTCGAAGCCAATTGTATCCATTGACAATATATTCAAGTCTACTCATAGCTACTTTATACATTCTTTCTGTGAATTCTCCAGAGGCTTTTTCAGATCCTGATAATCTTTGTTGAAAAACCATCCATGCAGACATCACGGAGGAGATAAATGGTATAGGATCTGGATATTTAACAGTGCCATCAATATTTGTTTGTTTTAATGGGACATTATAAATTCCTCCTATCAAAGCGTTAATTTGATCATCTGCGGATGCGATATAAGATTGTAGATCCACTGTTGTTAAACTTTCTGGTCTTGGGTCAAGAACGTGTGGATTTGGATTTTCTCCTTCAATAACAACTGCTCTTGGAAGATATAATCTAACATCTGATGTTGTACAATAAGCCATTTTATCTCCTAATATATCATTTGATTTGTTTGATTTTCATTGAATTCATTCAAATAACCTGGAACAAAATCTTTTCCATAATCTTTTGGTAATCCACCATTTTTTTCCCACCAAGATCTCGGTGTCTTTGTGTTAATGGCACTTTCAAGCAAATCAGAGGGTGTTTTCGATCCTGATGTCATAAAAAATTCATATTTAAAATCAGCATCAATATCAACATATTCTGTGTTAATTCTTTTAGAGTAAACCTCTATCCCTTCTGGTGCCCATTCTTCATCAACTATTTTATTTAATCTCTGGACCCATCTTGCTGATGGTTGCATTATAACAGCAAATCCACCTTGATTATGGATTTCTTTAAAAATGCTTTGCCATTCAATTCTTTGTGGTATTTCATTTGAGATATTAAGAGCAATAACTCCGAGCCCATCTTGAGAAACAATTTCCTGACCAGGAATAACATAGATATCAATCCCTTTTTTTTCTGCTATTTGTCTAGCTAATTGCCCTGGATGAAGCCAATCTGAAACAATTCCAATGATATCAAGACTTCTAACTGTAGCTGCTTGCAAAAAACTATTCATTAATGGATATAATTGGAAATCATCAAAAACCTCATTACGACCAGGGACAGCGATATGAATATCTGATCTTAATTCATTTTTTCTTAATGATTTTTTAATCATATTTTTAGCAAATTTTAGCCACATGTTTTTACCTATGGTTTAAAAACCAGCTTCTAATCCTTCTAATCCATGCTCATCACGACCGCCTAAATCATCACTAAATAATTCTTGAGGGTCAAAATCATCGGACTCATCTTCTTCTGAGACTTCAGATCCCAATCCGACTTCATCTAGAAACTGATTTGCTTTAACTCCCAAATCTATTAAATCATCAAGTCGGCCACGGCCAGCCATTTCTCTAATATCATGCATCAGATGACGCAGATCAAAATCTGGGTGTGTTCTTTCATAGTCAAGTGTTTCTGACGAACCCAAATGCCTTTTTAACTTTAATATTAATTCATCAGCGATGTTGCTTAAACCTTCTCTGTTTAAAGTTCTGGGATTTTCTTGACAGAATTTATATAGTTCTTTAAAAATAGAATTTGAATCTCTATGAAAACCTTCACGATCCAATTCGTCAACAACAGATAGTGTTCTACAAATCTTTAAAAACATTTTGTTTACTCCTAAAAAATATCACCTTGGAGAATTCTCCAAGGTGATATTTCTTTGAATCTTTTTAAAAACCTTTTTGTTATTTTATCTTTGTGTTAAAGCAGACACCAAACAACCATTAGAAACAGTGTACAAAGGATCTTCTGCTTTTCTAACTCCTTTGACCTCAAATGGAAGATCTAATTTTTCTATTTCTTGCATAACAAGTTCTTCCATTCCATTCGGGGAACTTGTTCCACCTGCGATTACAATTTCGACAGCCTCTTCAACACTTTCACCTTGTTTTGCAAATTCACTCCCAAGTGTTTTAAGTGCATAAGAAATTAATCTTCGATAGAACATATCTAATGCCATAAGAATTTCGTAATTTCTTCTTTCTACAGCTTTTTTCCCACCACTTACTTCTTTTCTTGTTGATAATTCAAATGGATCTATTGTAAAATCAGCATATTTTTCTTTTAGTGCTGTAACTTTTGAAATACTTAAATCTGCTCTTGTCTTTGAGACTTGAAGATCAATCCAGTCCCCACCTGATCCTTCATTCATTCCATATGCATTAGCGATTGAGAATTCGACTAGTGGATAACTACGATAAGCAAAACAAACGTTTATCATTCCCCCGCCCATGGATATCCCGACACCTGAAAATGGGACTTCTTCCCCATCTTCTGTCTCTATTGTTGGGTTAGTTGAATAAATAACAGCGAGACCTTCATTGATACTTTTAGGAGAAAAACCTAATTTTTGGATGATACCTTCAATCATTTTTTCGTGATACATGGTGTTAAAATTTGCATCAACAGGATTTCCAGGGACAGAGAAACAAACGACTTCACCTTTTTCTTTTGGTGTCCCAAGTAAATTTTTCAGAATCTGTCTCATTATTGAAAATGCCAAGTCAGGTTCATCTGGATTTAAGACCCCTCCTGCCATTGGCCTTCGAAGCAATGCCTTTTCATTTCTAGAACTTCTTCTAACACCTTCCATGATATTTGCAAATTTAAGAGCATCACCACCGATTACATAAATTGATGTCCCATCTGATGACTCTATAAAATTAGCTTTGGATTGTTCTAGCATTACCTTTGCTTCTTCAGAGGCTTCTATTTTTAAAAAACAATCTCTTAAAATTTGATAAATCTCTTGGCCATCAATGTCTTTTGAACAACAAGCGCAAAAAGCGGTCCCAACATCCAATCCAATCCCAGATTGTCTTTCACTTTTTTCTGACATTTTAAACTCCTTTGTTATTTTAGCTATTTTTAATTTATAGACGATTTTTAAATTATTTTGTCTAATTTTATGTTTCTAGCAATTTTTTAACGAAATATAATAATTCCATTGGATTAAATGGTTTTGAGATATAACAATCTATCCCATTTTCCCATGCTTTTAGAACATCGTTGTCTAATGATTTTGCTGTTAGCATAATTATGGGAATATCTTTTGTCGATAAATCGTTTTTAATTTTTTTAGTAAAATCTATACCATTTAAAAGTGGCAACATCCAATCAATAATAATTAAATTTGGAGGATCTTCTAACAAAGATAAAGCATCCAGACCATTGCTTGATGTCAAAACGTTATATCCAGCCCTTTCAAGGTTTATTTTTAATAAAGTTCTAATCGTTTTTTCATCGTCTATAACCAAAATATTTTTTTTATTTGTCATAAATTAGTAAGCCTTTGGTTATATTATACAGACAATCTAAATTTAGACTGTATTTTTTTCTATTTGCTCATCTATTTTTACAGAATCTTTTTTCAGCTTAAAGATCTCTCTTTTAGCAGTTCTTTCAAGAAGTTTAACACTTTCGATATCACCAGATTCATCTAAAATATCAGCGATTTTTACTATAAATTCTATTTCTGAATACTTCATTTTTTTCTCCAAATTAAATAAATTTTTGTCCACAATTTGGACAAAAATTACTATTAATCGTAATCTCTGTGCATTTACAATTCTTACAAAATAGACCCATTCCCTCTTTTAGTGAAGAATTAATAGTCTTATTTTTCTCTTCAGTTTGTTTGATTTGTTTAATTTGTTTAATTTGTTTAAATGGTATTTTTTCTTCTAATTCTTCTAATTCATCTATCTCTTCTAATTCTGTTAATTCTGTTAATTCTGTTAATTCTTCTAATTCTACCAAAATTTCATCTTTTCTAGAGGCTGTTTTTGGAAGATACCCACCTATATTATCTCCGCTTGTTATTGCAACTGAATTTTTGGCTATATTTTCTAAAACTTTTTCTTGTCCAATATCTATATATCCCTTCATATCACCATGTTTATCAATCCGTCTTGTCATTTCATATTCATCTTGATAATTAATATTTGGAGATAATCCTACTTCTTCATCTTCCTTGGCAAAATTTCTTTTATTTCCGAATTTATCTTGAAAAGATTTGTTACCATAAGCGTCCTCTGTTTTAGCAACTATTTTACCCTCGTCATCTATTTCAAGATTGATTTCATTAATTTCACCTTTTCTAAATGTCCTTCTTGGCCTAAAATCATCTTCTTTTGAAGCACTTCTAAATTTTTTAATAGATTCAATTGAATCTATTGAATCTATATCTTTTTCATTCTTTGGCATTTTTATCTCTCCCAGGTTGTTCTTTTAACAAATCAGATAAATTATCTGTTTTAGATGATTTTATAATCTTCTCTTCAGATTTTATAGTGGCGCAATCAATTTCATCTTCTCTATTTAAATGAATTGTAGCTGCTATCTCATCAAAATCTAAATTACCAGACAATTTATTAGATTCATTTAATTTGTTTGAATCATTTGAGATATTATACAACTCTTCTTGGATTATTTCTCTAATAGACTGTTTAATTAATTGACGAATTGAATTATTTTTTTCTTCAAATGATTGAATCTGGGCACAATCTTCTTGCTCTTCCTCCATCTCTTGAAGTTTTCCAGCACTCAACATTCTAGAAAGGTCTAAAGATCCTCCAAGTTTTTTAATTTCTAAAACCAGATCAAGATCTATAATCTGATCTGGTTTCATTAATAAATTAATGTCATTAATAAAAACATTTGTTTTACTAATATTCTTTATTTTTTTCATTTTTAAATTTCTTAATAGGAAGCTTTTCTTATAGTACAAAAATTCATATATAATTCAAAACTATCTATATCTTTATATAAATTTTCAAAACCATATGCTTCTTTGAATTCATTTATATAATTCATAGCTCTTTCTCTATTCCCAACTAACCATTGACCTTGTTTTAATGTATTAAAATTAGGCAAACAAACAGAATCATGAAGTTTTATAAAAAAATCCTTCCAAATTTGTTTTTTTGAAGAATAGAATAAATCTTCTATAAAATAAAGTCCACCTGGTTTTAATTTATCAAAATAAATATCAAAACTTTTTATAATTTGTTCTGGGTGATGGCTTCCATCATCTATGATCACGTCAAAAGAATCACAATCATTAAATAAATTTTCAGCACAGGATTCTTCAGTGCAATCTCCTATTTTTATATGAATTCTTTCTTCCTCATGCTGTTTACATTTTTCTAAAATATCTAAGCCATATATCTCTGAATTTATAAAATAATTTTTCCATGTTCTTAATGAACACCCATTATGAACACCAATTTCTAAAATATTCATTTTATTATTTTTAATGTCATTTAAATATTTATGATAATGTCTTGTATACCAATGTCCAGATGGGCTTTTATCAGTACCATATTTCAAAGACAATTCGTCTAATTCATGAATATCAGAATCTTTAATAATATATTCTTTTAATGTTTCAGCGTCATTATACATTTTCATTAAAATACTCCTTATTTTTCCAAGAATTGTTTATAAGTTCAATTTTTTCCTCCCATTTATTGAGAAGTTTTAAGTCATTCCTTATTTTTTGTAAATTTCTCCCATATCCATCACCTATCCCTATGGAAGATTTATAAATATTGTTGTTGATAGCAGAATTATAAACATTATCAAAGCCATTAAAGCCAACCACGGGCCATAATTGCCCACAAATTTTACATTTAAACCATTCTAAATAATTATTTAAGATTCCAAGATATTCAAGATTCTCAACTTCTTTTTCTTGTTTTTTATTTACACATTCATGTAAATAGCAAAAATTATCAGAACAATTTTTACAAAATCTATAATGATTAATATTTTCATAATTATCGTCATAGCTACTTACTGGTAAAATTTTGGCATATTTTCTGCTTTCTCTTGAAAAATAAATCATCTGTGGAGAAGAAATAATAACTTCTTTTGTTAAATTCAAATCTGCTGCTACTTTCCATCTTGTTTCGATGTCCCAATCTTATTCGTACAACCAACTAGTTAAAGCTTCATCTGTCCCATTTATTTTCAAAAAATCTTCTACAAAAAGACAAACGTCATAAAATGCATAGTTTATATATTTTGTTTGGATATTGATTATTTTTGAATCTGTTTCAAAACAAGAGGTTAAAGGATTTAAAACAATATCCTTTTCTAAAACAGATATTGTTTTGTTCGAAACAAAAGGATATTCACAATCTATTCCATTTAACCAAATTCTAGCAAATCCGATGTTGCTGTCTTTAAAATCTTTTATAAAACTAACAATATTTTTATTAATAACTCTGTTTTGCCAATAATTAAAGAATCGGCAATGATCTGGAGTGATCATAGCAGCTACATTCCTAATAGCCCAATCATATCTTCTTGCTCTAAAATCTCTTTCATAGGGAAGATAAAAAGATTGAATTCCAGTCTCTTCTTCGAAGTTTTTAATTTTATCTTTTCTTAAATCTGATTTCCAAGGATCTATGAATAAAATTGAGAAATCTTTTGAGGATTGTGATTTTAAAGAATTTAGATTAAAATCATCAAGATCATCATTATAATAATAACCATTCAATGAAATTATCAAATCATTATTAATCATTATCTGTCCTTTTTAATTCTTTTAATTCTTTTAATTCTTTTAATCTATCTATTGTGTTATCACTTTTGATCTTGGAGCTTTTTTCAGAAAAATTAAGTGGAGTTTCTTTAATTTGATCTGAATCGATTCTTCTCAAATGAAGATCTGCGATAGCATCACCCAAATCCATCCCTGTTTTTTTCTCATCCTCTTCTTGTTTAAATGAGAAATTTTGGGTGTTTGGGGTGTTTGGAATTTGATTATTTACAGAAATATTGAATACAATTTTTGACAACGATTTTGAAAAAATTAGACAACAAATAATCATTGTTAAACATATTAACAAAGTGTCTATAAGCATATCTTATTTGCCCTTCTATTTTTGTTTTATATCATCATCGTCTTTTGAACCTTTTATAACACCAACGCTAATTCTTGGTTGACCATTATCCCTGGCCCAAGTTACAAATTCTTCAACGATTTTTTGTGCTTCTTCACTAGAATAAGCTTCCACTCTTAAAAGCTCGACGTTATATAAACTCGGTTTAGCTCTTCTATCTGGATCAAATTTCCCCAACTCTTCATCTTTATCACTATTAACATCCGCTGCTAACGACACTTCTAAATCATTTGGAGAAAAATCTTCTGGCATACCACCTGGGGCACCAGTCGGATCCATTTGCTCAACATTTGCTGGGGCATACTCTTGCATATTGCTTAAATTTTGAGCAACTTTTGTTAAGTCTTCCGCTGAATCAAAACTTCCTTCATCTCTACAGGTTATTGCCATTTTAATAATTTCTGTAATTATTTCTTTATTAGTTGCTGCTAATTTATCAGAAGCCATTTCATCTTCTCCTTTTAAAAAACTAAATTTTTTAATTATTTCTTTTATATTATCACCAACAATCTTTGAGATGATATCTATAAAGATAGAATTATTCCTTTTATATGGCATTTCCTCTAACGCTTTTGAAAAACGCTTAATCAAAAGATATTCAAATTTTTCAAGCCTCTGGGGGTTATCAATATTCATAGCAATATATCTATGAATTTCATCAAAGTTCTTTTCAAAATAATCATTTACGATTAAATCACATTTCTTTTTAGCTAATAAAAATTGAGCGTCACTTAAAGAAGTATCCATAATTTAGACCTATATATTGATAGCTTTCTTCAGACTAGTAGATAAATCCTGTTGCTGATTAAGGAAATAATCAATATCTCCAATAAGTTTTAAGCAATAAACTTGTGTCTCATCTTCATCTTGTTGGTCAACTTGTGTCTTATCTTTTTCTTTTTTATTTTTAATAATAACATATGAAATATCTTTAATTTCTGGATTTTTTAAAACAAATTTATAAGTTGAACCAAAAACAAGTCCAACTGATGGGATATCCCATTGTTTAACAGGGGATATTTCAGTGTTCTTTCTAAACATTGAAATATTTCCATCAATATTTGATGACCATCTTCCCCATGTAGAAATTTTAAAATAAATATTTATAATTGCTTTTTTATCGAAAGAATTAGATCCGTATGGAACAATTGATATTCTTTTAGTATTTGAAAGAATATCTCCGATGCCATACATGGAAACACCAGAAAGCTCACAAGTGCTCATTGGAATAAGACGCTTTTTTATTTCATCAGATTTTTGATTTAAATTAATTTTTTCCGATAATATTTCACCTGGAACTTTTGATTTAAATTCATCAAAATAATCGTATGGAATCACATTCCCTATTTTTATAGATGATTTACAAGACAAATAAAAATCTTCGGAAAGAATTATTTCGAATTTCTCTATTTCACAATCTTCCATAATTCCATTGACACTATCAACTATAGAAAATTTATCACCGTAAATAGCAGACATCAAAAATGGATGAGAAGAATAACCTAATTGCCCAGATGGTAAAATAGTTAAAACATCAGCAGAACATGTGTCTGGATAATAACTGTATAACCAAGCCCCCAACCAAAGATTCCTTTCTTTTGAAAGAAAATCTAATGGGTTCATATTGTCTCGATAAACTTTAGAAAAAACACCAGGCATTATTCCTATAAAATCGTCATTTGATAAATTCACTTATTTATCCTTTCTATTCGAAAAATATATTCTTAAAACTTCAACACCATATTTACTAAATTCAAATTTGATATTCCATCCAGTAGAAACATATCTATTCCTAATCTCATATAAATAGTCATAGACATCTCCATTTTCAAATGAAATCTGAATCTCATTTAACAATAGGCAAAAATCTATATAATTATTATGATCTAAAAGCTTTTCATTAATTTTTACAATAATTTTTTCTAAAAGTTTTTCATCTAAATCTTTTTGATTCGGTTTTACATCCTCGGGTGAAATTGGTTTGGTGTGATTCAAGCTTGACATAATTCATCTCCTGTCGGAGATTATACATCAAATTGAACTATTCCGAGAGAAGATTAAACACTTTTCCCATTAGAACATCAGATTCCATATGCATTTCTGCTTGATCTAAATAATTTGATGTTTTAATAATTCTTTCAACATTCGCATAAAGTCTTTTTTCTGCTTTTAATTGATTTATTTCCTGGCGAAGAATATTTATTTCTAAATCAGTATCTTTTTTTGCAAGATTTGTTTCTTTTTCAAGCGCTCTTATTTCTCTTTCAACATCTCTAACAAGTTTGTTGTACAGTCTAAATTCTTCTCTTTGATCTTTTCTTATCTCTACGCCCCCTGGCTTCAAAGCAACTCTTCTTCTTAAAGTTCTGGCCCTTTCTTTTTTCATTTTAAGTTGTTCTTTAAGAGAATCGGCTCTAGCTTGACCAGCTTTTCGTTTATCGTCGATTAACGAAGATTTAAAATCAATTTGTTTTTGAATTAATTCTGCTTTGCTGCTTTCTCTAGACATTTTTATTCCTTATCAATTGCTCTCTTCTTTTAGCCAATTCTTCATCATCTCCAAGATTCCCTGCAACTGACTCCCATAATGCATAATAATCATCTGGAGAAACAGCTTCATTTTGCCATTCTTGAGGGAGCGAGTTATGTCCCATGTTATACAAATCCCTAATTTCCGGTTCGGAGAGTTGATCGGATTTTGCTCTCTCTGTTGTTGCTTGAATCGGATTTTCATTTACTTCTAATCCTAATTCATTAAAAACCTCATTAAAAACCTCAAGAATTAAATTGCCATCAGGTGGAATTATTTCACTAAATTTGAACTTGGTTTTAAGAAAGACAGGAAATTGATATTCTTTTGAAAGCTCTTCTGTGATAATCTCTGTGAATGGTAAAAAATAATAATTTTTGATTAATTTAATTAAATCTGGATTAATTTTTATAGCTTCTAAAATTCTATATTTAATGTTCAACCCTAATTCTGGTTTCGCTTCTTCATAGATTTCTTTAACATTTAAAGTTATTTGTTTTAAATAAGACAAGATAGAACTAAACAAGTTTGCGAACATATCTCCTTCATAGCTCTCATTGATAAGAGAAATATAACTTTCATCATTCATAAGATATGAAAGCACTGGATTGTTAACCAGAAAATATTCTGTTGCATCGCCAAAAACTTCAACTCCATTTTTTACAATATCTATTGGTAATATTTTTTTATTTTCAAATAATTCCATTAAAAATATTTCTTGGAATGGAGCGAGAATGCATTCGTCTTGCCATTGTCTAAATGCATCAAAACTTAAATAAACATTTGATCTTGCTTCACTTAATATTTCATCTATGTTTAATTCAATCTCTTGAGGTTCACCCCAATCTCTTTCAATCTCAATAAATGAAATACCATAGTAATTAGCATTAGAAATCATTCTCTCTATTTCATGATCTTCAAGAAAAATATCATAAATTTGTTGAATTTCTCTTCTAATTTCTCTATAGACAATTATATCAAAACTATTCTATGAAATTTCAAAAGCATCTTCTGAAATTTTTCTTAATTCTTCATTTTTAAATCTTTCATCATTTCCATGAAAATAATTACTATAAATTGGATCTTGAATTTCATCAGGCCAAAGTTCTTCTGCCGCTTCATACCATTCTTCATAGTTAGAAGTATTTATTGGGGGAACAGATATGAACTCTCTCTCTGGTTCTTTTTCTGGCTCTTCTTGTTTTTTCTTGAAAAGATTTCCGATTCCATTATAAATAAAATCAACAATTTTAGTTAAAAAATTATCTTCTTTTTTCTCTTCTGGGATATCTCCTTGTCCTTCTAATTCCATGTCGTCGCCAATTTTTTCAGAGATAGCGTCATACAAATGGCCCATTAATCCAGAGTATCTTCCAAATGGTCCTTTAAACCCTAATAATCTTTCTTCTAATATCTCTTTTAAAATTATTTCAATAACATCCTTATTTATTGGAGGAAGTCCAGCCTCATTTCTCTGCGAAAGATATTCCCAAATTGCATCTCTAAAAATTGATAAATCGTTTTTATTTTTTAAAAAATCAGAAGGAACAAAATATGAATATGAAAGAAGTTTTAAAACATATTTATAAATTTGTTCGTGAATGTCTGCAATCAAATATTTAAAGAATTTTTTTCTTTCTTTTTCTATTGCCATATGTTCTGGATCTAATTTAATTTGTCTTAATGCGGTTTTTTCTTTTTGAAATAAATCAGTCCAATTAATGTGTAGCGCCCCCACATCAATAAAATCGATAGCAGAAATTTTTGTAAAACTGTCACAAAAGGTATGGAATCCTTTATCGTCGAATTTATTAGATAATTTTAAACAGAATTTTTTCATGTTCCCCTCGAAATGTTTATTTCAATAAAAAACGAAATTATCCTACAAATTATAAAAGGTTATCAAGATATATTGAAAGAACTTATTTAAAATGGAGGAAAGATTATGAAAGTTCGTTCAGTTATAAAATTAGCAAAAATTTCAAATGATTTGAAAGCAAATGGTTATGATGAAGAATCAAAATCACTTGATGAATTAATTCTTCGATCAATTGCTTCAACCAAACCTACTACCAAACAGGCTATGAAAAAAGAAGCTATGTGGAGTATTCAGCAGGTTATTAATTGGATTAAAGGATTGTTCTCACCACAACAAAGAACACAGATTTCACAGGGAATTATGGACAATTCACAGCAATTTGGTCAAGAGCCACAAGTTCAACCGCAGACTACAATGCAAACTTTAAATAATCCAAATGCACCAACCGCAAAGAATTTAATGAGTGATCTAATGGCAGAATAATTAAAAAATGGCAAGTAGAGCAGAAACTGCAATTAGCAATGAATATGAAAATTTAAACAATAATTGGAGAATTCCCACATCAGAAGCAGATTCTTATGCTGGAAGCATTATTGACAACTATGGTGTTGCCATCATTATGTTGCAAATAGAATCAAAATCTAAAACAATAACATCAATGTATTGGGTTATGCCAAAAGGGAATAAATATGGTGCGGCTTTTTGCAGTTGGCTCTCAAAATTAGTTATTGGAAAAACATTAGAAGAAGCAAGACAGTTAAGAAGATCTGATGTGGAAACTTTTGCGGGAATTCGTTGGCCTAAAAAGAAAAGGATATTTACATTACCACCGCTTGATGCTTTGTCGAGAGCAATTCATTCATATGGACATATTTAAAAATGAAAGAATTTAAACAAAAATTAAATAAAATATCCCGACTTGAAGCTAATGGAGAACACGCCGATGCTGATCGCTTGTTGAAAGAATGTGCTTTGAAAGATTTTTGGGATAGATTTAAAAATCTGTTTAATAAGAAAAATCGAAGCAATCCGAAAAATGCGCCACAGCCCTCTGTAACCCCTCCTTCTTGGGAGAATGACCCGAACTACATCCCAGGGATAGCAAAGCCATCAGAGACGCCCTCAACGATGCCACAGGCCGTTGTGGGGCCACGCCAAAACATGCCGCCTGCCCCACCGGCACCAGCGCCAAAAGCACCACTGGCAACACCAACTCAAAAACCTAAAGAATCAACAATTCCAAGTAATGCGATTGAATTAGCTGGGGATTATTATGTTGATGGCCCTTGGAAAAACGGGGTTGCATCATTCTATGACCCGACAGGGAATGGGACAGCTTGGTGGAATTCTCAACCAGGAAAAAATAGAGGGAAACAAGATCAGGTAAATTGGAAAGGTATAACCAATTGGTATGAATATGGAGACTATGCTAATTCAATTCCAACAGCAGCACATAAAACGCTTCGATTTGGAACTTTTGTAAAAATCAGATGGGGCGGAAAAGAAGTAATTGTTTTGATTACAGATCGTGGGCCGTTTGTTAAAGAAAGAGATTTTGACCTCAGCCCATTTGCCCACCAACAACTTGGCTTTGATGGAATTGGGAAAATCCAATATTCAGTTCTTCAAAAAGTTGAGAATGTCGAATAAGAAAAATAAAAAATGAAAGATCATTCACAAAACCAAGATTATAATAATTTAGTAAAATCTTTTTCATGGATTCATAGCCTTGATCAATCAATTCAAGAAAAATTATATCAGTTAGAAATAAAATCTAAAGAAGTTTTCGAAAATGCTCCAGAGAATATAAAAGAAATTGTCGGTGATGTGTCTTTTGAATTCTTTGTTCCAAGAATAATATTAATTAATCTAAAAAAATTAAATGAATTAGAAAATTTTAATGAATTAGAAAAACATTATGATGTTAATAAACTAATGTTTGAGGCTTTTGAGCAACTATATTTTATTTTATTAAAATCACCTGTTTTAGAACCAGAACAAAAACCAATCGAAGAAGAAGAAATTGAAGACGATGAGGATGATGAGGATGATGAGGATGATGAGGATTACGATTTAGATCAAAATGGGGAATATTGGATTGCAGATGGAAGTTTAATGTATGCCGATGGTGACATCGGAGACAAGAATCATGAAGCACATGTCATAGAAACTCTGCTTTCACAAATTGGGATAAACGATGAAGATCCAAATTCAGGAGAAGATGAAATTTACCGAATGGCACTTGGCGAGAATTTTCCTATCTTTTTTGAATATAAAAGATTAAAAGAAAAAATTAGCCAACTTCCATTTTCAATTAGTTATTATCAAAGAAAAAACCAAGATGGTATGAACAACGAAAAAATTATTGAATTAGAACAAGAATTAAAAAATGCTGAATTGCAACTAAATGAATTAGAAGAATCTTATTATAGAGTTTTAGAAGAAAAAGAGAATCAAATTACAGAGTTTATGGAAATACTTGAAAGAATTAATTATAATAATGCAACAAAAGAAGATTACTTAAAGCTAGGACTTGATGAAATGGAAGCGAGCGTTTTAGCAGGTGAGATAGATGCAAGGGAATTTGCAATAAAAGAGTGGGGATGGAAAAGAGTCGTTGGGAACTATGTCCAAACACAAACAATGACTAGGAATGATTTGGATGAAATAGCTTCTGGGCTTGCCGAAGCTTTCAGTCCAAGAGACGACTCAACATTTAACATCGAAGTAATAGGTGGGAACAGAGCTTATTATACAGATATTCCGTTTTGGATTATTTCAGAAGCGAGCCCATCCAAAATAAGAAAGTTTCAAGGATATAGTGGATCTATTGGGCTGATGGCAAAGAAAATAATTAAATTTGAGAAACAAGGGAATCATCAAAAAGCTGATGTTTTGTTGAAAAAACTTTCACTGATTTATTCTTCTAAATGACGACGAATCATTGATTCATCGATATCTCTATCTACTTCTGGCCCAAATTCTTCTCTCATATGTCGTGGAGACATTTCTCTAAAATCAGAGATTGCATGAGGATCAATTTTTTCAATAAGTTTTGAAAGGATTTCATCATATCTAGAATCAACGTCTGGTCTTAACGACCCTTCTTCGTGATCCCATAGATCTTCAGAATCTTCTAAAAGATGGCTCAATTCCGATCTTAATTTTTCAGAATCTAATTCATATGTGCCAGATATTTCATCTGGGCCATGCAAAGGATTGTCAAGATCCCAATCAGGGAATTTTTCTGAAACATCCCCGTGAAATCGATTTAACAAATTCTCAAACGGATCATCTTGCATTTGGCTTTTCTTCCTCATACATTTGATGTTGTGACGGATTTGTCTATCAACCTCATAAAATTTCCCTCTTTTTTCAAGAGATTCTATTAATCTAAAAATTCCACTTATTTTACTTGCCATATTCTTTCTCCAAAAGAACTTTTCTGTCTTTTGGAGAAAGAACCTTCATTGAAATGAAATAATACTTGATTTTTTATCTTTTCTATTTGGCGATATGTAGTCTCATTCTGCTCCTCTAGCTTGCACAAAGGCCATAGCTACAACTACTTATCCTTACCACGGCAACAGGTCTGCACGGCCAAATACTATTTCATTCAACAACCTTGTACCTGCACCTATTTGTTACTTTTATGTAAACAGGTTTTCCATCATGCATTTGAAAAAATGGTTCTTCGCCTTCGGTGTAAGCAACAACCCTAAACACCATTATTTTACCGCTTTTCTTATTAAATTCTTTGAATAAAAATTTGTTCAAAAAATAATCTTCTTGTGAAATAAATTCAACTGCTAAAACTTCAAAAAAATCTGCTGTAAAAATTGGATCCATTTCATTATAAACAATTCTTTTACCAACTAGTTTTTGTGCTCTTTTTAGGATAGGCATGTTTTTGATCCTAGACCCAATCCATTCCATAGGCTAAAATGTAAACAATTAAATCTAATTTCCCAACATCTTTTTCAATTTCAACCAAATCTTCAAAAGTGGCTTTTTCAAAACTTTGAAACATATTATAAATTTCATCACGAATATTGTATTCGTCATTGAACCCAGGCTCTTTGCCCTGGTCAAGTTCCGTGTGTCCTGAACACCAATTGCTTCCATTCCTTATTTCATCAAACCCACCATTTTTCCAAGCGAGTTTAATTCCACTATAATCCATCATATTTTTTCTATAATCAAAAGTCCCATATGTTCTTTCGATGTAAAGAAGATGTTCTTTAAGATATTTCAAAAATTCTTCTTTATCTTTCAAGGAATAAAGTTCTTCTTTAAATGTATCTGATTTTAATTTAATTTGATTTTTAACAGATTTTAAATATTCATTTACTTCTTTTTTTAAATTTTTTAGTTCTTCCAGATTCAAACTCTCTATGTCTTTTTCGAACATTTTGCATTCCTTTCAAAAATCAAAATATAGCCTTCCAAAAGAGTCCTAAAAAGCAACCAAACAAAAGGCCAAAGCCAGCGCCAACAGGGATTGAAGGAATAGCGAATCCCCAAACAATCCCAACAAAACAAAGCAACATCAAAATCCCATATCCAACAATCTTTTTTAGTTCTCCCATTTTCCTCTCCTTTTATATTTTGAGTTTTTCAATTATTTCTTTAATTTGTCTCAAAGCTGTTTCTGCTTCATCTGGGTTATGATAAACACCTTCAAGTGATCCATAATGATGTTCAAGGCATTTAATTAACAATGCTTTAATCTTTTTTTCATCTGGAGAATAAGGAATCGCCTCTGATTTGTTATAAACTTCTTCAAGCTGTTTCTCTTTTGATTCAAAAAATTCTTCAATTTTTTGAAGCGTCCATTCTCCACGGCGAATTGCTTTCAGTTGTTCGTTGTGCCGTTGAAGATCAAGATCACCTTCAATTAAAATTTGTTCACATTCAAGCAACAATCTGACAACATGATATAAAAATTTCCAATCTTCTCCTTCGGCTTTTGCTTTTAATCCCCTTGAACTACACTCAAGCATAAGATTGTGATATTCTACGAGTTCTTCATCAGACAAGTTTTTTAGACACTCGGACATTGAGAATCCTTTCTGTGTTCATCAATATATTTTGAAAAATTTTCCATATTGTATATTTATTTAATTTTTTTCTTCTATCATAATAAAACTAATTAATCAGTAGTAAGGTGTATCCTTTTCATTATTTTAATAATTTTCTTTTTAACATTTCATTTTCTACTTGTTCTAATGTTATAGATCTTAAAATATTGTGTTTATCCTCAAATTCTTCTACTTTTTTTATTCCTTTATGCTCTTTAAATTTAGCTTTATGCAGAGATGAAAATGCATAACCTTTAAATTTATGCCAACAACCTTTGTGAAGAAAAATCTTTCTATTTTCTCGAATTAAATTCCCAACAGCAGTCGTGTGCAAAACACAAGTGTGAGGTACGAACAAACAATCAACAATGTTTGGATTGTTGTCCATTGCTAATTGAAAGAATTTGATGATTGAATAAATCTGGAAATCATATGTTCTTCCGTTATTATTCATTTCTTCTGGAACTTCGATGTGGTGCTCCTGCCAAGTTTCGAATCTTTGGATTTGCCGCCCAAAACCAAGGATTTCACCAGTTAAATGTGGGAAACACATTTCTTTTGGTGGGACGACGATGCCATAACAATCCATATCACTTGTGTCACTTGAAACACCATAAGCCATTGAGCCAGTGTAAACAAGATACACAGTGTTATCTGGAACCCATTTCGGAGGTCTAATCAGATTTTTTTTACTCAACTGTTGGAGCTTGTTCATCTCTCACCTCTGTTTAACTATGGACGCATTTCCAATTATATCTATTAGCGGTCATTTTGTCAAGTCCCTTTATGGAATTCAGCCAATACATTAGAACAAGCTTCATTTTTAGCGAGAAGTTATTGAAACGCCTGAATACTCGCTTGCTTCTGTTATTTTATATATTTTCATTTATCCGCTTCTCTGCAATCTTGAAATACTCAAGGTCTAACTCTATCCCGATAAAATTACGGCTTAGATTTCTACAGGCAACTCCCGTAGTTCCTGACCCCATGCAATTATCAAGAACCGTATCCCATTCGTCGGTGTATGTTTTGATTAAATACTCAGCAAGGGCTACAGGTTTTTCAGAACTATGAAATCTGCTGTAATTATCAACACACTTAAACTCTAAAATATTCGTTGGAAATCTTGTGGTTTTACCACCTTCAGAATCCCTCGTATTTGTTCCATCATATGTTTTGCCATTACTACATCCCTTTGCGCTATTGGTTGGTATATGCCCTTCGGTAATTTGTGGGTAATATTTACCTTTTTTGAATATACATATTTCTTCAACCTTTCTAATAGGCATCCGTTTAGCATGAAAGAAATTAGTCCCTTGATTTTTCAACCAATACCAACAATATCTAAAATCTTTTTCGTTACTTGAAATTATCTTTGTTGTAAATGGTTGAGAAGCAAACAAAGCAATCGTTCCATTTTTCTTAATTATGCGGTTATATGACTTCCAAAGTTCTTTTATATCAATACGCTCATCCCATTTTGGTGCAATCATTCCATAAGGCAAGTCACAGAAAATTAAATCGACACTTTCATTAGGAATATCTTTCATCTTCTCTAAACAGTCGCCTTGTATCAATTCAATTTTTAGCATCTTTCAACTCCTTAGCTAATTTTGAATGTTAAAATCTGAATCATTTATTCTTCTGTTCCTCTATTAGATTCTTCATCATATGATACTATCATATATGGAATCATGAAAATGCCTGCAATATGTTAATGAAATAACTGAACAGCTATTCATCCCTCCTCTAAAGAGTGAGGGCTTTCTAGCCGAATTCTGTAAATCCTTGAAATTAATCTGTTCATTCGCCATGAAAATTGTATCCATTATTTATTGCCTTGGCTTAACTCTAATATAAAATACTTCTTCATTTGAATTTTCGGTTAATTCTATTTCCAGCCCGAATGGTTTTAATAATTTATCTATTTTATCAAAAGCTGCAATAGGTTCATTCTGTAGTGAAGATATTGAAACTTCTTCGTGAGGAATATTTTGAAAATCTTCATTGGTTGTCACATCATCAAGTACATAGTCCATTTCATTATCCTTCCCAATTTGTTTTCCTAATTTTGAGAAGTCAAAGATCCATTTATTACATTTCGGACATCCGATATAAACACAAGGATTATAAATCCATCCACATTTTTCACAAGCCCTTTGACCTTTTCCAAAGATTATATCACTGATGTTTTCCATGTTTTCCTGTCTTAAAGATAAAATTGCTCTTTGTTCTTTTTCTTCAATCAGCATCTGAAAAATCATGCTTATCATAGATGTTTGGGATATAGTTTGATTCCCAACCCGGTAAAACTGGCCCAACCATCCATTTTGCTAATCTATAGCAACCATAAGGTGTGCTCAACAAATAAAGAATAGCTTGTTCTTGTATTCTAACTTTAATCATAGTTATCGTCATCCCATCACTGATCAGACCATCCTGAGCTATCAATCCAACTTTTTAAATGACCAGAGGCTTGCTCCATCTTTGCCGGGCTCAAACCCTTTCACCCGAAATAACAATGGAAACAAGCGTCAACAAGTCCCTCGATGGAATCTTTGTCATCTTCAGTTGGATTATAAATTTTAAAACAAATAAGATTCTTTACAAATTGTTCTATGATTTCTTTTCTTTTAATTAAAAATTTATCAAGTTCTACATAATAAGCATTGCATCCACCGGCCTCATAATATTCTTGGTAATTTTTATAAACTGGCAATCCATAAACTTCGATGTTTTCAGGAAGAATTGAATTAATTAACTTCGGGATTCCCTGATAACCCAATTCTTGATCTATTATCAATTGTTTTAATCCTTCGACTCCAGAATAAACATCAAAACTGAATGGCTTAAACATTCTTAAAATGTCTTCAATTTTTTTCTGTGTTTTTTGATTATTGCACACAAAAAGCTCTGACGAGCTATTGGTGGTTAAATCAACAAAGCTATGAAGCTTTACGACAACCAGTTTGTTACCCATTCAGTTTCTCCATCAACCTCTGCTCGTCCGACTCGTAATTACCCATAAAAAATGGGAAAGAATTAAATTTTTCCATAAATTCTTTACAAACTTCTTTTGACCAGGGGTTATTCATTTTGATCACAAACACGCAAAACTCTTTAATATATTGATCTAAAAATTCTTTATTTTTATCTAGGAATTCAGTTATTGACAAAAATTCTTTAGAATTTTTGTCAATTCCAAATTTTTCAAAAATTTCAATTTCTTCTGGGACAAAAATTCTAAAAAAATCTTCAAAAAAATATGTGTAACGATCATCATCTGGGTAAACAAGATTAATTAAAATTTCATACAGATCGTAATATCCATTAAATTCTTTTAAATAAAGAACACATCCATTTCTTTTTTTTCGAAAATCAAGAGCTTCAAAAGCCGCAGAAATTTCTTCAAGTTTATGAATTTTCGATGAAATAAACATTGTTGCCATTTAATCACCTTTTGGCGTTGGGTTATAACTTGAAATCAAAACTGTTTCAAAATTTTCATCTAATTTTCTATAGCCAGAAAACATTTCTGGTTCATAAACCCCAATCCCCAACCCATCAACTATTTCTGGGTGTTTATTTAGATATCCAAAGAAAGGAGCACCAACTGCGATGTCCTCAACTTTTCGTTCAATTGCTTCTGCAAAAAAAGCATCCCATTCTTTCTCTGTCTCAATCTCCTTTGCTCTTCCAACTGCTTGATAAGGCAAACAAACATAACAATAAACGCCTTCTGTTGAATCATAAATTTCCCAAAATTTATCTGCTGATTTTGGTTCCCCAACAATAATATGAAGACATGTTTTGATTTCTTTTTCAACAAATTGAATCAATGCTTTACGCCAAATTTTTTCAATGTGTGGATGACAAGAAACTGCCACTCCTCCACAAAATTCTTTTGTTGCTTCAAGAAGTTCTTCTGTTAAATGCATCCCGTTTGTGGTGAAATTCGGCAACACACGAAGTCCTGCAACAGTTTTCAAAACATCAACAAATTCAGGGTGAAGAGTTGGTTCTCCTCCTCCACCAATAGCAATTTGGAATGGTCTTTGATCTTCTGTAAGATCCCCATAAACCTTTTTGATTTTTTCAACAACATTTGGATAAATCTCGCCACTTGAAGTTGCAGAAGTATAACAATAGGGGCAACCAGCCCAACATTTTGTCCCCAATGAGACATCTTCAATTTCAGGGTTAGCCAAAGATGTTATTGGTTTTGATGGATCAATAGCAAATCGAAGAGTCTTTCCATCTTTGAACATGGCAAAATAATTACTGTCTGCCGTTTTTCTTGTTCTCATTTGGACTCTCTGCTAAATCAACCCAAATGAATTCTATAAGAATTGTATTTGCTATCAATAATTTCAAATACTTCATATGGGATAGAGTTATCTGAAGAGCTTCTAATAACAACAAAATCTTTAATTGACTTTCTTAAAACTTCATCATTTTCTCTGAAAAAGTTTTCTATTTTTTCCCACATTTGATTTTCTTTATTTTCTTTTTCGTCCCAAACTTTTTGTGAAATTGCTCTTCTTTCTTGTTCTGGTGTCTCTTTGGAATAAAAAGATCTTGGATAATCAACATCCAAATCTTTATAACACCATCGAGGGATTTTATCAGAAAAATCTTTTGAGAATGGGATAAATCTAAAAATAATTGTTGCTAAAGAACCCTCCTCTAAATAACAGATAGAAATTGTTTGTAATATTTTTAAAAGAGCATCTGGACCATGATGGACTTCTATCTCCCGAATCCCAATCCTCTTTTCAAGAAGTTCAGAAAGATTTTCGAAAAAATCATCAATTTCTTGTTTTGTTTTTTGTGTATTACAAATAAACAATTCTGACGAACTATTGGTTGTCAAATCAATTATGCTATGGATCGGGATAACCGATATCGTTCCCATCGCTCTCTCCTTCTCTTTTTCTTCCAACACAGGGTCTGAGCTAACGCCTCTATTATACAACACCGCACGAAGCTAGGCTTGTAGGATAATAAAAAAAAGAACATGGGTTCCAAGCGCTTGGAACCCATGTTCTTTTTTTTGGAGCGATTCTTTTAAAAAAACCAAATAACCCGGTTTCGGCTCTAGGAAACCAACCTATTCCACGGGTGTAGCGTTCAAAAGTTTTTCAACCGGCGGACTTCTCTGCTGTTTCATCAAACAACCTTTCTGGTTTGTCCAGGGCAAGTGCGCTAGTGTTTTGACACTCGATAGTGTATCACCAACAGGCCACCTCGGCTGAAAGGAATAAAAAAAGATCAAACATCAAAATATGCAACAATGAAAGTCTTGATTTCAATCCCACTTGCTCCAACCAACTCTTCCATCTGATTGATCGCTTGTTGAATTAAATCTGGATCAATTTGAACAAATTGATTGGACATAGGATCAAGGGATCCAATCATAATCCCAATAGCATTGATATCACCATTGACATCATAAACTTCTTGAAGAAATAATTGTTTTTCTTCACCACTTTCATCTTCTTCATAAAAAAGTGTTTCATTGTGAAGTTGAGCACATTCATTACTTTCGAGTTTGTCCCCTTTGCTTCTATCTCCATTTCAAACTCGATTCCATCATCACAAACGAACTTAACACTCTATTCTTTTTTCATTTAACTCTCTCAATTTTGATTCTCAAAAAAATCTTTAATTGTTTTTTGATAAGAATTTTCTTGACTATACGGAACAGAATTCTGCCACTCATTAGAAAGTTGTGCCGGCTCTGTCACCTCTCTCGGGGAAAAATGATTTTTCCCAAAATAACATGCTGAAAATTCATCCCCAATAGAATCTGCCATTATTTCAGCAGCTTCCTTTTCATCATTCGCAAGAACACATAAATCAATCACAACACTATCTCTGAATATCTTCATTCTCTTCTCCTAAAGAATCAAATCATCAAAAAAATCTCTTTTTGGAACTGTTTCTGTTTTCTTTTTAGTTAGTTTTTCGAATTGTTTTTTTATTAATTCTTCTCCATCAATCCACCATTCTTTTTTCCCATTCATATCTTCGTAAGCTGGCCCATCAAGCCGATGCAATTGGTTGTTTTGCCACCATTCTTTTGAACCATCAGGCCATTCAACGGCTGGGCCATCTTCTCGATGGCGTTGACCGTTTTGCCACCATTCTTTTGTGCCGTCGGCCATTTCAATTGCTGGGCCATCAAGGCGATGCCACCTTCCATTTTGATACCATTCTTTTCTCCCATTGGGATATTCAAACGCTGGCCCATCTTCACGATGTGCTATACCATTAACCCACCACTCTTTTCTACCATCCTGGATTTCAATTGCTGGGCCATCAAGGCGATGCCACCTTCCATTTTGAAACCATTCTTTTGATCCGTTGGCATATTCAATTGCGGGGCCATTCTCTCGATGAAGAGAACCATTGAGAAACCATTCTTTATGTCCATTTTCAAATTCAATTGCCGGGCCATCAATTCGATGCCTTACTCCATTTTGATACCAAAATTTTGTGCCATCAGCAATTTCAATTGCTGGCCCGTCAAGGCGATGATACTTGCCATCAACTCGCCATTCTTTATTCCCATTTTCAAGAACAGTCATTTCTGGTTCATTCATAGCATCAAACCGTTCGGCAAATACCTTTGGGGCATTTCTTAGCAAAAACAACTTCAAGAAATTCAGCACGAGAAATCAAATCTTCGCTAATAAAATTTTCCATACTCCAAACCTCCTGTGCTCTATTATACGTCAAGCCGGCCCTCTTGCACACCAGTTTTTTGGATATAATAATTTATTTTTTAAAGATAAAAAGAACATAAGAAAAATTAAATGCCACGACTCAACAAACCCGCTCACAGAGCGGGTTTGTTTGGCGGGAAAGTGGAAGAATGGAATAAAGAAATCATTAAGAGGATTTCCAAAGGCTACGGAAAAATCTAGATCTTCCACCAGGAAGTTGGAATTCTGGTGTAACAATAACTCCAGTCATTGGGTATCTTTCGATTGCTAGTTTTTCTTTCATTTTATCAAATCTTTCAAGGTATTCTTGTGATTTTTTATTAATATTGTCGAATGCTGATTTTGCATCTTGTCTAATTTCATCTGGGTCTCTTTGACCGAAGGAGAAGAAGACAGAAGGTTCTGGGACTGTTAGATAAAGAGCAATTTGTTTCAAAAGTCTTCCTGCGGCTCCATAAACGATTGCAGCATCCCAATGGATAGGGGCTTGATAGATTTCTGTGATTTTATTTGCACCTGGTTGAGCTACAATTTCATGTAGGGATTGTCTTGCAGCACGATTAATATCTCTGGTAGTTATCAATTTGAATTGATAGGTAACAAAGACATCATCATATGGTTGGATTGCGACGGTGTTCCCTGGACCATCATAAAAGAAAACCTTTCCATTGAAGTCCACATTGTATTTTAATCCGGTTGGATAATCATTTCCTGTATCTGTGGTTGAATAAATAAGTTCTACTTTATCTAATTGTTGAAGACCGCCTGTTTCATAGGCATTTGGAGCATTTATTTCAACAATTGGTGGCGGTTCATAATTCCAGTTGCCCATTGCTGAAAACCCTACTGTTCTTGTGCGATTAAATCTGAGTCTAGATTCTTTTGCACGCAAATGAAGGAAGGGAAGGATTTCATAATAGACATCTGCAAGGAGTAGGGATTCTTCCCCATAAAAGACAGTTTGTGTTGTTACAACAGCACCAAGAGAATCTAATTCTTCGATGTAATAATAGCTATCTACCGTCCCATCTTCGTCAATATATGAGTTTTCAGGGAAATCAATTTCATCAACTTCTTCCCAGGGTCCATTCATGCGACCATAATCAGATCTATATATTTTGGCTGTTGCAACAGTAGATTCGTTGCCAACCCAATCCCAAGCTATAAAGATTCCGTTACCATAATAATCTTCAATTGACGCAACTGGCATTTTGACTCCTATTCTTCGACATAATCCCCAGGATTAAATTTAACTGATTCTTGATGAAGAAGTTTAAGGATATCTTTCAAATCAGTTGGTGGTTCGTTTTCAATTGGATGTTTAACTTTTGGAATTTCTTCTGTTGGGTCTCCATCAGAAACACGATTTAATAAAAGTTCAATTTCATTATCTTTTAAAACATCACCATTGATTGCACATATTTTAATAAGATTTTTAAAAATTCTTTGACTAGTTTCAGTCATTGATTTTTTTTCAAATTCATCAATCAAATCTAATAAATCATTAACACCTTCTGAAAATTTATCCATAACGCTCTCCTGTTGAGTTATTTATTCTTAAACTTTCTTCTTTTTCCTGTTGAAGACAAAAAATAGTCCTAGTTGAAATTTCAACTAGGACTATTTTGAGATACTATGGATGACGTTTTGTTTTTCCCTTTTTTATTTTCCTTCTAAAAAATCATCAAAATCTCTTGTGTGGGTCCAGCCAGCACCGTGACAAATATCACATTCTGATCGATACCCATGTTTAACATCAGAGCCACAAGAGCATCTCTCAACAAGGCCAGCTTCTTCCATTAAATAAAATTCGTATCTTGCATGTGAAAAAATTAATCCCATAATTTTTTTTCTTAGATATTGATATCTTTCATTTTCTCTATCGCCATAAATTTCTTCTAAATCATCTAAACATTCTTTTAATTTTTTCCAATAATTTAAATGAATTTCCTCGGCGATATTTTTTATGTTCATAATTTTTAATTCCTACTAATTAGTTAGTTCTAGAATCTTTTAAAACCCCCTGGTGTTGCTTTAAAATCGTCTGCTAAATCGATATTTTCGACGGGGCCGTTGTCTTCAAATTCTGGTGCTAAATCCCTATTTAAGTTATACATTTTGGTCTTTGTAGCTCCAATATCGCTTTGGTCTCTTCCTGCGTCGAGATATGTTGCGTTTGTTGCTGTGTCACGAAGTGGATCATAAACTTGTGCCATGTTGACTTTCATCTTTCTCCCTCTTCGACCACCAATAAATGCACCTTCTTTAACCATTTGACTAAATTCATAAGGATCTACATTCTCTTGATCTGCTAATTCTTTATACTTTCTAGCATAAACAATTGGATTATTAATTTGATCTAGTTGTTCAATAATATTTGCAGCATCTTGTTCTGTTACCTGTTTTCTACCACGGCTTTGACCTGCGTTGGGATCATCAAGATCGATATCTATATTTCTCCCCCTCGGGGTGCTATCGTCTTGTGAATACATTGACTTCATCTCTTCGGTGTATTGTTTTTCCATCTGGGCAGCATATTGCTCTTCAGAAAGCATAACAAGAAAACCTTTGTAAAGAGAATTCTTCAAGTTTCGAGAAGACCTAACAATATCTCCGTTGACACGCATGTCTATTTCCCAACATTCCCTTGGGTTAAGCTGAAGATTAAGGTCCGTGATGTGCAGTGGCCCATCCAAAACATTTTGAACAATTAAGTATTCCGATTTAAGATCATCATGAATTTGTTGAAAATCTTGATTTGACATTTTTATTCCTCCTGATTTTTATTTTTTAACCATTTCACAAAAAAAGTTCATAACAGTTCAATGTCATTATATGTAATTCAAAGAGGGAATTAAGAATTCCTTTATTTTCTTTTAATTTGTGGCAGATTTAATCTATTTTCACCTTGAACATCCGATGTCCACAGTTCATTGCTTTGTTGGTTATATTCAGAAGACCCGGAAGATTTCTTTCTTTTTTCTCTCATGTCGTGGACATATTTCTTTTTATCGACATCAAGGCCCGCCTGTTTCGCTTTATTTTCAGCATCTGTTAAGACAACGCAGGCGGGGGCAGAGATAAAAACACGGTGGCATTTAGCGTCACATTCTGGGCATCCTTGTTCTTCTTGTCTTTTTGCTAATGGGACATTTCTCTCAAAATAAAAATCGCATTTTTCACACTTATAATCATAAGTCGGCATTTAAATTATTTCCTTTAAAAACTCTGTGTTTCCAACCCAATTAAGTTTTTCAACATTTTCTTTTGTTAGATAACTGACATACTCCCTCCGCTAAAGCAGGAGGGCTTTCTAGCCGTGTTCTTTGTAATTCCCATCTTAACAATTCCAGTATCATATTTTTCAAGAACCTTTTGAAATGGAAATTCTTTTGCATCAATTGGAATAAAGACACAATAATTTTCATTCCATCCCATTAAACAAAAATAACTACGCCAAACAAATTGTTTTAATTCATATCTAATTTTTTTCTGCTCTTTCCTCTGTGTATGGGAATCCGAATCCGTATCCAATTAAACTTTGCATTTTAACCTCATTCCAATATCATTTCAAATCAACTTCTTCGAAAAATCTTCGCATTTCTTTTTGAGCTTGGTCTAATTTTTCACACCAATTGTTTTTTAGAATATCTGAATTATATATCATTTCAGAAAAAATAATTGAATTCCCTTCCTCTTCTTTAATCATTTTGGAAATTTTTTTAGATTCCTTCATCATATCGTCTTGAATTCTTAAAATTTCTATTTCATCAAAATTATTCCAAAAATCTTCCCTTAAAGATTTAGCCGAAGCTGCAATGTTAGCAATTATTTCTGGTTTTGCTATATCAAAATTACTCATGAATCACCTCTTCTTTTTTGATTATACATAAAATTGTTAAAATTCTTCTGTTGACTTTTTGAAAACTTCCAGGGTGCCGAAAGGCGGCCCCCTGTGATACAATAGCAGAGACTGGAGGATTTAAATGCTAAACAGAAACGACTTGGAGAACTTTGAGAGACCAAAAGAAATTCAGAAATTTCTTGATGAATATTCTGAATGGGAGGCAAAGTTTAAGAAAGAAGCCCCATCAACATCTTACAACCCATTGTGGTTTAAAAATAACCCAAAGCCGAACATGCCAAGGATTTTACTTATTGATTTAGATACCAACTATTTAAATCTAACAAGAAAGATAATAAATAAAAGTTGGTTTTTACCAAAAATTTTTATTTTTTCAGAAGGTAATTGTGATTGGAATTTTTGGTTAATTCCAACATTTGAAGATCGTGAAAAAGTATTCATAGAAATTGTTGAATTTCTAGTTAAAACTAATAACATTTTTATCACAAACGAACAACCATCTGAAGAAGAATTAAAAAAAGAAATTGAGGAAAGGTTCCCGTACAAGGACATCCAGGAATCTGATGTTAATGAATTGCCAGAAAATATTTCAAAAGAGTTGCTATCAAAAGCTTCTACGCAAAAAGCAGACTTTTCTTCTTTCTTGATGTCTAATAAAAAGAATATTGATTTTAACAACCATCTTAAAAAAGCATTAGAAGGGGATGGTGTTTATGCTGCAAGAGTTTTGTCTTATTTATCAACTGATTTTCATTCTGAATATAATTATTCATTAGAAGATTTTAAGAATTATTCTATTTGAACGATGTGGCAACGAGGGCGATTGGTCGAGCCATGGCACTCTAAATGCCCCGTAGAGAGTTCGATTCTCTCCGTTGCCATTAACAGAGGAGAAAAAAGATGAAAGACGGAAAGTTGGAAATCCGAGAAGAGTGGAAAAACAATGACCCCGAAGTTTTTGAAGCGCTTTTCATCGAATTAAATCCTAGAAAAACAATCGAGTGGGCCGATCAGATTGTGTTGTGAGGTCTTCAAAAAATGAAGAAACAAGATCTTGACAAGTTGATAGAAACTTTAGATAAATTAAAAACATCTCAAGATTTAAATGAGATTCAAGATCTTGAAGATATGGTATTGTTATTTTTTGACCATCATTCATTAATTGATGTTTTTGAGTTTGTGCCATATGAATATATTTATGATATTTTTTATCATATTAAAATTGGCGATTGTGAAGTTTTTGATTGTTTTTATTTATTTTTAAGAAGTGATAAAGAGCTTGCATTTAAGACATTGTTTTTTTCTGGATATTTTCCATCTGAAGTAATAGAAGATATACTTTATAATTTTGGAGTAAAAGAAATAGAATTTTTAATAAAAAAATATCTTATGACTATGGATGAAATAATGGATGCTTTTAAAAATTCTAATCTTGAAATTGAAACAAACACAGAGGTTTATGAATGGGTTTGTGAGAAAATTAGAAAAGAACAACTTTTATCATGGGCACATAATATACTTTTTTAACTTCTACATTGGGTTTTGGCGTCCGCTTGCTGTATAATGTAGGGAAAGGAGACGAGAGAAATGAAAACATTAGACAAATTGTAGGAATTAGAAGAAGCTGTCAGAAAACATTTTTATGTTTTAGTAAGAACCGATCTATCCTTGCCTCAACAAATCGTGCAAGCAGTCCATGCAGCACATGAGGCAGGAATTCACTTCGCACACCAATCAAACAACACATCCTCTGTCGTTGTTTGTGAAGTCCCCTCTGAACAAGACCTGTTGTTTGCGTTAGATTCCTTAACGCAAAAAGGTATTCGTTGCGTCTTATTCCGTGAACCAGACATTGGTAATGAAGCTACCGCTTTGGCTTCTGAACCAATTTTCGGGAAACATCGTCACATCTTTCGAAAGTTCAAACTTTGGGGAAAAGGAGGAACAAATGCTTGAAAAAATACAAAAACTTGAAGCTGAAAACCATAAACTAATTTCAACAAATATTGGTCTTAGAAAAATGTTAGCTAGACATGAATGGGACGCAGGAACAGGAAGTTGGTATAGATATTGTTGCTATTGTCATGGAAATAAGGATTCTGGACACGAAGAAGATTGTGAATGGAATCTATTTTTTTACAACAAAGAAGATCCTTCTTTTAGAATTTTTGAATCTTTAGTTAGAACACAAAAATATACAGATTCATTAATTCTTTTATTATGGAGAATCGACGAAGAGCTTGACGAGCTTGTGACACAAACAAATAATGAAAAATTCAAAGATATGCGAAAAAGAATAAAAAAGCGATTAGATATAATTTTTAGTTATCTTGGAGATAAAGATAACTATGAGATGGAATAAAAAGGAGAAGTAAATGTTTGAAAATGAGTTTAGGTAGGGAAGGTCACCTCCTTGTCTATTTTTTTCGGAGGCTAATAAGCAACACATCTGAACGAAACTGAATGCGACAAGGAGAATGGAAATGAAAAAAACAATCTTCGCTTTAAAAGAAGAAATTAAAAAAATGTCTGAAATTCAGAAAAAACTGAAAATTTTGAGAAAAACTGTATATCGTCACCCAAAACACGATGAATATTTTGCAGAATTAGGAGTTCAGGGGAATGGCGCTGCGACACAGTGCGTCTACAATTCCTATTACATTTCTATTTTAATTTCACTAATGAATGAATTAAAAGGGAATCCAATAAGACATTATCGGGATTGGGTCGATGGGAAATCCCCAAGTTGCACTTGGGTCAAAAGAATAAATGAAAAACTTGGGATTGAGATAGAAAGACAACAAGCTATTTTACAAATAGCTTAAACAAAACAAATTTGGCCGAAGGTGTTCCTTCGGCCAAATTTGTTTTAAAATTAAGCTGATTCTTTAAATGACAATGATTCAAGAATTGTTCCAGTAGACGTTGTTGTTTGGCAACAAAGTGCTACAACATCTGAAACCCCATCAATATCCGCAGCTATAGATAATAGATTATTTACATTAATATTTGATAGCGCATCAGAAGATTTAGAAATATATCCAGAACTAATTTGCGTCCCATTAGTAACTGTTCCTGTTGCAGTGATATCATATTGTGCTACGCTATTATCCAATGTTACCCATGAGGCTGCTGTTCCACCCGTTACAGTAGGGTTAAAAATAACAGCCCATCTATAATCATCATTACCAGAAACCGATAGAAAATTTAAACCAATAATTTCTATTTTCTCACGTATATAAGAAGAGTTAAGTCTAATTTGAATAACTGGTATTAATGTTGTTGACATTGATTTCGATGTTATACCATTATCAACAGATCTAATTATTTCTCTTGGATTATGACCGCCCTCTGACATAACAGAACAACAAATTGCATCCATTGTTGTAAGACTAGCGGTTGTATTTGTGTTTATAATTTCATATCTAACTGGCAAATTCGGTGTCGTCATATAAACTTCCGCTTTATTGTTCGCATTATTAAATTCATGACAATATGCTGGAATCCCATCTATAACAAATCCTAACCTAACACGACCAACACCAAGCCATTCTAAATCAATAAAGAAAATTTGACATTTAGTAAAATCTAAATTTATTCCACTTGGACCTGTGCCATCCATTATATCTAAATTCCAGCTTGATTGAACGACACGAGTATCAACAGCGGATCCAGAAGTGTAACTTCTTTGTACCACTCCCATAACTGTTCCTGCCATTTCAAAGAAAATACCGTTAGATGCATCAAAATAACCTATTCTCTTTGTGACATTTTCTTTCCCGTCATTTAAATTGCCTGTTATTATTATAAGATGAGATTTTCCGGGTTGATACTGAAAATATTCTTTCGTTTATCTTATAACATATTCACCAGATACAGTCCCAACCTGAAGTGTTGTTGAGCTTTCATTGATATTATATGTAGTTGAAGCACCTGCCCCATTTGTTTTTATTGACCAAATAAGTCCATTATCCATACCAATCTGTTTACTATCAAATAAACTCTGGGTATTTGAAACTCTAAGTCTGGCAAAAGCATCTATCGAAGGACTATCACTATATTCAATTTTTGTTGTTGGAAAATAACTCATTTTTTATCCTATTTAATTATATTATCCTGTCTAAATTAGATAATATACCAAGCATCCACATTATTGCTTATTAAACTAATTGAAACCCATTGATTTGTTATAAATACTTGTTGATAATAATCTATTGTTTCAACCCCATCTGGTGTTATTATTAATTGATTGGCTGAACTATCAATCTTTTTAATAATATAATTTTTACCACCTATTAATGCTGCCGTCGGTAATGTTATTTCTACGTCCCCCGAACTAGCATCCACAATACAAATACAATCTGTTGATGTTAAAGTATAATCAGATGTCTTTTCTACATATGACAATGACAATCCACCAGATAAAATTAAACTTTGAGAAGAGATATCTCCTGATAAATATAAATCTTTAAATTTTTTCGATAAGGATCCTAAATCAACGGAGTTGTTTGTTACTGGTTGGATAACCGTATCATAAAGATCTAAAATACCAACATCTATTGGTGTAGCCCCATCATCTGAAATTGTAATTCTTAAATAGGGGTTAGAATTTGAAATAACCTCAAATGTTGCTCTTATCTCATTGTCTACGGCTCCAGTAAAATAATTTCCAGAAATAGAAAAAACAGGAGAATTAGCACCTAGTCCTGTTGTCGGATCATCAATTCTTACTTCTTCGCTATTTGTTATTTTAAAAATTGTTCTAGATGCAATATTTAAATTAATATCCCCCGAAGCATTAGCATCAGCATCTGATGTTACTTCTATATCAGAATTTGACGAAAGCGATTCTGCGGAGCCACCGCCTGCGGTGTTTATACTCGACCCATCAGAAAAATAAAGAGAACCACCAGCCCTAATTCTAATATCCCCATTAACATCTAATACATATTCTGGGGATGAAGTTAAAACACCGACTCTATTATTTACAGAATCTACTGTCAAAACATCATTATCAACAAATAATGATCCTTTGATTATAACACCTTCTGATGTCTCATGTATATTTGATCTTTTAATTATTGGATAACTTGGCATTAAAAATTCCCTAAAATATACTATCTAATTCAAATAAATTCAAAATTATCCTATTTTGAGAGAATTTTTATTCAAAATTCTCTCAAAATGAGTTCTGGTGATTTTCTGTAATTATTTGTAACAATCAAATTAGAATATCCCAAAAAAAGAAAAACTAGCCAAAAAACACCTTCGGCCAGCTTTTCTGAATAAAAACTTTTCTGATATTTTAATCCATTCTAAATGCTTCTTTTAATTTTGTTTGTATCCCCATCCTTAATTTTTCTTCTGATGTTTTATTTTCTTTTTTTATTTTTTCAAAAAATATTTTAATAATTTCCATTATTTTAAGTGAATATTCATAACAATATTCCATTTCTTCCGTCCAATCATCACAGCCACGATTGAAATAATTATTATCTATTTTTATTAGACCATAGTCATCTGGGAAAAAAATAATCTTTATTTTTATTTCATTGATGTTTAAAATAATATAAAGAAAATCATAATATGGAAATAAATCATATTCTAATATATATCTGACAGATGTTAACGACGAAATTTCTATAATATTTAAATTTTTATCTTTTATTTTTTCAAGATCTTTTTCTATAAATTTATAAATATTTCCACGATAAATTTCTGGTTCTGGTCTTGATGTTTTTAATAGTTTTTTTAGATAATTAAACATTTTTCTTTCCTATAATTCCTCTTTCAGTCAAAAGTGCTTTTGTTTTATATGTGATTCCTTTTGAAACTGGTTTCCAATCATCTGAAATTTCTTTCCAAGAATCATTGCATTCTTTTTGAATATCAAGATTTATTTCTTTAATTATATCTCCAACCCCAGGATTATCACCGAGGTGGGTCAAAACATGGGTTAGTCTTTCGTCTGTGACCCATTCATCAACAAACCCATCAAGGCCAATAATCTCAACAACTTCTTTTTGTTCTCTTGCTGATTTTAATTCTTCGAAGGCTGGGTTTTTGAATTTAATTAAAATTCTATCCATTTGATTGTCAAAAAAAGTTTTTCTTGTTCTTAAAACAATACCTTCTGTCATTTGCCCGTCAAACCCATTACTTTTTGCCAATGTTGATTCACAAATTGTCATTGGTCGAAGGATTTCCTCATCAAATGGTCCTTCGTAAAGCAATGGGACAACATCATACCCAAGATTTTTCGAAACATCTTCAATTCCATCCCAAGCTAACCAAAAACCATAAATACAAACATCAAAAACAATAAATCTTTTTTCATCTGAATATTTAATTTTTCCACAAATTCCAGGTCCATACCATTCGCCGACAATTATAATTTCTGAAATTCCTGGATAAACTCTGCGAATAACTTCTTCTTGATCTTTTGCGAAGGAATAAAGGCCATAACTGTCTTTGATTCTTTCGTTCGGACCAATCAAACAATTGTGTGTTGCCACAAAAAATTCATTGTTAACCAAACCAAATTTGGATTGTGCTCCATCTATTTTCTCGGTTGCGATAACCATCGAAAAATCAGAAAGTTTTCCCTTTGAATCTTTTAAGGATTTAATTGTCGCATAATCAACCGCCTCTTGCAGCGACATCGACATGTCTTTCATTCGTTGCGCTCCTATTCTGTTCGAAAGGTGTTATCTATCCGTCCACTCACAATGAAAATTATTTTCTGGAAGATGCCCGCCTTTTCTAACAATTCCCATTGAATCTGAATCTAAGATGTGAAACCAACCATTTTCGCATTTCTTTTCACCAGCCATTTCGACACAATCATCAAAAGTTATCATTTTAACAAGAGAATCTAAATCATCAGAAGAATCAATAAAATCTCCAAATCCACTATTAGGCTGACATACTCCCTCTGCTAAAGCAGGAGGGCTTTCTAGCCGTGTTCTTTGTAATAAGCATCACAAGCAAAAAGAATATATCTTTTCATTTTTCTAACTTTTTTTAAAATAAGCATTAACAAACCTAGTTGCAAATGATCTACCCATTTCTTTCCTTCCAACGCACAGGTCAACCAACGCACAGGTCAACCAACGCACAGGTCAAGCATAGACATTATACTACCGGCACCGAATCACAGCAAAAGAGGAAATATTATTTTCTAGCGAGTCCTAAAATTTGGACCCTAATAGATGGTGTTGGTTAGTTGGCTTGGAATAACTTTGAGGTCTGAAAATAAATTTAGCCAAGGGATATGATTAAAAACTCCTTGGCTAAATTTTCAATGACTATTTATTCGATAAAGGTATTATATAAAAAATTTCAGAATTAAATTCTGAATAACTTTTTTTATTAGGGGAAATTTAGATGACAAAATATAATCGAATTGATACTTTGATTCAGTTAGCAAACTGCTTTGATCAAATAGATGATTTCCAAAATTCTGACAGACTCTCAAAATTTGCATCTGATTCAATTGAAAAAAATAAGAAAAAACCATTTCTTATTAAAACACCAAATGGAGATAAATTTATATCAACTGAATTAATTTCTGGTTTTGAAGATGAAATGGAGCATATCCAAACTGTTGATCAGAATGTTTTAAAAGTTTTGCAAATTGCTATGGATCATCTTAGAGAAGATCCTCATTATTATTCAAAAATGTCGAAAGCAAACATAAGATAATTTAATTCTTAATTCTTCCGTTCCTTAAAAAATCCCCCTGGTGTATAATCATAGAAATGGAGGCAGTAGGATGTCATATGACCCAAAATTTTATGAATTGTATGGTGATTACCTAAAAGAGAACAGCGTCAGAGACGCACATGATTTTGTTTTAAAGATCTCAAGAAAAAATAAGAATTTAGATTCTGTTATAGATATTGGATGTGGTGCTTGGAATGAATATCTAGAAAGAGATACTGGTAAAAAACGATATGGTTACTACTCTGGAGTAGATCTAAATTGGAATTCTTTTAATAAAATTAAATCTTTTTTGCTTAAAGAATTAACGTTCGACTGCGACACAAGAAGATTTAAGGGAAAAGAACTAGATTATAGAAATTTAGATCTTTTAATTCAATACATAAAAGAAAGAAATTTTTTCACTGGTTTTGTTAGTTTGTTTTCAACTGAAATAACTGCACCATACCTTGAGAACTATGAGTTTTACAAAGCTATTTTCGAAAGGACACAGTTAAAATCTGGGTTAGTTAGTGGGTTTTATTATTCTAACAGAAAAGAACAAGAAAAAGTTTATGAAACAGGAGGTATAATTAGTTTTCAAACTATTGAAAGTCTTGAAGATGTGAAAAATGATGTTTTTTCAGAGATAAGAATTGTTCTTCCTGTACCCTCTAAAATGTTTGGTGATGATGTTATTGAAGTCTGGAAGTTTTTTGAGAGAATCTAATGAATTATTGGAATTTTAGAAGAATGCGAATCGGAGATAAGATAGCTCTTGTCGAAGTTTATTACAACGATCTTGATGAAATAGAAGGATGGACAGAACCTGTCATCCAATCTGGGGAAAATGATCAAGAATTGTTAAATGAACTAAACCACATGATAAAAGCATTTGAAAAACCACTGTTGATTGAATCTGAAATTGAAGTAGCACCGGATGAAAGAAATAGTTTAGTCTTAAAAAAAGAAGATATAAAAAATTTAGTTCCATTAAATCTTCTCATGAATTTTAACAAGGAAGTTGAGTCTAAAGACTTATGAGTAAGCAATTTGTAAAACCAGATTGGGATAGTTATTTTATGGCAATGGCCTTTGTTGTTTGTCAAAGATCAATAGATCCAGACACAAAACATGGTTGTGTTGTTGTTGATAAAGATCATTCAATTTTGTCAATTGGTTATAATTCCCCTCCAAGGGGCTGTGTGGATGAAGAAATTCCACTAACAAGACCAGAAAAATATTCATTTTTTGAGCACGCCGAATCAAATGCGATTATTAACGCTGCAAGAGTAGGCATCCCACTCATTGGTTCAACATTTTATGTTACAGGGCACCCATGCACAAAATGTTTTTCTCAAATTTTGAATGTGGGAGCAAAAAGAATTATTTATGGACCTGTTAAATCACCTTCTGTTAATGAACAAAGATTTAAAGAAATAGAAATACTTATGAAAAATCAAGATTTGATTCTTGAAGAATATGATCAAAGCAATCTCAATATTAAATTCCTTTTAATAGATTCTTTTCTTTATTTCTGTGACAGAGAAGGTCGTGAAGAAACTAAAATTTCAAATGTTGAAATAGAGGAATGAAAAATGATGAAACCGATGAAGGTGAACTTTTTAAAGAAGCAAATGTAAGAGCATATTTTTCACAATATTTAGAATGCATAGATAAAGAGATGGAGAAATTAAATGGAACAAAACACGATTGTTAATATCAGCAAAGATGGACTTGAATTGCCCTTTGTCAATGTTGTTGCAGATACACTCCCTGAAGCATGGGAAAATGCTGTTTTAGCGACATGGGAAAATGGGGCTGAAATAAAAACACAATATGACAAAGAAGGGGATTCTCCATCAAGAGATGTGTCTTTAAACATGATCATTCGGAATCCTTTTGCTGAACCAAGAATTCATTTAGCTTTCCCTGGTGGAATTGATGACCTTGAAGTTTATCGACAAGAAGTTGTTGATGGGATTCACGATCATTGGGTTGATCCAGCAAATGGTAAATGGGAATATTGTGTAGGCCCTGAAACTATGATTCTAATGAAAGATTATTCAGAAAAGCCTATTATAGAAATTACTAATGGAGAAGATATATTATGTTATTCGTTTGAGCATAAAAGATTAGTACCAGCTACTATTAAAGCAGTTGTTCAAACAAATGCTAAACCATACGCTATTACTTTATCGAATGGTGACAGCATACGGGTTTCATCAGTTCATCCCCTTTATGTTGATAGGAAAGGATGGGTTAAAGCACAAGATCTTCAACTTGGAGATAATATTGCATTACATCATAGTAACACAAGTGCCCATATGCGTTCTAATATATGTGATGATAACACCATATTAGTAACTGAAGATGATATACGAAATATTCCATACCCAATTAACCATAAACGATGTATATCTGTCCTTAAGGCAAAGGGACTTCTTCCCTTTAGCTTAAATTTAGATGTGGCTGATGTTGTTATACTTCTTGCAGGATATCTTTTTGGTGATGGATGGTTAGGCACACCCTGTAGTAAATCTACATCGTGTTATCATTCTGGAAGGATTGGATTTGCAGGTGAATATGAAGCATTAAGAGCAATCCGCTCTATTATCAATTTAATTGGATTTTCAACAGGGAATATTCGTCCTCTTTATCAGAATACAAAAATTAAAGATCGTGTTATTACTGGAACTTCCTTATCATGTGGGTGTAGTCATACTCCATTATGGGCGTTGTTTTATGCACTGAAAATACCTGTTGGCAATAAGACTAATCAACATTATACATTACCGGAATGGGTAATGCAAACTGATAACTTGAATATAAAGAAGCTCTTTTTAGATGGTTTTTTGGATGCTGAGGCATCTGCTCCATATAAACCTAAAAATGATTCTGGTATCGGTGCATCTATATATTTTAGACAAAATAAAGATGAAAGTCTTAGTGAATCATTATTTGGTCTTATTGATCAATTTAAAGAATTACTTTTAACAGTTGGTGTTGATTCCACCCTAATTCCAGATTACGCCCAAGAAGAATCGGTTTCGTTGGGGCTTAGAATTGGTGACAGAGATAATATTGCAAAATATCTTGACTTATTTAAATACCCATTAAGTAAAACTAAACAATTTAGAGCTAATTTATATCTTGAATATTTAAATATGTGTATGGACACAATGGATAGTTATGATTGTAAAAATCTTTCACAACTAAAATTACCTAAATACAAAGATTGGTTATTAGGTAGAGATATTAGCAAATTAGTATTTTCATCTATTTCATCAATACAAATTTCTAATATTATTGAGCCACTATATGATATAGCTGTAGAACATCCTGACCATAATTTTATAGCCAATGGTATATTATCTCATAATACTTATCATGAAAGACTTTTTGGGTATTCTATACCAATAAATACTGATGAGTGTTTAGCATTGAATTCGAATATTAATCTTTTACCATGTAATTATCCTTTAAGTGATAATAATTTTGGATATTCTGTTAACCAAATTCAATATATCATAGACACACTTTCAGAAGTGCCACACAGTCGAAGGGCACAAGCAATAACTTGGAAACCCTGGGAGGACTGTGGAATTTATGACCCAGCTTGCCTTCAATCTTTGTTTTGTCGAATTTTTAATGACAAGTTGGTCATGAATGTTCGCATGAGAAGCAACGATGCTTTCAAAGCTGCATTTATGAACATCTTCGCTTTCACCGATTTACAGAGGCTGATCGCTGAAAAGATTTCAGAGAAAATTGGAAGAAAAATTGAAGTAGGTCAATATCAACATCAGGTTGACTCATTTCACATTTATGGGAGTTATTTTTCTGAATTCGAAGGATTTTTAAATAGAACAGAAACGGAACCTTTTAAATCTAGAATTTGGGATAGCTCTTCAGAATTTGTTCAAGATCTTTTTGCAGAAGCAAAAGAAAAAGTAAAAAAATCAATTGAAGAAGAGAAAAAATCTGGAAGAAAAGGGCTTTAAAATGATAAAAATTAACATCTTAAATGAGGCCCTAAATTTAGGTGCTAATAAGGTGTCTTGAAGTATATCTTCATTTCACGATATAAAAAATGATAAAAAAAGATACAAAATTAATTCCTTCTGGTTATTATTGTTATGAAATTTTGAGCATCAAAGATGGAAGAATAAAAACAAAAATTTGTCCTTATTGGAGTAAAGATCCTAATCGTGAGGAGCAAATGAATGGATATTGCAGTTTCCTTGAAAAAGGGGATTGGGACGAAGATTCTTTTGGTTTGTTTTGGGATCAAGTAAAAGAGTGCGGTGTCAACAAAAGAGAAGAGTAAAATGAAACTACCGAAAAGTGTTCACCTAATTTTTGATGAAGATGAAGTTATTTTGTTCTATCTATTTTTTGATGTCTGTGAAGAAGAATTGCAATATTCTTTAAAAGAAAATCAAGATTTATATTTAACAACAGAAGAATTTAAGAAAGAATTAAAATAACATATTTATATTATAGAGAAAATGGGATCAAATCCCAACGTGTGATGAGGGATAATCCGTAGAAAGCGAGATGAGTTATGCATGAGATTTTCTTCACATCTGACAGTCACTGGAATCATGGAAATATTATTAAGTATTGCAACAGACCTTTCCTGAGTCCGGCAGAACAAATCATGCTGGACAACAATGAAAAATTTTGGGTGAGCCAAGAGTCAATTGATTTTATGAATCAAACAATGATTGACAACATCAATCAAATTGTTGGTCAAAATGATGTTCTCTGGCATCTTGGTGATTTTTTATTTAAGGGACAGGACACAGTTAAACATTTTAGGGATCAAATCAATTGCCGAAATATAAATCTTATTTTTGGGAATCATGATAATAAAAATAAAATAATTCAATCCAGATGTTTTAGTTCTCTTCACGAGTTGCATGAAATAAAAATTTCTGGGAAAATAATTGTTCTTTGTCATTATGCAATGAAAACTTGGAACCATTCTCATCATGGTTCTTGGCATTTTTTTGGTCATAGTCATGGAACACTTCCAGATGATCCAACTTCTCTTTCAATTGATGTTGGAGTTGATTGTCATAATTTCTTCCCGTTGAGTTTTGATCAAATTGTTGAAATTATGGCTAAAAAAGAATGGAAACCAATAGATCATCATGGGAAAGATTAAAAATGAAAAGATAATCCCGTTGAAGAAAAAATCCATCACTTTGCAGGAGATTGTTTAGGTTCTATGGATTTAATGTCTCCTGATAAAAAATGGAAATACCCAAAACCAAGTGATGAATTTGTGAAAGATGCCGTGAAGTGGGTAAAGAACAAATTAAATGGCCCTACAGGGCCACAGGATGCTCCGAGAGGCGTTTGAGAGTTAGATATGTGATGTGAGGCCCAGGGGAAACAAGCCCGCAGGAGAGGGCTTTATTTCTGGGTCCTTTCATATCTTCTTGTGCCGTGGTTAAAGTAGTAAACACAGACTGGAACTTGCAATTGAATGTCTGTTTTTTTGGGTTCAACTTGGACTTGAACAACTCTCCAATCTGGATATGCTTTTTGAATTCCAAGTTGAGTTGGGCTAAACTCATTATCAAAAATTAAATCTTCTAAAAATTCTGTTGCTTTATCAACATCAAAAAAAACAAAATGAGATTCCCATCCGATATCAAAATGTTCAATTAAATAACCGAATTTCATATCTTCACCTCTTGTTGTCCAATTCATCTTTAATTTAAATCATCCTATCTTCCAGGTCTCTGTTTTTGGTCATGGTGTGATATAATGAATCTGTCAGGATGGTGAGTAAGTGGACAAGAATGAGATTTTGTTGTTAAAAGCAAGAGAAACAGCCTCAGAAAAAAGCCCTTTTGAATATAAAATGGGGGCTATCATTGTGATGGGTAGTCAAATTTTGTCAACAGGAGCAAATAGAACGAGTGGGAACATCCCCCCTCTTTTATTTTCGTCACATAGAAGGTCTTCTAAATTTGGAGCTTTGCACGCAGAAATGGATGCTTTGATAAATTTGTTTGGTAGAATTTGGGATCTTTCGCCGAAGGCAGATTCTAGAACCAAAATCTATGTTTCTGGATTAACGAAAGGTGGGAACATAGCTAATTCAAAACCGTGCAAAAATTGCATGAAGATTTTATGGTCTTTTAACATTCATAGGATTTATTTTAGCACATACAATGGATATAAATTCTTAAAATTAAATAAAAACAACATTCATTATTTAACTAACAATAAGAGATGTACTTCTTGCGATCAAAGCCTTGAAAATATTTATTGAATAAATTTGAAATTAAGTCCTTGCAAAAGCGGGAAGAATTTTAGGAGTCCATCAACCTCAATCAAAGGGATTCTATTTCTAACTGGTTGTGGAATATTTAGAATTTTAAATAATTCTTTAGCTTTGATATCTTTATCCCATTGAACAACTTTATCCCCTGGTTGCCAACTTCGAGCAATACATTCAACAGAAGATCTAATTAAAAGTTTTGCCTCTGGAATAAAATTGTTCCCTATCTTCAAATTGACTTGCCATTTGGGGATGTCAAAAGCCCCATTCCAAATGCACAGTCTGCCGTTTTGAGTTCGATTTTTAGGGGACAACGAGCACATAATTCCATGGGTTTTTAGAGTATCTCCACCGTTCAAGAAAAGGTATAAGATTTTTTCGATGTCATTAGATGTAATATCTGTTGAGTTTCCTTTTAGCATTTTAATCGAATAGAAAATTAATTCTTTGAGAATGTTTTCACCAAGGTCATCTCTATCAATAATCACAAAATCCTTGAAATTCAAAATATCGAGATTGAAAGTAAAAAAATTGCAAGTAGAAAAATCATCAAAAATAAAATGACAATTTTTCTTAACTAATCTTTGAATCATTTCCTGATGAGCATCGGATGAACTTTTAATTAGATTCAAAGATCTTAAAACTTGTTGTTGATCACTTCGGAACAATTCATCAACAATTGGTCTAATTCTGCTTCTTTTGAATTGATCTGTTTCATTTGTTGGATCGACAAAGAATGGAATGTTTTCATTCCTTGCAAACCTTCTAATTTCTGCTCTAGAAAAATCTAGGATTGGTCTGATGATATTCCCGTCTCTATATGACATTGAACAAAATCCACTTAGCCCGCATCCACGCATTAAATTCATCATTGATGTTTCGATGCGGTCGTTTGAGTTGTGGCCCGTGGCAATCAAAGTACAGTTATGTTTTTGAACAACTTTGTTCAAAAAATCAAATCTTTCTTCTCTGGCTGATGCCTCTGTTGAACAGTTTACACCTTCTCCGACAGAACATCCGATACCCATTTCAATAACTAATTTTTGAACAAAGTTGACTTCTTCTTTGGACTCTTCTCTGGTGTTATGGTTAAAAGTTGCAACGTGGAGCTTATTAACCGGAAAAAAGGAAGACAAACAGTGAAGGAGGATCATACTATCGGCCCCTCCAGAACAAGCAATTAAGATTTTATCGTTTGGGTTAACAGAACATTTGCTTAAACAGAGGCTCTCAACATCCTTGATAGAGATACTCATTAGAATCGTCCTCCTTGCCCCGGCCCGCACAGGCATTGTAACGCAAGTCAGCCAGGGAGTCAACAGCTAGACATTATTTTCAAAAACAAGTCAAACTCTATGTTTTTAGATTTTATAAATCTTTTAATTAAATTAACATCATAAATAACCATTGAAAAAAATCTATATTTTTTAATATTGAACAAATTCTTATCTTTTTTATTTATTTCTTCTATATCTTTGCCAAAAAAATAGGCTCCGAAGTTTTCTGATTTTGGGAAGATTATTATTTCATCCTCATCAATAAGTCTATTTGTAAAAACATTAAATACACTTGGATCAAATTCTCTAGTTATTTTTGGGTTAATTAAAATAATAGAAGAATATTTTAATTCATTTTTCAAATCATCAAAATTGAAAACAGATATCTCTTTTGATAGTTTTAATAAAGAAATAAAACAATTATCTACATCTTGGTCTAAATTTCTATCAATTGCATTATTAACATAAGAAAAATTTAAATCTTGTAATTCTTTATCTATTAACCCATCTTTTGACATTGAAAAAATAGATTCAAAGGATAATCTAACTATTGGGACAACCCGTGAATTATTACCATCTTTTTTCGGCTCTTTTAAGTTATTTATAAATAAAGAATCTTTTGTTAATAAATAATCTAATATTAAATATTCGTTATTGTTTAAGGTTTGAATTTCTTCATTATTTAAACATTGTGAAATCAATGTTTTAGATTTTTGTCCCATTCTTACCAAGCCCTTTCATCTTCCAAAATTATAGCGAGGACAAAAGCATGTCCCATGGTTTTTTCAGGATTGTTAATAACATCTTTGTATCTCATCCCCATTGATTTATGATCATACCGTTTCTAATTCAACCACTTGTTCAACAAAACCACTATAAAGATCAACAGGGCCACAAAAAAACGGGCTTAATCCACGGTTCCACGTTTTTGATCTTGAGGTTGTATTAATTGCATCTCTCATTCTTGGATCACGATAATTAACTATTCTGACATACTCCCTCCGCTAAAGAAATTAATGATAATCTTAAAAACTTCAAATTCAGATTTCTTTATTGGTTTGATTGATGTGTTATAACCAAATAAATCCACAATAATTTTTGATGAACTTTCTGGCTTATTAGAATATATGTAAAAATTTGATGATGATCTTTTTATGATCTCATCATCGCTTATTTGTAAAGGTTGTAAAGGTTGTAAAGGTTGTAAAGGTTGTAAAGGCCCCATCTCTTCTTCACTCTTTTTCAAGGAAATTTATGACAAGTTTAAAAACTTCAAGAGGAGATTGTTTTTTAAATAGATCTTTTTCTTTTGGACTTATCTGTTGACGATCTACTGTGTATAATTTTGAGAAAATATCTGGAATGTACTGATAATAATCAGGCATTTCTTTTTCTGGTTCGTTAATCTTTTCTGATAAATAACCAAAAAAATTATTCTTTTTTAGTTCCTCCATTTTTTTATATTTTCTCATTTTATAATTATTTTTATAATAAACCCCATTATCTTTTTCATAAATATCTTCTTCATAAATATCTAAAATATCTGAAAGATAGGTTGAGTTTTCTATTAACTCTTTTATCTCGTCGTCTTTCATTTATGTTTCCCTTGACAAACGGTTGATTTCATCCATCGAGAATTCTTTTGGTGTCGATGGTTCACCTTCAAAAGAGATTATAGTAAACGGAGTCCCATCAATATAAAAATAAATACTTTTCCCAAAAAAATCATCAGAGCTAGAAGTTTGGAAACCAGATTTGTTTAAGCAATTATTATAAAATGCTGTGTTTACCACTCGAAGAGAATATTGTAAAATATGATTTTTTGTTGTTTTACAAATCATAAAATTCACCTTAAATATATAATTTGGGCGTTTACACCCGGCACCATTATACTTCTGATTCAGCTTGCCAGCTTGCAGGAAAACTGGGTTTAAAGTAGAATTAATTAAATTGAGGTGAAACAAAATGTGGTTCAATTTTGCACAAAAAGATATTTCATCAAATGAAATATTTGATGAAGTTATGTCAATCTTAAGAAACCGTTTAGTTGAAACAGGATTTATTTCATTAAAAGAAGCTGAAATTTGGTCTTATAGCTATTTAAAAAAATCAAACGCTATGCTTCGCAGAATCATAGAAAAAGAAACAAAAAGAATGCAATATTTCAAATCACATTATGAAGATCTTGAGATAAATAAACTAATGGGGAAAGAAGAAGAAAATCTTGATAGAATTTTAGAAGAATTGATTAAAAGTTTTAATATTTGTAAAACCAGAAAAGTTATTTCTGAATTAATTATAAATTCAAGAGAAAGATATGATATCCCAGATGAACCAACTCCAGCAAGTAAACCAGATATTTCTTATGAAGATTTAGATGATAGTTTAAATCTGTTTTAAATTAAAACCAATCCCCTTGTGATTGATATGTGGTGTATAATTGACTAGGCACACTAGTGCCAGATTGGAATATTTGCCTATGACAAGAGATAAAGAATTCAGAGAAATGAATGTGGCGAGTCGGATTTCTAAAACCGATGAAAAAGTTCAAAGAGTGATAGAAACGATGCTCGATTATGATTTAACCCCTTGTTCAAAATGGTTCGGTGAAAATTTAGAATTTTCAAATTTAGGTGGAACAAAATCAGATTTTTGCGGGGCTGACATTTCAATCAAAAGTGAAATTGGAGAATGGAAAATCCAAGACAAATGGAGAGCTTCTGGAAATGATTTGGGAATTGAAATTGTTAGAATGTATTGGTATGAACAAGAAGCAGAGGATTTGGTGATAGTTGATGGCGGTAGAGATATCTTCCAAATTCCACCAACTCCAATAGTTTACTCCGGTAATCTTTTAGCAGAAAGAGATTGGATAAAAACCAGAACAAAATCAGATTATTATCTTTTTCATAGCAAAAAAGAAAATTCACCAAGAGTTTTTATCCAAACAAAAGCTGTTAAAAAAATATCTGAAAATCTTTTTAAATCATGGGTTAAGAATTTTGAAAAAATAGAACCAAGCTTGATGTTAAATATTTTTGTAAATAATAACTCTTTTAGATCAACTGATTATACCATCGAAGTTGAGGCAAAAGAAGGAATTGAAGTTAAATGTTTAAGAGAGCCAGTTAGAGCATATGGATCAAAGAAAAAAGTTATTATTGATTCAAATGAACCAAAACTTTGTTGGATTGCTAAATCAATTGCTTATATCCCCCTGACTTGTTTTTTAGAAGACGAAATAGCATTTTGCCCAAAAAGGAATTAAACATGAAAGAAGAGATGGAAAAATTTAATCAAAAGATTAAAGATCTTAATTTTTATTATCAGAATTATTTAATTGCGACAAAAGCTTGGGATTCTGTTAGAAAAAGAACAGAAAATTATATTTGGGATAAAATAAAAGAATTATGGTTAGAAAGATTCCCCGGAACAAGACTGGTTAGCATAGGTGGGTATCACGACAGGGATGAGAACATCTCTTTTAGAGTCGGTTCTTTAGACGGTGGGTGTCACACTGATAATTGGGAACCATCTTTAATTTCTATGTTCGAAGGTGTTGAAAAAGATGGAATTAGTTTTTTCCCTTCTGTTGAAGGGGAATGGATTTCTGATTATACAGAAACTGAAATTAAAAAAATACCAGGGACAGAAATAACCGCATTGGATTTCATAAACTTCCTAAAAGAAATCAAAGAAAATCTTTTTGTATACTTTGATTTTGAAGAATCTTTTCTTAACTATAGAAAAATCAATTCAATTTATGAAGACGAAGAGAAATAAAAATGGCAATCAGAGAACCTTATCCTAGACAAAACTATTTTTATGATCAATTTGTTCCATTACTTAAATTTAATGAGCAAAGTTTTCAAACACAGCCAGCAATGGGGAAAACTATTTTGTCAAATAACTCACCTATTGATAATAAAAAATTAGAAGTTTTTATTTTTAAGAAGATTTTAGAAAGTTTAGATTGATTCAATCGTCTATTTTTAAAAGATATCCACGATCTATTAAATCAAGAACCAGTTTCCCTGCTTTTGCACCGATTTTTCTCATTCTAAAAACTTCTTTTAATTCATCAAAAGATAAATATCCTTCTTCTTGAATCAACTCAAAAGCTCTATCGTTTTCTCCCATTAGGTATAATCTATCAATCATGTTAATCAATTGTGCAACTTCGTTTACCCACTCTAATGATGCCCAATCTTTTATTAATTGGAGTGGTGCTTCTAAAACAAGTTCTTTAGCAAGATCGTCTGCCTCTTGCTCGTGATCCTCTCCATATCCTCGCAAAAGCAGGGATTTTACTTCTTGAACCATTTCCTCAAGAGTGGGATGATCAAATTTATTTAATGAAATTGTTGCAAGTTTAAACCACATTTTTTAATTCCTTGGAAAGAATTTTTTACGAATTAATGAATTTTGATAATTAAAATCATCAATCATATCAATCACAGCCCTATGCTCTTCTGAAATATTTTCTTGTTTTTTTATTCTTATTTTAAAAAATCTTTGACCAATTTCTTCAGCTTGTTCAACCATTCTTTCACCTATTTTTCTTGCCCCTCTTTCTCGAAGTAGTTTTCCTATTTCTATTGTTGATTTCAAATGACTTTGAAAAACTTCTCTAACAAATCTTTGATGTTTAGAAAAAATTCCAGGGATTGATTCTGAAACCATTTCCCATGATTTTAATTCATCTTCTAAAACTTCTAAAAAAAGATTTGCAAAATTAGAAACTCCAAACTCTGAAACTATTTCTTTTATTTTATCAAAATCTTTTACTAAAAACGCAAATCTAAAATTATTATAAACATCAAGCCTTAATTCTTTTTGTTCGATACTATGAAAAAATTCATGCATTAATGCTAATAAATATTTTTCATAATCTTCATCAGAAAGGCCGGTTGTTGTGTTCGGATATGGGGATTGAATTCTATCTAATTTTTGATTGTAACCAATCATCCCAAAATCATCAGAATCTGGATAAAAACCAGAAAGTGTATCTGTTTTTATTTCAATCGGCTCATAATCATCGACAAAAAGATGCCCACTAACAGAAGTGCCAATCACATCTTCTCTGGGGTTAGATCCCCAGGTCGGTGATTGCTCAAAATATGGATTGAATTTTAAATTCAAAGCTTCTTTTAATTCTTTTATTGCAAGTTTAAACCACATGATATTTTTTTCTATTTTTAATTAACAAAATCCTATAACTCTTCTAATTCTTCTAACTTTCCCTCCTAGTCTTTTCTCGGATGGGAGTATAATCTCTTCAACAAAGAGGTTAGGCACAATGGAAGAAAAAGATTTATTTAGAAGCTATGAACATTTTTTACAAGAAATGCTTGGAGAAATAGTTAAACATCTTGATTATGATCTTTATAAAGAAATGTTTATCTATGATCATCAACTAAACATGCCTGAAATTCAATTTCTTAGCGAAATAATTCATATGTATCTAGATACAGATGAGTTTAAACTTCATTTTCAAATTAGAGAAAGAGAAAAAAATGAATAATCAAATAGAAGAAATATATGATGAAATAGTTGGTTGGCAAATAGAAAATGTAGGAAACTGTGAACAAGGATTTTTTCTTAATATCTCTAATGGAATTGATAAAAAAAGAGTTAATTTTTTTGCATCAGACCTCGGTGTGGCAATCAACACAGTTATGGATCTAAAAACAAATAAAATAATTTTTAAACATTTTAGTGATCTTTATTTTAGATTTTTAGACGAAATAGATAATGAAATATCTTTTTTAAAAAACAATCAATTTGTTGGAATCGAAGTGAACAACATAAACTATTTATTCCCATTAAAAGATATAAATATAAATAAAAAGTTTATTTTAGGTGATTTACAGAGACATGAAATATTTTTTAAATATTGTGATGAAAATCTTTTCCAAGAACTTGTTAGTCTTATAAGATCTAATTTTGAAATAAAATTAGATCTTCGACAATTTATGCAATCCTATATGTCAATAGAAGATCAAATTAAGTTCATAAAGGAAAAGTTCGGCGAAGAAGCCCTCGCCGAACTTGACACAACTCTTTTAAAAGAATTTAAAGAAGATTAATCTAGTTTTTATCGGAAATCTTTGGACCTGTTTTTAGCTTTTCTTATTCCTGTTAAATCTTCTAGTTTGATTCCACATCTGTTCTCTTTTGCTAAATTAACTATCTTTCTCTATTTACTGATACTATTATATAAGAAGATGAAGAATATCTACAATAAATCTCTATTAATTTTATGTTAACGAAATAACTGAACGGCTATTCATCCCTCTGCTAAAGCAGGAGGGCTTTCTAGCCGTGTTCTTAGTAAATAAAGTTTCAAAATTTATTAGAAGTTTTAGTGATTTTTATTAATTTTTGCAAAATTTTATCAGCTTTTTTATGTTCGCCTTCTTTTTCAAATTTGACAAGGAGTTTTGCTTTATCTATAAGGTTTCTTGTCTCAAATTTGGCATCTTCTTCATAAGGATGTTTTGAATAATATTCTGGTTCAACCATTTCTTCTTCTGGAACTTCTATTGGTTCAACGTCCTCTCTATTTCTCCAAACACTTCCTTCAACAGCTTTAAGAAGAAGTGGATGCCAAAACTTATCTATCTCAAGTGCATACTTATGAGCATAGTAAGGAGAAAGAGAAACTCCCCATCTTGTCACAGGGTGGGGGCCTTTATCTATTTCTTTTGCATATATCAAAGCATAAAGTGAATGAAGCGAAGCAATATATCTAGTATCATCACTTGGACCTTCTATCTGTGCAATTGCAAGACTTAATCGAGGTGATTTTTCTGATTGTTGTCTTACTATCTCGAAATCGTCTTCATTAAAAATCTTTGGGGCTTGAAAAAATAAAGCCTCTATGACAGAACCACTTGAAAATGCAATTTTTTTAAGAAGGGGAATATTTTCAGCATTAGGTACTTTCCAAAGATAGATCCCTGCTATTTCTGCATATTTATCTTTATTTTCTTCTGGATTATCAATAATCGCTTGCATTGTTACAGGATGTGGACCCTCATCGACTTCAATTGCATATTTAATTGCTGCGTTGACATTTTTTGATGCAGCAAATCTTGTCTCGTCACTTGGTCCCTCATCAATCATATCTGCCCACTCAACCGCCCTCATTGGATCAGTCAATGCGGCTTGCTTAATTATTTCATTTTCACCATTAAAAAAAGCGAATTCAACAGACAAAGTTGGATCTGAAAGAACAAATGGTTGGAATCGATCTAATGGCATCTGGACTAGATTGCTTTTTTCATCTTTCACTTCTCCCTCTTCAAGTTTCTCTTGGTAACCACCCCAGCGAATCCCTTCAATAAATAAAATATAAGGAAAGATTAAATCTAGATTTCCAGATTCTAGAATTTTATTTTTAATAAAGTCACTTTTTTCAACTTCTATTAGATAAGGAATTAAAAGATCCTCATCTTGTGCAATAACTTGTTCTAAATCAAGGTTATCGTATGGTCTTCTAAATCTTGAAAGAACAAAAGCAGCAATAGGATCTTCTAGACATAAAGATCTAACATATAAATATATCTCTTCTCTTTTATTGTCTGGGAAAGACCAATATTGAGCAATAAAAATATCTAAAACTAATTCCAATGGAAGTTTTTGTAAATTTTCAACTGTTGCTTCTGTCTCCGAATCTAACATTGATATATACAATGAATGTTCACTTGAAATATTTCTTTCTTCTATATCTAAAATCTCTATTAATTTATCATAAGCTTCTCTGTCATATAAAAAATCATTTATTTTATTTCTATAAGCTGGAATTGGATATGAATTTTGTTTACCTTGAATCTGTTTTACTTTATAAAATCCTTCTTCATCATAATCATCTTCATCATATTCTTCTGCCATTCTTTCATCGTTCTCATGCACACTCGATTCCGTTGCGACATCAAAATCATCATCACCAGTTCTTTGTTTTTGATTTGATATAAAAATTTTATAAAGTGGGAACAAAGTATGGATATTTTCTGGAGTTAAATTAATAGAGTTATAGTCTCCAAAAATATCTTTTGTTGTTTGATAATGACTATCACCTTCGGGCTTTCTTTTAATTTCTTTAAAAAAAGAATTAATAAGTTCAGCCCCATTGTTTGTAATTGATTCCGCTTTTTCTTTTTCTTTTTTAAAATCAATTGGATTATCTCTTTTCCTTGGGAATTCAAGTTCTATTGTTGCATGAGGGTTGTTATTTTCATCTCTTAAAGAAACAATTATAATTTTTTTGTTTTCATATTCTTTAAAATACCTGCCACGACCAACACAATGCCCCATTTTGTTGCCTTCACAATCAAAATCATTTTGTTCTTTAACTAAACGAATACTCCATCCATCCCATTCTTCTGGAGCATAAAGAATAGGAGAAGGATCCCTCATTTGATAATCGGAGCCGTCATTTATCTCAAAAGAATCATGCCATTTTTGCTGTGATTCAACAGCAGATTCCCAGGAATAACTTGCAATGTTAAATCTTGGATTCTCTTGCTTTTTGTAAAACATCCAATCAAAAATATTATTTAACTCTTCTGAAAGTTCAAAAAGATTTTCTGGAATTCCATTCTTAAAAAATTGCTTTGTTCTTGATATAATCCATTTTTTAAAATCATCACCATATCTTGTTCGAAATAGTTGTTTTTGCCCAGGAAATATTTTTTGGCGACTGGCTAACTCGTCATAAATATCTGAAATTTCATTTATTGAAATTTGGGGATTTCTAAAGGCTGCATTTGCAAGAAATTTTTGTTCCTCATCTTCTTCGATAGACATTATGAAATGGGCAACTTCATCTGAAACACCCCTGTGAAGCAAAGCCTCAAGTCTTCCAGCTAGGATTATTCTTCTAAAATTTTCATTATTTAATTTGAATTTATGCATAAAATAGCTCCTTGCATCCTAAATTCTCGTAAAAAATCCAATTATCTTCTTTATGAAATAAAAATTATTAACTAACTCAAATCATAAATTTTCCATCTTTCTCTTTATGGAGGTGCCGTCGCAGAAGTATAATGCGACTAACAGTTAAGCACCCCAGGCAAGGGGGACAAAAGAGAGGGACTCCAAATGAAGAGAAAAGATTTATTTTGTAGCAAAATTTTTAAAACTAAAACAAAAATGGGCAAAGAAATTTTAGAAGAATTCAAAGAATTATTAGACCCAGTTATTGAAAGTTTGATGCAGGTAACACCAGACGATCAAATAGCAGCTAATTTAATAGAAATTTTAGAAGAAATAACATTAAAGGATCAATCTTTAACAATATTAAAAATTGTAAAGAAATATATGGCTAAACACGCAGATAATTTGAAAGAAGGCGATCTTTTTTGTAATACAAAAGATCCAGATGATATATCTAATACATATTTATATAACACTTCCTATAGACTTCTTCATGCACTTGAAGAACAGGGAATTATTGTTCTTTTGAATGATAATTTTCAAACAGAAGAAGAATTTAATGCAATCCCTGTCACAAAATTGTCAAGCCGAGACGCCAGGAATGGTATTAGAATTAACAAACAATATCGAAGACCATTTCTAAAAAATAATTTAGCAAATGAAGATCTTATAAACAATTTTTATAAATGATTTGAAAATAATTAGAAAAATAACCCAGAGAAAATTTTCTCTGGGTTATTTTTGCTTTGCATAATTTAATTCTACCAAAATTCCAGCCAAAGGACAGAGCTATCTATGGTATAATAGCTACCAAGAGCAAGTATTAATTATTCTCTCGGTGACAGAATCTAGATAGTGGAATTCTTCGAAAGAAAAAAATCATGTTAACACCAAGTCAAGTCGAACAAAAATACCATGAAGTAAAAAGAAAACTTGTCGAAAAAGTAAATTTGCCAGGTAAATTTCAAGAAAGCCTTGATCAACAATTAATCAACAATTTTAAAGATAGACGCATATTTTCGTTTACTTGGCTTTACTTCATTCCTGTCTATTTCCCAAGTCTCAACCTTTCAGAACTTCAAGAAGAAATTAGTTTTGATGAAATCATCAAAATTTTACAATTGAGCGATTATGCAAATTATTGGAAAATTTCGACAAGATATTTCAATGACACGAATGGTGCTTCAAAAAAAGTGATTGGGTTTGAACCAATTTTTGCGCCAAAAGGTTAGAAATCAACAAAAGCTAGAAACTGTGAAGAATCCTCTTGGAATGGTATTGTATGGTTTTTTTAAGTAAAAAACAAAATTTACGAACACTTGCGAGAATGTTTTATGATCTTGGGTTGAACCCAAGAACAAATTCGCAAGAATCGGTTGAAAATGTCTTAAAAATTTTAGATAATTACAATCAATCAAAATATATAATAACAAATCCGTCTGTTTTTGAAAATTCAATCCTATTTCGTAGATCTATTATTTATCTTCAACCTTTTCAAGAGTTTAAAATTACTTTTCTATATTTTTTAGATAGAGAATTTATTCATTATTTAGCGTGGGCTAATGAAAAATACTATAAATATCTTGATGTAATCGATTTTTATCACAAAAATCTAAAAAAATTTGACAGAGAAACAAGCGGAAAAAGACTCAAAACAAACCGGCAAATAAGCCTCGCAAGAGTTCCAGAAGAACAACCAAATGAAAGAAGTTGTTCGTTTGCTAAAGAAAAAGCAAAAGGAGATTAAATGAATAAACTAATAAGAGATTCAAGAATGAGTCTAAATAAACATGAAGCTGAATTTATAATTATTAGAGGCAAAGAAGTTATAGTAGATTTAAATATAATACCTCTAATTAAATATCTAAATAAAGACATGAATATAGAAACTATATACTCATGTGAAGGTGACGATGAGTATAAGGATGGACAAATTGCTACACCATATGTCCTTTTAAAATGCTTAACTTTAACTTCTTTTAAAAATCTTCTAAAAATATTTAGAGATGCAAAAAAAATAGAAACTTTAGAAGATTTAGAAGACTTATCAAATCGTTGTCATGTTAGATTAGACGACGATGATAATTTGATAGTTAATGTTAATTTTGATTCTAAAAAAGATCTATTAGAATTAATAAACACTCTTAAATAAATAAACAAATCTAAATTTCCGGCCACAACCCACGACGATGTAAATCAAGAAGAAATTCTGATGCTTTTCGTTTTGCCGAGACAATGCCCAAAGTTCTTTCTGTGGCTTTATCTAATTCGGCCATAACACGATCTGGGAAAATATGTTCATCCCTTTCTAAAACATCAATTCTACGCTCAATTGCCTGTTGCCTAATTGGTTCAGAATCGTTTGCTTGAATCAACTGATTTAAAATTTCTTCAAAAGAAGAATGATTTGCCATTTCGACTAAATGATTTGCTCTATCATAAGCTACACCGCTTGAAAAGAATCCCTTCTCAATCAATGGCTCAAAAAAAACCTTGAAAACTTCATTACGAATTTCAAGTAATGTCATTTTTTCGTGTTTGTTATTAAAATTTTCATCAATTGCAAGTTTAAACCACATTTTTTCTATTTTTATATCTAATTCCTAGATCTAATAAGGCTTCTATTTGATCTAAAATAAAATCTGTGGATTTAAATCGGATCAATAAATGTATTAATTTATCTAAAATCTGTATTTTTTCTAATATAACATTAGGATCTGGGATTTGACCAATCTCAAGTTTTGTCCTAATATCATAAAATAAATCAAATATTTCAACTAATTTATTGATAAATATCTCTGATGCATTAGATATAACTTCGTTTTTAAACAACTTAAAATTAAAAATATCTTCTATTTCTTTTAATAAAATTTTTGTTTGCTGGTTATCATTAGAATTTAAAGAGTTTACAACTTTTAATGATAACTCTTTTATTGTTTCAATAATATTAATCGCATCATCCACTAATTTAATAGCTTTTTCTGTTAAAATTTTTTCTTGATTATGCATATCTCCCTCCAAGTTTCATTTCTCTGTTTCATTTCTCTTTTGATTAATAAAAAACCTTCTGATCAACAAAAAATCTTTAAAATTTTTAAAATCATATGACTAACATCACCACAGAGAGGTATAGTCACAAGAGCAAGCCACAACCAGCTAAGAAGGAAGAAAAAACACCAATGATAAGGGAAAGATATATAATTTGTTCAATAATATAGGTCTGGCGGTGTGCCGGGGCAGCTAATCAACCACTTGACAAAGACGCCTTGGGGTGGTAGCCTAATGCTGTTGCCCCGAGGGCAACTGGCCCTCGGGGCCAAAACCACTATATCTAGTGTTGGACCAAACGACCACAACAGGTTGTGGTTTGAGTGGGAAGACGCTCTAGATGTTGGGGTTGGCTCTCTGCCCGCAGATCTAGATCGTGTTTGACGGACAGGATGTCTTATCAGGAGGCGTTGGCTCTCTGCCCGCAGAGCTAGATCCCGCCTAGAGGCCAGCAAGGCCACAGGCAAAAGGTTGGCTCTCTGCCCGCAGAGCTAGATCGTTCGACACGAGGTTCGGCAACATCTGCGAGCAGTTGGCTCCCTGCCCCCGCAGGGCTAGATCACCGTGGTCTCGCAGCAATTCGTCGATGTCGAGGTTGGCTACTTGCCCCAAACGGAGAATTAATAATAGAAAATAAATTAATCCAATTCGACGAAGAATTAGGTGTGTTTATTAATTAAATTTAATTTTTTAGAAATATACACAAAAAATGTGTAATTCCCCCACAATTTGTGAAAATTTGTTATATAATTGGTTTATGAGGTGATGAATTATGATTCAAAAATGTAAGAGATATAATTTGATGCTTGATGAAGAAGATCAAAATCTTCTAGCTGATGAATGCTCAAAAATGCAAACATCAGTTTCATGTATGATTAGGAATTTGATTAAAGATTTTTTGAATGATTTTAAAAAGGAGGAAAAAATGGCTAATTTTAATATTGTTAGAAAAGACTTTGATTCATTATTCGACAGAATATTTGATAATAGAATGTTTTCTTTGATAGGGGACGATGCCTTGAGTTCTTTTAATTCATTCCCTGTCGAGGTGAAAGACTGTGGGGAATTTTTTGAAGTTTTAGCTGAGGTTCCAGGGGCAAAGAAAGAAGAGATTGATCTTTCAGTTGATAAAAATAATTTGTCAATAATTGTCAATAAATCATCTGTTGAAACAAAAGAAAATGAAAGAATCCTTTTCTCTGAACTTAGAACAAATTCAAGAATCAGCAGAACATTGCACCTCCCCCAACCCATCGACGAAAACAAAATCCAAGCATCGTTGATTTCTGGGTTTTTAAAAATTGTTTTGCCAAAACTTGAAGAAATCCATCTGAAAAGAATAGAAATCAATGAGGTTGAGACAGAGTGACTTCGAAAACTCCCCGGAGATTTCTCCGGGGAGTTTTTAATTAAATTCCCTCAATCTGCCATTGAAATAAGACCAATTTTTCTAGAATCACGCAAAACCATACAAATTTCCTCACAAACAACCATAGCATATTCTTCAACCTCATTCGTTAAAGAAGTATTGCATGTCCATAATTCATTTCTGTCAATTTTGATATCAATAAAACCTAATTGAGAAGATTTCGGCAAAACCAAAATCTTACGCTTTGGCATCAATGTGCTCTCAACAACATCGCCAAAATCTTTGAGCCTCTCACTAAATTTAAATTCAGTATTAATTAAAAACTTGTCAACATTTCCACCATAACCCTCAATAGTTTCAGAAATTGTTTTGATAATCATATCAAGATCTTTTTCACACGCATCCTCCCAACGATGATACTCAGGTTTTTTACCGTTTTTTGCAGCTAAATCTGTAAGAACAGAAGAATAAAGCAACACAATCACTTTCAAATCTTCTTGCTCATTCAAGCGATTGTTAGCCCTAAACCTTGCTAACTGTGAATAACAAAAACCATAATCTTTCTTCCAACGAGGATTCGTGGCTAAATGAAAATAAACAGGTTCAAAAGATTTGTCCGAAGTTGGCCAAAATTTTGGCACGTTAGATGAAGAACAATATTGATAACTTGAAATAAAATCTTCCTCAATTAAACTCTTAAGATCTGTTTTTGTTGGAGATTTAAATTGAATTCTTTCAGTTTGATTTAAAAGAAGCCCATCCTCATAAACATCAAAAATCTTTCTTGCTAAATTTGGTGTTTGATCTTGAACTTTCTTTGCTTCTTTATCAGTTAATAAAAAACATCTAATTGAATTGCGAATCAATTGGCTAACTGGCACATCAAATTTTTCAGAAGACTTTTTTAAATCATTAAGATAATTTTGCTCAATTCTAAAATTATATTGAACAAGCTCATCATCCTCAATCGCCTCAAAACCTTCAACATTTTCAGCTTCCGACATGATTAATCACCTCTTTCTTAAATCCAAACATAGATGAACACAAAGATATAACCAGAGCTATAACCAAAGCTATAACTAAAACTATAACCAGAGCTATAACCAAAGCTATAACTAAATCTATACAAGTGAATTATACACCAATTGCAAAAAACAAACAAAACCCACAAGGAAATTCCTTGTGGGTTTTGTTTTTCAATTATTCTTTATCTAATTCTTTATTTTCTGTGCCATCATCTATAAACTGTTGAATGTTATCAATAATTTCATTTGCCGAATTATTATTCTCAATATTTTTTGCTAAATCTTTTATTTGTGATAATAGTAAAAATGTTTTTTTATTAATCTTATTTTTAGTTTTAACATGTTTATTTTCTTTTATATCAAATTTATATTCCATACCCTCTGGTGCAATTAAATTAGGTGATAAAATTTTATAATCTTCTGATGGTATAAACAAAAACCAATGATCTAATGATTGTCTATATTTTTTTTCAAATGTAACACCAAATTTATCAGAAAAAAATTCACACATTAATGTATGTTCTTCTTCTGTAAAGCAATAAGTAGATATTCTACATCCTTGCCCATGCCTACCACCATCATCTGATATTGCCATAGAAAGACCTAAATAATCAATCTTATTTAACCAATATTCAGTAACAACTTTTTTAGTAGAAGATTCATATATTTCATCATAAATATTTTTCCAAATTTTATGATATGGAGTATATAATTCCGTTCGTAAACTATCGCCAGATTGCGTGTCATATAGTTTGGGATTCCATCTTTTTAATAAATTTGCTTTAAATTCTAATAATGGTCTCTGAACTCTTGTGTGACATTCTCTATAATTATATTCAGTCCCCTTTTGAAGATTTATAGTTCCATCACCTAATAAAGAACCATAAACAACTTGTTCTTCTTCATAATTTAATTCGGTTGGTAAATTAAATCTATAAACACTCTTCCTATCTCTTGATGGAAAATCTAAAGTTTGTAATTTACTTTTAAGAGATATCTTACTTCTACCAAGTTCGGTAGCTATATCTTCTAATGGCATACAATCATCCCACATTTCTCTAAATTTTTTCAATTCTTCCTTTGTCCATTCAGCCATAATAATTCACTTTCAAGGACCACTGTCGTGTCCTATTTGGATTATACCTCAATCCTCGGAAAACACCGTAGTCATAATTATATTTTTTTTGTTCTATGAGGGGATTGGTATGGCTGTTATTAATGATTACCCAAAAGGTAGTTCGTGGTAACAAAGAAATCCCCCGGAAGCTTCCGGGGGATTTCTTATTCTTTTCAGTCATTGCTTGTTATAAATGATAACATCTTCTATCCAATTACTATTTTAGCTGTTGCATAATCATTTATCACGGCAATTCCAAGCTCCTCGTAAATTACCCATCCTAGTCTTAATGCTTTTGGATCATCTGCTGGAAGAACGGTAATGTCCTGTCTTACCGGCATTGCTCCAACGAATTCACCTGGGGCTAAAACATAGATTGAGTTTTTTGGAACCATTGTTGAAACGTGAATGTCTGCGGTCCATAAGTGTCCGTAAAGACCTGACATTAAAACATCTCTCTGAGTTGCCTCATCGAAAAAGTCTTTCCCCCATGCTCTCACGTCCTTATATCTAAATGGATGGCAAACAATTTTTGCACCGACAAGCTCGTGCTCTTCGATAAGAGCTAATGCGAGATTTATGTTGTCGGGTGAAAGGTTCCCCGAAACGGTTACTGTATGATCTGTTGATACAGCGACAGAGATTGCTTTGAAAACTTCGAGGTCTTCTTGGCGTTGGATGCTGTCTTTTGCTCTCACTTGGGCACGATCTACGATGTAGTATCGTCTTGCTCTGATTTCATTCAACTTGATAGTTGGATTGCAGGCAATTTCAAAAGTGGGAACTAACAGTTCCTCTGCTTCTACCATCATATCAGGCACAGAACCACGTTTTGGAATAACGTAAGAAGTGACTGCGATATCTCTTTCATATCTTGGCAAAGCGCCTTGCGGCAGTTCGTCAACCATCAAAAGCTTGCGCCCGATGGCCTGATACTCAAGAGAAATCTTGATTGGTTCAACCATTGCTTGCGCCAGGGCAACACGGCCTTCGCCGGTTTCCAAAGCTTGTGCAATGATCTCTTCCTTTTGCTCATTGATATTTCTCTTGACAAGACTCATTTTATTTTCCTCCTAATTCTTTAATTCTTTTTAAGCCTTATTTTTAAAGTAATGTAACTTCCAGAAGTCCGTTTGTGACACTTGGTCCGATTATTTTTGCTACTTCGTAGCCATAACCAGCAGCACCACCGGCGTATTGGACTGTATTAGCTTTTGCAATTTTGATAAATTGTCCAACATTAGCGGTAATACCGAATGCCAAACTATCATTAACTGCGAAAGTTGGTGCAGCGCCACCGTCAGTTGTGGCTGCGTCAACGCTTGCATCTGATACATATTGATCAGTTAAGAAGCGTCCACCGTGTCTGTAAACTGCGATTCCTCTTCGTGCTGTTGATCTATTATTGCTATCAACGTCGGTCCAGTTGGTTGTGTTAGTAATTCTCTCGTCGATGTAATCATTAAGTCTTCTTGCTGGTCGAGCCTCTGGGGTTGGGCCAGTATAAAGGGTTGGATCGTCACCGTCGCCAGAACTATGTGAATAGTTTCCTGGTGAAACTGGATCGATTATAGCCATAGTATTTCCAGATGTTGAGGTGTCGTCGCCTGCCATCCCCCAGAATTCGTGACTTGAATCTGAGCGATCTGCTGCAACTGCTTGCGCTTTGCCGCTTGTCTGGATTAGAGCAACAGCCATTCCGGCTAGGATGCTGTTATCAGCATCGAAGTTATCGAATAAAACATGTTGTTTAACATGGATAGCCATTGTAATTCCTCCTTAATTTTTCGCTTTTAGCGAATTTTTTTCCTTCCGTATTCATCAAAGTCGTCTTCTTTTAAGACGCTGAATACGTTCTTTAACATTTCTGTTGTGTTAACAGGTTTTGGGTCTGTTTTAATATCATACATTTGAGTTAAGCCTTCGCTTCCAGAGGTCTTTTGCATAGATCTTGAAACGGATGCTTCCGCAATCCTTTTCTTTTGTTGATCGTTTGCGAACAAGACTGCTGTTTCCTCAAAGTTCTTTATTGCGTGAACTGTCATATCACCTTGCATAAATTTGGCAACTTGGTCTTTAATTTCAGCGGCTTTAATTAAACCAGCGTCAGCCATAGAGCTTGCTGCGTCATAAGCTGCTGCAACCCTTGCCATTTTTGTTTTTTCTTCTCGCAGTGCGTTTGATAGTTTTTCGATAGCGGCTTCTTTATTTTCGAATTGTCCTTTGTCGAGTTCCATATCACGGGCATTTTGTTTTTTAGGTGCCTTCCCTACTTTACCTTGTGTCCTGAAACCACCGTCGCCATTTGGATCTTCTCCACGTTCATCTTTGCAAAGTTCGTTGCCGTAATCGGCCATTGATGCTTCTTTTGCTGGTTTATTTTTGGCTAATGCTTCTCTTGCGATTCGCTTGGCTTCTTCGTCAATTGCTGCACAGGCTGGACAATAGCCTTCATCCTGAGCTTTTGTGCTTAAAACTACAAGAGTATTACATTCGTCGCATTGAACTGCTTGAACAGGATCGTTATTTCCTTCAATTGCATCACACTCATTGAGTGCAATCTTTTTAAGTATATTCTCTTTTTTATAGTTTTCAGCAAAAACTTTTTTACCATATTCTTTCTTAATTAAATCCTCTCTCTTTTGTTCAAGGAAAATATTTAATTTTTCTGCTGTTAGGGTTTTCTTTGTACCTTGGTTTTTTGCAACGATACCTTTTCTTTGCTTGGTTATTTTATCAAGCTGAGTTGGTACATCAAACTCTAGAAAATCTTCTCCACCTTCAGTTGGAATTCTTTGATCAGCACTTTCAATATCTTGTTTTAATAGATCTCCATATTGACCTTCAAACCCCATTGTCCCACGAGCATTTCTATTTAATAGAAATTCTTCATTTTCTGTTGGAACATCAAAGAAATCAAACTCTGGGTCTGACTTTAATGAATTTCCACCGTCATTTTGAAGATTTACAGTTTTACCATCTTCTCCAGGTCCAGCGACCATAAGTCCATCTTCCATTGTAAACGGTTTTGTTGAAGCGGTTCCTCGTCCATCTCCAGAATGGGCAGTATCCTCACCGAAACCACGACTAACAGGATCTTCATTATTATTATTTGCGAGTTTTTGAAGGATTTCTCTTCTTTTAGCTTTTCTTCGAGCTAAAAATCTCTCTTTTTCAACATCCATATCTTCTGGCATGTCTTTTTTACCTCCTCCTAATAATTCATCATCTAAACCTCCGTTTAATTCCCCTAATGGTTCATCTTCTTCAAGTGAAAGGTCATCAAGTTCAGATCCTGGTGCAACAGGGCCTAAATCTTCATCACCCATTTCTTCACCGAATTTTTCATCGAATGATGAATCAGATGGTCCTTCAAGGATTAATCGGAGTATTTCTTCTTCGCCCGAGTCTTCTTTGATTGAGATTTGCAATTCTTCGCCTTCTCTAAGATCGATTGACTTCTCTCCAGGCGTTTCGTTTTCGAACTCGTCAGCAAATTCGTTGGATTCTGGCTCTATCTCAAAATCACCTTCAGCATCGTCTTCAACATCCTCAGTCCATTCCTCAACGGTATCACTGAATCTGCCTTTTTCTTTGCCTTCTGATTCTTCTGAGTCGTCACCATCATCATCTGGTTCATGATCGACTTCATTAGCGTCCTCTTCATATTCAGCATCTTCACCGGCAAGAATTTTTTTTCTTAATTCTTTTTGCCATTTTGATTCAAGAGCGCTTGCAACTAACTTTTTGGTATTATCATCATAATCCATAGCTTCCAAAAGTTCCTCTGCTTGCTTTCTGCTTTCATCTCTTGTAGCTTCTGCAAGGTCGAGTTTTGCTGCAACTCTTTTATCCTTGATGCTGTTCTTCCTAGAATCAGCCATTTTATTCCTCCTTAATTCCGAAGATATTCTAATACCTTCGAGTTATTAATTTGTAATTCTCATTATTGATAAGAATCCAAAATTCCTTTTTTACGATTAAAAAATATTATCTTCTATGTCTTCAGCTTGTTCTGAACCACAATTTCTACATCTAAACCATTGTTTTGAGCCTAATTTTCCAAGTTCTTGTAATTCTCCACCACATTCATGACATTGTTTTAGATCTTCTTCAAATTCATCTTCTTGATCATCTTTATCTAAAAGATGTTTTAATAAACCTTCAAGATCTGAAGATTCATCATCTTCATCATCAGAAAAAATTTGAGATAATTTAATTGTTTTAAATTTGCTTAATTTATTTGAAGATAATTTGTTGCCACCCAACATATCTTTGTTATTATTAAATCTATCTTTGTGGTTTTTAATTGGCAAATCATTATTAAATTTAGGTTCTAGAATTGGTGAATCATTATTAAAATAATCAGCTTCTAAATCAGGGCCAAGGTTTGCATCATCTTCTAAATCAGGGCCAAGATTTGCATCAGCTTCTAAATCAGGGCCAAGATTTGCATCAGCTTCTAAATCAGGGCCAAGATTTGCATCAGATTCTAAATCAGGGCCAAGATTTGCATCAGATTCTAAATCACCTTCTAAACCATCGCCCAAACCCTCTGCTGCTAATTCTTCTCTTAAAATATCAAAAAATTCTTTATTTTGATCCATTGGTGAAAACAAATCACCCAGATCACCCGAATCTTCTAAATCTTCTGAAATCTCTGGATCATCAGCATATTCTAATCCCCCCTCATCTAAATAATCTTCTGAAGCACCAAGATCACCTAGATCATCAATATCTTTTGGTCTATCAGGGATTTCTGGGTCGTCGGCGTATTCTAATCTCCCTTCATCTAAATAATCTTCTGGAAGCCCATCATTCCCAAATTGAGAAATTTTTGTAAATTTTGTTTTAGAATAACTTTTAATTATTTTTTCTGCATTTTTTTCTATTTCTTTTTCTTTAATTTCAAGAATAGCTTGAAGTTTTTTCTTTCTTTTGTCAAGATTAGCTAAAACATATGGAGTTTTAATTTTCCATTTTAGATTTTCTATATCTTCCATTTCTTCAAGAATATCTTGTTTTGTTTTTGGTTCTTTTGAAGATAATCCCATAATTAAATGTTGTATATCTGACATAATTTTCTCCTAATATTTATGGCTGGGTGAATATTCACCCAGCCATAAATAATTTAATATAGAGCTATAATTTCACTGATTACCTTACCGTCTTCAGCCTTAGTTTTAGCTACTGCAACATTAAAGCAAGAATTGCAATAGATTTTAGTTTTATCTTTTCCTGCAACTCTTCTTAATTTATGTCTTTCTCCACAATATGGGCAAACATGACCAACACTCATTGGTTTCCCTGGTTGGGTTTTTTCACCATAATTCATTGCTGTCTTGATAAAATCGTCAGGGTTTGTGACCCATGAGATTTTAACAGCAAGTGGATTCTCACCAGCTAAAACAGTTCGTCTTTCACTCTTAGCTAATCCTGGTAATGGTGCCCCGCCTGGGCCTCCGGCCCCTGGTAAACCACCGCCCATGCCACCGGCTGCTGCTCCTGGGGCTTGTGCGCCCATCTCTGCGCCTCCCGGCTCGGCTCCTGGGTTAAGTTCTTCTCCTAGCCCAAGGCCCTCTTCTGGGACTTCCTCTTCTGACATTGAATTTCCGCCAGATTCGAAGTTCTCTGGATTTATGATTTTAATATCGAATGTATATTCAAATTCTGTTGAACATGAATTACATTGTCCATGACCTTCTGCTAAATCAACATCTGTTGATCCACAAGCAGGACAAATAGAGCCGGGTGGAGCAATTTCTCCTGGTGTGGGCAAAGATTCCTCTGGGGAAACTTGACCTTCTTCTCCCACTGGTTCACCGCCGCCACCACCTGTTATTGCTGATAAGCCATCTCCACCTAATGCGCCTGCTGCCGGATCTGCGCCCGGACCAGCCGCCATCGGATCTCCTCCCATTGGTGCGGCACCTTGCATTGCTCCTGGCATTGCTTGTGCTGCTTTTAATAAATCTCTTCTAGAAGAGCTTCTCTTTTTTAACATTCCGTCAGAAAAGATATCAATTTTATTATCTGCAACTACACCAAGCGCAACGCCTTCTTCTGGTGCTGGATCACTTTGTAAAGTTCTTGTTATGCTACTTTTTATAACTCCACAAACATCACCATTTTCTGAGATGTTTAATTCTGTAAATGTCAGGCTATCTGGATCTGAAAGTTCATAGCCTCTATTGGCAAAAAGTTGAATAACGTATGGTTTAACTTTACTTTCTAATTCAGAATCATCTTTTCTACAACCACATTCATTTAGATTAAAAGAAACTCTAAATTCTCTATCTGATCTATCTGTGATTGTGGCTGCGTTTTTAATAAAATTAATTTTTGCTTTTGTAGCATCAGAAATTAATTTCTTTGATGTCGCTGGATACGCTGATAAGCATTCAACAGCCTTTGCGATTGTTGGACTTGAAATATCATTTTGATTAGCAACATCAGCGATATTTCCCACAAGATTCTCTATGACAGATTGTTTATCTGTTATTTCAGCGAGTTTTATATTCCAGAAAGAAGCTCTTTCTTTTATTGCAACACGCTTATTTGTCGCATCTTCTGTCCTTGCAGATTCAATTTCTCTTGAGAGGTCTTCTGTTTTCAAAGAAGCAACAACTTCAAGAATGTCTTGGGCTGTGCTTTCGGTATCAAAAACAGTATCAGCAAGAGCAACAACACTATGCTTTAAGTGCTCACTACTAAGTTTTTCTTCTTTACCAGGATCAAGAGAGCCAACAAATGCTTTTTTAATATCATCTGTTCTATTACCCCTTTGAAGAATAGTATCTTTTGAGATATTGTTATCAACTATTAATTCTTTTGCTAATTTTTCAATAGTTTTTACATATTTATCTTTATCAATTGATGCAATTAACTTTATACCTTCTGAAAGATCTATTGGCATAACTTCTTCTGAAGCTACATCAGCTAAAGATCCAACAATATAATCTTCTAAAGCTTTATCTGAAACAGAGGCAATCTTTTGGCCGATGGATCGGTTAAATGATTGTCTTTCTCTCCAATCTCGTCTTGCTTTTTTGAGATTTGGAGTTGTATTCTCTGAAATCTTTTCATTTAAATCTTCAGTTGAAGATAATTTAATTGCAGATTCTATTATTTCCATTGGGCTTACAGCAGCATCCACAATAGCTTTCGCAATTGCATTATTTAATGATGCTACAACTTCTTTTGCGGTTGATGAACCTGATCTTTTTGCTTCAAGTCTTTGCTCGTGAACAGTGTTGTCTGTGCCTCTCCTTGAATCTTCGAGTTTATGCTCTTGGACATCAACTTCAAATCCTTGTCTACCCAATTCACCTTTTGGGTTATATTTTTCAAGTCTTTGTTCGTGAACTGTATTGTCCACACCCGTTCTAGAATCTTCAAGTCTTTGTTCGTGGACTGTATTATCGACTTCTTTTCTAGCTTCTCCGACATAATTCTCTTCTGGATATACTGGATTACCTAATCTACCAGTGGGATATTCTTCGGTTTCATCTTGAAATCTAACTTCTGTTTGTCTTTTAGGGACTTCTGCTTCTCTTTTAGCAGTTTTTATTGTTCCTTCTTTTTCAGCCATTTTTAATTGACCTAGTAATTCGCCAGTAACAGAAGATATTTCACCCTCAGCAAGTCTTTCGAGTTGTTCGTCGCTAATGGATGGAGTCCATTCAATTTCTGAACCCTTGAAATACCCTTTTATTTCTCCACGAGAAGAGATAGCAACTTTGAAAGAGCCTTGCTCTTTCTCATACTTATCTACGATCTGATCAGTGTACTGATCTTTAATGATCTGAGATAGTTTTACGAAATTATCCATATCTTTCTTCTCCTTGTCTGAATATTTATTTTTCATTTTCTTAAATATTTCAAAACCACCTATTTTAGTTTTATCCATATTTTTAGATGCTGACATTTGTAATCCAACATCACCAGCAGGAGCATATTCTTGTATTTGTGGTTGTGGTGGTGGTTGTTGACCATTTGTCATTCCTGCTTGATCAGGACTTTGTGTTAACCCGATTGGAATATTAGTTCCAAATGCTTCTGGTTTAAATCCATCATCAATTAGATTGCTAACAACCTCTTGAACACCAGCAAGATGTTTTGTTAAATCGCTAACATGCTCCATATTAACATTTCTTCTCTTACCTATAAGATCCACAACAGTTGCTTCAAGAATTTTTTGAGCTAAATCCATCTTATTTAGTTCATCCAATCTTTGCATTAATTCAAATACAGATTGTTTGGTTTGTGCTTGTTCATCTCCAGCAGATGGAACTGGAACATCGGGGGCCATTCCTTCAACTCCCGGTGCTGTGCTACCATCTGCTCTTGAACTAACAGGCTCAATATTCATAAATTGATCTGCTGGACTTTCCAAATCGTTTGTTGATAATGCCTGATTATTAAAATCGGGGATTGGTTCCTGAGACGATTTGAGCATTTTAGATTTTGAGTTAGCTATTTTTTTAATGTCATCATTAATATTTATTACATCAATAATTACATTCCTAATTTCATCAACATCATTTATTTCAGGATCATATAAAGCTTCTCTCGCTAAATTATTAATTTTTTCAGAAGTTTTAGATATTACACCAATTTTTTGAAGAATTTCTTCTGTGGGAAGAATCTCCTCAACCTCACAAGCTTCAAAAGCTCCATCTGAAACTGCTGAAAGCTCTATGAATTTAACTCCATAGTTAATCTCATAAACTGGTGCGTCTTGAAATTTTTTGCCATTGACAACCCCTGAAAATTTTCTGCCCTTGTGCTCTTTAACATGGGTACAATACTGATCTTCACTTTTTGCTTGATGACCACAAATTGAGCATTTTGAGAAGTCTACCGAGCAATTTTTTGTAGCACAATTTTCAACTATATAACTATGGCTATCATTTTCTGTTTCAAAGTTATAAACTATTCCCTCATAGTCATCTAATTCTATGTTAGAAATTTTTCTTAATAAATAGTTCTCTATATCTCTGAAATATTTTTTGTTAGAAAAATTACCAACAAATCCTGTATATTCTGATATTAAAGAACAATAAGTTGAGGGAATAGATATTGTATAAAAAATCCTTTTACGATTTTCACCACGAAAACTATTTGGATATTCTTTACTATCTGAATATCTTACAAATTTTCCTTCTATTCCGCTTGAGATAGTGTGATAAATACCACAAGAGTTTAGCATAAAATGTAATTGTTCTGCTAATTCTCTTGAAACTGTTACTCCTTGAAGTGTATCAGGATCTTTTCTGTTAACAAGAATTCTTATACAACCATCTCCATTTAGCCAAGCACCTATAATATGTTTTTTAATTTCAGAATTTGCAAATAATAATTCATTTTTAAGTTTTTTATCACAGGAATATCCACCACAATTTACATATAAAAATTCTATTACTTCTTTCGATGAGGTATAAACATCGAAAGTATTTTTATCTAATTTTTCTCTGGTACTACAATCAACATTAAATTGATTTTTTATAATATCAATAACTTCTTGTGCTAATGTGTTTTTTTCATCTAGTGCAAATGTGAATACTGCTTGTGAAAGTTTATCTTTATACTTTGTGTAAGAACCTTCAGCTAGAAAATATCCTATTAATCTTGCAAGATCATTATTTATGTCAGATTCTACTTGTTCTATCTCTTTTGGAAATAATAGGAAATCTCCTGGTTTCAATAATCTAGATTCTTTTTCATCTATTTCTATTTTACCTTTTAAATTTCGTATTAATTTTGTTTTTAAAATTTCTTCATCAGAATATTCTGATATAGAATTATAAACATTTTGATGATGTCCGACTTTAAATCTTTTTTCATATTTCGTTGATGGTTGATTAGAAACATTTTGGTCTAACTCTTCGCCACATCCACATAAACAATATTCTTGAACTTTTAAAGTTGGGAACTTATGATTTGGTGTACATTTAATTGTTTCACCACCTTCAAGTTCTATTTTTAAAGTATCACCAATATAATATCTTCTTTGTCTATTAGTAATTTTTGAAAATTTTCCATCACCATCGACAAGGATATCTTCTATTTCTATGTCTTCAACATTTTTATATCCATTAGATGTTAAAATTCTTGTTCCGGGTAAAAAACATCCCATTGAAACATCATGAATATATCCTTCTTTAACTCCTCTTGCTAAAGAAGGATAAGCTTCTGAGTCAATATAGAAAGTGCAGTAAACACACTTATCTTTATCGTCCCATTCTGCAAAAACAACTTTTCCTTTAGCTTCCTCAATATTATCATTCTTATGATTTGTATAAATTGGAACGCCTTCAAAGGTTTTGAAGGCAGGAATTTTCCCCTTTTTTGGTCCAGCATCTACTTCTTCAAGTAATTGTTCTTCTTTGAACATATCTCCGTTTTCATTTGGAACGTTTGCATCAATAGATCTTGCCCTAACCCATAAAAATGAATTAGGTCTTTTTTGCATTTCGTCTATTACAGGGGTGCCTTCATATCTTTTGATTAATTCTTCAACATCAACTTCCACATTGTTAGATGTAGATGTTGATTTTGATATTTTAATCATTTTATTCTTTGAAGAATCTTCTTCAATGACACATACCACCTGCAATGGAATATTAGGTCCACGCTTAACTAACACAGGAGCCTCCTTGATTTTTAAAAAACTAACCATGCATGGGTTATTAAAGTTCTTTGGTTTTAGATATTCACAAGTAAAAATTAAAAATCCTGCAAATTGTCTAAATTAATTATATCAGAACAGGATTTCTATGAGAGAATACGAATTGAATAATTAATTTGGATGTTTAATGAAAAATAAAGAATTACAACAACTAGAATATTTTGACATCTTTGAAAAGAGAGGATTCCACAAACAAGCAGAAAAAATTCTTGTAGAATCCTCTTTTTTGATTTGTGTTGCCCAGAAAAGATAATCGTAACACACTATTTGGAATGAATGAAAGATGGCCATATTTCTTTGCTAAACATTTCCCAATTTTGAAAAACTATTTATCAGAAAAAGATTTAAATGAAATTTTAGATGAAATTTTTGAAAGATTTATCAAAAAAGATAAAGTTTGGCAACATCCTAGTTTTGAAAAAATTCCTAAAGAAATTTGGGCAGAAAGATGGATGAGATATCTTACAAAAAACATCAAAAAATTCCCAAGACATGATCGTTATATTAGAGGTGTTTTAACAGAGGAACAATATAATTATTTAAGAAAACTTTTCCTAGAAAGACACGAATCAAATAAGACTTTCTTCTTCTAATTCCAAACCTTCATTGGGGAGTGGGACATTTGCTTGATCTTCTGGCATTTCAATCGGTTGTTGAATTTCTCTATATTTTTCTGGAAATTGTTCATCAAGATCTGTAGTTATCTGATCAAATTCTTCATCGGATCTTTCTGAAACATCTTCCCACATTTTGTTTAATTGATCGTTGTAATCAAGATTTTGCAAAATTCCTTCTGGGACAAAACCATCTCTTTTTCTAATTGTTTCTACAATTCCATCTTGATAGATCTTCTGCATTTGTCTTTTTCTTCTCTCTATCCCAGATTTTCTGTAGTTAATTACGGTTTGAAATCCGCCTCCCCCACCGGGGCCAACACCATATGGTGAAAGTCTTGAATATCCACCTTTATGATTTTTTTTGAAGACTGTGTTAAAGAAGGTCCCAAGAAATCCAGGTGGATTTTGAAAAAGTTGTGTCCAAATAGGATCAACATGAAAATAGACATATGCCACATCTTCTCGAATAAATACCACAAAAAGAGATAAATTTTCATCATCATACCACATCAAATTAGACATTGTACTTGGTGGTGTTTTAACTATCCATCCTGATGTTTTTTCCAATTTAAATCTCCATTTATGAATTATATCTTGAATTTACAACTTCTTTTATAACCTCAATAACTTTATCAAGTTTTTGTTCAACTTCTTTTTCTGTAAATCTTAAAACAATCCATCCTAACTCTGACAACACAGAATCTCGTTCTTTATCTTTAGCTATTTTTTCTGGATCGCTATGCCAAGTTTCACCATCTGCTTCAACTGCTACTTTAATTGTCGGGAAAGAACCATCAACACGATATTTCGGATTGCCACCAACTAAATATTGTGCAAAGAAGGGGACTTCAAGTTGTAGCTCGGCTATCCCTTTATAAAGTTGTTCTTCAATTCTTGTAAAGAATGTTTTTTTAGTATTATCTTGTTTTTTAGCAGATTGTTTGAAAAGTAATAATCTTTCTTTAAATTCATCGTCTAAATATTCTAAACACTCTTGTGAGGCAGTTGTCAAGAATCTATTCATTGATAAACCATTCGACAAAGGAAGATCTTCTTGATCTAAATCAAAATAATTAAGATTAGATTCTTCTGGCATCTTTCCTCTAAAAGAGTTGCCAAAAATTTCATTCTCATGATTATTTTTATTATATTCAGCTAATTTTTCATTTAATTTATTAACAGCATATTTGTAATTTTGTTTCATAAAGGATGCTGCTAAAGGAGTCCCCATACCCATTTCTCCTCCACCTGGACCACCAGTCGGAGGCATTGGAACACCAGAAGCTTGACCACCACCTAAACCGCCACCAAGATCGGCTCCTTCTTCTGGTGGAATTCCCATTTGTGACATTCCGCCTGCACCACCGCCACCTAAATCTTCTCCTTCTGAAACACCCAACCCAAGATCGGGGCTTAACATCATTGAAGTAGCTTCTTCCTGTCTTATTTGTTCTACTTCCACGTCATAATCTAATCCTAGTTCTGTTAACAATGTCCGAAGGGAAATTTCGCCACGAGCACGGCACACCATCATATTAGAAATTCTTGCATTATCATCTTTCAATGCTAAATCATGGAATTTTACTTTAGGATAAATCAAAGTTGTTGCTCCACGAGGATCTGTTGTTGTTAAGTTGTTAAATTCAGCTATTGGTTTAAATATTTTTTGTTCAATAAATTCTGCTATTTCATTTCTGAAAGTGTTCAGTTTTGCAGCAAGAGCATCAAGGCCAACTTGAGCAGATGCGTAATTAGGTCCTTCACCGTGAAGTAGAGATTTGTTTAATTGAAGACCAGTTTGAAGATCTTCATTAATTAATTCATATTCATTGGTCAACTGAAGAACTTTTCCGGCTGCACCAATCCATTCGTAATCAAAACTATGGTGAGTTACAATTGTTTGTAGAGGGTCATTTTGGACAGAACTTAATTGTTCTAGAACATTCTGGATGTCCTCGTCATTTGCGGGTCGGTTATCAGAACCTATTTTTACCACTTTAACAGGAAGGATATGTCTTTCTGCTGTTAACCATTGCGCTTGTCTTAATTTATCACGATAAGCCAAAGTTGGGAAAAGTCTTCTAACCAGAGAAATTCCATATGTTCTATAAGCAGAAGCCCCGAACTTTAGATGATGTGTTGAAAGATTACTTAATTTAATAGGCTGTTTAGATTTTATCATCTCTCTAACTAATGGCGGAATATTTTGATAGATTGATTCTGGTTTTCCTTTGATGCAAACTTCAATTAATTGATCTGGTGGAACCCATTGAATCTCTGGGTCTCCCCCAAGAAAAGAAGGAGATACTTCCACTGTGTTAGGATCTAAAATATTTAATCCACCCCAAGTAGCTCCATAATGATTGCAAGCTGCACCTGTCTTTTTATCTATTCCCGTGCCGGAACATTGTTCACATTGAAGTTCAAGAAAAATAAAAACATCACCAAAAAGAAAATATTCATGTGCTATTTTTGTTAGCCATTTATTTAACTCAAGTTTTGAACATTCTTTTTCAAATACTTCTTTTATTTCACCATCTGAGCACTCTAAATCAAAACCATTCATTGAAAAATAAGCATAAAAGTCAATACCTGTAGCAACTATCGGCTCATTCTCAAACCAATACGAGCTATTGGAAACTGTTGAAAAATTAGCTAAATATTGATGACAATTTGTTTCATCATCGACATGAAAATCATAAACCAACCCTTCATACCATTCCTCTGAAATATCTTTAATTCGTGAAAAAACTTTATTTTCAGTTTGAAAGAATTGTGTGTTGAACTTAAGAATCTCTATTTGTTCTGTTTTGTAGTTTTCAATCGGAGACCATTCTTTTATTAAGTTAGAATTTAATTTATCCACCCACAGTGAGTAATATTTTCCTTCTTCTTTTTGATCTTTTGTGTCATTCCCTTGCCTTGATGGGATTCCCAAACCGAAAAGGATAAATCTAATTTGTGATAGTAGATTATAGTTGATACTGGTTAATTTTATTTCTCCTTTTCCACGAAATTCTTTATTAACACTATGTCCATCACCGAGGTAATATCCTATAATTAATTGTTTCAGCAATTCTTTGTTTTGGTTTAGAATAATTTCTGAAAGGACCTTCTCGTATGAATATCTACCACACAGATCTAAAATTTTTGATGCTAGTTCTTTAGAATAAATTTCAACACAAAGAACTGATGGCTTATTTATAACTTTTGCATCATAGTTAAATTCTTTTTTAATTATTTCACAACAATCTTTGACAAGTGTTTCTTTTTCACTTTCTCCAAAAGAAAATGTTAGATAACTTGGTTGGTTATTTCTAAAAATAACTGAACCTTCTGCAAGATAATATCCTAAAAATCTCATAAATTCAGGTGAGAAATCTTCTCGTGTCCCTTTTAGGACATTTGTTGGTGAATACAAAAAATCACCTTCTTCTAGTTCTCCTGCGTGGCAGTCTTTTATTTCTATTCTATCTTCTAATGTCGTATGATCGTCGCATTTTTTTGATGAGCAGGCATATTTTTCACGGCAGAATCTAAATGTAGATTTAAAATATTTGCAAGAGAATTCATCTTCTGGGGCGTAATAAAATTTATGTTCTGGGGTAGCTTTGATGTAGTCCACGGAGCCAATTGTTTGAATTTTTTTAAGATAACCAGAGAATTGTTTTTTATTAACATATTTAACTGTTCCTTCTGTTCCAGAACCTGTTAAAACTTTATCTCCTTGTTTAATTTCGGAGATTGGTTTTTGTGTAAAATCAAACATTGTGATTAATGTATCAGGATGTAAGCACCATGCATAAACTTCTTTTCGGTTGGTTGGGATTTGCCAAGCGGACGGTGTGTGATAGGGAGAATAAAAGCTTGGGGCAGTTGTAATAACACTATTTCCAGTAGCTTGTGCTGTAGAAACAAGACCATTGCTTTTTACATATCTGGTAACTCCATCCATACTAAAACTTGGAGGATTAACAGGGAACGTAGCTGTATCTGGATAATTCCTTAAATTTTGATCAAACTGTTTGTAACCTTTTCTCTTAAACTTCGCCATAAAAACACCGCCTATCTAATATTATACAAACTTATTTTTTAAAATGTTTTAAAAACATTTTTAATTAAAAGGCCCATGCGTTTTTATCATCATTTATAATATTTCTTATTTTTTCTAAAACTTTGTCATTAGCATTAGGGGCATTCATGTCTAATTGGCTATTAATCCCTGGTGCTGGCCCTCTAACTCCTGGACCCATTTTTATAATTGGCGCTTCATCAACTTGTGCCATTGGTAATTGTTCTTCCTCTCTTGACAAAAGGTCCCCTCCCATTGGATCAAAATCTTGAGCAAAAAGATTTTTTGCTCGTTCTTTATCTAATGCCGTTAAAGATGCTTCAGTCCCTAAAAGTTGTGGCCTTTCAGAATTTAATCCTAATTGATCTACAATTCTATCAATTTGTCTAGTTATTTCATCAAATCTATCATCATTTTCTCTTTCAAGATCATCTTCGTCCACATCTTCATCAGAAGATGATGTGAAAGGATCTTTAAGGATGCCACCACCAAAAGATGATGTTTTAGAAAGATTAGATTTATCTCTCCATTTTTCCAACATAGAGTCATAGACTTCTGTTTTATCAGGATTCCGATCTAAATCATCTTCCATTGTTCTTTCTGTTGTTTTTAAATCTTTTTGATCAGAGTGCTTATGTTTAGCTGCTCTTGATTCATAGTTTTGAGTCCATAGATCCTCCGGTGAATCGTTCTTTAATAATTTTTCTATATTACTTTTTTCATCAACTTCACGTCTTGCTGTTTTTCCTTCTGCAAGCTCACCAAGGAGAGTCTCTATGCTTCTCTTTGGATCATATTTTGTGTCATTAACATTAGCTTGTTTCATTCTTCCTTCCAAACCTACACATTCTGGACTAAGTTCATTATATCTCTTATCATCGGGAATTCTATAAGCTCTTTCTTCATTTAATGGATTTCTTTGTTCTTCAAGTCTTGACATAGCTTTATGATGGCTTTCGCCAACATTTTTTAACCATTTTTCATAATTAGTTGGGATTGGTCCGGCAACACGTCTTTTATCATCTGTGTTTAATTTATCCATATCACCAATCATATAATAGGCTTCTTTTTTCATTTTATCTAAATGCCCAGAAGCTTTTGATAATCCAGAATCAGATATATCAACAAAAGCCTCAACAACTAAATTATTCATTTTTTCTGGAAGTTCAGAATATTTACTTGGATCTAAAAGAAGCAAGATCTGTGTTTGATCTACTTTTTCAGAAGAATTCAGAATTTTATCAGCAACAACTAAATCTGCTGCTAATTTTATTATTTGATCTTTTTTAGCTTCGTGCCACATTTCTCCACCTTTTATTGTTGTTTGATTTTTAACTACTTTATCTGGTAATAAAGAATTATCATCAATTTCGCAATCAAGACAACAGTCTCCTTCATTTATATCTTCAAGCGGCATTGGTTCTTCTGATTCACATGGGGTATCACTAAAATATTTTTCATGTTCAAACAAATCGAATGGAGAACTTCCAATAAAACTATTTATAATATCAGTCATATGAGTTAATATCTGATTATTATTATGATATGGATTTTGTCCACCAAAATTTGGTATTAAATCTTCACATTCTTCATCACAATCTCCAATCTCAATAATTGGATCCGTTGTTCTTTTAGTAATTGTTATAATAGCATCGACACCATCTCTTAATGGTTGGAGTTTAGCATCTGTTTCATCATTAATTTTAGCACCGCAAGAATCACTTAAATGATCCCTAGATAATTGACCAGAAATATTCTCAAGCAAATTACTAGAACTATTTTTAATCAATCCCTTAACTTCATTTAATGATTTAACTAAATCACTTTTTGATGAATAGAGCTTATTTTTTTTAACTAAATTATTATAATTAAACATTTTATTTCCCCAACTATTTTTCATGTAAGGTATTATCTAAAAAATATCTATCCTCTTTAATTCCTTCTGTTGCGTGTTTTAATTTTTCATCATCCCAACCTCTATTTTTTAGTGCTGTTTTTATTTTACCAAGTTCATTTGAGACTGAGCTAAGTGAACCTTTTGGTCCATTCTCGGATTTAAATGGGTCAAATTTCTGGCATCCATCAAGATAAATTAATCTCATCATTAAATCTCTCGTTGATTTTTTGTTATAATTTTCATCAACAGCATAAACACCCATCTTTTCCCAATCTTTTTCAGCATTTTCAAAAGCAGTGCTTGATAAAACAGTTTTTAAATTAAATTTAGAAGATGTTTTTTCTGTTTCTTTTTTAGATCCTTTTCTTTTATTTTTCCTATTATATTCTTTAACTATTTTAATACAGTCTCTGACAGTTTTAGAGTCAAATTTTGTAGCATGAGTCACATGTCTTGTGATATCTTGACCGTCCCAATTCTTATCCAATAATTTTTGAATAATACCCATTAAAACTTTAAAAGGATTTCCTTTTTTACCCTTATCTTTTTTAGATTCTTCTTTATCCTTTTTTTCATATGAGGTAGTTGGCTTATTAGTCTTCTCTTCTTTCTCTTCTTCAACTGGCTCGTCAACACTAGCAGGACTAGCGGACATCTTTTTAAGATTAAATTTATTTTTTGCCATAACATTACCTCCCGCATTATTATTTGTTTTTTCAATTTTAATTAATTCGTCTAATTCATTTATAAATGAATTAATTATATTTGAAATATATCCTTTCGAATCCTTTTCTTGTTTTGTATATTCTCTATCTAAATCTTTAAGTCTTGCTGTATTTATATTTTGAATAGTGCTATTAGCGAATCCTAATAATCTATCTCCTATAACTTTAAAATTTGGGTTATTAGATAGTTGTGTGGCAAGTTGTGTTAATTGTGATTTAAATTTTTGTAGAGATGATTCTACAATATCTTTGATTGGTTCTGCTTCCTTTACTTCTTGGTTTTGAGTGGAAGGATTTTGTGAAGGATTTTGAACTTGATTATTCTCAAACTGATATGAATTAATAGTTTGAGATAATTTTGTTACAGAACCATTAATAGATCTTAACATTTCAGACAATACTTTTTTAACACTTTCAAGCAATTGGATATCAGATTGCCCACTTCGTTGTGGTTGAACAGCTTGGTTGCCCTCTGAAAGATTTACAGCATCTTGCAAAGGGATATTTCCTGGCCCACCCGTAGAAGCAGGGTGTGCCGAAACACGCCCCTGAGTTTCGCCTAATTCTTGTGTGGCAACCCCAGGGGCGGTTATTGAAGCGCTAATTTTCTCTAAATTGAATTTTTTATTCATTTTTATTTCTTTTAATTATCCGCCTCTTAAAAGACTTCCAAGATTTGTAATCATATTAGATTCAGATAAAGAATCTTGTATAGTTTTAGCTCTACTTGTTTCAAGATTATTCATCTCTCTCAAATAAACATCGTCTTTCTTTTCTATTCTAGAAATTATTTCTTTTTCTATTTTTTTATCTGCAAGAACTTTAGCTTTTCTTTCATCTCTTCTTTTTGCTTGTTCCTCATCAACAAGACCGAAATCGCTTGCTGCTGGGGTTTCGTGAGCAATTGTTCTTAATTTATTAGATCTTAAATCGGAAGAAGTCATTCCAGATAAAGAACCAGAAAATGTTTCATCCATTTCCGTACTTTGTCTCTGTTCTCTTTCTTTTTTGAATTCTTGATTAGATGCTCCAAGTTTTCTTGCTTCATTAGCAATCCACGCTTCTTTTTCTTTGAGTGCGGATTCTACCATTATATTTTTCAATTCCTCTTCACCAGGGCCAAAAATCCCTGGATGATATTCTGGATAATCACCAGCATATCTTAGATCTCTTACTTCCGAATCATGATCTTCAGCAGAGGATGTTCTAGAGATTCCCATGGAAGATGCTAATCTTGGATTTAATTCACGATAATCATCCTCAGAAGTAATTCTACTAAAACCACCATATCCCTCTGCAACATTAGATTTCATACTGGATGAATAATCATATTCTTTATTAGCTGTCCTAATTTGTTTTTTATTATAAGCCTCTTTTTCTCTTAGAATTTGATTTCTTCTTTCATCCAATTCTCTTAATTGCATTTCTGCAACTTCAGATTCTGACAATCTATTAGAAGCAAAATATCTCGTGGAAGCATCCATTATTTCCAAATCTTCATTGGATATTTTCTTAAATTTAGCCATAGCTTAACTCCTATCTAAAAATTTTTAAATTATAATTTAAAAATTCCTCTTCTCTCTGCTTCCTTTAGTAACCTTGCTTTAAGATCTGCTTTTGTCTCTTTTTTAGACGCAGTTTTCTTCAAAGAATCTTTTTTAGAAGCCAGACTCTCTTTTTCTCTGTATCTATCAGCTAATCCAAGAGGGCCTTCTGTTTCAATTAATTCATTAATTACGCTTCCAATGTCGCTTAATGAAAAATCGTCATCTTCTTTTGAAAGATTAGTTTGAGCTTCAACTATTTTGTTTTGACTCTCATCTAAATCTCTTAAATTGATAGCATTCATATAGCTATAAACCATTGGATGGTTTTCTCTATCAGATTCGTTGAGCGCAGCAATATTCTTTGCTTGTTTTTTTAATCTTCCAGATTCAACTGTAGGTCCATGTTTTTCTTCTAAAATTTCAGCATATCTTTCTAAAGAAGCAGTTCTATTATCTGACCTTACAACTTTTGTTTCCTCTTTCATTGCTTATCCTCCCTTTACAGGATCGACATCTGCAACAAGATCATCAGACCAATCTGCAACATAACCTAACTCATTTTTCCAATAATCTAGGATTCTATTCTTATCTCCAGGGGTTAATTCTGCTTCTTTAATAAATTCACGCAAAAGATCTTCTTTTGCAGATCTTTCAAGTTTATCATTTTTAGCTAATTTAACTACTAAACCTGGGATTCCAGATGCTGATTTTGCTTTTAAAACAGATTCGGTGTAATATTCAGCTACTTTCCCATCAAACCCTAATGAAGACAATCTTTCTTGAATTGCTTGTCTTTCATTGTCATCAAGTTCTGATGCTTTTTTAAATCCTTCTTTTGAAGCGACTTTTTCTTCTTTCTTTTCTAATTCAGCAAGAACTTTCTTTCTCCAATTTCTTCGTGCTTCAATTTCCTTTTTATTTTCTGCTTCTTCAACAGAGGCTAAAACTTCTTTTCTCTGTGAAGATCTTTTTGCTAAAACTTCCTTTTTCTCTAAATTCTTTTCAAGAGTTTCTGCTTGTTTTAACAACATTTGTCTAAATTGAGAACGAGCTTCAAGAGCTTTAAGATAAGATTCTTCATCTCCTCTGTCTAAAGCAGCTTCTAGGAATTTAGCAGAAGGCACACGGACCTTGCCGTCAATCACTGATAATTCTGGTGAAGTATCCGATTTCTTTTCCTTGCTTGTTCTAACTGTTTTTTTGTCCATAGAATCGACACAAGCTTCTTTATCTTCTGTTGATTCCTCTGATTTACTGGCTTGCTTTGTGAGTTCTGGGACCATAGTTTTAATTATTTCACCCATGTCAACAAAAGACATTCCTCTTGTATCTTCAAGCTCATCGCTTTTTCCAGTAGGATAAATTCTTCCACTCATTTAATTCCTCCTTAAAGTTCGAATGATCATTTATAACAAACTTTAGTTATTAAATTATTCGTTATGATCAGATAATCCTTTCTTTATAATAATTAAAAAATTATCTGGATCAAAATCTACTTGATCATCTACTTCTACTCCATTTGATTCTAAAATTCCTTTATTTGTTTCTATTACATACTTAACCTCACGATTTCCTGGGTATTTAACGTTTTCAGATGTGGCTTCTAGATCAAAAATATCAACAATTATAAATTTATCATTAATAAAACAAACATCTATTGGATAGTCAACATCTTTATTCCAAAATCCGTGACATCCTCTGTTCGGGAAAATAAAAAAAGCACATTCAGAATCTGAAATCTTTTTTTTCATTAATCCTTTTTTTCTTTTTTCATCAGAGTCACATAGATATTTAATTTTTAATTTAATTTTACTCATCGTTTTCTTCTAGTTCTCCGTCTTGTTGTAATCCACCGTAATCACTAATCGGGACAAGCTCATAGGGATTATCCTCTGGTGCTCTTGTTCTTCTGATAGTTGAATAATCTGGATCTAATGGCATTGGGTGATGGAAAAGATATCTACCTTTTCTACCCACTCCAGAATAACCAGTGAAGACAGGAGTAAACGAAGTAATAACTCCTCTAGATTGAAGCAATGATAAATCAGCCATACTAAGAAGTCTTGGTTCTCCGTGGGTTGAGGCAAACATTAATGCTGTAAATGCATCTCTTGGAGTCAACGAAACTTTGACCCAATTCTGTCGATCATTTGTCATCCCACCTCTTGGCATATATCTATATCTTTTAATTAGATCATCATCAGACGATCCTATAATTTCACCAGAATACAAATCATAATACCCGCCATTATTTTCCACCAAGAAACTCTCTCTTTTTGAATTAATAAAATTAACAAAAACACCAGCGTCATCTGGATAGTTTTCCGCATTTTGAAGCATCCTAGAAATTCTTTCAACTTTAGCACCGAAATGCTCAACTAAATTAAGATCTTCATCTGAACTTTCTGATTTTGATTGTAAATCTTGGATTATTCTATGATGGTTATTTAATTGATCTTCATAAATTCTCTTAAATTCTACAATTGTCATATCTGAAATTTGATCTTTTTGTATAGAATCTGATCTAGAAATAATCAAGGATGTCATTGGGACTCTTCCGAGTTTATCCATCATTGCATCTTGCAACATATCCATTACAACCTTTTTATTAGCTGGTCTATCATCACCCTGTTGTTGTAATCCAGATTTTGTTGCAGCCATTAATATTTCAATTTGTTTATTAACATAAGCAAGTTGAACTGCTTGAATTATAGCTAATATTTTTTTACGATTAGCTGTCCCACCGCCTATAATTGATGAGATATCAGTGATTGAATTTACATCTCCTTTAAAAAGAGCATTTAACATTTCTGTTAGATATTGAACTCCTTTCGCTTCTGATAGTCTCTTTCGGACTGCTGGTGGAAGATCTTCTGATGATAACCATTCTATAAAACTAGGAACAATCATACTTGCTCTTAAAGAATTCAATAGAGAATCTTTTATAAATACTTGTTCTTCAATATTTTCTTTTGGAGTATTTGTCAAAATTGGATTTATAACTCCTCTCTCATCAACTATTGGAATTTCTTTACTATTCAATGAAAAAGTCTTATATCTAAAAATAGGAATAAATCTTTCATGTATTTTATTTGGAGATGCAAAAATTATATCTTTGAGCAATCCTCTTTTAAGAACATTCCTTGCTCTTAGTCTATCAATTATAACAGATTCAAGATGTCTTCTTTGTGATCTTCCAGATTGAGTTGTATATAGTTTTTTTCTTAACTCATTTATTTCATTTGTTAATTCTATATACATAGGCGTTTTTGAAAGAAGCCCATCAGTTTGTTCTGCAATTGTAATGGGGTTTCTTTCTGTATTTGGAACAGAGTAAATATAATCAATCAAAATATCTTGAATTGAAGCTTCTGTCCCATTAAGATGAGATTCTGCTGTTAATTCTTGTTCCAAAACAGATAAATCATCTGCTGGCATTCGTGTCATCATTTGTTCTAACATTGATTCGGATGCAAAAGCAGATGTTTCAGGATGAGTTCCTGGCTCTTCGAATCTTTCTGGCTCCATCTGTAAAGAAAGAGCGTCTTGGACATCTTCTCGTGATTGTTCGTCTTCATCTACAGGCGCAGTTATTGTATCATTTCCACGTTCTTCTAACCATCTAATCAATCCCTTTTTATCATCAGGCCCACTTGACCTTCTTTCACCGTTCAATATGGTTTTTATAAAAGAAAATAGCAAATTGAATGTTCTTGAAGTAGCTTTAAGTTTTGTTCCATCTTCATATCTAGCCCCTTCAATTCTACTTATAAATTTAACAGAAGCGTCACCAACCCTATCGAAAATTTCATCCATTATTGTTTGATTGCCTTGGAATGGGATGCGACGCTTTAAAAGATTAACAAAAATAGAACCTGCTAAAAAAACTTCTACAGCAGGAATTAAAAAGCTTAGATATTGTGGAAAAACTGTAAATAAATTTTCCCCATGATTACCTGTTGAATCTCTATACCTAATCATTTCATTAATCATTTCTGAAATTCTATTTCTCATATTTTCATTCTGATACATAATATTAGCAGCATTAATTATTTTATTTATATTTTTTGATATAAATGCATTTGTACAAATCTCTCCATATTTATCAAAATCATTATTCTCAATAATACGATTCCCAATTTCTATTAATTGATTTTTAGTTGATGGTCTTGCTGTCGATAGTGACAACCCATGATCAATATAACCCATTGGTTTTTGAGGTTCAATTTCTTCTTCACCCTCATCCTCGTCTTCAACATCATCATATTGTGAAAAAACTCGAATCGGTTTTTTGTTTTGATTGTTTTGATTATTTATGCTTTTTACAAAAATATCTGAAAATCTTTCCATTAATTTTCTCCCGTCTAACTAATCATCTAAAATCTTTTTAAATTCAACACTAAACTTTTCAATTTTACCTCCATCTTTTAAAGCATCAAATTCAATTAATTCATCAATTTTACTATAAATTTTTGTGAATTTCTTTTTTGAAGAAATTTTTTCACCACTCATTGTTTGATTAAACTCATTGATTAAATTAGGATCTTCCGGTGGCTCTTCCGGGGTAAAAACATTATTAAATTTACCGATTATATCTTCAACTGTTCCTAAATCTTCTTGTCTTTGTTCAAGTTCTTCTTTTCGACCTAATCCTTTTTCATATAAATCGTAAAATTTTTGTATTTCAGGACCTAGTTCTTGTTGTTGTTCTTCCATAGATTCTTGATCTTGTTTTATTCCCTCACTATCAATTTGATCTATAGCCATTGTTTGTGAAAAAACAAATTTTTCTTTTTTTCTATTCTTCGAAAATTCATTTTCTTGATCCATAATAATTTTCCCAAGAACTTTTTTACCATAATCTGTTAAATTGGCTAAATGTTCTCCTTTGTGAACTAAAACACCATCTTGAACCATTTGATAAATATCATAGCTTGTTGCCTCACTTGGGATTTTGAATGTTGGTTCACCATTTAAAGTTTTTTGTGCTAAAATTATATTTTCATCTCTGTCTCTCCACATAGTAAAAAGAAAATCTTTTGTTTTTGAACAGACTTCTTTTTTAGCTGATGTTGTTGTCAGATGATTTGACTGCTCCAAAATAATTCTTTGAGCATCGCTCATTGGTGTTAAAGAGATCGGATCTGAAAAAACAGAGCCTAAGCTCCCTTCTTGCGAATCTCTAGTTGGTCGTATTGGAATTGGCATTTTAATCTCCTTTTAAATTATTTTATCTTCTTCTCACACCAAAAACAAAAACCCTTGTTCCAAATCAAGGGTTTTTGTTTTTAGTTAAGAACATAGCCAAACTATGTGGTTAAAACTTGCTATTTTCGAAAAGGAACAAGAAGAAGGCGAAAAAATCAAACAAGAAGCCATTGAAATTAGGCGTTGGTGGGATGAGAACGAATCAAAAGTTATAAGAAAAATGGTTAGGACAAATCCAAAAGATTGGTGCTATAACCCAGATTTTTATAATGGGAGTGGAGTTTATACTGAAATTGATGGCGAAGAAAATAATATGTTGGGGGCATTATACATATCTGGTTTACTAGGTTTCCCCGATCAATTTAGCAGATATTTTAATTTGACAAATTTAATAGAAAATAATTCTTCCTTTATTTCAATTGATTCTATAGTTTTATCATCAAGTCTAAAATGCCATCAAAATAAATATAAATATCTTGTTGTAATTGATACAGCAAAGCAATATATCAAAGAATTAAAAGAATGGTTAGTAAAACCTCCAGTTTATACATTAGATGTCCAAGATGAAAATTTTAAACAAATAACATTAAAGGCAACACAAAAAATTATTGAATTAATAGATTCTATTGAAAAAGACCATCCAGAATTAAAACAAAAACTTCAATATTTTAAATTTAGGTTAGAGTTTTTCTATGATTTCGGTTTAAAAGACAAATGGATAGATCTTTTATTAAAATATATTCATTTAATTTATGAACTTTCAAAAATAGATATTTTACTTGATATCCCAGATGTTTTTGATGCCCTACAAATAATAAACAAAGAAAAAAGAGATGGTTTTTCAGAAAAATATCTAGAACAATTTGAAAATTCAATTAGACAAATAGAAAGAGTTAAGAATGTCATTGGGAATCATGATGAATCTTATTTTAATAATAAATTCAGAGAACTAATTGGGATCTCATCTCTTTTAAGAAAATCTTTTAAAGAATTTAACGAAATAAAATTTAATAATGTATTAGAAAAATTGAATAAATTAATAAAAGAAATTATGTTTATTCCATCATTATCTGATGAAGAGAGAATGTATTTAGATATTGGAGTTTAAAGGCCAAGAATAATTCTTTTCTTTTCTATCAATCCTTCATAACTAGGATCATGAATTCTATCCTCTTCTTCTTTGACAAGTTTTAAGAATTTATTAGGAAAAATTTTATCTCTTTCTTTATCTGAAGTTCTTTCAATTTCAACCACAACGACATCTTTATATTTTTCTTCAATTAATTTAAACTCATCAATTCCAAGTGCTGATTTACACATACTTAAAACAATAAATTTAGGTGTTGATCTTCCTAGATCTATAGAATCGTCAGATCCCCATCTTCTTCGATAATTTCTCCAAAGGACTTCATTAATATAATCCCTCATTGGGGATCCTTCAGGTTTTGTAAATAAAATAGCAATTGATTCAACTGGTGTTTTTGAATATCTAGTTATCTTTCGAACATTCTCTCTACTTTTTCTTCCAAGATTAGTTGCATCAAAAATCACATCTTGATAATTACCCCAATGATTAATCATATCATTTCTTAATGGATTTAATTTATCAGAAAAATTAAAGATTAAAGTATCTAATTGAGACACGGTTTCTATTGGCTCAATATCAAATGCGTCTCTGATGTTTTGTAAAACAACCTCGTCTTTGATTGAGCAAACAGGTCTCCTAAAAAATGAATCATAACTAAAATCAGCTTCGCTTGAGTTTTGGTATTGTGGGACAAGTTTAGCTCTAAGAATGTCGGGACTTACTGTTTTAGCGGTCGGGAATTCGCTATCCAAATAGGTACTTTTCCCAACCCCTGAAGGTCCGATGGGAAAAATGAGTTTTGGCATCATATGTTCCTCTCTCTGTCAAAATTTTACGATATCACACATTAAAAAAATTTCTGAATTTCTTTTATAATTAAGCATTTCTATTTTTAATCTATCAGATCCGAACAATGAAAAGCTAGAAGTATATTCTTTTTCACTTCTAAATGATGCCACAAATGGCCGAGGAATTTGACAAAATCTTTCATATCCATTTTTTAAAAAACTATTGTCATCTATTTCTCTTGTTTGAGAGAAATTGTTGCCGTTCCCACGATTCCAACCAAAACCATTCCTACGGCCCCTGTTCATTCGGCTTATATCTCTTTCACGAAGAGAATAACCACCGAACAAAGTGGCTAGACCTGGGGCATAAGCATAATTAAGTTTAATTGTTTCATATCTTTTTGCAGAAATTGTTGGGGCACCAACTTCTTGTGCTTTTGAACCACAAATTAAACCCAAAATCAATAAAATAATAAATAAATTTTTCATTTTGAAATCCTTTTATCTAAACCGTTTATCTAAACCCAACAACACCACCAGGGCTATCAACACTTCTCCAGTTATTCCAAAGATTTTCTGTTAAATCACCGTGTTTATTATTAGAAGGTGTAGCAGAAGGTCCATCTCTCCAAATATAACCAAATCCAGGTGTCGAAGGATTTCCATTAACCTCAAAAATACCTTTCTGATCACCAGCGGTATCTTTAATCCTTCCCATTATCTTATACCCATTTTCTCCATTCTGAACAATTACAAATTGCCAATTTCTTATTTCTTTGACAACATCATCGAATTCAGATGGCAATTCTTCTGCTCTTATTTCGTTTGAATTTTCATCAAAAAGCAACAAACAAGCTTTTTCTTTTCTTTCTGGAACAGTTATTATCTTTATTTCATTGGGGTTTTTCCCATAAAATAAATCCTTAACTTCTTTAACTGTTTGCCATTCCCCATCATCTGAAATCTCTGCTGCTTCTCCGATTGGAACATATTCTGGATGATACCTAAATTGGTCCCTAATAAACTCCCCCATGTTATCATCTTCGCTGTAAGGATACCATCTTGGACCGCCGTATTTTGCGCTTAAACTAAATCCATAGAATTGACCACCACCAGACGGACCCAATCCGCCAAGACTCTGTGCTTCTTTTATTCTAATTTCATTTATTGCTAATTTTAACCACATATTTATTCCTCAATCGTTGGGAAACCGAATGGTGGGGCTGATAAATCAATATCTTTCATTAACCAATCGCTTAAATGATCTTTATACATTTCAGCCTCTGTTAAAAATATATCATTTTCAGATATATCAGAATCTATTAATTCTAATGGCTCATCCAATAACTCATCAATATAATTGTTAAAAATTGTTTTAAATTTAGAATAATCACTAAAAAAATCATTATTAAAAGAAATATTATTATCATATCCATGAGTAATTAACCGATTGATTAACCACTCCAAATCTTCTTCTGTGTAACACCATTCTTTCAATGGTGTTCTTTCCATTTTTTCTTCTATTTTAGATTTATACAAACTCCACCAGTTAGAAATTCTAATTGCTCTTTTCTTTATTTCATTCGCACTTTCATATTGACTTAATTTTACGAATGCTAATTTTAACCACATATTTCCACCATAAAAGATACTTCTTATTTTTTTTCAAGAATCCTCCTCAACCATCTTTAACATTTTTTCATATGAATCAACTGAAATTTCTTCTGACTTTTCAATTAACTCTTTTACTTTAGGCCAGTTAGGATTTCCTTTTGATTTTTTACCCATGGTTTTAATTATGTTCTCCGTTGCAATACCTTGAGATTTTAAAAAATTAAATTGTTCTGCATGGGAATGTCTTTCTGTTAAGATGTTATAATATTCTTTAGAATATTCATCAAGTTTATTTGTCACAATTTGGATTCTTTTCAACAAAGAGGTTGGTAACCCAAGAGCTTTTGCTATTCCATCCAAACCATCATATTTTTCATACCCTTCAATAATTGCAGCTAATTCTGAAAAGTCTTCTTTTGTCATTCCGGTTTCATCAGGTGTTAAAAGAATTTTTTTCTGATGTTGGAAATGGTGGAAATATTCGTGGACGGCAATACAATTGGACCAAGGAGTCTCATAGTTCTCTCTTGCAGGGAAAACCATATGTAATTTGCTTGGGCTATAATAGGCATAAGCATTTACTAGTCCATATGTAGCCCACAAAGGTTCTGGAATTGATAAAACGGAAAGATTCTCATCAACGCCAGAAGTCTCACCATATTTTTCAACTAAAACTCTCTCAAGATATTCTTTTGCTTTGGGGTACAAAGTTATATTTGTCTCTAAGACATCTTTTGAGTAAAGATATATTTTATGTTGTTTTAACTCATTGATAAATTCTTTTTTGATTGAATTCGTTAATTCTTTAGGGGATTCTGTGGCTGTCTTTATTTCTGGCCCACATAAAAATTCTACTTCTATAATTTTAAATGTATAATTTAATTTAATCTTTATCCAAGCAATAGCATCCCTATGAATTGGTTTATCTATGATTTTAAAAGTATCTGTATCATAGTAATAATCTCGCCAAACGCTATAGGTCTCCTCCAAATAATCGCTTGAAAAACTCCAATAGAAACGAAACATTGAGTTTGCGCTTTTGATTGGGATGATGATGTCAGTGACTTCCATGGTGGCTCTAAACCTCGACTCCCGAGGGGATTCTACCATAGAATCGTGGGGATCGTGCCCCTAGAACTGGTGGAATTAAAATCTTGAGTGAGAATGCTCTGCAAAACCAGGGATTTCTGATTCTTCGTCATTTATGTCAATTGTTTCATCCCTTATTTTTCTTTTATCATCGTCAAAAGAATGCAACATCTCCATAGCCTTCCCTAATGGAATATCTTTAAGAGAAACTCCTTCCAACATTTCAGGGACATATTTACTTCCAATACCCGATTGATTATTCTCATTATCTGGATCTTCTTGATTCATCCTCAAGCTATGTGGGCCGTCAAAAACATTTACAGATGGTGAATCTTCTGTCTTATAAGACAATTCCTCATGTGAGGCACCAGTTTCATTCCCCTTTGATTCGGAATCAAAGAGGTGATCAAACCATCCTTTTGGAAGAGAGGCCGAGGCTGCTTCCCCTGGTGTTGGTGGCCTTCTCCATTCGTTTTCATCAAATCTTGAATAAGGGCTTAAATCAGGATCGCTAGGAGAAAGATTTCTTCTGGATGGTGCTTCTGTGTCAATCATTGGTGAATGACGTGCAATTTTTCTTAATTTTGAATTTAATTCATCTTTTTTAGAATGTTGTCTTAATGTTGAAAGATTAGCATACCAATCTGGAAGTCTTTCATGTTGTCGTGTATAATTCATTGCAAATTCAGAAGGATCTGTTTGCCGTTTGCTTTGCATCCTATTCTCAAGATTGTCATAATGAATAGCACTTTTTTCTTCATTCATTCGAATAAATTCAGGTGAATTTTCCTTTTCTTTTTTTCTTTCATTAGCTTGACTTTCTAATAATCTTTGAAGTCTATGTAAATTTTTCTTTTTTATTCTTTCAGACCAAGTTAAATTATAATTATCTTCAGAACGCTCTTTGTCTTTATGTCCTAATCTTTCTTCTGGTCTTTCATGTAGAGATTCTTCTGTTGATTTAAACCAAGAATCTTTTGGCCCTCTAACAGTATCCAACATCGTATCAAAAGTTACATTTGCTGGATAACGACCCCATTGGTTAATATCCCCTTTTTCTAATCCAAAAACTGTTTCACCACGGCCTTTTGCAGAATCCGGCATGTTCCCCATGCCTCCCCATTGAGCAAATCTTAAAGTTAAAAGGCCATTATCATCGAAATCATTTTTAATCATTTGAGAAAGTTTAAGGATAGAAGAAGTATCTAAATTTGGTTTCTTTTCTTCCGAAAGCTTCAAAAGAATAGATTGAACTCTTTGTTGAAGATCTCCCTCTTTTTCATTTAAGGCTAATTTTTTAAGAGAATCATCACTATAAAGACAAGAATTATCACTAACTAAAACAAGATCTAAATTTTCTTCTTTATTTGCTGTTTTTATTTTTGGATTCATAATTTTTGCGAACAAAGAATGATTATCTTCATCAAGAATTTTAATAATATTACCTTGTTTTAGAATTATTTTATTTTCTTTATTATGGAAACCATCTGAAAGTTTCATTAAATCTTCAAGTCTCATAGTTTTCTCCAGTAAATGTTATTTCTTATGATTTTTATATTTTCCTGCAAAACAAAAAAGCTGTGGCAATTGCCACAGCTTTTTTGTTTTTTTGAGATGTCTTAATTAGATATCTAACCCAATTAGTTGAAGTTCAACAGTTGCAAGAGCGTCTGTTTCGGCTTCTGTTTCTCCAACATGGAGATTGAGATAATCACTTGCTTCGATTGTTTGATTTATAGGAACAAAATATTCTCTAGGAATAGTTGCGCTATAAACAACACCAAGTTGATCTAAATCAACACCAGCGGTTAGAGTACCACTAACTTCAACCCTTGTCCAATAAAGGTCTTCGGTTGAAATTGTGGTTGGGGGTGTTGCACCAAGCAAGGTTGAACTTGCTGCTACTCTTCTCCAATCTGCGGGAATTGCAAATGTTATGGCACCATCAATAGCGAGCATTGCTCCACCACTAGCTGTTCCATCAGTTGCGCTTGCATCAACCCATTCAAAACCATTCCAATAACTTAAAGTTATTGTTTCTGCGGCTGCGTTTGGAGTTGTCCCGACATCAACTACAATTCCACCATAAATGCTTGAATGACCTATGTAAACATAGTCAGATGTTGTCCATTGAGTGACAATGTTAGAAACACCGGCACCACCATCAGCAAGAGCAGAAGTAATATCAGCTAAAGTGGCATTATCGCTGCTAACAACAGCATCAAAATCTCCACCATAACCAATTGCTTCAATCCCCACTAATGGCTCTTCATCTGGAATAACAATTCTTTCTATTTCAACATCGGCGTCAAAGTTTGCAGATGACACAATTTGAATCCAATAAGCTTCAGCAGTCCCCGAGAGTTTAGTTAATTCCCAATCGCCTGGTTTTTCGTACCAAGCAATCCAACCGCTTTGAGCTAATGTAATTCCTCCAGCAGTTGTTAAATCATCAACATTATCGAAATCGGTCCAAGCTGAACCATTCCAATATCTAATTGTTAATGAGCTTGTTGTGCTGTTAACACTTGCTGTCATATCAACATAAACACCAGCAAATTTTCTTGTTGGAGATCCAAGATAAAGAGCATTATCTTCATCTGCGTTCCCCACAAAAAGGTCTAATGTTGTTGTTGTGTCTGGGAGACCGATACTTGTGACAACATCATATTCATCAATATAACCAAATGTTGTGATCTGTTCAAGATATTCTCCTGGGTTTCCCTTTGTTAATAACATATGAACTTTGTTGTCAAGGTTTAAAACACCAGAACCATCGTCAACTGCTGGCAATGTTGTGGCTTTCAAAACAACTTTTGTCAAAGCTAAAGATCGTCTTGGTCTTAAATAAGCTAATGGCATTCTTGAAGCTGTATCAAAAGCGGTATCAGCTAATTGGATATCTAATGTGACTAAAGGTAAATAATTTCTTTTAACAGCATCAGATTTCCCAAGGCGATAACTGGCTGCATTTGATGAGAAACCACCAGTTTCTGAATCATCAATTTCGCCAATATGCTGAAGTTTACCGGCTCTAATGTGTGGGATAACTAATTCCACCTGATCGGCTGGTAAAACAAATGTTTCACCATAACCGAAGTTGTTGCCTTTAACTCCAACTTTCCCTGGTCCTCTATGTGTTACTTGAAATTTATGTAGGTTCACTGACATAATTGACCTCCTTTATACATCAATTCCAATTAATTGCAATTCGACTCCTGAAAGTGCATCGGTTTCAGCTTCTACTTCTCCGACATAGAGATTAAGATAATCACTTGCTGCGATGTAAGTATTAACTGGTGCCTCAAATTCGATTGGCATCTGTGCGCTTCTAGCAATTCTTATTAGATCCAAATCAAAGCTTGGGGTTAGGTTCCCGTCAACCACTAATTTTAACCAATAAAGTTCATCAGTTGAAATTGTAGTTGGGGGTGTTGCACCTAAAACAGTTGAACTTGCTGCTGCTTTTCTCCAGTCTGCTGGAATTGCAAACGTTACAGTTCCGTCAACTTTCATTGTATCTGCAACAGAATTTGTTCCGTCAGTTGCACTAGTATCAACCCATTCGAAACCATTCCAATAACTAACTGTCATTGTTGAAACAGCGTCGTTAACGGTTGTCCCCACATCAATTGTTAGTCCACCATGAGCTGCTGCTGAACCAAAATACATTGCATCGTCTGCCGCTGCCCATTGGGTGCCAAGCATATTTTGCAAACCAGAGCCACCAGTCGCTAAATCTGAAGTGACATCAGAAAGGGTTGTATCATCTTCAAGAACGATAGCATCAAAATCGCCACCATTCAAAACAACATCCATACCTACGACTGGTTGATCGTCTGGGATAACAATTCTTTCGATTTCAGTGTCAGCGTCAAGGTTGCCGGAAACAACAATTTGAACCCAATAAGCTTCTTCTGTCGTTCCAGATACTGAACCACTAACAGTTGATTTTTCCCAGTTGGAAGGGAATTCATACCAAGCAATCCAACCGCTTTGTGCCAAAGTGGCTCCTGCTTTTTGTGTCAGGTCATTGACATTATCAAACTCAACCCAAGTAGAACCATTGTAATACTTAATTGTTGAGATAACTGATGCATTTGAGTTTGGAGTTGCTGTCATATCAACATAAACACCTGAGAATTTTTCAGAGTTTCCAAGATAAATCTTGTCTGTTGCTGCAACCATTGCGTCGATAACAGTACCTGTGTCTGGAAGACCCAAACTTGTCATAACACCAGCATCATCAAGATAACCATAAGTTGTAATCTGAGTTGGTGTTGCTCCTGGGTCGCCTTTTGTTAACAACATTGAAACTTGGTTGTCAATGTTGAGTGTTCCAGAGCCGTTTCCATCAGATGGAAGAACTGCTGCTTTTAACGAAACTTTATGTAAAGCCATTGATCGTCTTGGCCTTAAATAAGCCAATGCAACAGTTGCAGGTGTGTCAAAAGCTGTATCATCTAGGTCAATATCTAAAGTGACCATCGGCCAGAAGTTTCTTTTAACAGCATCACCCTTGCCTCTAATATAGTTTAACATTGCAGTTGAAACAACTGAATCATTATCATCAACTTCACCACGATAGGCGATTTTTCTTGTAACTATATCATTGACTTTAACTCGTTGGAGTTGATCTGCTGGCAAGTAAAAAACATCTCCATAAGATAGAAGCTTACCACCAACATTAGTGTTGCCTGGGCCTCTAAATACACATTCAAATTTATGAATATTTGTGGACATACTTTGCCTCCTATTTTCTTTCTAACGAACAATATTGCTCACTATCCAGTCAATTATATATGGATTTCAAAAACTCCTTCTTTTTTTCAAAAAAATTTTGGTTTTTTGGGTTTGGCTACGGTAAAATATTCCAATTTTTCAAAAAAGGTGAAAATCTATAGATTTAATAAATTAAGAATTATGATTTCATTAAAATTTTCAGAGAAACTAGATCAATTTGGGATGAACAAAGAAAGTGATTTCTTTATGAAAATCGCTATGTCAGACAGAATTTCAAGGCTTGCTGATAAAGATTCAACTCAAATTATTAAAAAAATTAAAGAACACATTCTAAAACGCAATGAAGCTCAACCATATTTTTCTGAAAATTCATTTTCGCTAAAATACATCTCGGAAACAATTGGAAAAATCGGAATTTATGTAGATACAGTTTTTCAAAGTGTTAAAAAATTTGATGATATTGCCGTTGTTGATGGCAGATCTAGTGGAAAAAGAGATGAGGACGAGGAAAATATTATAGAACTAAAAATAGAAACACATAGAAATAATTTTTTAAAAAGTGAAGTTTTAATTAAAAAATTAATGTTTAGGATTTCTTTCACGGTAAGGCATGAGGTTGAACATTTATATCAAGTTTATTTTGGTATAATTGATAAAGATTATGAGCCAGAACATTCAGCCACCGAAAAATATTATTTAGATTCAATAGAAATAAAAGCTAACGCCGCAGCATTAGCCTTTGTTTCTGGCCTGATTAAATCAGAAGATATTATTTCATATGAAGAGTTTTATACAATAATGAAAAAAGAATATATGAATTTATATAATGAGCTTCCAGATCTTGAATATGTTAGGGGGAAATATAAAGAATTTATTTTTGAAAAAACCCCAGAAATAGTAGAGTTAATTCAAAAATTTGTAATTCATTTTTCAGATCAATTTTTAAGAATAGCTGTCTACAATGAAATATTAGATGAATTAAAAAACAGATTCCCAGAATTATTTGAATAGATCAATTAAAATTTAACCATTTTTACTTTTTCTGGTTCCGTAAATTCTTTGACCATTCCCTTGTGTCATACTTGAAGCGAGCATTCTTTCTGCTGGATCTGCATAAAGTCTAGCGGTAACTGTTTTAGGTAATCTAATACTCCCAGAGCCACCTTTTAATGCTTGATATGCAGCAGAAGCAATACAATCTGGGATATCATCGAATTGCCCAGATGCTGCTTCAATTCTAAATCCATTTCTAGAATATTTCTTTTGAAGATATTTAAATTGTTGTTTTGCATGTTTTGCGTTATCGCCGAATTCATAGATATCAATTAATCCATCTTGAAAAAGATTGAGAAGAGTTGTGTAAATTTCTTGGATATAATTACTTGTAAATTTTGTTTCACGACAAGGGAGACCTAGTGATTTCATTTTTTGTAATGATGTGGTGGAGCCCCATTGATCATATGTCAAACTTATGATGTTAAATTTATTGACACAAGCATCTATTATATATTGATCCACATCGTTGATAATAACTTGTCCTGTTTTTTTAGGTTCCCATAGTTTTATATGATCTACAATTATTTTTTTCTTCCATCCGAATTTTGGATGTCTAATATCAGAGTTTTCGACATGGAGAACAACAAAAGCATAATTATCTGAGGTGTGTGCTGGGTCAGCATGTGCAAAATAAATCTCATCAGGAATTCCATACTCTTTTCTTGAATAATTTTTAAATGCCATATCTATGAGAACAGAAGGAATTAACGGTTCTTTTGCACCATCGTTGAATTCCGCACCATACTGCATCGCCCAAACGTCTGAATCTTTTTCTTTTTCTTCTTCTAGGAATTCACTGGAAATTGCTGGGTTGCAAATTTTTGTTGGCAACTGAAACATTAACGGGTTTTTCATGGTAAAACTATCATTATAAAGTTTCCACAAAAGGCCCTCTTGAGCGAGCGGGTTAGAGATTGCAATAACACGTCCATCATTGCCGAATGTTGAAATTGATGGCTTTAGTTTATTATAAAGTTCAAAATCACTACTTTTTGAATCTTCTTTAGTAATCATTTCTGCAACTTCGTCCATAATCACAACAGCTACAGTTTTACCTACCTGAGATGCTGAGTTGGATGTTCCTGAAAGAATTTGAATTGAACCATCAGTTGTAGGAAGTCCAGTTGCTATTAATTCTTTATTCCTTTCAATATCTTTTTCTGTAAAAAGCCTCATTGATTGAACACCCATTTTTTTGGGATTTATTTTTGTTTTAAAATAAGCAGAATCCAAGGCAAGTGTTTTTATCTTTTCAAACACAGATTCTTTTGCCTGATCTTCAGCCACAGCAACATTTAGGATGGTGATGGGTTCACCAGAAAGCAACTTTTTCTTTGCATGGGGATCGCCCATTTCTATCAAGCGATATGCTTCATAAAGAGCTATTGTTGCAGTTAGTAACGATTTCCCCGAGCGTCGTCCCAGGACTAAAACCAGTTCTTTGAATGATTTCCCGACTTTATCAAGAATCTGTTTTTTAACATCTGGTTTATCTGCTAAATCTCTTTCAATTAAATCAACCTCATTAATAAAATTATCATTAAACTCAATTATATCAAGCCAATCCGAAATCTCTTCTTTTGTTAATTCTCCATCAGAAATCTGATTGATGAAAAAGTCCTCTCTCATTTTTTCATTAAAATTAATACAACTTAAGCATGGTGATTCAAATTTTGGAAGTTCTATATTATTCCAGACACAATTAATACATTTATGTTCTTGTGAGTCGTTGAGTTTTACATGTCTATTCCCAGATGCCCCCATATAAAAAATTTTAAGAATTAATTTTTGCCATGGTCTAAGAGTTAATCCAAGAAAATATGAGCTTTCACAGAATGTCTCAATATCTACATATCTAAAAGGGTTATCATCAGAAACATCACCGACATTTCTTTTTTGTTGATCTTTTACAATCTCTTCTTCAAAAAACGAATCAAAAACATCACCTGCTGTATTTGCTATTGATCCTTTATCTATATTTTTTCTCATTTTATTTTCCTGAAAGCTACACATTCCGTTTTTGATCAAAAACGTCCTTCAATTCAAGGACTTTTCGATCAATTAAATCTCTTGTGTCTTCGTCTTTAATTTCCTGTTTTAATTCTAACATTTTCCCAAGAAACATTTGTGTCACTTCTGAAATTGCTTGTTCTGTTTCATCTTGTAATCCAGAAATTTCATATTTTATTTTAACAAAAGAAACAATTGTTTTTAAAATTCCATTGACCGTGTTTGCTACTTTTTCTGTTGTCCCAAGATCATCAGATGTGTCAAACCCTTTAACCTCACCAACCAATTCCCAAAGTGCCGCCATACCATAATCAATTGATTCTTTTTGAAATTCTCGCATATCATTTTTTGCGTTTTTTACTTTTTCTAACCAATCTATCTTAATCGGAGACCAATCACAATGTTTCCTTAAATGATTTGAAAGAGAAGGATAAGTATAAGTCAATCCTTTTTCATTAAAATATTCTTTAATTTTATTAACATTCCATCCACGTATATACATCTCTTCTATTTGTCTTGCGTGAGGGCAATTGCAAATCCTGCATTGACCAACTTTCTTTACATCATAAGGAACTTTTTCAAAATTATCCAACAAAATAGTTTCAGAATCAGGAGTCAGTGCTTCAACATCTCTTTCAAACTTTTCTATGTCTGACATCATGCTAGATGTTTCTTTCAAATTTGAAAGTAAATCTTTTACATCATCTTCTTGTTCTCTCATTTTAGGTCTCCAATCTTTAAAGGTTTATAGGTTACAATTCAAACTTTTTCTTAATATTCCTTTTTTGAAGGAAAAAGCAAAACTTTATAGAATAAAAATAGAAAAAATTGGAGTTAAATTCATGGAATTAGAAAGAGATGATATAATTGGAACTAATTTAGAATCATTAATCGCAAAAGTTAGAAAAATGAAGGTTTTATCTCAGGCTTTTGAATATGAGACAGATTCCCCAGGGGCTGTTGATGAAATTTCACAAAACATTGGTGAATCAAATCCCTCTGGTGTTCAAACACAGGGCCTTTTTGTTAAACTTAATGAAATCCCTCAATTCCAATCAACAGTTGAGAATTTAAATCAACAATTAAATGTTGATGAGATTCTTCAAAAAGTTATGGCTGGTCAGGATGTTAATAGCGTTCTTCAACAATCATGGGTGGATCTTGGTGTGATTATAAATTGGGCAAAATGGTTAAGAGATAATTTTGGGATGAAAGATTATAAGAAATTTATGCAAGTTGTTCAAAATCCTGTATCTGAATTTGTTATTTATCCACAAGGGAGAGAAGATATTAAACAACATGAACTTTCAGAGCAAAGAGGCGATAAAGTAAATAGTGGCTTTGTCAGCAATTTAGCAAAACAATATTTATCTCCTGATATTCCTGATGAATGGAAGCAATATTATTCTGATTATTTCCATAAATTGCAACAACAAAGACTTTATGATATGGGATATTCAGATAATTTAGATCAAGAATTTGCAGCAAGATATAATCAAGGCGGGGACGAGGGATTAGATGCAGCAGCAAAAGAATATTCTGATATTGTTAATTCTGAATATAAAAAATTTATGGAACAAAAAGACAAATAAATAAAATATTCCAGTTGATGCCTCTCTCGATTCTGTGTTAGCCTTTTGGTCGGATGGCCACGGCCGAGGGAGTCCTAATCATGTCCAGTGAACCGGAAGAAGCACAAGGCGGAAACACGAGCAAAGATGAAGCCACAGATAAATTTCTCGCCGATATTACGAAATCTTTGAATGCATTAAAAGAAAAAGAAAAATCTATCACAAAGATTCTTATTATTGAAAAGGTTCTTCGAAGAATTAGTTATATTGTGATGGGCGGGGTAGTCGGTTATGCCGTTTCTAAATTGGCTAATCTTGGGACGATCTTTAAAATTATCTGCACCTTATGCGGTTCGCAAATTTCTGAAGATCTTTTAATTAGAATTGAAAAGGAAGAGAGAAGAGCTTATCAATCAGATCAAAAAAATGAAGAAATAATGGATTTTATGATAGGTAAAACACAAGAAAGACTCAATTAATCTAATTTTGTTCTTCAAGTATTTGATCTAATTCATCTGCTAAACCGAACCATTCAAAAAGTTCCCTTATGGGGGGTTGATGAAGATCCCTGTTGGCGTCGTCGAGCGCCAACGGGGACCTTTTTTTTGACATCATGTCTGTTGGTTTATAGGTTAAAAAACCTTCTTCAAAAACAGCAGATATCTTTATTTTTTCAAACTTTTTCTTCATTCCTGTTTATATCCTATCATTTCGTCAATATTTTGATCATAAAATACTTCGTTCACAATAATCATATGTTCGCATGGCAACCCTATCTTTTCAAAGTTACCTTTAACAAATCTATCACAATTACATGTTTTTATATTAGGATCAACTGTTACTACCTTCTCATCATCTAAAATATTATAAGAATTAACTGATAAATCTGTGCTGAGGCGTGAGATTTTTACCTTGTCTTTTTTAATTTTAGCGTTAAGAGAAGATCTCAAAAGTTCTTCTTCAACGAAAGGTCTTATTTTTTCATGAATTTGAGTCCATGCCGCAGGATGATTGTCGTTCTTTGCGATACTTGCAAGTTTTACCAAATTAGTATAAGATTCTTTTGTCGCTAATTTAACTATCCCATTTTTTGCATTATCATTAGATGTTATAAATTTAATAGAATCTTTAGGCAATTCGCTTTTAATTAAATCTTCTATATTCTCTTTTAAGTCATTATAGCTATTAGCAATTATATTCTTTTTATTTGAATTAGCAGAAAAAATTAATGAAATGTTTTCTTTTGAAAATCCATCAGACAAGAGGACTTCTTCTATTTCTTCTTCATTAAGACCTAGTGCTTTATTCTCAACTATAATCGAGGCAATTTTTGATAATTCTTCTTGCCTAGAATCTTTTTTTGGTTGAGCCCAATTAAGAGCAATTAAATTGGTAGAAACAGATGGTAAATTTGCCTCTCTTTCCCTGTTGGAATCAATTCCTGATTTTTGTATAAAATCCAATATAGCATTATCTGTTTGTATTTCTCTCATTTAGAACCTCCGAATTATTGATTAAATCTAATTAATCTTCTTCTTGTGTATTATTTCTATACTTAATTGGATAATTCCTTTGTTTAATAACATCAATATACCAAACGGCTCCACATATCGGACATCCAATCTGCCAAAACATTACTCTAATCTTTTGATCTTTACCTCTTTTTTTAAAATCTACAATATCAAAAAATTTACTATGCCTATTTGTACACTTGGGATTTATGCATTCTTTAACCACTGGTTGTCTTATTCTTTTATTGCCATCTAAAAAAATAAAATCATATTCTACTTCTGAATAATTATTTTTTGTTGGTTTATTCATCTTGAATTTTTTTCTCCTCAATTTCTAATATTTCAAATTCTATTTCTATATCATTAGCATAACAAAAAGCCACACAAAAACCTATTGCGTCGGCTTCATGTGTGAACTTTCCTGTTTTACTAACTCTTCTATCTTCTAGTTTTTTACCAAAAAGATATTTAGCCATTTCACATGTTTCTGTTTTTTTAACACTTCTGCGTTTGCTTCCACTGTCACTAAAAAGTAAACTCATAGAAGTAGTCATAACTGGTTTAGCAATTGCATTGTTATTAAAAGCTACCTGTTTAATTACACATTGATTTTCACCTAATGTCTCTCTTACAAAAATATTACCTCTCCCCAACGCCCTTTCAAAAGAAAATATTTTTAAAGGTGAATATTTTTCACATAAATCTTTTAAAAATTTTTCTAATTCTTTTAATCTTTCTTTTTCATTGCTTCCTGATTTTAATTTTTCTGTTAAAGATTCAATATAAAAAGCCTTTTTATCTTTGTATTGAAAAATGCACCAACCAAGATTTGTTGTTGTTGGCGGATCAAGTCCGATGATGTAATCACCATCTGAAATCTCAGATCTATCAATTAAAAATTGTTTTTTAGCATTTTTTATTTTTTCGTCATAAGGGACTGTCTTTTTAGCAGGTCTCTTCTTTTTTTTGTAAGCCATAATTTATTTACCTTTGGAAACAATTATATAAAAAAGTTAGTAAAAGAAGAAAACCAAAAAAACAAGGCGTGGACGAATTCGTCCACGCCTTGTTTTTTGAAATATATGTTTTAGTTGTTTTAGTTGTTTTAGTTGTTTAACATTCCAATAAATTCTTTCTCTGTAATTATTTTAACCCCTAATTTCTGTGCTTTTGATAATTTTGAGCCGGCTTTTTCACCAGCTAAAACATAGTCCGTTTTAGCACTGACAGAAGAGGATGTGCGCCCCCCTGCTGCCTCGATGGTGGCTTCCGCACCCTTCCTATCAAACTCTTCTAGGGTGCCTGTTACAACGAACGTGAGACCTTCTAGTGGACGTTCTGACAGCCCTTCAATAGTGTCTTCAACTCTCTGTGGGGCAACCCCAACTTCTATTAGGTTCTTAATAATTGATTTTCCATAATCACTCAACATATATTTTTTAAATGATTCTATAATTTCTGGACCTATCCCATCTATTTCAGATATTTTGTCAAAATCGTTAAATTCAATAAATTTTTCAATTTTTTTGACTTCTTCTGAAATTAATTTTGAGACTGTTTTTCCAACTAGCTCTATTCCTAATGAATATATGAATTTGTTCAAATCTGGTGTTTTAGAGCTTTCAATAGAAGAGAGGGCGTTGATTGCCGACTTCTCCCCTTGTCTTGGTAATGATGCAATTTCTTCTTTCGTTAGTTTAAATAAATCTGAAAATTCTTTAATCTTTCCAGAAACAACTAATTCTCTAATTAATTTTTGACCGACACCATCAATATTCATTGCATTTCTTGAAATAAAATGACTTATTCTTCCAATTATCTGTTCTTGACAACCTTCTGAATTAGGACAGGTCCAAACTGATCCTTCTTTTCCAGTGCTTGTTTCATGTTTGACTAATTTTTCTCCACAAGAAGGACATATTTCTGGGAAAAACCATGGATAACAAGAACTATTTCTTTTTTCTTCGACAACACTAACAACTTTTGGAATAATCTCTCCTGATTTTTTAATAATAATTGTGTCACCAATCAAAACACCAAGTCTATTAATTTCACCTTCATTATGTAAAGTTGCTCTAGAAACCACAGATCCTGATAAAGTAACCGAATCAAAAACAGCGACTGGTGTTACACTCCCCATTCTACCGATTCCAAGCTCTATGTCTTTTAAAATTGTTTCAGCTTCTTCTGCTTGGAATTTAAATGCAATTGCCCATCTTGGGGATCTTGATCTAAATCCTAAAACTTCTTGCTCTTTAAAATTATTTACTTTTATAACTACACCATCTATATCGTATGAAATTTTATTTCTCATTTGTGAAATTTGATTATGATAACTAACAATTTCATCTAAATCACATAAAATCTGATTAAAATTACTTGTTTTAAATCCACACCAATCAAGCCAATTCATAAAATCAGATTGTGATTTTATTTCTAAATCATCACTATGAAAACCAAGAGAATATGCTATAAAATCAAGCCTTCTCAATGCTGTTACACTTGGATCCAATTGTCTCAATGCGCCAGAGGCTGCATTCCTTGGATTCGAATAAAGATCTTCTCCGTTCTCTTCTCTAATTGAATTAATTCTATCTAATTCTTCCCGAGTCATAAATACTTCACCACGGATTTCCACTTCTGGAATATTTATTGCTGATATTTTGAGCGGAACTGATTTAATTGTTAAAGCATTTTTTGTTACATCTTCTCCAACTGTGCCGTCACCACGAGTAACCGCTTTAACCAAATAACCATCTTTGTAAATCAAAGATAAACCAAGACCATCAATTTTTGGTTCACCAAAAAATTCACAAGAAGGAATTGACTTTTTAACTCTATTGTAAAATTCTGTTATTTCATCATCATTCATGGCATTTGACAATGAAAGCATTGGTGATTTATGTTCATATTTTTCAAATTCATCAGATGGCTCAATACCAACTCTTCTGGTTGGGCTATCATCTTGAATCAAATGGGGGAAATTACTTTCAAGTTCTTGAAGCTCACGAAAAGAAGCATCATACTTTGCGTCCGAAATTGTAGGGCTTGATTTAACATAATAATCATAATTAGCCCTATTTATTTTATCTGTTAAAGATAAAATAATGAGTTTAGCATTGTCTTCTGTCATGGTTTGTCTCCTCACGATTCACACAACTCATACAACAGGTTGGTTAAAAGATTTTCGTATGGTTTGCTTTGTCTTAATTCTATTAAACATCCCAAGGAATAATTTAGCATGTTCTTAATTGTATCTTTGTTATAATTTTTGCTTATAAAAAACATCTTTTTAATTCTATAAGGGTGGTATTGTATTCTTGGTGTAGATTCATCTGCTGTGACATTCATTAAATACTTATCTTTCCACACATTTTTTGACAATATTTTTATAACATCTCTTTCAGTATCTAAATCATATAATTCAACAAGATTCGAAACAACAAGCAATAGCCTTATTTCAGAAATTATCAATCCGACAATTTTCATAGCATCATCTAATGACGAAGAGCATAGAAAATAGTTTTTAACAGCAATCAAATAGTTTTTTGAAAATATCCCATCTATTATTTTCCAATAAGATGATAAATACTCTCTCTCAACAAGTTCCTGAACTTCTTCTTTTTTTATTTCACCATTTGATGATATCTCTAATTTCTCTAATTCTGAGTATATTTTTTGAAGATTCCAAACTAATACATTCTTTTTATCTATCTTTTTTTCTATTGGACACATTCTACTTACAAATTCATTCAATGCAGCTTTTTCTATGTCCACAATTTGGTTTATGAAATTAAACAATGAATTTTTATCTGCATACTCCAAATAACCAGAGTTAATTATTTTTGTGTTGTTCTTTTTGTAAAAAGACATTCTGCCATCTGGTGCTGAACTATCTAATAAAATAGATATAAATTTTAAACTAGAAAAAGATTTTATATTTTTTTCAATAAAATCAAGGACTTCTTTTTTTGGGTCATGGATGATGTACATTGATCTTTCATCAAAAATTGATCCATCAAGCAAAGCCCCAATTTCTTCAAAATTTTCATATATGTTAAACGTGTTTTGAATTTCGTTCTCTTTCGAGAAGTTTTTAATTCTTGATTCTGATAAAAATTTATCTCCAACATAAATTTTTAGATCACTCATAATTTTCTTCTATTTCTTCTGTCTCTTCTGGTTGTGATTCTTCCTCTACTTTTTCAACAATCGGTAAAATCAAATGCTTCCAATCAAAACCATTGATATCTTTCCGTGGTTTAATTGAAAGAAAACTTTTTGCTGATTCTATATTTGTAGAGATTAATGCAATTTCAAGATAATCTGTGTCTATGACTTTTAAAGTATCCATAAATTCTTTGATTGGTATTGTAATTTCGATATCTTCTATAACTTCTTTAATGCAATCACTCATTACTATTGTCTCAACTGTATCACCAAGATCTTGATTAGTTGAGATTGTAATATAACCATCACTGAATTTTAATTTTGCATTTATGTTTTTTGTAAATGTTTGGGCTAAAGATAATACTTCTGACAAATCTTCCACATCAACAACTCCACCGATTTGAAGATCGCCGGACCAGAACTTTGAAAGCGATGGGAAATCTCTTGCCCCAACTTCTTGTGGACTGTAAAAAAAGAAATTATCACCACTCATCATATAAAACATTCTATCAGAAAATTTAATAGAAACACCTTCCCCATAAGGAAGTAATCTTGTCTTTTCAAAAATTGGTTTAGAAATTCTAAAAGATAATGGGGTTTCAACCAAATCCTCTGTCCGATATATTGTTTGAGTTACTCTCTTAACATCAGTTGAAGAAGCAACTAGTTTTTCCTTATCAATATAAACAGAAACACTTGTTAAAGGAACTCTAACACTAATAGGATGTACAGAAAAAATTGTTTGATTTAAGCATTCTCTAAAAATATCTGATTTCATTTGGATGTCAGATAAATCATCATATGAATTAAAATCAGGTGTTTCAGGGACATCTATGTTTGATAGATTAAATGTATATTTCCCACGTCTTCCCTTAACCCCAATGACCAATTTGGAACCTTCTAAAACAAACCCTATTTCATCTGAAGAGATAGTATTTATCAAAGTGTAAAATTGAGTGAACGGAAGGCACAACGGATCTAACTCTTCATCGTTCTCCTCTACCATTTTAACTTTATCTATTGGACAAACCTCAGCATAGCATTGTTGTGTGTCTTGTGTGATGAATTTAATTCTTTGATCTACACATAAAACCATCCAAAAAGTCTTTTGTGGTAAATATCCAGTTGACCCATCTGCTACTTTACTAATCGCATCTAACGCCATTTTGATGGCAGTCCTATTGTATATGAACTTCATTTCAATAATTCCTTACTACAGATAACCATCATAGATTCCTGCACCATGATTATACCCCAGAAACGCAAATGCTCCCGTGTGGAATTAAACACGGGAGCATTTGCGTTTTTCAAAATTCTAATCATCTTCGAAATTAAAATCATATAAACCACCACAAACTGATTTTAACTTTTTCCTAACCCTACCTAACGAATTATCAACACATTTTGTCGATATGTCAAGCTTTCTTGCAATTCCTTTATATGTTTTTTCTTCTTCTCTAGCCTCTAACACAGAAGCCTCTAAATCTGTTAACTTACCATATAAAGCTAATCTTAATTCATCTATCTCTTCTTCGTGAAGAAGCTTGTTTAAAGGATCCCCCTCTTCATCAACAATATAATCACACATGGTTGATGAATTATCGTTTTCATAATCCCCCCCTAATGGAGTATCTAAAGATTTTGCTGTATTTAAAGGGAGATGCTTTTGTCTTTGAGTCCTATATATTTCTGTTATTAATCTTTTTCTAATACATATTTTTAATGCAAAATGCTCAAATGTTGTATTTTTATCATCTGAAAAATCTTGAACTGCTCTATACAAAGTTATTCTAGCAATCTGTAAAATATCTTCTTTGTCAAATCCAGGTAAATAATATTTGTGACACATGTTTTTAATATGTGGGTCTAAATGATTTAATAATTTATCAAACGATTCTTGGTCCCCATTTTTTGCTTTTCGAACTAATTTTAAAATATATAGGTTGTTTTGTTCAATGTCATCACTAGATATTTCATTAATTGTCACTAATCCCTCCTTGTTAAAAAACAGAAGGTCGAGAACATTTAATGACAAATAACTACAGATACAATATAACCTTCTTAAAAATATTTCCACAACAAACTTTTTAAATTCTAATAATTAATCATAAGTTCCTTTTAAAATTTCTATGAATTTATAATTGAATTCAATTCTATTAATCCGGTCGATAAGACTAAATCTTGAGAGACATTTCTATAATTAATTGTATTAAAAAGTTCTAGAATAACCTTCGATCCTCTATAAATTTGTCCTTTTGATAATTTTTCTTCAATTTCCTTGAGTCTATTAAAAGTTTCTGGCGAGACATCTACTTCAACCCCACATTTAATTTTTTGAATATCCCTAAAATTATTTGACATATATTTAAGAATTATCTGAATATCTTTCCCTTCTGAATTAACAGCATCTATTATCTGCATTATATCTTTTAATTTAGAATTTACAACATTTTCCAAAATATCTAAACTTAATCCACGATTTGTTATTCCAATGATTTCTTCAACATCTTTAGCTGTGATTTTATCCGCACAAATTTGATCTAATTTTGTTACAGAGTCTCTTGGGGATCCATCTGCTGAAATAGCTATCATTTCTAATGCTTCTGGTTCATATTCCCATCCTTCATTGACACAAATTTCTTCAAGATTTGAGATTAATAATCCCAATTCACATTTTTTAAATTTGAATTTGTGTGCTCTATTTAAAATGGTTCCTATCAAACTATCTACCTCTGTCGTACACATTATAAATCTGACATGCTCTGGCGGCTCTTCTAGCACTTTAAGTAAAGAATTTTGAGCACTTGAACTTAATTTGTGAGACTCATCAAGAATGAAGACCCGATATTCTCCAAACATTGGGAATAGATTGATAATATCTTTTATTTCAGTCTCAACATCTTGTTTGCCAGTTTTTTCAGATGAATTTATTTCAATCACATCACTATCTGGAGTCCTGTTGAGGATTTTTTTGCAACTAGGACATGATAAGCATGGCTCAATGCCATCTTTCTTTAAACAATTCATAGCCATTGAATAAATTCTAGCCATACTTGTTTTCCCACCACCAGAGCCACCCTCGAAAATTGTTAACGGGGGGACTCTTTTAAATTCTATCGCATTTGATAATGCTTTAACTATATGTGGTTGAAAAGTGTCTTTGAATCTTAATGGCCTATATTTTTGGTGTAGCGGTTGCAAACTCACGTCTTGCCTCTTTCTTTTTATCAACTATCTCGTTTGATTTTTTCTTTGTTGGCAATTTCTTTAAATTTCTTCCATGCATTTTCACTTAAAAGTGGAAGTCTTTTTTCTAATTGGGAAAGGAAACCTTTTTCTGTACTATTAACTTCTTCTGGTCCTTTGATAGCTGTTTTATCTACTTTTGCCATTTTCCAAGCCATGTTGTCCCCCTTTGCTAAAAGTTAATTATACAAAGAAGGACAACACGCCTTTAATTATATTTTTATCGGGATTGGTTTTTCAACCAATTCATCCAATGGGTCTGCCTCTTCGTTCGGGTCAAACGAAGAATCTTCGTCGTCTTCCATCGGTACTGGCATTTTAGCTATAGTGTCATCATCTGTCAACCTTGGAAGAACTGTTCCTTTTTCATTTGCTTCTCTCCAATTTGCGCCATACCCTATGGCATCAATGATAAAACTATAATCGAGGATGTCTTGCTTAACTTTTTTAATTTTAAGCATTGCCGTAAATAATTCCCATTCTTTTCTATCCCGATCCCAATCATACCAATCGTCTTGATAAATTGCAACCAGCCAAATCTGTTTTGCTGTTTCTTTGACCCAATCTTTTGTGATTGAATCTGAAATAACAGGGATAGCATTTTTCGCTTTTTCACTTGTTATCAATGAGAATCTAATTAAATCTGGTTCCAATTCTGGAATCCAAGGTGTAACAAATTGCAACACCTCTTCTGCTAACTCTCTCATTTCAGGAGAATCTTGAAATTCTCGTCTTGTTCTTCCCATTTTTATCTTCCATTCTACTCAAATTCTTTTTTGAGTTCTTCGAATTGTTTTTTTCTTTTTTCTTTTTCTGAATCTTTAAGATATTTTTTATATTCTATTTCCGAATCATTAATTTTCTTGATAAGATCTTTTGCGTTTAGTTTTACTAATTCAATTGACTCTTCAAAATTTAAAACTTTTGATTTATCATCATCTATAATAACAATTTTTAAATCATTGATAGAATAAATATCTTCTTTATTCTGTTTTAAAAATATTTTTTTCATTTCACCTTTTATTGAAAATGATTTAACATCTTTAATTTTTAAATAAAAATTTTCAACAAATTCTTTAAATTCTTGTGAATTTTCGTCAAAGCAGACACAATCAAAAGAAGTGATTCCAAACTCCATACATCCATCAAATGCATAAACAAAAATATATTTTTTCATTTTAGTCACCTAAATCATTTTAATCCAGTTGTCCCAAACCCGCCTCTGTTTTCATTTTGCGGTGGTTCTAATAATTCTTCCCAAACTATGTCTGGGGTTGGCAAAATAATCATTTGGGCTATTCTATCCCCTTTTTCAATAGTAAATGGGATCTTGCTCCCACCGAAGCTGTGATTTACAACTATCACTTTTATTTCATCAGATGGACCGCAGTAATCACGATCAATTGTTCCTGGGGTATTTAAAACACTAATTCCATTTTTAACTGCTAATCCAGATCTTGGAATAATAAAAGCTCCATATCCATCAGGGACTTTAATGATTATGTTGCAAGGAACAGCCTCATATTGTCCAGGTCTAATGGTTGACATTGTTCTTGCATAAAGATCAACTGCAACTGCTCCATTTGAGTTGTAAACAGGCAACGGAAGAGATTTGTCAATTCTATAAATTTGCAAATTAATAGTTGGAGTTGATGCCTGTTTCTTCTCTTCAACTACCTCCTCATCTAAATCGTCTAAATCATCTAAATCGTCTAAATCATCTAAATCTTCAGTTTCTGGGATTTCAGTTTTAGGTATATCTTTTTCATATTCTTCTTTCCACATACCCTTGACTAAATCCCTAATCCTTGACTTTTTGATTTGACAAACAATAGCAAGCTTTTCCAAATCTCTTTCAAAATCTTCACCTACTGAAAGATCAATAAAACTTTGTGCTAAATCAAGAAGATCCGATTGTTCTATCTCTCTATCTCTTTTCTTAAAGATTGGTTCTTTTTTAAAAAGATGATATCTAATGTTTTCTTCTGTACATTCAAAACGCTCGGCTATTTCTTTTATTTTGGCTTCTTTACCATAATAAAGAAGCGCCAGATCACTATTTACAACTGTTGCCATATTTTTCATCCTTTTTAATCAATAATTACTTTTTCTAGAGAGGAAATATCTGCTGCTGATAGAACACAATTATCTCCTAATTCTGAAATATTAATTGGTGTAAATTCCATTTCAACTTCTTCTTGAAGTAATTCATTCAATTCTTCTGTAAATTTCTTTATCTCTTCTTTTTTGACAGAGGTTTTCCCATCTTCTGTCTTTTCACCATATTTATTAACCAAATCAATTCTTACAGATTCAATTTGTGCATATTCTTCATTAAGTTTACTCACAAGTTTTTTTAACTTCCAAGCTGTTTTAATTGGCAAATCTTGCCTAATAAGTTTGGTTAACGCTTCACTCATATTAAAAATTTCAACTAATTTTAATTTCATGTTTTTATCCTTCCTTTTTATCCGCCACAAGTTTCATAATCTTCAAACTTGCATTGTCTACATCTAATTGCACAAGATCCTGGCAGTTTGACAGTATCACGGCTCCCACATTGAGGGCATGATTTCCCTGCTGGCTTTTCTCTTTTTGAAACACCATTTTGTGTCTTGTTTTTAGTTTTTATTGCATGAACAACTTTTGCCTCTTGTGGGTCTCTATCGTCATCATCTTCATCTGGGACTTCAACCGCATCTTTATCCCCAAGATATTCATAAGCTAAAACCCTTCCAATTACATCATACATAGATTTTGCCCATTTTATATTATCGTGAAGAACTTGCCCCCTCGGATCTTGTGTGATCGTCCTCATTGCATCAGTAAATTCTTCCAATGGGACATTGTACTGCAATGAGATGGAGACACACCTTGCAAGCAACCCTAATGTGGTTCTAGCAAAAGCATCTTCCTCTGCATAATCAATAAATATTTCACCAAGTCTTCCATCTGGATACTCACCTGTCCTCAAAAACATTTTATGTCTTGGTCCATTATACCCACCAATTTCAAATTCGTGAGTATAACCAATCCTTTTTCTTGGTAATCTGTGCCGAATCGCTTCTTGGAAAGCTTCAACAGAAAACTCTGCATCTACCTGTTGATCTGTTAAATCTGCATTTAACAACAATTTTTCATAATCAATTCCAGAGACAGAATTCAAAGGTTGTGAAAGTTTTGAACCATCACGATATAATGAGATGCATTTTAATCCAGACTTGTGAGCTTCAAAATGACAATTTTCTACTTCTTTAATCGTTATTTCATTCGGTGCATTAATTGTATTGTGGTTTATTATTCCGTTTGATATAAAAGCATGACTATTTGGGACAGAAATATCGAAGACTTCTTTTATCCCATCTTGCTCAGAATATATAACCTTAGAGAAATGTATATTGTTTTCGACTATATCTATTAGGTTTTTTGGAATATCTATTTTATCATTAATCATATTTTTTATAGTATTAAATGATACATTAGACGTTCTTTTATCCGATAAATAATTATACTTTATTCTTAATTCTTTTGGAACCAAACTATATAAATATTTCAAGTTTTGATTAGGAATTATATCAGACGTTGATGGAAAATAATTAGACTCTTTAATTTTTATTAATTTTTTATTTCTATACTCTTCATTAAACATCATTATGTTAGATAATAATTGTGCATAATACCCAGAGCAATATAATTCATAATAATTTCTTTTATATTTTTTATTATATTTTGCAATTATATTTGATAACACCCCAAGGTTTGATAATATATTTTTTAAATCTAATATTATAGATTTTGAGTTTAAGCAAATTCCAATCTTTGAATTATATTTTTCATAAACCACATAACCATCTGACATCAATCCATTTATAAAATAAATTATATTATTTTTTGTTGATTGTAATATACAATCTGGAATTGTTTTTTCATATGATATATTGCCAATATTTATATTATTAAAAAATTCACAAAGATATTTAGACGAAATCCTAAGACAAGGGCATTTGTTTTCTGTCTCAATTATTTTACCATCTATATTAAATATGCTTTTAAACATATTGTTTGCTTTATCTAAAAGATCAATACAACTATTAGTAATTTGTATTGTATAGTTAGATTTTGAGATATTGCCTTCTGCCATATAGAATCCAATTAACCACGACAAATCATCACTCATTTTATCTGGAATATTTATTTCTTTTTGAGCCCCCCATTTTTTTGATAATTTAAAATTAAATTCATTTGATAATTTAAAATTAAATTCATTTGAAGACCATAAATCAGATCCTATTTTAGTCGCAACATAATCTTTGTTTTGAATATTATATAGTTGTTTCCATTCTAAATTTCCATCATCATTCATACAATACAAGGGGTGATTAAATGTTCCAGTAATTTCACTGCCGTCTTTTAAAATTATTTTCTTAACTGGTTTAAATCCACCATAATAAAAAGAATCTGTATTTTCACGAGAATCAATTGAATCAATTTTAATATTACAATTAGAAAAGGTATTGGGTAATTCATTGCTCCGCAGAGAACCTATTCTTAATAATCCTCTATCCGTAAATAAGAGACTTTCACCAGTTATACATTTTGAAATAGATCCACTTAGGAATGGTTGGACAGCACTAACAGCACGGATATGGGCTAGATAAGGGATATATCTAGTGCCATAATCCCCACACTTACTAGCACAATCAAAAATGACATAATGATCTTCATTTAAGTATGGTGCCCCTTCTACTGTACCTCTACCACAAATGTAATCGTTAGCCTCTCTTATTTCTTCTTCTGAAAATCCTAGATAATTTATAATTGAAAAATAATCATCTGCTAACATTTCTTCTGGTATTTTTAAAACATCCTTACAAAAACTTTCTCCAAGGACAAACTTGTTAAATGAATTAGAGATGTGATAAGCTCCATCTAATGATTTATTTAATGATTCAATTTGTTCTATTGAGAATTTTTTTCTAATTAATGTTTCGATATTGATATTCGGACATTTATCATCTATAATCTTTTTACCAATGATATAATCTATAATTTCTATTATCTGATTTTCTGTATAACCAAGATTTTTCAGAGCAATTGGGACACTGTTGTTAGCTATTTTCATATATCCACCACCAGAAAGCTTTTTGTATTTAATTAAAGCAAAATCTGGTTCAATTCCCAATGTGTCACAATTCATAACAAGCCCAATTGTTCCGACTGGTGCAATCACAGAAACAAAAGAGTTCCTAAATCCGAATTCTTCGCCAAGTTCTAAAACCTGATCCCAAATTTGCCTTGCTTTAACCAAAAGGTATTCTGGGCAATAATCTATATCTATTCCTCGTGGAGCAACATTTAAATCTTCATATTCTTCTGACAAAGAATTGTAAGAAGCCCTCCGGTGGTTTCTAATAACCTTCAACATACAATCTTGGTTGTCTTCATATCTTGGGAAGGGACCAATTTCCTTTGAAAGCATTGCACTTGTTTTGTATGCTTGACTTGTCATCAATGATGTAACAACACCCATCCAAGCTAAAGCCTCTTCACTATCATAAGGTATCCCTTGTCTCATTAGCAAAGCACCTAGATCAGTGTAGCCAACTCCGATTGTTCTATAATTATATGTCCCCTGTGCAATCCCAGGTGTTGAAAGAATAGCACCTTCGACAGACATTTCCAGTGCAATTGTTACTAAGTTGCATAGATGAAGAAATTTTTCAATATCAAATTCTTCATCAAAAAACTTGGTCAATCTGATTGAACAAAGGTTACAGGCAGTATCATCCAAAAAATGATATTCTCCACAGTTAGAAACAACAATCCCATTAGCAACAAAATAATGTGTATAATTTTCAGTTAGATCATACACATCTTCATTGATATTATTATCTTCGAAAGAGACAATAACATCAGTTAAATCGTCTGAATAAAATTCATATTTCAATATTTCTTCAAGTTTGTTTTGTTTATCACTAGACTTATGTAAACTTATCTCATTATAAAACTTTATAATATTTTCTTTATAAATTCTTAAAGAGTATTCTTCTGTTTTTAAAATTTTTGATTTTATTCCAAAAGAAAGAAGAAGTAGTTGAACTTGTTTTAATAAATTAAGAGATTTTAGATTTAATGAAACATCTATTACCCCACTTGACAAATTGAACGCAACTATTCCATCGGAGATAAATAAATCTGAGATAATAGACGCAACAGATTCTTTATTTAATGAAAAAACCTCATCTATAAAAGATTCTTGATTAATCTCAGAATTTAAAATTATGTATTCTTTTCGATTGTCAATTTCTTTTTCCCCGAATGGGGATCCTATTAGATTTATTTTGTCTTCTCCTAAAACTATTTCACTAGCTTTAACTTTTCCTTTGCCTATAACTCCTAATTTATGATCTTCTGTTAAATCAATTTCATAGCCACAACTTGTCGTTAATTTATATGTTCTCTTATTACCTGTTAAAACAATATTCGTAGCACGATGAAGTTCTCCATCAGAACCTATGATATCAATCTCTTTCCCAATTATATCTTTAATTTTTTGTAGCCCATTTTCTGTCGCTACAAATGTCTCCCCACTAACACAAGGGTTACTTGACACAATTCTTCCGTCGTTTGAACAAGTGTTCCAAGAATTAATTGTTGTGTCAAAGAAAACACCAGGATCTGCACAAGACCATGAGGATTGATTTATCTTATCCCAAAGACTTCTAGCCTTCATTGTCTTGAAAACTTTTTTATCAATCCTGTTAACTAAATTCCAATCAACATCTTGTTCAACTGCCTTTAAAAACTCATCTGTTAAACTAACAGAATTGTTAGAATTTTGTCCAGAAACAGTTCGATATGCATCGCCGTTAAAAGAATTGTTTAATTCACAAAAATCAAAAGATTTAACTCCTTGTTTTGCAAGAGATATCGCTCTAAATACATAATTAAGTTCAACTTCATTTTCTTTTGCTTCTTGAATTAAGTTAAGAATGTTAGGATGTTCTTCTGAAGCCTCTTCACCAAGATCATTCCATTCTTTAATTATTTTGTTCAAAATTCTGTTGTTAATTTTAGATCCTGTGATCAAACTAGCAACTTTCTGCTCTTCCTTTGATTTCCAATCAATAAATTCCTCAATCTCTGGGTGATCTACATTCAGAACAACAATTTTTGCCGCCCTGCGGCTTACTCCACCTGATTTTACAGAATCAGCAGAACGATCAAAAATCTTCAAGAAGCTCATTAATCCACTTGATTGTCCTCCACCACTCAAACCTTCATTAGCACCTCTCAACTTCGAGAAATTTGAGCCCACCCCAGAACCTCTTTTGAAAACTTTTGCTTCTGTTGATAATTGCTCATAAATGCTATTTTCTCCGAACATAGAATCTTCTATTGGAAGGATGAAGCACGCTTGGCTTTGCTGTCTAACAATGGATTCTTCTGGATTTAAAGAAGCCTCTTTGATTGTTCCTGTTTTTGGATCAAAATAAAAATAACCAGGATCTTTATTTTCAATTCCGTAAGCCCAACCCAATCCAGTGTTAAACCATTGAGGAGAATTCGGAGCCCACATCTGATGAATTAAACCATAAGCCAATTCATCAAAAAAACAATCTGCCTCTTCAATTGTTTTCACTAACTTGCTTTTAATTAACCAATATGTCCAAGTCCCAACCATCCTGTCAATGCATTGTTTTAAAGAATTCTCTCCTGAAAATTCTGCTCCTTCTGCTGGGACAGAACGATAATATTTTTCAAATCCTTCAAGCTCTTTTTCTACGACTTTAATTGTTGAATTCGGAACTTGTTTTCTTCTGAAATATTTAGAAGCTAAAATATTGATTGCATTTTGTTCCCAAAAATCTGGGACTTCAACATTGTCTTGTTTAAAAATAATAAGACCAGATTCATCCAACACCTCTGCAACACAGGACTTCCATACGACTTCATCATAAACACTTCCATCACCTTTTGTAAAAACTCTCTTAAACTCCATTTTTTCTCCTATTTTTATTTATCGACAATTATCACGTCAAAAAAATAAACTTAAAAATTGCAACACCTCGAACCAACGTCACACTACGAGAGGCACGCTCATTATACACCAAGAAAATTTATAATCCACTTGGTTTTTCTTCGCTCATATCTCTAATTTTAAAGCAAAATGCTTGAACAGCTTTTTTGGATTTTAGCTTTAAATATTCAATTGCTATGTTGATAAAAATTGTCAAACCCGTCAGATCCACACCTCGCCATTTAAAAGCAACACTAAACTCTCTAATTAAAAATAGTCCAGTAATAGTTAAACCTATGTTAATAACAGGAGAGATGGAAGGGATGCAAGACAGCAACAACATAAAAATATATGAAATAATACTACCTAAAAATCTTTTAGAAAAAATAACTAAATCAAAATCATCAACTTCTGATGAAAATGCAATGTTATCTAATGCTGCGATTAAACTAATAATTGCAATTACAAATATTGTAAAAAATTGTGGTCTTAAAAAACTATCGACAATTATGCTAATATAACTATTCATTTAATAGACTCCCTATGCTAATTCGTAGCTAAATCTTTTAATATATTTTATTTGATCTATTGGGGAAGATTTTCTCATAGCCATCATAACTAATTGCTTTGGAAAATCACTTTCAAGTTCAACATCTTCTTCAAGTTCAATTTCTGTTTGTTTCTTTAGTGCAGCAGAATAAAGTATTTCTTCTTTTATATCTTTGGGGGCAGTTTTCATAGCATTCTCAAATTCTATCCAGGGTTTTGAAATCCTCATCAGTCTCTCCTTCGAATCATAATTCTAACTCATATCATTCTTTTTGTATCTTATTATTGCTACAATCAAAAAATTTATACCTCTTTGGTTTAATTAATTTTTGGAATTTTTTTATACTTTTTTTGGTTTAGTGTATAATACATCAAACGACACCGAATATCATTTAAATTGTGGAAAAACAGATCGGCGTTAATGATTCTTGAAAGGAGCATATGAATGAACATTTTTGATGTTATCAAACAAGAAAAAGGTAAGATAAATGAAGAAAGCAACAAACTAAAATGGTCTGGAACTATGGAAGAATATGTACAATTAGTTTTAGACAACCCTAACGTAGCAGCCCTATCACATAAAAGAATGGAGAATATGGTCATTAATAATGGTACGGAATGGGTTGATAAAGAAGACGGGAGAGGGAAAAGAATAAAATATAAATTCTTTGAAGATAAATTGTTTGGTGTCGAAGATACTATTGAAAAAATAGTTGATTATTTCAAGTCTGGTGGTCAAAGACTTCCGACTAGAAAAAGAATACTTCTTTTGATGGGTCCTCCTGGTGGCGGGAAATCAACAATTGTAATTTCCTTAAAAGAAGGATTAGAAGAATACACTAAAACAGATGAAGGAGCTATCTATAAAATCAAAGGATGCCCAATGAACGAAGAGCCTCTTCATGCTCTTCCAAAATCAGTTCATGATATTTTGCTTGAAGAGCATAAAATTTTCACAGAGGGAACTTTGTGCCCTGTCTGTAAATGGCGATTGGACAATGAGTTTGATGGTGATTGGACAAAATTCGAAGTCGAAAGATTTATTTTTGACGAACAAACCAGAAACGGGATTGGAACCTTTGCCCCATCTGACAGAAAAGTTCAAGACATTGCCGAATTGGTGGGTTCAATCAACCTTGCAAAAATAGGTGATTTCGGAGATGAATCAGATCCAAGAACTTATGATTTCAACGGTGAATTAAACATTTCCAACAGAGGTATGGTTGAATTTATTGAGATGTTAAAAGCTGGTGATGAATTCCTTTATGCTTTGTTAACTCTTTCACAAGAAAACAACATAAAAACACCAAGGTTCTCTTTGATCTATGCAGACGAAGTAATCATTGCACATACCAACGAGACAGAATGGCAGAAATTCATTTCAAAACCAGAAAATGAAGCATTAAGAGATAGGGTTATTACAATAATTTCTCCTTATAACTTAAAATTAAGAGATGAAGTTAAAATTAATGAAAAACTTCTTAATGAATCTGGGCAAAAAGATATTCATATCGCACCACATACATTAGAAGTAGCTTCTATGGTTGCAATTATGTCCAGACTCGATCTTCCGAAAGATACTTCAATTGATTTAATTAAAAAGATGAAAGCATACAATGATGAGGAAGTTGAAGGTTTAAGAAGACAAGAAGTAGATGAAATGAAAAGCTCTTCTGAAAGAGAAGGGATGGATGGTCTTGGACCAAGATATATTTCTAACTGCCTCTCAAAAGCTATTACAAAATCAAGAGAAGAACTCAGAAAAAGAATATCTGAACAAGACACAAGTGATCTTTACGCTGTTAAGACAGAAGAGCTTGAGAAAATGAAGATTCCATTTGATCCAATTATGATTATGCATAGCATTTTAAGTGAAATCCGTGAAGATCCTAAAATGCCACACGACCAAAAACAAAAACTTGAGAACATTGTTCAAATGGCAAAAGAAGAGTTCGACAGATTGGTAACAATTGATGTCCACAAGGCTTTTGTCTATGGTTTCGAAGATGAAGCTAAAGATATGTTCAAAAGTTATATTGATCATGCAATATCATATTGTCAAGATGACAAAGTTGTTAATCCGATAACTGGAGAAAAAGAAAATCCGAATGAAGAATTTATGCGCTCAATCGAAATGCACGCAAATGTTAAAGAAGCAGCAAAAGATGAGTTCAGAACAGAAATTCTTCGCAGAATGGCCGCATATGGACATCAGAATAAAGAATTTAATTATAACACTCATAAAGCATTAAAAGAAGCAATTCAAAAAGAGATTTTTGATCGAAGAAAAGATGCTATTCATATGACAACAAATTCAATCAATCCTGATCCAGAACAATTAGAAGAATTAAATCGGGTCATCAAGCGCATGTGTACAGAAATGAAATATGATCCAATCTCTGCAAACAGAGCATTGAGATATGTTAGTAGAATTAATTCAAGAGGATAAAAACATGACTTATGATATAATTATTCCAATTCAAGGAATGTGTTCAGAATCAAAAACAGATTTAGCCAAAAGGATTAAATCTATTTTGAAAGAAGAATACAAACGGGTCGATGTTTTATGTGAAGATGACGATGGATTCCATGATGGTCTTTCTGAAAATGAAACAATTTTAATCAGGACAGTTCCAACCCCTGATGATTATTATAATAACATACCTAAAGTAATTTATGGAGAGGTTTAGAGGTTTAAATGAGTTATTTAATTTTAAAATGTGAACATTTCAAAAAAGATTTAAATGCAATACCAATTATTTATGATGAAGAGAATTCTTTTAAAGAAGCAAATAAAAAATTTGCTTCTTTAAAAGAATTAGAAAATCTTCAAAGTTTTTATATCGAAGTTGATGATGCTAAAAAGTTTAAATGGGACGAAGATTTGTTGATGTTAAGCATCTCAACAGATGATTTTTTATTTTTTAATTCAATACTTGATCAATTAAGAACTTTTAGAAGGCTTTTCCTTCCTTGTTTAACTCTTGAACCAATTTTTGGTGAAATGCAGAAAATAGAATTTTTAAACAATTTTTCAATTGATTTTTCATTAGAAGAAGTTTTAAACACACCATTAATTACAGTTGTTATGGTTGATTTGCTTGAGGAGTAGAAAAATGTCATTAATTGAAAGGAATAAATTTGAAGAAAAAGAGAAGACAATATCTGGGCATAATCCATTAGAAGGACGAGCTATTTTAAAATAATTGTTTTAGCAGATGATGGTTGTGATTATAATTGGGAAGAAAGGACATGGAGTCACATAGAAATGAATCCATCTGAAAAAATAGATATAGATAAATCTTTAAATAGTTTTTATAATTAAGAAAAGAAAGGTAAAAGAATGCCAACACACAAAGTAGTTAGAGACTTCGAATTATTTCGAAGAATTAAAAAAGATGTTAAACGGCACAATGAAAGATTGAGAGATGCTATCAAGAAAAATCTACATGATATTATCGCTAATGAAAACATTATCACTAGTGATAAAAATAAAACATTAAAAGTTCCCATTCGACAATTAAAAACATGGCAATTCAACTATGATTTTAAGAGAATGCAGAGGACAGGGCATGGAGATGGCCGTGGGACATTAATCAAAAAGGGCAAAAGAGCTAAAACACAATGCCCAACTTGTGGAGATATCTTTGAGGTAAATAGAGATAACGTGTTTTATCTTTTCGGCCCCACAAGGAACAATCTTATGAATTTCGACAATCAAAACGACCCAGACGCTTCAATGCAAGCTTCCGATGATAAATACGCCGAAGGCAAGGGCGGAAAAAGAAGAACGATCCCAGGGCATCTAATGGGGCGTGAGCAACAAGGTGGTGAAGGTGGAGATGGGGTACAGGGCGGTGAATTAGCTGGTGAAGAATACTATGAGACTGATGTCCCGTTGTCAGAAATAGAGAAAATACTATTTGAAGAATTGGGCTTGCCATATTTAGAAGACAAAGGTCAAAAGAAAGTTAAAGCTCAAAATTATAAATTTGAGGAAATAGTAAAATCTGGACCTGTATCACATCTTGCAAAAAGACAATCTATTAAAAGAAATATAAAAAGAAGAACTATTCTCAAACAAAAGGGAATAGGTCGTTTTTGGAATGAGGATCTTAGATATAGATCTTGGGAAGTAGACGAAGAAGAAGAGAGTTGTGCAGTTGTTATAGCAATGATTGATAGCTCGGGTTGTCTTACCGAAGGGCATATGATAGAAATGGCAAATGGTTCATATAAAGATATCTCAGAAATAAAAATAAATGATAAAGTAGCATGTATCGATTTAAATACACATAAAAAAACAACATCTTCTGTTTCAAATAAATTTGAATATATTGTTGATAAAACAATAAAAATAAAAACAGAAGATACAGAGCTTAGATCTACTGGTAATCATAAATTTTTTATAATTGATTCTAAAAATGGGATTATTGAAAAAAGAGCAGATGAAATACAAGAAGGGGATGAATTAATATTAGTTAATTCATGGGGAGATACGGCTATATCTCATTCGTCTGTTTTAACAGAAAATAAAGCATATTTATTGGGGGCCATATTAGGAGATGGAATATTATATATTCCTAAAAAGAAAGGACAATATGAAACTTGTATAAGAATATTTGATAAAGATATTTCTAATCTTAATAGATATAAAAAATTATTTAAAGAAGAATTTAATACAATTGGAATTATTAAAATAGATAGAAATGAAAATTGTCATAAAAATAGTTTACATTTAAATAATTCAAAACTAACAAGAGAATTATCTAATGAATATCCTATGTTAATAAAAAAATCCAGAGAGACATATGTAGATAATATTATTTTTACAGAAGAACCAAAAATAAGAGCTTCTTTTATCTCTGGGTTGTTTGATGCAGAAGGGTCCGTATCTGAGCATACGGTTAATATGTCGTCATCAAGCCATATGCTTGTTAAACAAATAAAGTTATTATTATCCTATTGGGGAATAAGAGCAAGAATAATAGAAGAATATCAAAAAGACAGAAGTATTAATGGGCATGTATTACCAAATAATAAATATTATTTATTATCAATTAATTCTAAAGATTGTATTTTATTTCAAAAATATATTAATTTTAGATCTATATCAAAGATAAATAAATTAAACAAATTAATCCGTAGGCAAGAATCCGGTATTAATGCTATGACGAGTAAATATATACCTAATTTTAGATGGAGAGAAGAATTGTCTAATATTCCAAAAACATCAAGGGTATATTCTTATTATAACAATGATAATTATGGTATATCTAAATCAGCATTAATGACAATATTATCAGATAATAAAATAACAAACATAGATAGGATAAAAATAGAAAAAACACTATCTAATAAACTTATAATATCTAAAGTTAAAAATGTTAATATAATTGATAGTACTACTAATGTATATGATTTTGAGGTTGAAAATTATCATAATTATATAGTTGATGGGATATTAAGTCATAACTCAATGGACGAAAACAAAAAATTCTTGGCTCGATCTTTTTATCTTTGGATGGTTAGATTTCTTCAAAGTGAATATGATAACGTTGATATTGTGTTCATCAATCACCACACAGAAGCAAAAGAATGTACAGAAGAAGAGTTTTTCAAGAGGGGTGAAAGCGGTGGGACAAAATTCTCTAGCGCTTATAAACTTGCTTTAGATATCCTGCGAGAAAGATATTCGCCGACAGATTGGAACTCATATTTGTTCCATTTTAGCGACGGTGAGAACTGGTATGGAGATAATGAAATTTTATTCCCAATTATGAAAGAGATATTGAATTATCCGTGCAATCTATTGGGATATGGGGAAATTTCAGAAGATCAAGTTGAAAACCATCCAAATTGGTGGCATCCATCAACAAACTTTGCTGATATGCAAAAGAATTTCAAAGAACATGAAAGATTTATTGCAACAAAAATCCATAGTGTTAAAGATATTAAAGATGCTTTAACAATATTCTTTGATAAAACGAAACAAGCAAATTAACTGAAAGGAAATATTAATGAGCTTCAATATAATATCTATTTCTGAACAAGATAAGAAATTAAATAAAGTAATAGAAGTAATTGACAAAAAAGCAAAAGAACTCGGACTAGAACATAATGATACAATTTTTGAGATTGTATCACAAGATAGAATGAGGGAACTTTCAAGTTATGTTTTACCAATAAGATATCATCACTGGACATTCGGTCGTGATTACTACAAACATAGAACAATGGATAAATATGGTCGAGGTGGTAGGCTTTATGAAATGGTTATAAATAGCCAACCAGCTTATGCTTGGTTACTTGATTCAAATAGTTTAATGGAAAACAAACTTGTTGTAGCACATGTTTTCGGGCATGTTGATTTTAGCGAAAACAATATGCTGTTTAACACAACAGATAGAAGGATTGTTTCATCAGCAGCAAAAAATGCTGAAATTGTATCTGGTTATGCCTTTAAATATGGGGAAGAAGAAGTTGAACGATGGATAGATGCTTGTTTGTCACTTTCTTGGAACATAGAACTAAACACAACAAAAGTAGAAAGTAGAAAATGGATTACAAAAAAAGATTCATTGAATGTCAATGATATAAATTCAGATTTAAATAAAATGTTCGAAAATTTTGATGAGTTAGATCCTGTTTTTCTTGCTGAAAAGCTAAAAGAATTGTTGGTTTATAAACAAAAGTTAGAAGAACCAGAACCAATGATGGAAAAAGATCTTCTTCTTTATTTTATTTATAATGCAAAAAATCTTTCAAAATGGCAAAAAGATGTAATGTCAATCATCCGTGAAGAACAAAGATATTTTAGGCCAAATATTCAAACAAAAAATATTAACGAGGGATGGAGTTGCATTACAAAAGATTCTCTAATCTCTACCAATAAAGGATTTATTCCTATTAAAGAATTATTTGAAATAAAAAATGATATTTTAATTAGAAATTTAAATAAATTAACATCAATTAGTGATTTTTATACTTCTAATCAAGGAAAAATAATTAAATTAACACTTAGGAACGGGTTGATCATCAGGGGGCTAGAAGATCATAAAGTACAAATCTGGAATGGGGTTAATCAAGAAACCAAATTACTAAAAGACATAACAACAGATCACAAAGTTATAACTGGTCTAAACCAAAATATTTGGTCTAATAAAGATTCTAATGTAGATTTTAATATAAAATTTGATAAAAATGTTGGGGAATCTAAATTAATGCATTTGAATATGCCTGATAGAATTAATAAAGACATTTCAAGATTATTAGGATATATAGTTGCAGAAGGATGTTTTGCTAAAAGAGAAATAAGAATTGTTAATAAAGATATAAATCTACTTATTGATGGATACAATATATGTAAAATTAACTTTAATTATGAACCAGTATTAAAAGCTAGAAAAGCTTTTAATGAAATTGGTGAATATGATTTAAAAATATATTCTTCTTATGTTAGAAGATTTTTTGAGTTATGTGGATTAAAAAATGTCAAATCTATTGACAAAGAGATTCCTTCCTTAATTCTTCAATCAACGAAAGAAACTATTTGTTCTTTTCTTTCAGGATTGTTTGAAGGGGATGGATGCATCTCAGTTAAGTCAAGACAATTAATTTTTATTAGTAAGTCTCAAAAGTTAGTTTTTCAAGTTGCCATGTTGATGAACAACCTTGGAATTAACACATCTTATGGTAAAAATAAAAAGAAAGGACATAAAGATTGCCATAGATTAACAATAAGCACCAAGAAAAATCTTGAAAAATTCAGAGATGAAATTGGATTTATTTCAGACAATAAAATAGGGAAGCTTAATAATGCTATTAGTAGTTATATGTGGTCAAAGTCTAGGAATGAGCAGATAGAATTAGACGGGAACGACGAATGGCAAGCTACTGATGTTTTTTCAATTGAAGAAGATGGATTTGAAGAATGCTATGATATAACTATTCCAGAAGGGCATGTTTATGTTGCTAATGGGATTCTTAATCATAATTCGTGGTGGCACAGAAAAATATTAATGGATTTAGATGTTGAGTGTGATTTTTTAAGAGAAGACGACGAAGACATGCATTTAAAATTTGCAGCTATGCATAGTAATGTTGTAAGCCCAACATCTCTTGGATCTTTTCATCCATATTTTGTTGGTTTTAAGATGTGGGATCATATCTTTCAAAAACTTCAAAATCCAGATGAGAATTTTAAGAAAAACCATGGAATTGAAAAACCACTAACAGAAAAAGAAGCTATTGAACAAATGAAAATTTATAGAGAGTTTAATAGTGACATTTCATTTTTTAGGAATTTTCTTGATGATGAATTAGTCGAAGAATTAGACTTATTTAACTTCAGATTAATTCATGATGAATGGTTGGTTACCTCAAACAAACCTAAAGATGTTATAGAGAATTTATGTCATATCAAATCAAATGCTGAAATTCCACAAATTTTTATTGTTAATGACAATCATAATGATGATGGTGAACTTTATTTAATCCAAGATTATGACGGCAGATTGATAGAGGAAGAAACAATTAAAAAAGTTATGGAATATATAGGAAAAATTTGGATTAAACCAATTCATTTAGAGTGTGTCCAAAGATATAATGATGAATTGGTTATAGATCTAAAAACAAATAAAAAAAGCTTAATAGAAGGAGACGAATATATCAAAGTATACACATATACTGGAAAAGACAAGTTAGATACTAAAACCATTCCTTTTTTCCCGAGGAGCATTTCAGAGAGAGCTAAACTTGAAGCGACCTCAACTCTTCGAAAAATTAAAGAGAATCGAAAAAGAATGGAAAATCAGATAAATAGCATCAATTAAGAATGGAGAAAAAATGAACAAAGAAAATAAAATAGTTGATAACGAAGATATTGATTATGTAGAAGATGATGATGTAAAAGTTCTTTTAGTTAAGGGGGCAAATGCATCAAAAGATTCTGTGGTTAGGCTTGCAAGAGCAATAATGGTAAGTCTTCAACAACATAGTTATGCCGATCTTCAAGCAATAGCACCACCTGCAATCAACAGGCTTATGAAAGCATATATAAAATCAAAGAGCATGTTTCAAGACTATGCTAATGGATACGGGTTAGTGATGCAGGCGAGTTATACAAAAACAGAAATAAATGGGAATTTAACGACAGCAATTAGAGCAAGGATTTTTGCAGTCCCTAATGCTTATATTAGATAAAAAGTTAAATTAAAATATCATAAAAAAGATCAGAGATACCAGAATTTGGTATCTCTGATTTTTTGGTTCTTTAATTAAGTTTTCAGAAAAAGATTTTTCATAAAAAGATATGGTCTTTGTAATAATATTTTCTGGTACATAAGAATTAATCATTGAATAAGCGTCAACTGTTATGTTGCAACTTATATTATAATTAATTATCTAAAAAAAGTTGACCAAGCCTTTGTGGATCCAAAAAATCAGTGACGGTATTTGAAAAGTTTTGCATTTAATCATCCAATCCTACGCACGACATTCGATCTTTTATATTTTTCATCGCTGCTATAAATCTTTTTTTAGGCAATCCTACTTTTGTGTTTGTTAATTTCCCATTAGCAACAGTCTTAACATCAGAAGAAAGAATATATTCAACTATTTGTCTTTCATCTTCTGACATTTCTATATCAATAAAATAATTAAATGCTTCTGAATTATGAAAATTAATTGCTGAAATTTCACCGTCATTTTGAGTGTAATCTTCAGTTAAATTTATATATTCTTCTGATTGATCTTTTTGATATTCAGAAACACATTTTGTATGATCGTTAGAAATAAAATAATTAGGATAATCTTCTTTAAATTGCTCTAGAACAAGAGAGCTATGAAAATTAGCAATATGCTCATAAATCTTATTCTTCTTTTTTTGTTCATCCAATCCATTAATTTTACATCTTTTTCTTGGGAGATGCTTTGGACATAGTGGGCACCCTTCATCAAATGAACTTGTTGTAATCCCTAATTCATAAAGTTTTTTGTCTGTTAACTGCTCAACATGATCTAATAAAATATGTGAAGATAGTGGTGACGTCTTTTTACTGCAAATAGGACAAATTTGTGTGGGATTTCTTTTTGCTGCATTTTGGTGTTTTATTTCATTTGAATAATGCTGCTGCAAAGTCTTATAAAAATAGTTATTTAGAGTCCCTTGACCTTTTATTTCAACTCCACCACTTTTTAAATTTTCTTTTGTTTTAAAACAATTGATTGATTTAATAAAACAAAATAAATAATCTGATTTAAAAACATCTTGATCAAAATTATACAACCAAGCATATTTCTTCCACCAAACATTATAATAATCTAATGGGTCGTAATGAAATATAATTTCTTCATAAAAAGCTTCAGATTCTATATCATCATTTCTTTTTCTAGAATTTTGGTAACAAACAACAGATTCTTCAGCCGAAGAGGTTTTTATAAATTTCTTATCACTCATAAGTCTCCTAATCAAATTTCGATATTATCAAATTCATTCTTTTCTATTTCTTCAAAACTTTTCCCTATTATACTCGAAAAATGATCAATTACAGACTTTTTTATAGTTTTTCCCATCATATTGTGAAATTGCAGGAAGTTGTATCTGTCGATCCCATCTGTTTTAAAGAATTCTGTGCTCCCTTTTCGGTAGGCATAAAATAATTCTGCTTCAAATCTTTCGACATCGTCACTACAATTAAAAAAATCAATTACATATAGATAATACCGTTTCCATGGCTCTTTACAAAAAGACATCCTATCTTCTTGTGATTCTGGATCACCCCAATTAGGTCTTGCCATTTTTTATTCCTTTAAGAACTTCTTCAAAAGCAGCGTCCGAAGATGGCCAACAGATATAATCGAATGGACAATAATAACAACCAAAACAATCTGCTCCATTTGCCCAAGATGGTTTTTTAGGTAATTTTCTTTTTTCAATCAAATCCCAAAGATTATTTGCTAGATTCTTTATCCCTTTAATTAAATCAGCATCTCTATCTTCAATAATATCTAAAATCTGTTGATTATCTTTGTTCTCGTACCAAAATAAAACTTTTTCAACACTCATAGCATCCATATAGGCATTCGCCTGAATAATATGTTTTTTAATCGGTTTTCCAAGTGGATTGTGGCACCCGACTAAATGGCTGGCTAAATTTTCTCCATATTTCATGCCCTTCCCACAAATATGACATTTTTTATCTTCTGGTCTATCAAGCTGATAAGTGAATTTTGCTTGATCGTCAAAGAAAAGATACCAAAAACCTTTGTTGTTGATTGATTTTATTTCTAAAACAGTAGGCTCACCATGTTCCATAACTAAACCATCAACATGCCCAGCCAAATGCATATCTGGCCATTCGAATGGGACCTCTGCTAAATACCACTTATCGCCTTCTCTTAATTCTTCAACTGGAGTCCATGGATTTTTTCTTTGACATCCTTCAAGCCAAACTTTTGTCCCTGGAATATAGGGGTAATCTCTGATCTTTCCTTTAATAATAATTCTTTCTTTTGGAATACGCTTATTATCTATCAAAACAAATTCACCATCAACCATCTCAAAGGCTACTTTTGATTCTCCACTTGAAATAGAAACAACTTCGTCAAGCATTAGGACATTGGCATCTCGGCAATATGTCTGAACTCGCTCATGCAACCAATGTCCAACATCGAATTTAAACAAATCAGATGCTGATATGTTATCATTTTCTGGGGTTGATGTTGCTTTGAAATACAAAGCTCTTGGGCATCCACCTATTTCACTTGGGTGCAAATAACTATAATCTCTATTATCATTTTCTTTTCGATCAATTAAAAGATCTGAAATCTTCATTAAAACATCGCCCATTTGTAAACCACTCCTTTAACCAAGTTCTAAAATTCCATCTTTTGAATTGAGAAAATTATCAAATTGCTCCAGAAAATTATTTGTATTATTTTTTCTGAAGTAATCTTCTGCATCTAAACCCATTGGTAATAAAATTTTCTTGGATATTATCCCATATTTTTTTGTTTTCTCTGATATCTTTTCCGCAGCCTTAATTCCAGCGTCATCAGAATCCGTCATTATTACAATTCTGTTACACAGTCTCAAAATTAAAGCTAATTGACTTTCTTTAAATGATGTTCCAGAAATAGCAACCATTGTTTTAACACCATAATCCCAAAGTGTTATAACATCATAATATCCTTCTGTTAAAATAACATAATTATTTGAAAGAATATCTTTTCTGTTATTAAATAAACCAAATAAATTATTTGATTTTTTATAACTTTCATTAATCCATTTTCCTTTTTTCCATCTTTCAAATATCTTTTCGCCAGATTCCTCTCCATAATCTTCTAAAAAATATTTATGAACATTTTGTAAAGATTCATCCAGCCTTCTTCCGGCGAAAGCAATAATCTCTCCATATAAATTTTTTATTGGGATAATTAATCTTTCTCTCATAAATGGAGATGGGTATAAAACATCAAGAGGGCAATAACCAACAGACCAAAAGTTTATTGCGTCAGAAGATAATGGCCTATTCTCAAGAAATTTTTTTGGGGGGCCATCATCTTCTACCAAAGCTTTACAAAACATTTTTGAGATTTCTTCTCTGTCTATTTGATTTTTATTTTTATACACTTTGTTCTCTTTTCACCTCTTTCAGTATACCTCACATAGCTTGAAAGATCTACTGGAATTATTAAGTGCAAAATGAATATTAGAATCGAAGTTTCTCCATCTCTATCAATAAAATCTATTGGGATTGTTCTTCCTCCAATAGATGCTTTTATTTTCTCCGGGGAATCTAAAAGCCCCTGAATATTTCCGTCAAATTCGATTTCTATATTCAAGGGCTCTTGGATTTTCATGTCTATTTTTTACTCTTCGCTGATATCTTCTTCATCAAAAACATCATATGAATTTGATTCATCAAGATTTTCAGTTTCCATTCTTTTTTCATATGCAGCTATTACTTTGTTCTCATAATCTTCAACATCTGAAATCCCTAACTGTTCGATTAATTGTCCAAGTAAATCTTTTTCTATTAAACCATCAAAAAATCTAAAGATATTTTTACTTGAAACTAATGCCTGATCTTTTCTCTCAACATTTGGATATTTATAAATTCCTCTTTTTGAATTAATCAATTGAGCATTAGAAATAAGATTATAAAAATTTGTGAATTCATCTGGTGGAGAATCTGTAAAGTAAATCGGGAAAAGCATTTCCCCCATCGGTCCTCTAAACCTTGTTTTTACAATTTTACAATGACTATAAGCTCCAACTAATTCTTCATCCTCATTGAAAATTCCGAATGAAGACCAACCTTGTTTAGCCATTTCATCGCTTGGTTTCCTATTTAAATAACTCTTCACAGCTAATCTAACAGATGGGAAAAATTTTAAAGCCCAACCACCAGTTGAACCTTCGTGCTGCCCAGCATAAGGATTTTGGATATTTTGAGCACGGATTTGGTTGATTAGAATCACACATATTTTTCTATTTCTCATTTTATGTGTTATTTTTCTAATTGCTTTTGACATCATAGCAGCATGTGAACCAGACTGTTGAGTGTCATCAAGTTTTCTAGTTTGTTCGATGTTAGGAGAAGCAGCAGCTATTGAATCTATTACGATTAAGCTAACATAATCTTTTAAGTCTTTTGCATCTTCGCTCTCTTTATCTTCATCTATTCTCGGTGCAGCATCTACCAAATGAGAAACAAACTCAAAAGCTTGTTCACCACAATCAAAATAGCTTGCAACCTGAAAACTATCAGAATGGACATCTATCCCAATGTCTTTAGCCCTATCCGGGTTAAAGCTTCCTTCAAAATCGATCCAAACGGTGTTGCCACCCCTTTTTTGATTTTCAGCAGAGGTAGTCAAACCAATGTAGCTCTTTCCAGAAGCTTCTGGCCCAAAAATTTCTACTACAATTCCCATCAACGGAAACCCAGGGACATCTAAATTCATGTCCAATTCTTTAATCCCTGTTGAAATAACATCTACATTTTTTTCAAGATTATCTATATGTGTGTAATCTATAAAGGCATTCTCTTTTATTCCAGAGTCTTTTGCCGCATTCTTCAATAAAGCATCTAATGTCATCTTTGTTTTTGCCATATCTATTCCTTTTAATTAAAAAAAAGATCTTGGCTCTGGGATTTTTCCCAGAGCCAAGAGCTAAACAAGCCAATTAGACTCACTATCAGTAACAGCCTCTTCTTCGCCATCATCACCACTAAATTCATCTTCTGCTGATTTACTTAGTGCTCTTGATGCTCTGTCGAGGATTTCTTCATCATCATCTTCTTCTTCTGCTTCAGAAGGAGAACCAGTTGCCAACGGAGTTGGCTTTGACCAAGGAGCAATCGGCCAAAGCTTCAATGCTTCCTCTTTTGTCTTTGCATCAGGGTTAAGGGCGGTGATTGCATCCAGATCGCTTTCGGAAAGTGGTCCGATATTAGTTAAATCTGGGGTTACTTTGTAATCAGTTCCACCCTTTCTTGATGTCCTTGTTACGGTAATATCAAAATCGGGAACAGAATCAGTCCAAGACGAAGGATCTAAGACTTTTCCTTTCGCTTCCATTTTTTCAACAAAATTTTGTATTTGATCTAAAACGGTTGCCGGAGCATCTAAAATCCTAACAGTTCCTGTCTCTCTATCTAAGACATTGCAAAGATATCTAAGCTGTCTTGAATAACCCCTTGAAGTCCAAGGACAATTCGGGTCTTCAATCGGCTTACCTGTCTCTTCATCTATTTTGCAAAATGAATTTCTACTTTTAGATCTGTTGAATTCAGCATCAGGGAATGGTGCATCTTTCAAAATGTTCTTTCCATCTGGACCCTTAACCCTTTTCTTCCCCCAATGGACAAGAACAGGAGTCGGCACTTCTAGAAATCTAATAGTATATGAGGCAAAAGAACCTTGTTCTTTATCAACATATAATCTTAAAAACAATTCATTGAAATCAATTCCGCCACGATTGGCATTCATATTCTTACTGGTTAAACCAACTGTACTCCAACTTCTCATAATTTTCCTCCTTGATTTGGTTGAGCATTAAACTCACAATTTAAATTAATTTAGGTTTTTTAAGTTTTTTTAGTTTATTTTTGCATCTTTCGATTCAGTCGAATCGATCCTTTGATGCTATCTTTCTATTATACAAAAGAACGAAATATTCCTCTATTTTTCTTTTATATTTTTGAGATTCCATGACTTATTTTGGCTATTTGCATTTGGTAATTCTGAGATTAATTCTTCGTATTCTTCAGGGTCATCATATTGTGATTCAGAACCAAATTGTTTTGTAACCATGTCGCCAGATCCCACAGTCGCCCCACTCATTCTACTCTGATTTTCAAAAGATCTAATGATCCCATTAATCATGTAGTATTGTTGGGTCATATCGTTATAAAGTTTATCAACAATTTCAGACGCATCATCTGCATCTCCTGATTTTCTAATAAATTCTGCTAATTTTTCTGATGCATATCCTTTCCTTCCGGTCTCATTTTTGACATCTGTTCTAGCCATCAGGATTGACTGCATCTCTTTTAAAGCTCTTTTCTTTTCATTAGAATTTTTTTTAATTAATAAAGCTATTTTACTTAAAGAATTGTATGCATTATAAATTCTACTATAAATATATTTTGCCTCTTCATAATCCATATTTGATTCTATGTCTGGAAGATCAACAATATCAATTGCTCTTTTGATTAAAACATTATAATCTAGTTCTTTAATGTTGTTAAATGCTTTTTTCCAATTATAAATAATTTCATCATCTTCGACTTCTCTTGTTGCGTCTTCAAAATCTTCAGTTGAACCAAAGAGAACATCTAACCCATATTCTTCTTCAAAGTTTTTAATATTAGACATAGTATTCACCAATTATTCTATTTCCGGTAAAACTTCTTCAAGTTTAACAGAAGCGGCTGATGTTTTTGGTTTTTCAGCAAGCTTTTGTGGCATCCCGGTAGATGCTCTCCGATTATATTGTCTTTCAATAAAATTCCATTGTTTAATAATATCTTGATTACAATCAAGAAATATATTTTTGTGTATTAAATTTGTTTCTTCGTCTGTTAAATCACCTTCGATTGTGACAGACCTCGAAGAATTAAGATCAACAGATTCAAAATTCCCCGTATTTATTTTTATAGTGAAAGAAACACCGACTGTTCTTTCTTTTACATTTTTGTCAGCCAGTATTTCTTCTAATTCACTTGACATAATTTCCTCCAGTCCTCGCTAATCAGTGGCTCTATTATACAACGGCACCGATTAGCCATAATTTATTTCTAAAATGGAAGTTTATCTGAATCACCATCAATTATTTCAGACCAATCGCTAGATAGATTAAATAAATCTGATAAATCTTCTGGTACATCTTTCTCAAATTCTTCCGTTTTCTTTATTTTTGTGATTTCATTTTTGATATCGACTATCATTTCTTTCATTTGATTTCTACCGATATTCAATGCTACATCTGAAATAAAACAATCACAAGCACCACCATCAATTAGCTTTTCCAGAACCATTTTGTTAGGTCTCGCTCTATAACAAAAATCTTTAAAATTCTTGTATTGTTGTGTCTCTCTTGATTCTATTACACTAATAGCATTTTTACCAATACCTTTAATGAAATTCAAAGGAAGGACGATTGCAAATTCACCAGAATTTTCATAATTATAATCGACAAAACAATCAAGTGTTGATGTATTAACATTTGGATAAACAAAAAGAATATTAGCATTTGTTTGTTTGTTGATCTTGTTAATTTCATCTATGTACATCAAAACTTTATCTTCTTTTTCTATATCTTCATTGATGCTTGCTGCATACCATTCATGCGGGAAATAATTAAGAAGATAAGCGTTCCAATAAGCGCTTAATCCATAAACTGTGCTGTGAGCTTTGTTGAAACTATAACTAGCAAAATCTTGTGCTAAATTCCAAATTCTTTGAACTACATCTTTTGAATAATTATTTCTTTCTGCACCATCAAAAAATTTCTTTCTGCACCATTCGAAAAGATCACCATCTTTTTTGCCAACTGCTTTTCTTAAAACATCGGCTTCTGAAAGTGTAAACCCTCCAACAACTTGAGCTATTTGCATGATCTGTTCTTGATAAACTAAAATTCCATAAGTACTTTCAAGAATTGGTTCTAGATCTTTATGAATATATTTAATCTTGTCTGGATTCTTTTTGTTTTCAGCATAGGTAATCCCCGGTGTCCATTTAGGATCTTTCTCTGGATCCCTTTGTTTATCATACATGTCTTTTGAGATGTATTTCATTGGGCCAGGACGATTCAAAGCGTTGATTGCAACAATATCATTAAAACTATCAACACCAACCTGCTGTGGCTTCAACATTTCTTTCACATGAGGCCGCCAAAATTGAAAAACAGTCGAGGTCCATCCTTGTGAAAAGATACTCAAAGCACCCTTATCATTTCTATCTACAGATCTAAAATCAATTTCGATGCCATCATCTGGCCTATTCTTAATATATTCTAAACATCTAGAAAGCTTTCCAACATTTGACAGACCAAGAAAATCGAATTTAATGTATCCTGCACTTTCCATGTCTGACAAATCAAACTGTGACACAATTGCATCTTTTGCTTTATGAAGAGGAATTTTATCCATCAAATTATGTGGCGAAATGACTACCCCAGCAGCATGTTCAGAAACTGCACTAAAAGCAGATCCTTCAATAATCGCTGCGTTGTCCACCACAGAGCGTTTTACACCAAGCCGACGGAGCGCCTGTGAGACCTCCTTAGCCTTGAGAGCATCAACAATGCTCTCTGCCCCCTTCGGGATAGCCTTGGACACGCTGAGGGCATCCTCGTGGTTTATACCGGCATCCTTGAGCGCCCCAACGAGGCAAGAGCGGGTCGAGAAGCCCTGATAAGTTCCAATGTTAACAACATGATCTTGTCCATACTTTTCAATGACATATTCAATAACTTCATGCCTTCTCTTATGATCAAAGTCAGAATCGACATCGGGCAAAGAGCCCATTTTGTAAACTTCGAGCGGGCCATCGGGTGCCTCTTGAACAAGATCTAGGCAATAAGCGATCCATGAGTTTACAGGGTTTCCATCAATCTGGATGTCTTTGCTAATCAAATCGTAGTAATAGTTATCAAGATTTTGATTTTCCAATGGCAATATTTCTCGAATTAAGCTTGGGGTGTATTGGCGGAATTGATCGCTTTCCATCATCTTCCCAACAAGTTCTCTTAATTTACCAGTTGATTCTGTTTCGCCGCCATCTTCTTTCCATTGAGAAACCGGATATTCTTTAAATTCGAATTTGTATTGACTTGAACGACCAGGATTTAAGAATCTTTCAAACATCAGGTTGAGTTCTGGATCTAATGGATCAACGAAAGAAATCTCAAGCAGATAGAGGACAAGAGAACCAGCGCCACTATTATGTACAACAAAATTTTGTGTTAAATATGAAGAATCATCATCAATTGATAAATCATAAACAAAATCATTTGTTGTTTCTGAAATATTCTTAATTTTTATAAAATAACCATCTTCTAGATTTGAATGTTTTTTATCTTTTTCAAGTTCTAATCCCTTAAATCTTATCCTATATGATTCTTTACAATTATAATTACCAATTTTATAAGGAGCACTCCTACTTATATAATTTGGTATTTTTAGGTATAATAAACATTCTCTTAAATCTAATAATAATCTATAACTAGTTGTATCTATATTCTCTCTTTTAATTTTTTTAGATAATTCATTACTTCCATTTGAATGTTTTAAACCCAATAACAATTGTCTTAATAAAGAATCTTTTACATATTTAAATTTACCGATATATTTTGTAGATGAGGAAAATTTATAATCTTTAAATAGACATGAAAATAGTTTGGTTATAATTTTATTATAAATATGTACTTGAATAAGATTTTTGTCTTTATGTTTAGTTATTTTAGGATTTAATCCTAGTTTTTCTAAATAAAGACATATTCTATTTATTCCATTAAAATCTTCAGAATGAAAAGATATTCCTAATCTATATTTTTTTTCTTCTTCAGAATGCTCATACCATCCGTCTCCAATCCATCTCCCACAAAAATAAAACCAATCTTCATCTTGTTCTATATATCTAGAAAATCTTGTGGTCTCATTTTTTGTTAATGGATTAATTAATATTATTTCATCATCTGTTGTTTTATAATTACTATCAACAAATTCAGATAAATCTATTTTTTCAAAATCTATTATTTTTCTATTTGGATATTTTACAAAAAGCATATCTCCAACAGTCAGTTCCTCCGCAGTAAACCATTCTGGATTTGGATTAAAATCATATTTTTTACACTTAAAAGGAAGAGACCAATTATTTTTTTGTGGTAATTTATATCTATGTGTTTCATATACTTTGGAACCTAAAATTTTATGATCTTTAGTTAAAGTAATTGAATCAAATGAATTTTCTGTTTTTATATTTAAAAGTTTTTCATTTAAAATATTATATTTAAAAGTATTTTTTACTTTTTGGCTTTTACCAGAGTGTGTAAATACTGAATCCCCAATTTTTATTTCATCCAATCTCTTAAAACCATCATCTTTTGTTAAAACAAGAGCATCTCCTGTTAAACAGCCACGCCCAGGACCTACGCCAATCCCTTTTTCTTTGCAAAATCTGAAGATATCCCAAAGAATTAGGAAGTATTCTTCTGTTCCCATCTCAAAAATTTTATCAAGCTCAAATCTAGTTCTATCTTTATATTCCTGTTTTTCAAATAATGAAAATGTTTTTAATCCTTTGATTGCAAGATATTTTAAAAACGCTTGATGGTCTGTGAAATGAGGCATTTTAGATGCCTTCCAAGATTCAAATTCATCTGTTTTTTCAATTGAGAACGCTGGGAACTTCCAAGTTGTTTTGATTGGGAAACGATATTCACATTTTTCTGCTATTTCCATGGTGTTTTTGCAAGCATCCGGCACCTCTGAAAATAATTCGTACATTTCTTCTGCTGATCTTAAATAGAATTGATCTGAACCATATCCTATCCCACTATTCTCCGTGTTTTTCATTCGAAGATGTTTTAACAAAGTGTGGGCATTTGCATGATTTTGGAAGATATAATGGACATCGTTTGCAGCTACAAGTTTAATTCCATGTTTTCTTGACATTTCAATCATAAACTTGATAATTGGTTTTTCTATTTCAAGACCATGATTTTGAATTTCGAGATAATAATCTTCTCCAATAATTTCTCTCCATTCACAGATTATCTTTTCAGCAGCTTCAAAATTGCCCTTTAAGACTTCTTGTGGCGCAATTCCAGATGGGCATCCAGAAGTAACAACTAATCCATCTAATCTTTTTTCAACGACAGACCAATCAACCCTTGGTTCATAATAATAACCTTCTGTTGCACCAATGTTGGCCATCTCAACAAGATTTTTATATCCTGTCTCATTTTTGCAAAGCATTGTGATATGGTTGTGCTTTGGTCTCTTCATTTTTCCATCACGGAGAACATTTTGCTTTACTTTCATGTCTCCCTGATAAAAATAAATCTCATTCCCAACAATTCCTTCAATTCCAACTTCCGAACATCTTTTTGCAAATCTGATAATCCCACCCATTCTTCCATGGTCAGTGATTGCTAGGTGTGAAAACCCTAACTCTTTTGCTCGATCAACAAGATCTTCTACCTTGTTCAAACCGTCATTAATTGAAAACATCGTATGGCAGTGGAGGTGGCAGTATTGGTCTGATTTTATCATTTTCTCTCCTTTTTTGAGTGCTCTAAATTAGCCCCTCAAAATTTTCTTCCTGTGTTGCAGATTCTACCTCAAAACCAGAATCGTCAGCTTAGTTTCTTTCTGGAATTCTTGATGGGACATCTTTGAGTTTCATATTTTGTCTTCCCATGTTTCTACTTTGTGGTGGTATCTTGTGATATTTCCAACAACATATCCAAGGATTTGATCTTCTGTTAAAACTTCTATTTCTTTCTCGGCTTTTGCTTCTGTATAATAATCATCACATTTTTGAGTTCGGCCTTTGAATTTCCCTGTTGTGAAAAAGGGACTTGCTTCCGTGTCCCAATGATCACCAACACAATCAACAAATTTTTTATGATATTCTATTTCTTTCTTTTTTTGTTCTTCTGTGAATTTAACGATGATATATTTTGTTTGACAATGTATTTCTTTACACCGACATTTTTCTTCAGAAATTCTATCAAAATCATCGTCGGTAATTTCTCCATTTTCAAACTTGTCAAACAAATCATCTGATTCATTCATACAAAAATCACAAGCATCATAAACTCTGTTGGGGTCTTCTATCTTAAAAAAACATAAATCCTCATTAAAATTACAAGTTCCTGAAAGAATCCCATCCCAATAATCATGGACCCAAAGAAGACAAAAGTTTTTTGGATCAAGTTCTTTTAATTTTTCTATTTCTAAATCTTTTATCTCAAAATTAATCTTCATTTTTTCTTTTCTATAACTATTTTTGAAACAACATAATTATCACGAGCAGCATCATCATTAATTATTAGCATAATTATTTCTTAATGGAGCAATTTTTTTCCCACCTCTCAAATCATATCTAGCAAAAAGATTTTTTACTGGTAAGTATTTTGTCTCCAATATTGGATACAAAGATATTAATTTATTTTCTTGTTTGTATATTGATAAATACTTAGTCCCATCTTTTTCTTTATTTAAATGTTTTATTAATTCATCAAGATATAATTTTTTAAGAATTATTTTTGCTATTTCAGTGAAGGTGGAGTTTATTGGATATATAAAAAGTGGTTTCATTTCAATTTTATTAGAATAAGCTGTTCCAAAGAAAAAGTATTCTTCCAATGTAGAAAGAGATATTAGTTTTACTGCACTTTTATTTCCGGTCAAATTTGTTTTTAAATACTCTTCTGTCCAAATAGTTAAAAAGTCACATTTTTCTATTTCTTCTATTTTTGGGAAATTAAAATCACTAAAAAGATTCATAACTTTTTCAATTTTTTCTTTCATTATTTAACCTTCTTTCTTGTTCTTACAATTTTGCGGGTCCATATTTTGGAACAAACCTTTTGGTGCTTCAAGATATATTCTTTTGAACTAGCACCAACGGGAATTGTACTATTTTTCTTACAAATTTATCCTATAATATAAATCTCTATTTCTTCTTTTAAGTCCTTCACACATCTCTAACAACTCCTTTCCACAATCTTGTACTAATTGTTTTGTTGCTTATAACTTCATTGTTCTTAATTGGATTCAAAGAAAAAACATCAACAAACTCGTAGTGACCATCTTCAGTTGGAATTGTTTTAATATGTTTCTTTTTGCCTTCAATATATTTTCTATTTCTTTTTATTTCATTCCCGAAAATATCAACTGCAATCCCAGGTTTTTCATTGAGAATTTTTTTGTTCAATCTTTTTTTAGATCTGGGACATTCGGTCATAGCAATTGAATAACTATTTGGCATTCTAAATAGAACAACTATATTTCCTTTGCCATCTGAAGCAATAAAAAATTTATCTTTATTTAAATTGAATTTTTTTGAAATAGTTTGAACTTTCCCATTTGCTTCATCTATTGTCTTTTCAAAAGAGACTGGTGAAAAATTTGTCTTCTTGTTTAAAAGTTCACATTTTTTGATGTATTCAATTGCTGAATTTTTGCTAATTCCACAGTTTTTCGAAATTGCTTCGTAACTCTGTGGCTCGCTTCTACTTGCGACAAACATAGAAAAAAGCAATGATCTTCTTGAAGTTTTGTCACAAGCGAGAAGGCCGATGGGGAGAAGAAAGATTTTCTTTTGGATATTCTTCAAATCAAAAACAGAACATAATTTTTTTGAGCCATAAAGAAAAATCTTATCATTTTTATTTTCCCAAAAAAAACTTTCTCCTTCACTTAAAATTCTATAAATAGAGGATCTGCTTAAACCAAAAACTATTGATAGATATTGAATAAATAATTCTTTTGGGAAACATCCCGTTGCATTATTTTTTTCTTTGTCTATCCCTTTGATAAACAACCAAATTGAATAAACATCTATTTTTTTTAATTTAAATGCAGCTTGAATTAAATCAGAATGAACACGAATTGTCTTATTTTCAGACATTAACTAGATTATCCTCTTCTTGAATTGTGATTCCTAAATTGCTCAAAACTGCTTGTCTAACTAATCCTAATTTGTAAATTTCTAATGAAATTGCTTCGTTGATTAAATATTCAAATGCTTCTTGTTCTGAATATTCTAAAATTTCACATAAAAATACTTGTATTATTTTCAGTCTCATTAGTTGTGAACCTGATAACTTTAGGTCCAAACCAAAAGATTCAGTCCGATCCATGATCGAAGGATCGGACTGAATCTCACCGATTCTTTTCTCAATTTTATTTAGAGTCTTTTTTCTTAATTCTGGGTTTTTTGTAAATTCTTCTATCGTTCTTGCCATAATTTCTCCAATTAAAATAACTAGCCAAAGTTGACCCCTTGCCAAGTAGCCAAAGTTGTTTTTCTCGGCTTGGCATTTGGCTTTCGTTTCTTTGACATAACTTCAAATTCTGATTCTAAATCGGCGACTGCATCTTCTGCTGCTTTATGCCGCTGCTCCGAAAAAGCACCAGTTTCATAAGTTGTTACATCGCCGTCGAATTGAAACCAAACTTCACCAGCAGGTACAGTATATTCTTTTGCCATCGTTTTACCTCACATTCCTGTCCGAACAATCAACGTCTCCCGCTGGGTCGCAGGATGCTTACCCTTTCTAACCATAAAACCTTTCTTTTTAGCCCATGCTTTAACAGTTGCTCTCGAATACGCTTCTTTAATTTGATTAACTGTGGTCTCCAATCCTATAGTGTAAGTTATACTACCAGATGAATCAATTAAAATATCACCATACGACGTTGGGACGGTAATATAATTTTCGTTGTAATTAAAATTCATTCCCATATCTTGAAGAGCTTTTTTCAATCTCTCCAAGTTCTTTATCTGGCTTGTAATTCTCATTTCCGTTGTTACGTAACAAGGCATAGTTTTGGACCTCCTCGGGTTTCTGTCTCTAGATTATACACCCCCGCATCACCTACAACAAGGTGGAAGAAAAAATTAGTTTCTAATAAAAAAAATTGCTTTTTTGATGTGATTAAAAAATATATCCTGCTTTTCAGATTGTGACAAAGCCATCATTAATTGCCCTTTTGATAAATCTTCTGTTTTTATTTTAAAAGTTCTTCCTGGCCTAATACAAAAAGAAGGATGAAAAACTGGTAAATAGCAACATTCAAAATCTATTGCTGGAATTTTCCAAGTTATCATCTTTCCAACCATTTCGGAAATCTTCTGATCTGATCCAAAAAGATACTTCAATGGTTTAGAACCACATCCTATAATTATTTTTGGTTTTATGATATCTATTTCTTTTCTTAAATAAAACAAACAAACATTAATAATTGCACTAATATCTTCTTTTGAAGAATCTGGGAATTTATTATTTTCTGGACGACATCTAATAACATTAGAAATATATAATTCTTCTCCAGTTATATTTGTTTGTTTTAAAGAACTTCTGAGTAAAGCCCCAGATCTTCCCACAAATGGTTTGCCCTCTATTACTTCTTGTGCCCCAGGCGCTTCACCAATAATCATCACTTTGGCTTTTGATGAACCAATCCCAGGGACAGGACAACCATATTCTTTTGTATTATTCTTTAAAGATAGTTGTTTATTTAACCCAGATAACTTGCATTTTTCACATTTAAGTATAGAACTTTTTATTTCATCTATTTGCGTATTATTCATTACTTCCTTCTATCTTTAGCAATTCTGGCAAATTGTTAAACAAATCAGTTAATTCTGATTTATTTTGTTCTTCTATATACAAATCCAACCTTTTATAAATGGAAATTATCTTATCAATAGATTGTTTGTTTTTTATGTTCTTTCTTAAAAAATCTCCACATAATTTACTTATGATGATATTTATTGTATCCACATCCATTCCAAGGATTAAAAATTCATCTTTTTTATTATTTTGATCTTTATAAAATTTTTGTGTTTCATATTCTAATTTCGATTGTGTTGATTCTTGTTTTAGTCCACCTATTTCTGCTAGAATTAAGATAGATTCCTTGAAGCTATTTGTTTTAGCTATTTTTTCAACAAAATTCAGAGCATTTCCACCTTCTGATTCGGCGAAACAATACCACAATCCCTTTGAAAAATTAGCATAAAGATTTGGTGTTGATGTGTCTTGGTGAAATGGGCAAAAATATATTTTTTCTCCATTTGGCAACTCCAATTGACAGTCCATTTGATAATAATCAAAAACTGTTTCTAGTTTAACACTTTCTATTACAATTTCTGCAAATTCTTTTGAAAAAATAACTTCATCTTTTTTATCGTCTATTTTTTCGTTAAAGTTTTGTGAGCATTTTTTTATAATAGCAGAAAATTTATTGTAAATCATCTTCGACACCTACATCTACTGGAAGAACAACTTCTTCCAGTTCTTTTTCAATTTTTGTTGTCATTTCATTATAAACAGATGCCATTTCCGAGGTATCTCGTTTTCCTCCGAATGCAGTTACTGCTTTTTGATTTTTTTCAATTGGAACAATCTTACAGATTTCAGGATCATATGCTAAAAAGAAATTTTCAAAGAAGAAATCTCTAGCTTTAATGCAGTGTAGCCACATCAACAAATGTGGTGAAGGTTCTGAAACTTCCTGTGGAGACAGGCCAACAACAATATCAGCATAATCCATTGTCTTTTTGGAATCAGCAATCATTTCACCATACCACTTAAAATTCTCTATGTCATTGCTTTCTTGTTTCTTTCTACTAGCTTTTAATCCTTCTCTATTTATCTGCTGTGCTGTAACCATCGGGATTTCATAGACTCTTGCCATTCTTCTCAATTCTCTTGTGGCTTTTGCTATTTTTTCATAATCTTTACCATCCTGCACACCACTCTCTTGAACCATATTCCCAAGATAATCAACGAATATAACATCTGGCTTATTTCCAGAAGAAATTAAGTTTTTAATATGAAATTCTATCTCTTCTGAACTACAATTATCTGGCTGATCAATAAAATAAAAATAAGAATCACTTTCTTTTTCTTGTCTATCAAGAAATCTTTTCCAGATTTTATCTTGATTTTCATTTAGACTAAAATTCTTAAAGTTAGCATATGGAACCCCCGTATTTAACGAATAATATCTAGCCATACACTGCCACAAAGGCATTTCGAATGAAAAGAATAAAACATTCTTGTTTTCTTTGTGTGCATTTGATGCACAATTCAACAAAACCGTTGACTTACCTTTCCCTGCTTCTCCTAAAAACACAACTAATTGTCCAGATTTAATTCCACCAGATGCTTCATCAAGTTCTGGGATACCAAATTTTATAGTCCCTAATCTTTTAATCCTTTTTTCTTCTGCTTCCCAAAATTCAATAGCAGAATCTTTATCTGCCCCAACATCTAAAATCTTTGTCGGGATACCCTCCACAAAATGTGATGATTCTATTTCATACCAAAAATCTTTAGATTTTTTCGTTGCCTCATATGCATCTAAATTTGTAAACCAATCTTTCATTTTAGAGGGAAATTCAAAAGATTTTCTTTTCAAAGATCTCATCTTTAATTCTTCAATTAAATATTCAAAATTACTATTTTTTGTGTTCTGGGACATAACCTTGGCAAAAGAAGTATTTAAACCAATTAATCTTTCTTGATCTAATTGTCTTTTGTTTAATTCGTTCTGAAATGCTTCTTGGGTTATGCTGGAATTGAATTTATAATAGAATTCAACAATAATTTTATAAATCCCAGAATAAAATGGGAATCTTGATTCTTCTGGAATAAAACAAAAATGTTTATAATTAAGCGCTTTATTAACAGCTTGTCTAAGATTGTTCTCGTCTTCAAGAACAAAAGAAAGTATTTTTATTTCTAATTCTTCTTGTGGAATTACATCTTCTGATATGTTCATTTTATCTCCTAACTAATATGTCTTTGGCTCAAAGGTTGTATCACCTTGGGGTAAATATATAAAAATAGATTCCTGAATAAACCTTTGAGTAACAGGCCCGAACATATTTATTAATTCTGAATAGCTATTGGTCGTTGTAAAAATAGTTACTTTTCCATGAGTGCTCCTATATTCCATCATTGCTTCAAATTTTCTCTTAAAAGCATTTGTAGGATCATAGTTTTTGTTATTAATTCCATCAATAGTAACAATCTGTTTGTTTTTAAACAAACTCTCTATTTCTTGTGTTTCTGAAATACTATTTGGATCTAGATGGTATTTCATAAAACCATCTAGGATGTAATACCAAGAAAAGAAAAAGGAACTATTTAAATTTATTGACGCAGCTTCTTTTGTCACAGCAGAAGCAAGTAGCGTTTTACCGGAAGATTTACCACCACAAAATATGATATTAAAGACATTGATGTTATCGTTATTACTATTTTTTATTGTAATAATTTCACCATTTAAAATTTTGTTTAAGTTGTCTATGTATTGAATAACAAAATCTTTTGCTTTTGTCTTCATGTTCCTATCTACTATGCTTAATTCATTACCATAAGCATCTTGTCGAATATTAAAATCTTCTATTGTATATCCCCAATATTCATGTGGTATATTGATTGTTTTATATTTTGATTCAATATAATGATCATAAATTTCATCATTAAAAATTGCTTCTCCATTCTCATTAATTACAAATGGTTTTTTGTCCATAATTTTATACTCCTATCAGAATCAACAAGGCCATCCGTTGCTCCAATTATACACGAGAGCAACGGGTGGCCTTGTTGGAAAAATAAATTAGATTATTGAGTCATCAACCCATCAACAATTTCTTCTTCCCCGCTTTTTTCTGGCGCATCATTGAAGTCAAGATCGTCCCCAATACTACGACCTTTGTCTTCGTCCTCGTCGTCTCTTCTCGTCTCGTTAGAGCCAGAAGTAGCGTATCTGGCTCTTTTCTTTGCCCACTCACGCAGAGTTTCAATGTCTTCTTTCATGGTTTTAGACAAAGGAATTGTTGCATTCAAAGCTACCATGATATCATCTGTGTTAAATTCTCTTTCTTCCGAAAATGCTTTAAACATACCTTCGATAATCGCCTGTTCAATTTCAGCCCCGGTATGCCCCAGGGAAGATTCTGCAAGAGCAGCAATATCATAGACTTTTGGATCCCTTTTTCGCTTTTGAATATGGATATCAAAAATAGACATTCTCTCTTCTTTGTTCGGCAAATCAACGAAGAAGATTTCGTCGAATCTACCTTTTCTCAATAATTCCGGCGGCAGGCCAGAGATGTTGTTTGCCGTAGCAACAACAAAGACTGGTTGAGTCTTTTCGTTCATCCACGTCAAAAACGACCCGAAGACACGAGCGGCCGTGCCGGCGTCGGAGCGATCTGACGATTTTGTGCCCGCCATGCCTTTTTCAATTTCATCAATCCACAAAACACATGGGGCAACAGCTTCAACAATTCGCTGCACCTCACGCATATTTGCTTCTGATTGACCAACAATCCCACCGAAAACACGCCCAACATCAAACCGCAGCAACGGCATTTGATAGAGAGCGCTGGCGGCTTTTGCCGTCAAGCTCTTACCACAACCCTGAATCCCCACGAGAAGGACCCCCTTGGGGTTGGGCAACCCATATTCCCTTGCCCGATCAGAGAAGGCTTGTTTTCTTAACGTCAACCAATCCTTCATTTCGTCCAAGCCGCCAATTTGTTCGACGCCACCTTCCATTTTAACAAATTCGACCAACCCAGATTTCCTAATTTGCTCTTCTTTAGCTGCAATAATCTTTTCAACTGACAAGCGATTATTGCGGACTATTTGATAGGCCAACACTGCTTTAAATTCACATTCTGTAAGTCCCAAAGATCCATTAAGAATTGTTTCTTTTTCAACAGGATCAATTTCATCTTGGATATCTTTATTCTCAAGCTTACCTTGTTTCTTACGATTTTTTACAGATTCTAACAAATTATCAATAATATTCGACAACAAATTTTTATCTGGCAACGGGAAATCAATAATTTGTACAACTTTATTCAGATCCGTCGGAATCTTTTGATCTGAAGAAACAATAAATAAGCATTTTCTTTGCAAAGAATTCGCAAAGTTTTTGATTCTCCTGATAATTGCGATAGCGCCAGGATCTTCATAGTTCCCCTGACCGCTTGAACCCCAAAACTTGTGGAAATCGTTCATAACGAAAATTCCACCTTCTTGCTCCTGGGAATATTGAATTGAATCTATAAACTCAATGGCAGAAATCGGATCGACATAATCAGAAGGGTCTGTAATTTTGTTTGAGGATTTCGGATATTCTTGGTACAATCCATTAGCACAATCCCAAAAAAACAACTCTGTTTTTCTTGATCTTGCAATTTCAATCATTGCCTCTTTCACACGAGATTCTTCCCAAGAAATAATCATTGAAACTGGACGCCGAGCCTTAACAGTTGAAACAATACATTGATATGCTTCCAACTCCTGTTCGGATTTGAGCCCATCAAACAGTTCTTGTTCGGTCTTTTCGGACATCTTGTTTGCCACCTCTTACTTGGGATACCGCCGGGGGCCGGTTCGCCGGCACCACCTCTATATAGTACACCAAAGCCAAACACCTCAACCAGTGGAACATTTTTGTTTATTTTTTATGATTTGATTATAGTGCTCTGGTGCAGTTCCAGAATAATCATTATTTCTCCACCAAGATTCATGCTTCGATTCGCAAGAGGTTATAATCTGATCAAAAATTTCTCTCCAATATAGAATCAGAAAATCATCTGGATAAGGACTCATATTAATGCTCTTTTTTATAATTTTGTTAACATCAATTATTTTTCCAGCTTTAACAAGGCCATTCATTCGATTAAAAACTAAACTTATAATTTCTTCTTCTGTTTTATTAGCAAAATTAAATAAATAAGTCGCAGAGATTGGGATCCCATAATTTGACAAAAAATCCACAAGCGTCATATTCTCTGAGATTAATTTAGCCTTTAAATTATTTAAGAATTCAGCGTCGTTTATTTCTAGAACAGAATTATCTACGGAACTTGAATTTTCTGAAAGGAAGATGTTGATGTATTTCTTTAAATCAGGGATTAAAAATGTCAATGATGTTTTTAATACCATTTCTTTATTTTTAACACACCAATCAATTAAATCTTTTAGGACAACCTTTGAATTATGACCAGATTTTGAAATTGAAGATCTTAATTCTTTTATTGTTATTTTATCAGCACCCCAATTTTTAATAATATACTCATTACCAAAAATTTTCTTAAAAGCTTGACCAAAATAGATAATAAAATCTTTATCATTCCATTCCTCTAATGGTTTGATACTGTTTTTATTTTGTGCTATTTTCCATTTAGAAATTTTTTCATTATTCTTATTCTTTTCATTTGAATCTAATGAGATAGCTCTAATTAGAGATTCTATTTCATTATTTTCTGTCTTTTTGTTAGTCATTTGTTTCATTTACAATCTCCGTCATAGTTTGATCCAGTTCCTCAATGGTTGTTTTATCATTTCTTATTTTAAGCTGAAAAACCTTGTCAACATTATTTATTAATTCATCAGAATGTGTGGTAAATATCAATTGTCTACCATCACCTTCTGCCCCTTTTCCGTCAGGGTTTAAAGTCGCTCGCAAGACATCGGAACACCCTGGTAAACGATTTTTATCTAGATGTTTAAAAGTCTCGTCGGCCATCAACGGACCTTCTATTCTTGGGGATGTTATTTCAATCATGGAAATTGCCAAGCACATAGATACTACATCAATCAAACCACCTCCTCGGTGTTCAAGTTTTGTTGTCGAATCTATCCCTGGCAAATCAACAAACATAGGATTTGTGACCCTTATCTCTGCGTGTGATGAATTTCTTTTTTCAGAATAATCTATTCTAACTTCATAACCTTCACCAAAAGTACTTTTGAGCCCAATTGTCCCTATTTCTTCAACAATAGTTTTTGAACGAAGCTTTCCTTGCTCAAGGTATTCAAAACATAAATTTCTTGCCTTCTCCGTTAATTTTCTTTTGGTAAGTGTTTTTTCGAATTCTATTTTTTCCTTTTCTATTTGCTTTTGGATGTTGTTTCTTTTTTCTTGTTTAATAATCAACTCTTGAAGTTGGTTGGTTACCTTTTTTTCTAAATCATCAATTGTCATTTAATTTTCTTTCTACTTCTTGGATCTTCTCTTCAAGTTCACTTTCCATCTCTGGAATTTTATCTTTAAGAATTTTTATTGAACAATTAAACTTCTCTTCACATTCTTTCATTAATTCATCTTTTTGATTTTCTATTTGAAAATATTCTCCTTGTAATCTTGCTATTTTACTTTGAGAATCTTCAATCATTGTTTTAAGTTCTTCTGTCTTTTTCAACATCTCTTCATAATCCATTAAAATCTCCTTTATTCTGATGAAATTATTGACTGAAGTTCATCAATAACAATTGCTATTTCTTCCTCAGAAGCATCCATCTCTTTTGCAAATTTTATAAAATCTTGACATGGATCATCTGATTTTTCTTGAACATTTCTAACTCGTAGTTCAGCTATCTTCTCTCTTAAAGATTTTGCATCTAATCTTCGTTCTTTATTTACTTGAACTTTATTTAAATCAAAAATATCCTCTGAATTTTTTGCTGATTGTAATGGTTTGTACTCAATAGATATTTGATCTTTATCAACATCAACAACAGCAATTTGAATTTGTCTCTCAATATTAGCTTGAATTGCACTTATTCTGCAAAGACTACCAGGATTTGCAAAAACCACATCATCTTCTCTAATAATTGGTGAATTTCCCGGATGATAATGCCCACTTATCACAAGTTTTGTGTTTTCATGTGTTTGAAAATCATTAATTAAAACATAATTGCCTTCAAAAAATGGATTTTCCAAAATATTTGCGTGCATAGCATAAATCAGAGCATCATTAGAAGACCAGTCTTGTTCTTCTATTTTGTTAATGTAATGTCCACAAAAAATAGAATATTTCTCTATGAAAGTTTCACATTTTACAATTCCAGAATCAATCAAAGTGCCCAATGCTGTCCTATAAATAGTGTCTGGGTTTTGTCCTGAAATATCATGATTCCCTACTACGACATATTTATCAAAAGACCAAGGGTTTCCGTCGGGTTTTTTATTAAATAGATTCAGGACCTCATTCCGAACAGAGCCAGAGGGTTCCTCTCTATCAAAGATATCACCAAGAAAAATAACACCATCACATTTAATCTCCTCTGCCATCAAAAGAGACTCAATGACTAATGATTTTAATTCTTGTCGATAATCATCTTTTCTATTTATTGGGTTTTCCCATCTCCAATGGATATCACCAATAAACATAATCTTATATTTTTCTAGCATTTAAAAACCTCACAAACTTAAATTCTTAAAACAACCCTGATCCACATAAAGTTTTTGTCCTTCTCTTTCTAAATTAATTAATCTAAATTGTTTAATAGTTATTTTTTGAAATCCAATTGTTTTATTCATCTCTGTCTTCTCGCCCAGGTTATAACACCTTCCTTCTACAATAATCATTTCTGAAAGAGAAATTTTCGGATCTTTTATTTTTTTTAAAAATTCATTCCCTTCTTCATTTGAGACAACAATAGAAAAAGAGTTTCCTTCTGTTTGAATATTTAAATAGACCCCATCCTCGTTCAGAAAACTTTCATAGTAGCTAGATGACACGTCACTTCTCCTGTTTGCTAAAATCTAAATCTTTTTCATAACATTTTGAACACTAATTTCATCTAACTCTTGCTCGCAAGTCGGGCACTTACCAAATTTTTTAATCAATTCTATAATAAAATTGTGTTGCTCCTCAATCAATCTGTCCCTATTTTCAGATTCTAATTGCAAACTATTTTTATTGTCTTTTATTTTTTTATCAACAATGTTCGATTTGCTGAAAATTGTTCTAGCTTCTTTTATTAAATCTATTAAACTTTGAATCTCTGAAACATCAATCCCAGCAATTCTTTCGTTTTTTTCTAAAAATACATCTATTTTATTCTGCTTATCTTCAATTAAAGATAATTTGTTTATAATATAAATTGCTGATTCTAAATTTTGTGCATCTTTCTCTATTTCAGATATAATTTTAGAATTTTTTAGAATTTCTTTGTTTAGATCTAATTCTTCTTTGATTAATGTTTCTTTTTGCTTTATTTTTATTGCACGGCCCAACAAATTACTTGCATCGTTGATGCTTAACTCTTTGTTTTTTAATATAGATATTTTTGGAGAAATATCTTTTGATAAAAATTCAATTGCTCTTGAAGAATCTTCGGTCTCAGAAAACTCTATTTCTAATTCATCAATTCGTTGTTTAATTATTTTTTCTTCTGTTACCAATTCACCTTTTGGGTGTACTTTTCTATTTAGATTTTTTAAGACATCCTCAAAATATTCAACACCATTAATTCTATTTAACAAAGAAGATAATCCAGCCCCTTGAAACTCTAATGCTAATGGAGAATTAAGTTGCGGAAGATAATTCATTTCAATATTTCTATTCCCAAAAGAAATCTTATCAAAACCAAGTACACTTTTTACTTCTTCTGGGACACCGACACCAAATCCATTGAGTTCAATTGAAACATCTTCTGGATTTGTTACAACATATCTATTAACTCCTCCATTACCACGAGTTTTGGCCCTCTCAATTTTATATCCATTTGATAATTTTAGTTCTACACTACAGACAAAATTTTTGTTTGTTTTTGATGATAATTGATTAACATATTCATTGTCGATTCTAACGAAATCGTCGCCGGACGGCTCATTGTAACACACCCACCGGAGAGCACGCATAACGGCTGATTTTCCAGAATCAGAATCTCCTATCAGAACATTAATTCCTGGAGAAAATTTAAAAAAACTTTCTTTATGACTTTCAAAATTGCAAATCCTCAAAGATTCGAACCAAATCATTATTTTTCCCTTCTAATTTTTCATCCTCAAAATCTATTATCAAAGAATCAAACTCCGAGGTTCTAGGTGACAAAATATCCCTGATGTTAACACTAGGATTATAGTCCCAAACCTCGAACCTATCCAAAAATAGCTGTCGTGGAATTAAAAATCCCTTTTCGTTCTCTGGCCCAGATCCCCAATTTTTAATGTGGTCACAGATAGTTAGGTTTTCTAATGAAGTTTCATGATCACATAAATCACAATATAAAATCTCACAAGAAAATTTTGGATAATAAATAAAATCATAATTTATGTATTTGAATATAATTGGATAAATCTCAGATTCTATAATGATTGAAAATTCTGAATTATCTTTGAAAATTGCGACAATTTCACCTATTTTTATATTTGTCTTTTTGTAAAAGATAGGAAATATCTTCTGGGATGTTTGTGTTAGTTGTAATAGGATTTGATTGTAACTGTCTGCGTCTATTTTCAATCCGTAATTCTTGATTTCGCCTTTTGATATAATTTTTAGAGACTCTCTCAACATCTTCTCCTCTGTTAAGATCGACGACATCAGGATAGAGCCCATTATCTTTTTTCTCTGATCTATTTTCTTCGAAATTGTTTCTATATTCATAATCTATTTCTTTTTTAATTTGACTTATTTCTTCTGCTATCATTGTAGCTTTTTTTTCACTACTTATTTTTGTACCTTGCAACTCTTGGATGTCAGAAGATAATTCTAATATTCTGTTAAAATTATTTGCAAGATCCTCAAATTTATTTAGAATTTCTTTGGTAATAATATAACAAGCAACATTAGTATCAAAAATAACATTGATTTCAGATTCTATGATTGTCTTTCTAATATCCTTCACATCATTTTTGATTATCTCTTTTAATAAAAAATTTGTTCCAAATAAAAAATTAAGACTAACTGTTTCTGCGTTATTTTTTAATTCCATCGTTTCAAATTGTGATTTTTTGAATTTTTTAAATTCTGTCTTTTCATTTGGTGCTTCTAATGCAACCCGGATAGGAATTGAGACAATAGAATCGTTTTCCAACGGTCTAACATTAAAATATTCAATAAAGCCAGATGGCGTAGCCAAACCAGCAGACATGATAATAACTCTATCGTTTATTTTTAGATTTTTTGATTCTTCTAAAAATTCAGAGATTCTATCTAGATTTACATATGTGTTTTCATAAACTTCTGATGGTAAAAATTTAAGAGTCGTTTCAAAATTTTCTTTTGAACCAATTATGAATATTTTAGTTTCCATTTTTCTCCATTCTATTTTTTGTTCTATTATACATCTAACAAAGCAGGAAATTATCTAAGTTGTTGTTAATTAATAAAAAATGGAGTTAATTATGGCAAGAATTATTCTTGAAAAAGATCAGGTTTTGAATATGTTATATGAAATGTATGCCACCGTCTCACCAGCAGATCAAGGAGAAGAAGTGTCTGATAAATTCAGAAAGAAATGGGAAGCATTAGTCTTCTTCATAGATCATGCTCCTCTTGAAAAATCTGGTGGTTCATTACCAAAAATGGTAGCCAGAAGAGGCTAAATATTTATTTCATCAAATAAAGAAAGTCCTGGTAAACATTTGTAGTTATCGATAGATTCTACTTCGTATGAACATTTTTTTATCTTCTCTGATATCTCTGAATATTTAAATTGCTCTTTTGTCATTTCAGATATATTATTCATACTATTTTTAATATAACTTAAACAATCTGTAAGAGTTCTTGCTAAAACAATATTAAGTATCTTATAGATTTCTTCATCAGTGATATATTTTATTTCAGAATTATAATTATATAATCCTCCACAAATTCTGATAGATCGTGAAATCATAAATTTAATTCTTTCTTTTTGTAAATTTGGGAATTTTTTTGAAATTAATAAGAAACAAGAAATTTCTAATAGTTTTTCCAATTCTATGATATTATCATATTCTAAACATGAAAAAAATATTGGTTCTTCTTTTTTACTAAATTTCCACTCAATTTTTCTTATCATTTCTATAATCTTTTAATCTTTTCTTTCTTTTAGAAAAAGATTCCCTTCTTTTTTCTTGGTTGTTTTTTAAATTCTTTTTATATTCATCAAAATATTCATTTGTTTTATCCTGTGGGATTTCGACTTTCCACTCAAATCCACATTTATTGCAGGCGCAAACACTTAATCCTGTGTAACAAATATCTGAAGATCCACAATCTGGACATTCCTTTTCCCAATCAGACCAATCATCAAAATCATTTTCATCAATTTCTATATATTCATATGAAACAGATTCATCTTCTTCTCTTAAATTAATTTCATCGTTAATATTTTTTATAGTTCTAAACATTTCTTGTGAATTTTCTATAAACAATGTGTTTTCTCTATTTAAAGATTTTTCATAGCTATTTGCCATGCTAATAATATCTTTTGCTGAACTTTCTACTTCTAAATCTACCTTTTCCATTGTGTTAATGTCCTTTTTTTCTTTCAAAAAGTTATTAAATTTATTTTTTATAATATCTCTTGCAGAAAGTTCCACTTTATCTGCAAAAACTTTTAAATAAGATGTTATGATATCAATGTCCTCATCTGATTCCTGATCTATATTATCAAAATCCGGTTCAACGACTAAAATGTCTTTAACAATTAAATTTAAATTTTCATAAATATAATCTAATTCTCTAAAAATCTGTCCATATGGCAATCCCTCTTTAATGCTTCTTGTCACCTTACTGGAAAGATGAATCAAAGAAGCATTAAAACAAGCATTGCTAAAATTTTCTTTGTTGATTAAAGATAACTTTTGATCATTCTCATAGTCTATCCACGAAATGATAAAATTAGCATCAGAATAAACTCCAGATCCTTCAGAATCAACAACACTAAAATCTTTTGTTTTAGAATACGAAGATGAATCTAAAATGTTAATATACTTTAGAATATTTAACTGATCATAGAATTTCTCTTTGCACAAATCTAGAAAATTTTCACACAACATTTTTCAGCCCCTTTTTTGATATATTAAAGGATATCAATTTCTTTTTAGTAATTATATGGTAAAAGTTGCGTACTTGGAGGATTTCGATGGATAATTATGATAATTTTCAAATAGAATATTGGAAAGCTATAAAAAATAATAACCCACAAATGGCAGAATTAATTAATAGAGAATTGCAATCGACAATTAAAAAAGAATCTATTAACAAAAAGAACAATTTAATTAAAAGCTCTCAAATAAAAGAAGCACAAAAAATAATTGAAGATATCAATGGTATAGAAAATAAATTATCATTTTTTATAGAAAAAGACCCAACAGATTCTACCAAATGTGCTTTAAATTTGTTAGAGGCAACAACTAAAGAAAGAAACAACATAATTAAATATTCATCTAATAAAAAATCAGATTTATATAAAATGGTTATTTCTTCGAATGAAGATTTAGAAAGAGATTTAATAGAATCCAATGATCCTAGAGAAAATTTAGTAGATTTTTCTATGTCTTTGAATCTATTAAGATCATCTTTATTAAATAGAATCGATAAAATCAATTAATCGTTTTCATCTTCTTCAACTTCTTCAATAGGATCGTTTTCATCTTCTGGTGTGAATAGTATTTCTAATTCATCATCTGGAAAAGTTAAAATAGTAGATCCGATTAAAGCTCTTTTGAATGGCATTAAATTTTCATTTATTCTATTGTTAGATTCAATAAGATTAGCCATTCCTCTTATTATTTTATCATTTTGTTTCTTTATCTCTGATAAAAGCATTACCATTGTTGATAATAATTTTTGATTATTATCAACTTCTTCGCTATTAAAAATTTCGTTAAGTTCAGCTAATGTCAATTTCGGTTTTTTATCCATTTTTCTTCCTTACAACAATGTCGTTTGAGTCTATGCTTTGATTATTTTCTATCTCATTAAAAGAAATCCCAGAAATTAAACAAGAATCTTTATTCTCCAAACCTCTTGTTAAACATTCTGATAAAACAAAGAATGTTTTTGTTTTAGATAAAATTGTTGTCCATTTATTAGAGATATTAATCACTTTTCCTAAAAAATAGGTTCTTTTTTGTTCTTCTTCTTTTCCAAAGAAAATTTCTTTTCCTGAAAGCCCACATTCTAAACATTTTATTGCTTTAATTTCTCCAGAGGCAACCGCAACCCCGCCAATGACGAGCCTGGAATCCGTGCCCCTTGCGATCTGTGGTACAATAGCAGAGCAGGACAAACTACAATTATCCATGAAAATATAGAATTTTTTACCACAACGAACATCGCTACCACATTGCGGGCAAATTATTTTATCTATTTTTTCATTTAAAAAATCTGAAAATGATTTCTTTTCAATTGGAATAGAATATTTTGAATCTTTGAAGGAATTTTCCATATGATCATTATACGCCAAAAAGCGAGGAGGCCATGATGGAAATCCTGAAAATGAAGCCGAACGAAATCGGCTACGACGAGATGGAATATCTTAGACTAAACAATGCAATTCCAGAATTTAATGATTTCTTTGATTCAGATGGAAAAGAGATTGATCATGATTCACCATGGCACGACGAAACACTTTGGGAACATGTCAAATTGGTCTGTGAAGCTGGATTAAAATTTAACCCATTTGAAAGTTGGCAAAGAGAAAGTAATCTTTTTGCGATTTGTGTAATTTGGCATGATCATGCTAAACCAAAAACTAGAAAACCAAAAACAAGATATATCTGCAACAACTGCGGCGCAAGCAATACAAAACCATTAGATCTATGCAAGAAATGTAACACAATAGATAAAACAGAAAAAATAGTCATGGGATATCATGGGCATGAAAAATTAGGATCAGAGACAGTTGAAGAGCTTTTAGAAAATCATAAATTTGATTTATCAAAAAATGAAATTAAAATAATTAAAATCGTAATCAAAAATCATTTGCTTGTTCATGAATTAATTTTTGATTATACAAATGGAAATATCAATCCGAAAAAATGGTTAAAGTTTTTTGGCTCATTTTGTCAAAATCCGACTGTTTTAAAAATGGCTATTTGTTTGTCCTTGGCTGACAACGAAGGAAGAATTTGTAATGCCCCATCAAATTATGAATCTGATAAAATTGATGATATAGATTATTTTGTTTCTAGAATAATGGAAGAAACCAAAACAAAAAGAACCCGCCCGAGCGACAACTTGTCGCCCGAGCAGGTTCAAACAATCAAAGAAATTGTTAAAATAACTATCCCAGATTATGCCTTACTAGACAAATCATCATTGTTTAAATACCTAGCAAAAAACGATAGACAAGATTTAATCAAAAAAATTCTTGAACAATTATGAAGTTAAAGAATGATTTGTCCCTTGTTCACCATCAACGGGCTCTAAAAGAATTTTACTAAAGATTCTTTCTGTTGCCTTTTTTATTTTTGTTTCTTTGTTGTCAACAATTGCAAACAACAAGTCTTTATAAAGATGTTGATTGGCTTGTAAAGCAAATTTTTTCTTAAAAGTTTTATTCAACTCGTCAGATTCAATTAGATTATCTTTTTTCCATTGCTCAATCCATCGGTTTGCTTCTAAAATTTCTAACTCAAATTTTTGTTTTCTAATCAAATAAAACTCAAGCCAATCCTCTGCTTGTGTCAACCAATCAACATCAAAATCTCTTAAAACCATAGATTCTTTCATTTGTTCAACGGTTGTAACACCATCATCTTCACACATTTGAACAAATCCCTCAAAATCAAATTTGAATCTTAATCTGTGCCTTTGAAGATATACATCTGTTTTTATTCTGCACATCCAACCAGTTTTTTGATCACGAACAACAACGCCTTCGTTGCCCCACTGATCTTTTTCTTCTAATTCGTTTAATTCATTTTTTAATGTTTTTAATTTAGTTGTTTCAAGATTTGTAATCCTTGCAACTAAATTTAATTTTCCTTCTAATGATAAGTCTTCTAATTCATCCCAAGAAAACATTCTGTGATTTTCTCTTTCTTTAGCATGAAGAAGAACTAAATCTTCAGAATTGTATTTTATAACAATAAAGTTGATTGGTGAAATAAACTCAAAAAAGATATCTAATTCTGGATGCCAGTTAGGATCTAGTAAGATCGGGTATTTTGATTTTATCAAAGACATCACAGGCTGCTCAAAGTCATTCAACTGATGAGAGCCACGAGTTCTTAATAAAACTTTCCCTTGATAAACAGATCTGATTATCAAAGAACCATCTTCTTTGACTGTGATAATTGCGTCCCCAGATGCAATAGATCTAGAAATTGTAACATCTATTACAGACAAAGCCCCTGATGTCCCATCCCCACCAACACCATAATCTTGGAATTTTGGCAAACCACCTGAAACTTCAACCCCACTTTCATCAACAAGGGATGAACGCCAGTGCAATTCTGAATTGACTCCAAATGGATCAGATTTATCATAATTCCAAGTGTATTTTGAAAAATGAGGGACAATCAAAAATAAATCTTGATCTGTTATTTTTTTAATCATAAAACCACGAGTCACTGTTTCATCATTGTTGTTCCACCAAGGAAACTTCATGTTTGTCCTCTTCCTTCTTTTTTAAATCACGCAAATGATTTAAACCAAAATTTCGTCCAATCCAAATCTTACCAGAATCGTAACACAGAATCCCGGCGGCGTCAAGTAGATACCATTTTGGAAAAATAAAAATTGGACCAAACCATGGACCAAAAAAAATGGTTTTGTTTAACTTTTTAAGTTAAACAAAACCATTTTTGATCAATTTTTTGTGTTTAACGGACCCAATGTCCATGACTACCAATAAGTTTGGAAACAATGACCACGAGAGCAACAACAAGTAGGATATGAATCAACCCACCGCCTACACCTGTCCCCAAACCTAGACCCCAAAAGATAATTAACAGAATAATCAAAGTTTCTAACATCTTGCCCCCCTAAATACCGATAAATACCGATAAATACCGACAAGTATCTATTCCTATGTGAAATGAGAATACCTCTATTAGAACAAAAACACACTTTAACACCGATTGCTACCATAAAACAAAAACTCTCTAAAAAGGATGTTGTGAATTTTCCCGAGAATTAAAAAACATCATGAATAGAAATGAATTTTTCAAAAAACTTGATAAACTTGAATCACTAGGCAAACATTCTTTTATTGATATTTTAATTAAAAAAATTGTTCTTTCACAATTTGATGATGATGATGATGAGTTTGGGTTTGATGCAGAATATGCTGATGATGAATATATTGATCGAGACGAACAAGAAGATAATAGAGAAGAAGAACAATATCTAGCTCACCATCAAGTTAGAATGGAAAGAGGGTTTGAAAACTTTCTACTAGGATTTTCATGGTTCGCTGATAGCGATAGGAATTGGGATCGTAATAGATCACAAAAAGATGCTGTTGAGCAAATGCAAAATTCTGACGATCCTCCCGATAAGAAAAATTTAGAGTTTGCACACTCTGCAATTTCAATTCTATCATACGTAATTGAAAGATATGTCGAGATAAATATAAATTCACCAGTCGATTTGCTTGAAAATTTAAATCTTTTAAGACCTGGACTTATTATTATGCTAAATCGACTTCTCGAAGTAGGAGCAGAATTACCAAATCCAATTTTAATTGCAATGTCAATATCAGAATTTATAAACTATCAATTGAATTTTAGACAAGAAATAGATAGATATGATCAATTAAATTCAACAGAACAAGAAATTCAAATTAAACAAAAATTTAGTCCATTTATCCAGAATTTAATTGATAAACTTTTTAGAAAAGATAACTTATATGTTTTAACAAAAGACACGAATGTTGATCAAATAGCAGATCGGGCATTGTCTATGGCAAATGAACTTATTTCTAGGTTTAACCAATCAAAATTAGAAATAGATGATTCAATTGTTCCTGAAGATCTTTCTAAAATCAACCCAAGAAATGTTTATCCTAAATCAGATATAAATATGTTATCTGATAGTAGATATGAAGAAGTAAATGAAACCACAGAATATATTTTTGAAATATTTAATAGATACTTGAAAAAATTATTTTTCAAAATCCTACAGACAAGACAAAGATTAGATTTATCTGAAAATGATTGTCAAATTATAGTTTTTGATTTTATTAAAAAATCTGGAATTTTTAGAAGCAAAGAGATCCCCCTGCAAATAAAAGAAGATTTTTTGAAAGATTTAAAAAATCAAATTACATGGGCAAACAAAGAAATGAATCAATTTTTAAATGAATATGATGTTTTTGATAATCTTTATTTTTATTTAGGAAATAGTGGTAGAAATAGAGATCATTATAGGCGCTTTCAATCTGCTGAAAATTATGATCAAAAAGTTAGACATATTGAAAGATTTTTTTATGATCACCCCGTCGAAGTCTTTGATCTTTTGATGGGTTTTTTGGGAACAAATGCTTGTTATTTCTTGAGATCCCGATTTAATATAAGTGAATCAAGATTTGATTCTAACTTTTTTACGAACAATGATATGTTTAATAAATTCAGACCCGATCAACAACAAAAAATTAAACAAATGATATTGAATTTAATAAACACTTATATTAAATCGTTCATCTCAAAAGAAAATCCAATTATTTTTGAAATAATGAATGAAATTTCAAAAATTAGCCCAATATTCAAAAAGATGACAGGGATTCTTCCAGAGGATCTTGCAGAGATTTTTCACCCATTTGTCGATTTTGTTCAGCAACAAATTGATGAATTCGTCAAAACAAATGATCCGGGTTATTATACCAAAGCATTAAATGTCGTTGACAAAATTTTAACAGCAGGGAACACTTCTTCTTTGTTCGGAGTAGATCCAGAAGAATTTGTCAACTCTTTCATGGAAATAGATCCAGAAGAAGCAATGAAAATTAAAAGAAGAACTATTTCTCATAGATAAGACCTGGAGGAATCAATAGGCAACCTCCATTTTTTAGAAGCAGAGAAACCATGTGGCATGTCGGGCATTTATAAATACCATCAAGATCTAATTCTGTCAAATCAATATGAGAATCATTAACTAAATCATCATTTGCAAAAACTAGCCATTTTTATCTCCAAAAAACTCACCCGCAGGATTTTCGCCCTGCGGGTGAGTTTTTTCTTTAGAAGTTTTCTCTAATGTATTCCATTGTTGGGACAGAGATTTGCTTCGCTTTCTCTTCATCTTCTTCATCAATCCCAATTATTGACTCTATATAACCTTCTGATTCGACAACTCTGTTGAGAACCTTTTCAGAAAAGCCACTGATAATTTGAGCCTTATTATTTTCATCGATGTTGATGGCTGCTTCACCATACCCAGCAAGATCAACAACATGTATCCAAGCTTTGGGATTAATTCTCTTTTTGTATAATTTCCATTTTGAATTCAAAGAAGGATCTATTTGTCTTAAATTCATCATTGGCTTTTCAAAAGAATATAATTGCATATCTGTAAAGAAAATAACTCTATCAACAGAAATTCTATTTTTAATCAAATAATCAACAACTTTCCATCCCTCTGTTGACCAACCGACATTGGCATTAGAAAGTTTCTGCATATTTTTAAAAATTCCATCAGATGGATCTAAATCAAATCTTTCATAATCTGTTCCCCAAGCAATCGCAATTGCATCATCACAAATTATGTTCGCCATCGAACTCAAAAGATTTCCCACAACTTTTCTAGTCATTCTTGTTTTTTCTGAAATTATGGAGTCCATAGATCCAGACTGATCAGTTGCTAGAACTGTCGTCCCAGGTAATTTAGCTAAATTCTCTGCTGAATATTCAATCGCTTTTTCAAGAGCTTTCAGCAAAGATTTCTTGATTTCACCATTCGCACGAGAATTCAAAGATTCTGCAACTGAAGGATCTGTTCTAATAATATTAAAAGATGAAAGATACCTAAATGGAAGTTGTCTAGAAGACAAAACCTCCTCTTTGTTGGAAATAAGTTTTATAACCATACTCCAATGAGCATCAGAAATCTCAGCTTTAGCAAAGTTTCTAATGTTTCTTAAAACAGCCATAAAATTAGTTCTTGGTCTTTTACCTTGCTCTAGACTCGTTTTACCAGTCATAATTTCAGCACAAAGTTCCCAAACTTCTTTTTTGTCTTTTTCATTTCCGCCAAATTGAGAACTAAGCATTTCCCAAGTTGAATTGCATTTCTTTGCCAATTCAATTGCCCTCGGACTAAACTCCGACATTTTAGACAATTCTTTGGCTGCATAAATTGATGGAATATCTCTCTCTGCATTTTCATCAAGAGTCCCATCATAAACCCACTTCAAAAGAGATTGATTCTTTATTGGCCAACCCTTTTTTCTATCAATTAGATTTAAAACATCTGCAAATCTTGGATGATCCTGATTGTTATATTTCATAAATCCGTATTCTGAAATAGAACTCATAGCATCTGCTAATCCACGCTTTAACGAATTCGGCAAACCCTTCCCTTTGGTCGCAACAACCGGAGACCCATTGTTGTCTAAAAGAACTTCACCATTTTCGTCATTTAACATTACAGTTCTTGTACCAAATAAAAACATGTAAGCAGCAACTACGTCCTTGATTTCATCTGGTCTTTGAATTATCTTTCGACAATATTCACGGACAAAAGGCTTCGTCGCAGGATGCTCTGCTGCAATCGCCAACAACCACTGCGGAGTTGTCCTGATATTCATTTCATTTCTAGACCAATTAGCCAGTTTTAACAAATCTTGAGGTGTTTTAGAATCTGCAATATTCCAAGCAGTCATCAATAACAATCTAGTTCTGTCTTCCAATGAATTAAATGTTTCTACATTAACTCTTTCTTTTATGTCGCTTTTATAGACAGGACTAAATATAGATCCGGTTTTCTGCATTTCTTGATATTTGAATCCCGCTGGATAATATGCTGTTTCATTTAAAAAACTAACACCAATCATTGTTAACATTAACGTCGAAGGATCTTTGATTGCATACGCAACCCCGCCAGCAGCATTAACTAGTTCTTGGCGAATCTGTTCGGCTTCTTCTATCTCAAAGAATTCATCCATGACCTCTAAGATTAAATCCATCTTTTTTCTCCTACCTTTTTGCCACGAGTTTCTCGGGAATTTACACCACACGTTGACCGTGGGTGTTAAGACCGTAATTATACCCCGTCACACACCCCATGAACACAAAAGAAATTTGGTTTTTTGGGATAAAAACAGAGATTGATGTATAATTAAACTATCTTTGAAAAAGAAGGAGATTCAATGTCAAAAATAAAAGAGAAGATAGACGCAAACAATGAATTTTTGAGATCTGTTATTAATCTGAAAGATAATTTTTTCACAGAATTCCAAACCCTCAGCATTATAAGAATGTCGGAATCTATTTTCAAAATGCAAGAAGTTTATGAAGAAGATAAAGAAAGATGGGATGTTTATCTTAATTCTATTGATGATGTTTATGGGACAAATCTAAAAAATCAAAAAGGAGAGAAATGAGTAAAATTTCTGTATTAGGAGATTATATGATTGATGAATATCTTTTTTGTTCAACAGATAGAATCTCTCCAGAAGCTCCAGTTTTAATTGCAAAAATAAATGAAAAAGAAATTTCCCCAGGAGGAGCAGGAAATGTTGCAGCAAATATGTCTTTTCTGGGAAATGAAACACAAGCATTAGGATTAGGAGGGAAAAACGATTTCGGAGAATTTGAGATTTTATTTGAAAAATATTTTTTTGATAATGTGAATGTTTTGATCTTCCCGCATTATCAAAAAAATATAAGAAAAACTAGAGTTGTATCTGATAATCATCATTTATTAAGAATTGATTGCGAAGAAGATATTTACAATGGTAAAGATATAATTAATTCATTAATTAGAGAAATGAAAAACTTCAATCCAGATTTCTTAATTATCTCTGATTACGACAAAGGGATGATCTCTAAAATTGATATAGATTTTACAGCTTCTGTTTTTAAATCTATTCAAACAGAAATAATAGCTGATATTAAACCAATTAATTTCAAAATTCTAAATCAAATAACAAAAAAATCAAAAAGAATTAACACGATTTTACCAAATGAAAAAGAAATTAGACAAAGTTTGCCAAATAAAGATTGGGATTTAGAAAGTTATGCAAAATATTGGATTGATAAAGATTTATGTGAAAACGTTGCTATTACAAGAGGTGAAAATGGGATTCTTTTTGTTACTGAAAAAGAAAAATTCTCAATAACCTCAAAAACAGAAGAAATTGCAGATGTTTGTGGCTGTGGCGACACCGTCACCTCTATCTACACCCACGCCATCTCTGAAGGAATTAATAAAAAATCAGCAATTGAAATAGCAAATGAATGTGCCGCCTTAACAGCTAAAAAATTTGGTGCCTATAAAGTTTCAAAAGAAGAATACTCAGAAATTAAAGAAAATTATTTATTTTAAACCTTTCCAGAGCATTAGGAAAGCTAGTCACTACCAACACCATCTATTAGGGTCCAAATTTTAGGACTCGCTAGAAAATAATATTTAAGTTATGACTTCCACCTCAGCCACGACTTGCCCTTGGGAGTATAATATAAGGTGAGAGAGGACATATGGCAGAAAAGAAACAAATGATTGAACCAAAAGACAAGATTTTCATTCTAAAATGTGATAAAGATTTTACTCTTTGTGGAAAAACTCTATCAAAAGATTCTATTTTCTTGGTTTCAGCAGAAGGTTTTTCTTCCACTACAATAAAAGTAGAATTGTCAAATGGCTCTTTCTTTATTTATGGCAAGTTAAAAGAAGTTGCCAAAGATGCAATTCTTTTCAATGGACAAGAATGGGTTTCATTATTAGGAAATAAAATTAATAATAAAAACGAAGATTCGTGGGATCTTGATATATAATTAAATAAAAGGAGAAAAAATGAACGAAGATGAAAAAAATGTTTTTTCTTTAATTACAGAAGAAACAGCCCAAGATAGATTTATTAATCTTTTAGAAAATCTTGAGAACAAACAGATAACTTTAAATTATTCAAAAGAACAAATAAAAGATAACATCCTACTTTCTGTTTCTGATGAAGATTTAAAAAAATTTAATGAATTAATAGAAGACCTTCTTTTAAAAGAAGAAAAAGCTTTTGAAGCAAACAAAAAGCTTAATGTTAAATTTGTTTCGGAAAATGAGCAAAGGATTTATAAAGAATACCAGGATCCTTTTTTAGAAGAAACTGAAATAATAATCGAAACAAACAAGAAAGTGGTTTTCAAAAAAGAATTCCCAAATTGTATCGCATATTACGATCCTTCTTTATTAGATGAAGAAAAATATGTTCCAACACCAATGGATCTAATCATGCAAAAAGTTTTACATCGAATTGATGGACCCGCACTAGAATTCAAAGACGGTGGAGTTGAATGGTGGGTTAATGGCGTTAGACACAATTTGAATGCGCCAGCAATTCAAAAACCAGACGGCACAGAAGAATGGTGGGTTAATGGTTATTACCACCGAGTCGGAGCGCCAGCAAGAATCAGCCCAAATGGGAATTCTGAATATTGGGTTGCTGGAATTAGACATAATCTAAAAGGGCCGGCGATAACAAACAAAAAAGACGGAGATTCCTATTATATTTATGGCAAAAAAATGTCAAAAAAAGAATTTGAACTTTATCTAGAATTACAAAAAACAGTGCAAGAGAATGTGTTTAAAACAAAAGAAGAAATGATAGAAATAATAGAAGAGTTAAAACAAAAAGAAAAAATAAATGTTGTTTTTAAGAATCAAGAACCAAAGGGAATTACACCAGTTGGAACTGTCGGAAAAACCATATAGAAAGAATCAAAAATGTCTGAAGAAGAATTGCAGCAACAAGAAGAAGATGTTGTCGATGATTTACTTGTGGATTTTGTGGAAATATCTAAAATTGAACCCCACCAAGATCCAGAAGTTGAAAGACTTGAAGTTGTTCATGTCAAAGGGTGGAAAACATTAACCCAAAAAGGTCAATATCAACCAGGGGATGTCGTTCTCTACATCCCCCCCGATTCTATGATTCCAGTCGAATGGGCTCAAAAATGGGGGGTTGAAGAATATCTTCACTTTAAGAAAAATTCAACATTTGGACGGGTTAAAGCAATCCGTCTCCGTGGCGAAATGAGTTATGGATTTGTTGTTAATCCAAAAAATCTTGTTGGGTTGAACATCAAAGATTCTATTGGGATCAAAAAATATCAAGAACCACAAAAAAGAAGGGGATTTGCTTCTGGTGAAGCTGAAAAAGAACACTTCCTTTTCTATAAATATACTAAAATCCAAAACACCAAAAACTATCCTGACTTCTTAACCCCAGGCGAAGAAGTCGTAGCCTCTGAAAAACTACACGGGACAAACTCAAGAATTGCTTTTATTAAAACAAATGAAAACTTTGAATTAATGATTGGAAGCAATAGAACGAGAAGGAAGTTAGGGACAGAAAGTATTTATGAAAAACCATTGGCTTTGTTCCCTCAATTAATGGATTTGTTTGAAGATTTGCTTTATCAAAATGAAGAGTTAAATTCAATCATAGTTTTCGGTGAAATTTTTGGATCAGGAATTCAAGATTTAGAATATGGAAAAGATGAAATAACTTTCTCGGCTTTTGATATCTGTTGCGATCATGTCTATCTGGATTTTGATGATGCTAGAAATCTCTTCCAAAAACACCAAATCCCAATGGTCCCATTGCTCTATGAAGGTCCCTTTGATCAAAAATTAATGGAAGAACTTTCATCAGGAAAAACAACCATAATGAAATCTAAGGCCCACATTCGAGAGGGAATTGTCGTTAAACCTAAAATTGAGAGAGAAGTTAAAGGATTAGGACGTGTTATCCTTAAATTTATTAACGATGATTACTTGTTAAGGAAAAAAGGGACTGAATTCCATTAGTCAATTCCAAAAACAATCAACACTTGTGTCAGACTAGCTAAGACCAAACCAAAAACAGCGGGCCGGACCTTGAAAGGTCCGGCCCGCTGCCACCATGCTGCTGCTGAGAGAGAGAGCACTCGCTATTTAATCTTTTGGCTTCCTCGGCCGCCGCCGCCGGCGACCGCTGCGCCATAGCCAACACTATAGCAAAGCCACCACCGCCTGTCAAGCAATCCGACAAAAAAGACGCAACCCCGCTCCCAGAGCGGGTTCGTGGCCGATTCCACTAAGCCGAAACAGAATAAGAAAAAAGCCAGCCAAGGATTTTGTTCCCTCGAATCTATTCCCGCTCATGTCTGAGATTGTCAGAGGTTGAATTGGGAGGGATAGAAACTCACTTCATTCAAATCCAATTCATAACTTTTTCCCTAAAAAAATGACGCAATTTCCTCCAGAACTCCAGACCTCCAAAACTCCAAAACTCCTTTCCAAAAGGATTCTTGCTCCGGTGTATAATCCCGGCATCGAAGGCGAACGGTCAAAGCCGACGCCGATCAAGGGAGTAGCTACAATGAGTGAAACGATTTCGATTCGACTGATTTGCAACAATGAGGCTGGGTATGCCGACAATGTGACGGTCCCCGCCGGAACCTCAATCGGGGAACTTTTCCGTGAAAAGATGCCCGAGCACAACCCCGCCGATTACGTGATCCGGGTGAACGCCGAGCCGGTTCAGCGAGCGCAGATCCTCTGCAACGGCGACCGTGTTACGATCAGCCCGCAGAAAGTCGCTGGGGCTTAAGACAAAAGATCCGAGACTAGGGAATCAAATTCCCTAGTCTCGGATCTTATGCTCTAAATTCTAGTTCGAATGAGGGCAATATGTCTCAAGAAACACTGAGGGAATTGTTTAAGTTTGCCAAACAAATAGAAACTCAATTTGTGCCCTCAAGAGGACGAATGCTACGATCAAATCTAGAAAATAATAATTTAAAGAATCAAATTTCTAAACTTATTTTTATTCTCAATAGATTAGAAAATTGCTCTGAAAATAACATGGATCGTTCAATCAATGCTATGTTTGAATATGTCAGAAAAAATAAAATTATCGAAGATGTTCAACAAGGAGTTAATTTCTTAGCTTCTGTGAGAAACACGAGAGAAACATCTGATGATATTAGTAATCTTTCTCTAATCACAAAAGATTTGTATTATCTTAAGAGAGATTTTAATTGTGTTCGACTCTCTTTTCAGCCACTTTCGATTACCATCAGAACCGATCCCATTTTCTTGACTCATGCAAGTGTTAATCTTGGGAATCCAGTTGAGATTGGTGAGATTGACATTCAATTGTTTTTGACGGGGATCGAAGAATTTAGAATTAGAGCAAAGCCAGTTAGAGATTCAACGAAGTTTTCATCCGAAAGATCTGGATCTGATAGATATTTCCATCCTCATATAAATATTGATGGTAGCATTTGTCTAGGAAACAATGGAGAAACAATTAATTCAGCCATAAGACAATGTAGATTTTTAGATACATTCGAATTACTTTCCTTTTTGCTTAAAAACTATAACTCAGGAAGCCCATATCGTGTCCTGAATTCATGGGTTATGCCAGAATGTCAATCCTGCGGAGACTCAACAAGATTAAAATGCTTTTTCACACATCAATATGTCTGTGAATCTTGTGCTATGATTGTCCTTTCTGAAAATGGTTGGCCCCAATTTGCGACACCTACATATTGGCAGCAACAACCCGCTTGCAAATGCTGTGGCCATAAATTGCAATTTGGTAGTTTATGTCCCAGATGTGTAGAACTAAATATATATCTAATAAAAATAGCTGAAATTGAACAAGCACAAGAACGTGAAAAAGCAAAAATTGCTTCTTTTAAAATCTTATTCGAAAAATCAGAAGCAGACTTTGAACCAATTTCTGAAAGAATTTCTTCGCTTCATTTTGATCAAATTGAAGCAATCAATAGATCAAATCTGACATATTTTAATTCAACCTACTCATATGAAGAAGCAAAAGAGATTGCAAAAAATAGCTTCAGATTTTCCTTCCCCGTAATGATAGAGCCTGAATTGGTAGGACAAACCTAAAAATAGGTTGTTTCAAAACCATGACAACTGGAGAAAAGATGATGCCAGACTCAGACAAAGAAGAGTTGTTCGGTGCCGACGGGGTTCAAAAAACCACAACCTATACAGCCGGCAATTTTAATTCTAGTGTGAATTCACATAGAGTATTTTTCAAAGGAATTGGGTGGCTTACTGTCTATTCTAAAAGCAATAAAAACAAAACAACTGTTAATTTGAACCCGACAACAACGACAACAAAGAAATCAGAACCATTAAAAATCGTGCGAAAAAACTTAATGTTTTCTGGGTCTGCAATGGCTAAGTTGTTGTGGTGTCGTGATAAAGGCGGCACAGAAATAGCCGGCTTCGGCATCTCGTCAAAAGAAGATCCGCTTTACATCAAAGAATTTTGCCTAGTTAAACAAGACGCCTCCGTTGCCTACGTTGAAATGGACGACGACGGCCTTGTAGAATTTATTGAAAAAATGGACGACAGAGGATTAGACCCCTGTGAATACCTGAGAATTTGGATTCACACTCACCCCGGATCTAGCCCGTCGCCATCTGGAAAAGACGAAGAAACATTTAGAACAGAATTTTCTAACTGCAACTGGTCAGTTATGGCAATCCTTGCCAGAGGCAACCAGTTCTATGCTAGAATCAAAATGAACGAAATTAATTTCGCCGTAGATATCGAACATGAAGTTAATTGGTCTGATATGAAAAGTGAACTTCTGGATGTCACAGCTTGGGAAACAGAATTTGAAGAATGCGTTAAAACTACAAGTTATTCACATTCATATTATCAAGGAATGGGCGTGGGAAATAATAATGGTTGGGAAGACTATGATGGATTTGAAACCATGGTTTCAAATCCATCATATTCATATCGCCACTCAAACGTGAATCAGGGACAAGGACAAACGAATGTCAGCAGAAACCAAGCCGACTATGGATATGGAAGTGCCCAACGATCCAGTGTTATTATCAGCCCGAACCAGCAGGTACAAGGAAATAATACCGCTGGATTCGTTGACGACAATGAACCTAATGATCGTGGGAACGGGGGCAATTGGGAGACAGGTGGCGCTGCTGATGGCAGCTATGGGCCTGCCCCAAATGGTGCTGATTGATTTCGATAAGGTCGAAGCTGAAAACCTTGGCCCACAAGGTTTTCGGCCCGACCAAATCGGCCAATTCAAAACAGAATGCTTGCTGGAAGATTGCCAGAGAATCAACCCGGAAGCGAATTTTACCGCTGTCACAGATAAATTCCGGGCGAAATTTCTTCTGGATTTTAAACCAACAGCAATCATTTCATGTGTCGATTCAATGAGAATTAGAGCAATGATTTGGGAAAATATCAGAATGTTGGATTGTTTGTTTATTGATACCAGAATGTCATCAGAAACTTGTGAAATTTATTCGTCAGAAGCTCCGCATAGTGGTTACTATGAAACCACCCTTTTTGAAGACGCAGAAGCATACCAAGGATCCTGCACAGCGAAAAGCACAATCTATTGTGCCAATATCGCAGCCGGTCTGGCCGTTTCTCTGCTCTCCAAAGCAATGAGGGGCATCTCACTTGAACCAAAACTTTCATTGAACATTCTTGGCTCTGAATTAGAAGCAATTTTCATGGAACCAGAAACACAAGAAGAACGACCAGAAGAATAAATCAAACCAAAAACCAAACGGGGCAGGCCAACCACCTCTGGCCTGCCCCGTTTGGCCAATTGGATCAATCAATTAATCAAAGCCGCCAACAAATCTGTTGAAGTGCTAATCTTTTCATCAATTAAATCAACTAAATAATCTTCCTCACCAAAAAAAGAACTATCTAAATGATCTATCCCACCAGTCGCAACTAAAATCAACCCCAACTCATTCTGAATAACCTCAACACTATCCAAAATCCTCATCGCTAAAACACCCTTCTGCTTGTTATCAAAAACTTCTACAGGATCTATATTCAAATCATCATGAATATCTTTTATCTTATTGGAAATCCTTTTCAACCTCTCAGATATCTCATTCTTTATAATTCTTCTGTCTAATTCTAAAATTTCACTTAACTTGTCGATTACATTCTCTATCTCTCTCGGTGATGTTGACATCTCATCCTCCTTTTTTTAATTATATAAAAAACAGGAATCTTTTCAACAAGAAGAAAAAAATGTGGTTCAAACTTGCAAAAAGAATTTTGACAAAAAAACACTCTTCGGAGATAACTGGTCAATTAACGCAATCTGGGGCATGATTTAAAATACCTCTCAACTTTATCATAAATATCTTCGACTAGCTTCACAAATTGATTTCGAAACAGAAGATCCTGAAGAAACCTAATCCTCTAAAATTTTCTTCGCAACCCTCTTCATCAAACGATCAACTTGATTGGCAATCTTTGCAAGATCTGTGTCTTTCTTCTCAACCGCCTCTTGCTCAAGTTCGTCAGCAACTTCTAACATCTTCTCTAAAATAAAACTAATTCTCTTCATTTTCTTCTCCTTCTTGCCCCCAAAACTGTGACCAATCATCAAATTCTGGCTCTTCCTCCGGCTCCGGGGTTGAGTATCGGCCTTGACCTAAGAATTTCTCTCTTTGCTTCGCTAATTCCTCCGGGTCTTCAAAATCTTGGTCGTAAATCTCCCATTGAGTAAACCAAGCATCAACCCCAACCAATTGCTCTCGCAAATTTTTAGGCAAACTTTCAAGCAAACTTTCAGCCTCTGGAAGAATCGACACATTCCCACGGTTCGCTTCATAAATCCCCGCAACCTTTCGACGATCTTCACCAATTGATTCCCATAATAAATCATACATTGTGGCAGCTTCTGAAATTAATAAATTGTGGAACCTATCCCCCAACTTCATCTTTTGCCCCAAAAATTGTTCGGCCCTTTGCTTCTTTTGAAGATCCTCCGGGGAAGCATCCGACTCCGAATGAGCAGAAATAAAATTGTTTGAAAACAATCTTTTAATCTTCTCCTGCAACTCAGGTGGGAATTTATTGAAAAACTCAACCAACCTTTTGTTCTTGGCAAACAGATCATCTTGATTGTTTTCAAGATAAATTGCATTTAAAAAAATTTGATTATTGAAAATTCCCTCAAACATCGTTTGCAATAAAGCTTTGTAAACATCAGGTAAATTAAAATCAATCTCTCCGCACCTGAACTTCAAAGAAACATGAGCATAATCCATCGGCTCACCAGCAAGAGGAACTGAAATTTCAAAATCAAGCTCTGAATTCAAAACCTCACGCAAAGGCTCTGTCGTAGCCAAAATTAAACCAAATTTTGAACTTTTCTCTAAAAATTCATCTCTGTGATCTTTTAAATAATTAGCAAAAACACTTCGAAACTCTGCAATAAATTGCCTCCGATCAAAAACTTCTAAAACTACTTTTTTGAACATTCGGCAAGTTGAGAACAACAAATCACGAATCCCCTCAGTCGTGAACATATTGTAACGCCGACTGTAATAATCATCCCCAATTTCTTCCGTAAAACCAAAAGTCGCTTGACCATTTTGATAATTCTGCATCAATGGAAAATATGTTAAAAACTGATTCACAGCATCAGAAAATTCACGAATCGGCAAATTGTGGTACATCCCCTGAGAAATGTTGGTCGAAACCATTTCCTCTTTTGAAATCTGATTCGTGTTGAAAAGATATGCCAAAAAATGAACAAACGGTGTCACAAATAAACTCCTGACCAAAGTGAAATTAGTTGCAAAATCATCCCTGTTCGAAATGATCTCAACAATCTCACCCAAATTATTCGATCGGAAAGCCTGGGTCAACTCCAAAACTTCCTGCACAGATTCCTCTTCATGATTGGCTAATGAACGATCCCCTAACCATAACCACTCTTCTCCCTCCTCCTCAAAAGGCCCCTGATAATTTTCAAAATTTTCCAGGCGCTCCATCCAATCTTGAAAGTCTAACTTGTCAATGTTAAGCAAATCAAGAACCACCCGATTCAAATCAAACCCAAAACGATTAAAGAAATTTTGACCATCTCCCTCTTGCCCCTCAACTTGAAAATCAACTTGACTGTCTGCAAACGGATTCTTCGGCCTCTGACCAGCAGGTAAATAGAAATTGATCGGACGATCCTTTAACTTTTGAGCTAATTCTTTCCCAAATAACCTGTCCTGAATCGGACCAAATAACCGCTCGAAAAGTTGACCAATCCAGCCCCGCCAACCAGCCGAAGAAACCAAGGGATGTTGACTTCTTCGCTCTGGCAATACCTCTTCACCAGGATGTAAAGGAATCCTCTGAGAACCTGAAGTGCCCATCTGGATATCCTCAATTTCCTGTGCGAACGAATCAACCCGAGAACCATTCTCACGAGCCGGATCCAACATCAGCAAAGAACCACTTTCCGCAGCTTGAACCACAAACTCCGAAACCTCATTCGCCGCCGCTTGCAACATCCTCGATTGAACCTGTGGCAAACCAACTTCATCCCGCAACATCATCCAATGCTCAAGCAAAGGCTGCAAACTCGGAGAACCATGCTTCGCAATCTCTGTCGGACCCAAAATGTCAACGCAATTCAACAAAAACTGAACCAAACCATCAAAAGCTAATCGCATCAAAACTAACGCTGGCTGCTGATTCATCGTCAATTTCGGAATCGAACCAATCGTGAACCCATCATCTGTTTCGTCAATCCAACCATCAACAGGACCACCCCAAAAATTGTTCTGCCCCTCAAAATATCTGAAATAACCACCATAAGCAGAACGAAAAGCAACCCGCAACTCATCCTCGGGAACTAAACCATGCTCCCGCCAACTCTCAAGCAAATCAAGCTCTGTTAACAAAAAATGTCTCTCAATCTCTTCACCAACCGCATCAACCAAAGCAACCTGATCCGTCGTCAACCCACGCCAAGCTGCTAACTTCTTAAACTGTGCAAATTTGCTTAAAAAGAAATCAGCCTGAAAATGACTCCCGGCTTTCTCAAATTCATCAGAAATTTTTAAATGTCTTGAAAAAATTCTCATCACAATTGCTTCTTCGAGATGAATTAATCAAAAACCTGCACACAATTTAACCAAAATTCCACCACCCTCTAACTCCGAATCTGAGGTAGAATAGAGCTAGACAGAACTAGCAACCAAATCAGCTTGGGTTTAAAAAAATGCCATCTAGAAATTTTCGGGATTTTCGGGATTTTCGGGATTTTCGGGATTTTCTGTATTCGCAAGTTGTTCGTGAATTTGCTGAATCATTAAGAACAGAAAGAGCCAACGCAAACGCCAAGGAAAGAGCAGAAAGAGAAGAAATGAGCAACATCCAAAAACTTTATTTCGCAGAATTCAAAGTCGATATCCCTTCCCTGGATAACGAATCGTTCACCCTCGTGTGGGCCGCTGGATCAACAATCCGAGATTCAGTTAATAAATTGAAAATCGCTATCAAAAAAAATGAAAATAAACTGGTTGATATCATCAATAAAATGAAAGATATCTTCCCAGGAAGCTTGGCTCTCAGGAATCAATTAAGTAACATTTTCTATGATTTGGGATACAATCGATTGGAAACCCTGGAAGACGCTAATAAATTCTGTGGGCCATTCTCAATCTGGTGCTCTGAATTTGAACTCGACATGGATCTTCCAACAAGATATAATGACTTTCGCCTCATGTTAAATGGCGTCGAACCAGATACCAATGACCCACTATCAAACGAATTTGACGGTGGCTTTCAAGATGTTGATGTTGATGTTGATGTTGATGAAGAACCTGCCGAATTTGACGGTGGCTTTGAAGATGAAGATGATGTTGTCGGTGGCTCTCAAGATGAACCTGTCGTTGAAGAACCTGCCGAAGATGTTGTCGGTGGCTCTCAAGATGAAGATGTTGAACCTGTTGTTGAAGAACCTGTTTTTGAAGCACCCACACAACTTCATTGGGTCCAACAAGATCTAGATAGCCAAACCGGGTTTGTTGAAGTCGTGTTAGATCCGTAAACTGTTTGAAAATTTACCCAAATTTCTCTTTGAGCATCTCAAAACAAACGAACGATAACCCACCTTCACGCACCAAAGAAACTGAAACAAAATTCAACTCTGGCAAGGAAGCCCCAGGCCCCCCGGCCCCGAGAATCCCAACATTTGCCCCCGCAACTGAAAACCTCGGCGACGTGGCTGCAATCTGCCGAGCATCAACACCTCCTTCCCACATTCCCACATTCC
>Ga0100403_1000017_pt1 | contig 154521 bp, 153 predicted proteins | sample CryGeymet201501t_FD_83663 | JGI IMG/M metagenome (GOLD analysis project Ga0100403, IMG submission 83663) | Groundwater microbial communities from Crystal Geyser aquifers in Utah, USA - Crystal Geyser metaG 2015-01t | ecosystem: Environmental > Aquatic > Deep subsurface > Groundwater | place...
GTAATCCGGACGTGGCCCTTTCAATGCTTCAGATGTGCGCTAAGTCGGGCGGGCGCGAGGCTTTAAAGAAGGAGCTTGGTTTATGAATTCATCAGGGAAGCATTTTTTAAACCGTTTGCTGACAGTGCGAAACTTGACTGTCTTTCTTTTGACGGCCTTGGTTGGTTTTGGAGTTTGGTACCTTAGCGATGATTGGCAGCGAATGTATGATTCTTTGCTGACTTTTTTTGAAGGAGTGGTGGTCTCGAATGAGCCTTTGGCTGTGCTAGTGTTTGTCTTACTAACGGTGCTTTCGGCGATGCTTTCATTTTTTTCAAGTACGCCACTTGTGCCGATAGCGAATGATCTTTGGGGTCGGCCGGCGACCTTTGTATTGGTAATGGTGAGTTGGGTTGTTGGCGCTATTTTTGCATATTGGGTTGGGCTTTATTTTTCGCGATTTATAAGACATTTCAAGATATTCAGGCGAATTGATGCTTGGCGTAATCAGCTTGAGGGTCGCACTGAGTTTTGGTTGGTTTTCTTGTTTCGGTTTGCTATGCCTGCGGAGATAGCTTCGTATACCTTGGGCGTTCTGCGCTATCCTTTTTGGTCGTATTTTTGGATAACGATAGTCACCGACTTCCCATTCGCTATTTTAGCGGTTTATATCAGTTCGGCGCTGGTTGATCAGAAACCTTTTCTTTTCATTGGGTTGAGCTCTTTAGGGATATTGATAATTACGTTAATGGCCTACTTTTTGTACAAGCGTCTGCGAAAGTTGGGCGGAAAAGTGGAAGAATTAGAACAACAGGAAGGCGAGGACCTGCTATAATGGAAGGCATGAGGTGGTTTGATAGGCATATACTACGTTTTTTGGGCGAGAACTCGGCGCCCATGGCTCGTATAGCTTTGTTTGTGGTCTTTTTTTGGTTCGGCATCTTGAAAGTGTTTGCCTTTAGTCCGGCCAGTCAGATGGTGAGTGATTTACTGGCGATCACGATGCCATTTATGGAGTCCGCCACTTTTTTGGTTTGGTTTGGAGTGTTTGAGGTGCTTATCGGTATATTGTTTTTGATCCCGCGCGCGGAGCGCGCGGCTATTTTGGTCTTGGGCGTGCATTTGGTGATGACGTCGCTACCACTGTTGCTTATGCCGGCGCATACCTGGTCTGCGTGGTTTGTACCAACGCTGGAAGGGCAGTATATCATCAAGAATGTTTTGATAATCGCCCTCGCATTTCCCATCGCCGGGCACATTCAGCATAAGCATCCAAGAGAGAAAATTGGGACCTGCCTGCCGGCAGGCAGGAATTAGGAAATTAGAAGATTGGAAGGGGTTGTCATATCTGGTCAGTGTGGTAAGGTACCGAGGTGGCTTACCGCCACGTTTTAATTTTTAGCCCCACAAGGGCTACCATAGGTCGACCATTGTTATTAATCGATTTAGAATTTGTCTCACTTGAGATAATATTGAGATAAATTCACTACTACTATGGACGAAACAACCATGAACCCAGCTGGCGATGACCAGCAGGCAACTCCGGCTCCGGCCGAGGAGACCACTGCGGCTCCGGCTCCGGAAGCTACTCCAGCTGAAGCGGCTCCGGCTGCTCCTGCAGAGGAGACCCCTGCTCCGGCTGCTCCGGCTGAAGAAAATGCAGGCATGTAAGCCTAATCAAAAAGCTCCCTTCGGGGAGTTTTTTGGTGCCGGTTGTATTTTTTTAGAGCGCTGGTATAGTGGTCAGTAATTGAATAGCGTCAGAGTTCCCCCTATGGTTTTAAAACCCGGGGGATTTGAGCGTTTGCGACCCCGAAGAGATAGGTGCCTTGAGCCATCTCATGGGGCGAAAATTTTAGAAATTTTCATGAAATTTCAACTAGAATCTGAATTTAAGCCGTCTGGTGACCAGCCTCAAGCGATCAAGGGGCTAGTTGATGGTTTGAAAAAAGGAGAACGTTTTCAGACCTTGTTGGGTGTGACGGGCTCTGGTAAGACTTTTACCATGGCCAATGTTATCGCGCAGGTGCAGAAGCCGACGCTTGTGATTGCGCCAAACAAAACTTTGGCGGCGCAGCTGTATCAGGAGTACAAGGCATTTTTTCCAAATAATAAGGTTTGTTATTTTGTTTCTTATTACGACTACTACCAGCCAGAGGCGTATCTGCCGGTGACGGATACCTATATTGAAAAAGAGGCGATGATTAACGAGCAGATAGACAGGTATCGACACGTGGCGACAAGTTCGCTGCTAACGCGGAGTGATGTGATTGTGGTGGCATCGGTTAGTTGTATTTATAATCTTGGCGTGCCCGAGAATTATTTTGATTCGGTTATTGGTTTGGATATCGGTCGGATGATTAGCCGGTCTGCCCTTATCAAGTGGCTAGTGAAGATTGGCTTTACTCGGAACAATGTCGGACAAAAGCGTGGGACTTTTCGGGTGGTGGGAGATGTTTTTGAAGTTTACCCAGCAAGTGAGCAGATAGCTTATCGGATCGGGTTAGAAGGTAATAAAGTTATTGATTTAGCGGTTGTAGATGCGGTTAGTCGTAAGGTTATTGAAGAGTTGCGCGATCTGATTATTTTCCCGCCTAAGCATTTTGTAACTACATTACCGGAGCGAGAGCGGGCGCTAAAAGATATCAAGGCAGAGCTTAAGGAGCGGTTGGTGCATTTAAATAAAAATGGTTTGTTGCTGGAGGCGGAGCGGTTAGAGCGGCGGACAAAGTATGACATAGAGATGATTGCGACACTCGGCTTTTGCCACGGCATTGAGAACTACAGCCGGCATTTGTCTGGAAAGCCGCCGGGCTCTCCGCCGGATACGCTGATGGCCTATTTTCCGAGACGCCCCAAAGGGGCGGCGAAGCCTCGCCAAGGCTCGCAGAGCGAAGGCGGGCCGAACGAAACGGAGCCAGACTTCCTGACGATCATAGACGAGAGCCATATTGCCGTGCCACAGGTCCGAGGGATGTATGCAGGTGACCAGGCGCGAAAAAAGGTTTTGGTGGAGTTTGGTTGGCGACTGCCGAGCGCGCTGGATAACCGGCCGCTGAATTTTAAGGAGTTTGAGGAGCGAGTTGGCCAAGTGATTTTCACCTCGGCGACGCCGGCGGAATATGAGCGTGAGCATTCTACTAAGGTTTTGGAGCAGATCGTGCGGCCGACCGGTTTGGTAGATCCGCCGATTGAGGTACGGCCGGTATTTGACCGGGAAAAGAATCTAAGTCAGGTGGATGACGTGATGGAAGAGGCGATTGCGACCACTAAGAAGGGGGAGCGGTCGCTGGTGATTACATTGACCAAGAAAATGGCAGAGGAGCTAGCCGGGTTTTTAAATGAAAAAGGATTTCAGGCTAAATTTATGCATTCGGATACAAAGACTTTTGAGCGGACCAAGATTTTGGAAGAGTTTCGCCGGGGCGATTTTGACGTGCTGGTAGGTGTTAATCTCTTAAGGGAAGGATTGGATCTGCCGGAAGTTTCCTTGGTAGCTATTTTGGATGCTGACCGAGAAGGTTTTTTGCGTAGCGAAGTTTCGCTTATTCAAACTATGGGTAGAGCGGCCAGAAACGTGGGCGGGCGAGCTATTTTGTATGCGGACCAGATGACCGGTTCGATAAAACGGGCGATTAGTGAGTGTGAGCGCCGCCGCAAGATTCAATTGGCGTATAACAAAAAACACAAAATCACCCCGCAAAGTACCAAAAGCACGATCAAGGAGTTTGACTGAGGCTTGACCTTAGGCCTGGATTTGGTAAAGTGAGCTTAAGATGATATTTGTATCAGCTGCAACTAAGAAGAGCATGAAGAAGCGCTCACGCGGGTGTTTCCTTGTCGCTTTCTAGATAAGCCTAGAAGTGGAGATGAAGGAGCACCCAGCAAGGGTGCTTTTTAAGTTTCTGAATTGGCCAGGGTGATATCCGTCCTGGCCAGCTCGGAAGAGTTGGAGAAAGGAGGCCGCATGGTGCGGACTCTGGACGAGGTGGTAGAGAATCTGCGCAAGATCATCGAGAGACGGAATAGCTATCATGATCGCGTGTCGGATGAGCAGGCTCGTCGTACGCTCACCGCTGCTGCAGATGTTCAGGTTGGAGTCGGGGTACTTCTTCTTGGGCTGACTGATGAGGAGTTGCTGAGCCTGGAGAAGGATGCTGCCTCCTGAGTATGGGCGCGTAATTGCGCCATCGCGAGACGTGGGCAGGAACTGACGTTCCTGCCCCGTTTTGATTGTGGTTGCTTTTTTAGTCTGAGATGGGTAAAGTATTTGCTATATACCCCCTAGGTATTTAAAACCGGGGGAGATTTATATATATGGCAGTTAAAAAAACTCCGGAATTTGTAAACCCTGTAAAATCATTACGTGATCACGGGGCAGGTAAAATAGTCATAAAGGGTGCGCGGGTGCACAACTTGAAGAACGTGGACCTGGAGATACCGCGGGACCAACTGGTAGTTTTTACCGGGCTTTCAGGAAGCGGTAAGAGCAGCCTGGCTTTTGATACTATTTTTGCAGAGGGGCAGCGGCGATATGTGGAGTCGCTCAGCCCATACGCGCGGCAGTTTTTAGGGCAGATGGATAAGCCGGATGTGGATGAAATAACGGGTCTAAGTCCGGCGATCGCAATTGATCAAAAGGCGCACAGTCATAACCCGCGGTCAACTGTTGGGACGCTGACGGAGATCTACGATTTTTTGCGGATCCTTTTTGCCAGGGTTGGGAAGCCGTACTGCCCGGAGTGTGGCGTGCATATTAAGAAGATGAGTCCGGATGAGATGATTGATACGATATTAAGGGAGTCGATAGTCAATAGTCGAGAGTCAAAAAAGGGTGATGACTATGTCACTGTCTTGGCACCGGTAGTGCGCGGACGGAAAGGGGAGTATTTTCAACTTTTACAGGATTTGTTTAGAGAGGGCTTTAGTGAGGCGCGGATAGACGGGGAGGTTGTGTCACTGCGCGACAAAGTGGAGTTGAAGCGGTACGGCATGCATGACATTGAGGTGGTTGTGGATAAGGTGTTGCTGCGGGATATCGGCAAGAGTAAGGAAAATATGACCCGGTTGACTGAGGCGGTGGAGACAGCTCTTCATAAGGGCGGCGGGTTGCTGACGGTTATTTTCGGTGATGCGAAGAAGCCCCGCGTCGCTCCTAAAGGAGCTATGCGGGACAATGAGCTGATGTTATCAGCTCATTGGACTTGTCCGCGAGATAGCTTTTCTTTTCCAGAGATAGAGCCGAGGCTGTTTTCGTTTAACAGTCCGTATGGAGCGTGTGAAGAGTGTCATGGTATTGGCCGAGATATGGTGACTTCAACGCCGTGCCCGGCTTGTAATGGTAAGCGGCTGAAGCCGGAGGTGCTTTCTATTAAAATTGAAGGGAAAAATATTGATGAGATAGTGGCGATGGCCATTGATAAGGCGTATGAGTTTTTTGGTACTTTGGAAAACCACTTAACCGAGAATGAGAATAAAATAGCGCGGAATGTTTTGAAAGAGCTGGTGGACAGGTTGGAGTTTTTGATGCAAGTCGGACTTGATTATCTTTCTCTAAATAGAGAGAGTGGTACGCTTTCGGGCGGGGAGAGCCAGCGGATAAGGTTGGCTAGCCAGATTGGGTCAAAGCTGTCGGGGACGCTGTATGTGCTGGACGAGCCGACAATTGGTTTGCACGAGCGGGATAACGAGCGGTTGATCGCTATTTTGAAAGAGTTGCGGGCACTTGGAAATACGCTTATTGTGGTGGAGCATGACGAGCGAGTTATTAAAGAGTCAGACTTTTTTGTAGAGATAGGCCCCGGCCCGGGGAGGCATGGCGGCGAGATCGTGATTGCGGGAGCGACTTCCTCCTTTCTTAAAGGAGGTGGCGCGGAGCGCCGGAGGACTTCTAAAATCCCTCTCGCCTCCGGCGGACTCCCTTTAAAAAAGGGAGAATCCCTAACTCTCAAATATCTAAATGGAGAGCTTGAGATCGAGGTGCCGGAGAAGCGAAGGAATAAGGATAAGGGAGTGTTAAAAATTGTTGGCGCAACCAAACACAATGTCAAAAACCTGGATGTGAATGTTCCGCTGAACAGACTTGTTTGTGTGACCGGGGTAAGTGGTAGTGGGAAGAGCACACTGGTGCATTTGATCTATAAAAATCTGCAGAGAAAATTGCACGGCTTTGAAAGCCGGATAAAGGGGGTGAGCAAGATAATGGGGACAGAGTATGTTCGCAAGGTTATTGAGATAAATCAGTCGCCTATCGGGCGGACACCAAGGTCAAACCCGGCGACGTATACCGGGGTGTTCACTCCTATCAGGGATCTGTTCGCGCTCACGGCAGACGCGCGAGAGCGGGGTTATAAACCAAGCCGGTTCAGTTTTAACGTGCCAACGGCTAAGGGTGGCGGCCGATGCGAGGAGTGTCAGGGAGCGGGATTTAAGGTGATTGAGATGCACTTTTTGCCGGATGTGCTAGTGAAGTGTGATATTTGCAATGGAAAGCGATTTAATAGAGAGACGTTAGAGGTGAAGCACAAGGGGAAGAGTATTGCAGATGTATTGGAGATGACGGTAGAGGAGGCGTTTGATCTTTTTGAGGATGTGTACACCATTTCGGATAAGCTGCGGGTGTTGCGGGATGTGGGCTTGGAGTACATCAAGTTGGGCCAGGCGGCAACCACTCTATCGGGCGGAGAGGCGCAGCGAATAAAGCTATCTAAGGAGTTGGCGCGGCCGATGGCGCGCAACGACTTGTTTATTTTAGACGAGCCGACAACGGGTTTGCATTATCAGGACGTGAAGATGCTTTTGGCGGTTTTGGAAAGATTAATAGACAAGGGGAATACTGTTTTGCTGATAGAGCACAACATGCACGTTATTAAAACGGCGGATTACTTAATAGACATGGGGCCGGAAGCCGGGGATGGCGGCGGAAAGTTGCTGGTCGCCGGTACACCAGAGGAGGTGGCGCGGCATCCAAAGTCGCACACGGGAAGGTATTTGAAGGAGTATCTAAGTTAATTTCCAATTTCCAATTTTCAATGAGAACGGTATTGGAAAAACTAAAAAAGGTGGCGAAGGGGTTCCCGGATAAGCCAGGGGTCTATTTTTGGCGGGACGCGAAAGGCAAGCCGTTGTACATTGGCCGGGCGGGGAGTTTGAAAAAGAGGGTGGCGAGTTATTTTATCGCGAAAGATGCTCGGATTGCGGAGATGGTGTCGCAGGCGCGGAAGTTAGACTATCAGCAGACGGAGACCTTGTTGGAGGCTGTTATCTTGGAAGCGAATCTTATTAAGAAGCACTGGCCGAAGTACAATGTGCGGGAAAAGGATGATAAGAGTTTCATCTATCTCGTTATTACTAAAGATCCTTCGACAAGCTCAGGACAGGGAGAATTTCCGCGCCTAGTCATTGTGCGCGGGCGGGAGCTGGAGAAATCCCTCCCGGCTATGCCGGACTCCCTTTGTAAAAGGGAGAATTATTCCTCCTTTATTAAAGGAGGTGGCCGGAGGCCGGAGGATTTTTTGGCGGTGTTTGGTCCGTATCAAAGCTATCGGATGTTACGAAAGGTGTTAGAGATCGTGCGGAAGATATTTCCGTTCGCGACGTGCAAGCCGGGAGTAGGTAGGGCGTGTTTTCATTATCAGATTGGGCTGTGTCCGGGCGTGTGTATCGGGGCTGCGGATAAAAAAGAGTATCAAAAGACAATAAAAAACTTAATCCTGTTTTTCCGGGGCGATAAGAAACGGTTGCTGGCGAAGTTGAAAAAAGAGAATGTTGAGGCAGTGGTCGCGTTGAAGCATATTAACGATGTGGCACTGCTTGCGGAGTCGGATTCTTTTGTGCGTGGTTCGACTGCGCTTACCACAAGGCGGATTGAGGGCTATGACATTAGCCATTCGGCCGGGAAGGAGGCAGTGGGGGCGATGGTTGTTTTTGAGAATGGGGAGGCGGATACGTCTCAATATCGGCTATTTAAGATAAGGGGCGATATTGAGGAGGTAAGAGGTAAGAGCAAAGAGGTAAGAAGGGGGTATACGCAGGACGATATCGCGATGTTGAAGGAGGTGGTGAGTCGGAGACTAAAGCATACCGAGTGGCCGGCGCCGGATATTGTGTTTGTGGATGGGGGAGCGAATCAGGTGCGGGCGGTGGTGGCAGTGCTGAAACAGGCAAATGTGTATGTGCCGGTTGTGGGTTTATCAAAAGGCGGCAAGCACGCCGGAAGTGCATATGCGACGGATAAGCTAGTAATTGCTAATGCTAAGCCGGTTGGTAGAGAACTGCTGGCCGGTTCGAAGAAGTTGTTTCAAGAAGTGCGGAACGAGGCGCATCGGTTTGCGATTAGTTTTCATAGAAAACGAACACGGATAAACACGGATAGGAAACGGATGAGCACGGATAAAAAATAGCCCGAGCGCGAGGAGTGGTTACCTGCGCTCGGGCTGCCAGTTGCTACTAGGCCTCTCCCAGTGTCTATGCGCTCTGTAGCGCAATCACAGGGATAGTAGCAGCTGCCCTTTGCGCCTCCGTAGGGGGCGCGGCCCGGCTTGGCTACCTGGCGTTGCGACGCAGCGAGCTGGAGTTGCTCACGACGCGCTTGGAATCGCTTCCGACGCCAGCGCGACCGGACTCGCTTCCGACTCCGGCGCGGCTGAACGTGTTGGCTCGGCGACTGTAGATGACTTTGTTGGTCATCTGGCTTCTCCTTTCTCCCAACTCCGTGGGGGTTGCGCCGTGAAAGGGAGTTCCACGGCTGTGCCTAGGTTCGTGACGTCAGCCGCGGGCTCACCCGTCCAGGGTGGTGCAGGCGCGACTGTACGTCGTCACGGCTCGGCGGAGGTTGTTGGTGTCGAGGCCGCGTCCCGAGTTGGACGAGCCACTCCGGTCGGAGTTCACGCCGCCGCTCTGGATCTTCCCGCCGTCCATGATCCCGCCCCGGGCGATGCCGTGGTCTTTGATCGGATTCACTGCTTTCTCCTTTCTCCCAACTCTGTGGGGGTTGTGCGGCTCTGGGAGCCGCGAGTCCAGTTTTTATGATATAGGAAAAAAGCGTAGCTGGAAAGATAGTTCCGGAATTCTACGGACGCGCTTTGCGCGTTAGCCTTTGATGTCTACTTCGCCGTCAACTAGCGGACTGGTCGCGACTTGGAAGCGCATGGTGACTACGGCGCCGCTGGTGTCTTGGGCTGGGGCGTCGGTGGCGGCGGAGAAGATGCCATTGCCGTCGTCAACGTGGAGCATGGCGTGGTAGGAGGCGCCGGCAGTGGTGGACATGACGATAGAGACGTTTTGGTGAATGCCCGGTTGGAGAAGCTTGCTACTTGCGACGATGTCGTCAGGGGCGCCGTTGCTATCGGCGTGGATGACAACAAATCCTGGCTGGGTGAGCTCTACTTGGTCAACCACAACCGCGACTTTACTTGGGTCTTGCAGGCCGATGGTCAGGCTGTTGGCTTCGGCAGTCGTGGCTACCTCCTCAGTTGGTGCGCCGGAGCGGGTGAACATAAATATTAAAAGAGCGACGACTACGATGGCAACGATTATCCAGAAGACTGTTTTATTTTTATTCTCCATACATGTATTTAATTACTTATTTAAAGGTAGTATACCACTGCCCTGAGTGAAAAAGAAATGAAGAATTTAGGGCTGAATGCGGAGGCGATAGGTGACTTCGCGAATATTGCGGAGCACAGAATCCTGTTCATAATCGTCGGTTATACGGATGTTTTGATTTCGGGATTTATCTTTAACGATCTCCTGGATGAGTGCTTTGAGGGTGCTGACTCGATCTAAGAGAAGTTGTTGATCTTTTGTGAGGGTGCGCTTGCTGAATACTTCTTCATAAAAATCGAGTTGGACCTCAATTTGTTTTAGGAAGACTATCTGGGCCGGGTGGTTCTCGATCGCGGTCCGACGTTCTAAAAATTTTTCTTGTAGTGCTGGTGTTCTATTCTTATTTTCTTGGAGACGGATAAGCTCTGAAAGGAGATCAATAAGTTCTTTGCAGTGCTGAGTATCAAGCCCGATCACTACAGGAACAATACCATCTAGTGATCCTCTGAAATCATCAGCCAAAGAGGCAAAGTATTTCACTCTAGTTTCGGGTTTCTCGTTTAGTATTTTGCGGAGGTTGCGCTCTATTTTTTTGGTGATTATGGTTTGATCGGCCGCGCGAGTAGCGTCAATTGCGAGCGCCATGCGTTCGAATATTTCTTCATTTGTGAATTCTGCGACCGCATCAACGCCATTTCGGATATCGTCATGTGCGGATGTGCGGACGATCTCTGTTGTAAGACCAAGCCAGGCACTTCTGCGGGTTTGATCTATGACTATTCCTTCCAGCGCTTTGCTTATCTGTTCGCTGTCTGCGATAACTTCTCTATCCTTGAATTGATGTTCAAGGTGATTGGCATCGGCTATGTCGCGTTCAATCTCTTCCGCGGGAAAGATGTCTGTAAAATCTCTTGGATCTAGTCTCGGATATTCTTTCTTTACGTATTGAGTGACAGCTTCGGCGTCCTTGAGGCGTTCGCGTTGCCTGTTTAAGCCGGGAAATTGATCTGGTTTCATATTACTCATTGTAGCTTTTTATATAGAAATGCAAAAGGCGCTTCCATGTCCGGCGGAAGCGCCCTTTCTGCGTGTGCTTGGCCTTAGCCAGGGGCACGAGCGGCGAGACCCCGCCTTTCTTATCGGGCTTTGGCGCCGCGTTTGCCAAGCTCGGAGAAGAGGTGGTGACTTATCTGAGCCCGACGCTCCTCGTTGCCCTTGCCATCCCAGTTGTAGTTGGAGAGGGTGTGATTGACGGCCTGGATGACATGGCTGTCGTGCGAGACGTCGCTGCTTCTGAGGGCGTCTTGCTCACAGACCCAGGCCAGGAAACGAGCAGCCTGGTCGACGAGCTGGCGAGGCGAGAGGAAGGAGCCTCTTTTTGCCCAGTTGTCGTTTTTCCGCTGACCTCCCCGCTGCCGGACAAGGTACCCGATGGCGGCCTTGTAATCGTGGAAGGTATCGTCGTCGCTTGGCCCGAAGTGTTCGGAAACGACCTCTGTGATGATCGTGTCCATCGGGTTCTGGTCACGACCACGGACGGCGTACTTATCCAGTGCTGCGCGAGCAGCGTCCTGAACCCGTTGCTCGTTGATGAGCGGCGGCGGCTTCTTTCTTCTTGCGCTCACTTGGTTGCCCCCTGTCAAAAGACAGGAGTGTGCGCAGGTGAAGCAACCCAGTGCTACTTCTATCTATATTATAACATTTTTTTATTTGAAAATCAAGGGTGGGACGTGTGGTACAATGGCGAGATGGCAAAGTTAGGCAAGCCACTTCTAGGCGCGCATGTTTCTGTGGCCGGCGGATATGAAAACGGCATTACTGCGGGTGAAGCCATGGGCGCGGAAGTTATTCAGATCTTTGGCGCGAGCCCGCGGCAGTGGGCTGTTAAAGTTTCGAGTGAAACGAAGGTCGAGGCATTTAAAAAACAGTTTGCGACTAGTTCGCTGCAGGCGCTGTATTTACACGGCGCGTATTTGGTGAATTTAGGAGCGGCTAATCCGGAGGCGTGGCAAAAATCAGTAGCGAATCTGATCGCGCACTATCAGATCGCTACTCATCTGGGCGCGGATGGACTGATCTTTCATGTGGGCAGCCCAAACGGAGACGATAAGCAGCAGGCTATGGACAGGGCTATTAAGGGTATGAAAGAGGTGCTGAAAAAAGTAACCCGTTCGACAAGCTCAGGGCAAGCCGGCAAAAGTTGGCTGATTATGGAGAACTCGGCGAGCCATAAAAAGCTGGGGGCGACGCCGGAAGAGATGCGGTATATGTGGGATGGCGTTGGCTCGGATCGGGTTAAGGTTTGTATTGATACGGCGCATGCGTTTGAGGCGGGGCTTATCATGGAGTACGCGCCGGCCAAGATCAAAGTATTTTTAGACGAGTGGGACGCGGCAGTTGGTTTGAAAGAAATTCCGGTGCTTCACGTCAATGATTCTAAGACCGCAGCCGGGTCTAATAATGATCGGCATGAGAATATCGGCGAGGGTTTGATTGGTAAGCAGGGGTTTGCGCATTTGGCTCGGGAGAAGAGGATGGCGGGCAAGCACTGGATATTAGAGGTGCCGGGATTTGACGGGAAGGGGCCGGATAAACGGAATTTGGATATTTTAAAGCGCTGTGTATACTAAAAGCATGAATAAAAGGATTCTCTGGGTAGTGCTCATTATTATAGTAATCCTGGTTGTGGTCGGCTTTGTGTTGCCGGCTTCAGAGCGGGTGCCGGTTGAAGACCCGGCTGACGAAGAACCGCTTCTGCCGAGCGTGTCGGCAAATGGGAATATGAAGGTGTGGTGGCCGTGGCCGGGAGTGGAGGTGATGCGCCCGCTACGCATCTTGGGCGAGGCGCGGGTATTTGAGAACGCGCTTAGTTATCGTGTTAGGAATAATTCCGGCGAAATAATTGCCGAGGGATTCACGACTGCGTCCGCGCCGGATATTGGTCAGTTTGGTCCGTTTGTCGTGAGTGTGCCATATGAGGCTCAGGCGGAACTCGCCGGTACGGTGGAGGTTTTCGCGCACAGTGCTAAAGACGGTTCAGTAATTGAGCTGGTGAGCATTCCGGTTAAACTGGCGCAAGTTGAGTCAACCGCCGTGGCCGTCTATTTTGGTAATGCAATTAGCGACCCGGAAGTGCAGGCATGTGAGCGAACTTATCCGTCCGTTCGGATAGTGCCGAAGACGACCGCGGTGGCGCGTGCGGCGCTGGAGCAGTTGCTCTCCGGACCGACTGAAGTTGAGCAGGAGCTTGGATTTTTTACAAGTATTCAGGACACGAAAGCCGTGAAAATTCAATCCTTGACCATTAAGGACGGAGTTGCTACGGTTGATTTAAGTGCCGCCTTAAGCGCAAGTGCGGGCGGTAGTTGCCGAGTAGTCGCTGTCCGTTCACAGATCATAAATACCTTGCTACAATTTGAGACTGTAGACGAAGTAGTTATATCGGTTGAAGGCGAGACAGATGAAGTCTTACAGCCGTGATAGTATTCGCTAATAATGCGAATAAACTCAAGTAATAATGCTAATGGTCGCTACATAAAGAAGAGTACGTAGAAGTTTGGTAATTATTAATTCATTAATTAAAACTATTATGTTAAAGAATATTATTTTGAGTGTTGCCGCGCTTGCGATTGCTTTGCCGGTCGGTGCGCAGACGCCGCCGCCACTCCGGGTGCGAACTGAAGCGCAGGCAGAGATGCGCGCTGAGACACGTACAGATGTTCGTCCGGTTCAGATGCACGCGGGAGAAGAGGTGCGCGTACAGGTGCGCATGGAGGGCGAGGGCGAGCTTCGCGGTGAAGCTATGCGAGAGCACATGATGGAAGAGCGGGCTATGATTATGGAGAATCGTGAGGCTCGTCGGATGGAGCGCACTGAGTTGCGGGCCGAGCACCGTACAGAGTTACGAGCGCGTGTGGGGGATTTGCAAGACGAGAAGCGAGCAGAGCGCGTTTTGAAGATCGATGAGCGGTTGGCTGCAATTAATGAGCGGATGACGACTCATTTTTCTGAGAAACTATCTAAGCTACAGGATCTAACCCTTAGGATTGCCGCTCGGGCAGATGCGGCCGAAGAGAATGGTGCTGATGTTTCGACGGTGCGCGAGGCCTTGGCAAACATTGATAAGCAGGTTGATATCGCCCAGGAAGCTGTTACTGCCCAAGTTGGCATGACCTACGAGATTACCTTTGAGAGCAGTGACACTCTGCGGGCGGATATTCAGGCGGTTAAGGAGGAGTTGCGCTTAGAGTTGGTGGCTGTGAAAGAAGCTGTGCAGGCCGCGCAAAAGACGGTCCGAGACGCGCTGGTTGCTTTGGCCGCGGTTGTTGATGCTCGAGACGATGTAGAGGTAGAGGTGGAAGCTGAAGCAGAGGTTGAGGTCGAAGAAGAAGTGGAGTCGGAATCATAATCAATAATCTAATTTGCTATGAATAAACAAAAAGGTTCAGCGGGAGTTGTTTGGGTCATAATCATTGTTATCGTGGTGGCGCTACTGATCTGGTGGCTCGCCGGTACAGGTCCTGCAGAAGCACCTGCAGTTGAGGAGAACGAGACGCTTTCCGAGCAGATTGAAGATCAAGAGGCAGCTGAGATTGCGGCCGAGCTCGAGGGCCTGGGCGAGGCTGACTTGGAGGCAGAGTTTTCTGATGTTGAGACAGACTTAGAGCAACTGTAAAAAATAGTAAGTAACAATTAGTAGAAATCGGCTCCGACGTAGGTCGGAGCCGATTTCGTTGTATAATGGAATAATGGAGAAGAAAGAAACTAGAAACTCGAATATAGAAACTGGAATAGCTGCCCGGGCTGCGATTTTGATTCTATTTTCTAGTTTTTATTTTCTAGTTTCTGCGCCTTTGGCGCATGCGCAGGAGTATGGTTTTTTGGAGCGGAATATTTGGTTTTCACAGGAGCTGCTTTTTGCCGGTGAGACAGTGCGGATCTACACAGTTGTTTTTAATGGTAGCGAAGAGGATGTTACCGGTACTGTTGAGTTTTATGATCAGGCGGAGAAGCTCGGCGAAGCCAAGTTTTCTTTGGCAAAAGGAGAGCAGTTGCGCGATGTTTGGATAGATTGGTTGGCGAAAGAGGGCGAGCATGCAATTACCGCTCGCATAAATGGTGCTAGCTCAGCAATTTTGACTAAGGTCGTGGATGGCGATCGGGATGGTGATAAGATTGGCGATAGGGAAGATCTGGATAATGATAATGATGGTATCTCTGATGCTCAAGAAAAAAAAGACGGCACAGATCCTTTTAAGGCGGATACAGATGGTGATGGTCTTAACGACTTGGAAGATCCGGCACCACTTGTTTTTAATCTAAAAGAGGAAAAACAGGAACAAGTACAAAAAGAAGAAAAGCCGACTTTAAAAGATACGGCGGAGGTGGCAACTGCGAATGTTCTTGGGGTAATGGAGGGTTTTCGGGAGCGATACGAACAGGGGCTAGAAGATAAAAAACAGGAACTGCGGGGCGAGCTCGATGCGTATAAAGAGGAGGATGCCTTGGCTCGGCAGGAGCAGTCAAATAGTCGCAATACTTCCGGTCAACGTCTTAATGAGGCGGCCGGAGAGGAGTTTGTGCGTTTGACTGACAGTGAAGATGGCCTGCCAAAGTTGTCCGGGGCGAGGATTGTTAAATTTTTGTATTACGGAGTTGTCTCTGTTGGATTGTTTATTTTTGAACACAAGCCTGTGTTCTACGCGGTGCTGGGGTTGATATTCCTGAAGTTCATCTTTATTATCATCGGCAAATTTCGCAAGAAACGCTACGGGTAACATCAGACGAATTACGAATTGGTTACGAATTTACGAATCAGGTCTTTTCCGCTACGCTAGAGCGATATGAACAGAGGGTTTTGGAGTGAATTAAAGAAGCCAATAATGGTGCTGGCGCCGATGGCGAATGTCACGGATGCGGCTTTTCGGCGCATTATTGCCAAGTACGGTAAACCGGATGTTTTTTGGACAGAGTTTGTTTCGGTAGAGGGATTGTTGTCGGTAGGTCGGGAGAAGTTGCTGATAGATTTTTGGCATACAAAAGAGGAGAAACCGATTGTGGCGCAGATTTTCGGTGGGAAACCGGAGCAGTTTTACGAAGTGGCCAAGCTTTGCGTGGAGTTGGGTTTTGATGGGATTGATATCAATATGGGTTGCCCGGATAAGGGTGTAGAGAAAAGCGGCGGCGGCGCGGCTTTAATAAAAGATCCGGCGCGTGCGCAAGAGATAATTTTGGCGATTAAGGGCGGCGTGAGAGACGTGGGTAGTGCCATCCCTGTCTCGGTTAAAACTCGGCTGGGCTATAACAAAAATGAGCTGGAAACTTGGGTACAGGCGCTTTTAAAAGCTGAGCCGGCGGTGATAACCATGCACTTGCGCACGCGCAAAGAGATGAGCAAGGTTCCGGCGCACTGGGATCAGATGCGAACGATGGTGGAACTCGTTACACGTTATACGAATCGTGATACACGGCCATTGCTTTTTGGGAATGGTGATGTGATGAGCGTTGAGGAGGCGCGGATGAAAGTTGCGGAAACTGGCGCAGATGGAGTGATGCTTGGCAGGGCTATTTTTGGTAACCCCTGGTTATTCGCGAAAGATCCTTACTCCAATGTTCTTGAGAACATTGGAGTAAGTGAAAGGCTGCAAGTGATGGTAGAGCACACCAAGCTTTTTGAGGAGTTGTATGGATTGAATTCCTCCTTTTCTAAAGGAGGTGGCCGAAGGCCGGAGGATTTAAATCCCTCCCGGTTGCGCCGGACTCCCTTTACAAAAGGGAGAATTAAGCCGTTTGATCTTATGAAAAAGCACTATAAGGCGTATTGTAACGGGTTCGATGGCGCGAAAGAGTTGCGAGTGAAGTTAATGGAAGCGGAAACCGCGGCGGAGGTAGAGGAGTTGGTGAGCTTGTTTTTGAAAAAGAGCTAGGTGCGAATCGGACCCGCGCGACGCTGTGCGTTGCGCGGGTCCGTAGTCCTTGTCCGGGCCTTTAGTGGGCCCGGACCGGAGACGATTCACCCGAGTTCGGCACGGGTGAGTCCGAGGAGTGTAGTAGCAGGCAAAGCCCTCCTACTACAACCACAATCGTCCAGAACCAGACGAGCAGCTTCATATACATCTGGCCGTCTCTGGACTCTTCTGTCGTCATCTAGTTCTCCTTGGGGCTAGGCGAACTCGAGTCCGGCCTCAAGTTCCTCCCAGGACATCGACCCCCCTGACTCTTCGTCTCGGGGGTCGGCCTCCTTTACGGGTCGACCGGCCGGCCGCCCGGTGGGGGCGGAGTAGCGGCGGTCCGTTCTGGGATGGGGCTTCGAGTCCAGGATCCCGCTTGGTGTTCTCGGCTCTCGTACGGTGGCGCGTTGTGTTCGGGCCAAGGTACCCTCCTCTTCTTTTTGCCAGCTGATGTAGCCGGCACCTTTCTTTTTATAGCGCTTGCATAAGGAATAGTCAAATAGCCAGTTCATTTTAGATAGTGGTACACTGGGTAATATATGCAATTTGAGCAAGAACTAAAAAGATTAAATCTGGCTCAGCGGCTGGCGGTGGAAACCATTGAAGGGCCGGTGATGGTCATTGCCGGGCCAGGTACGGGTAAGACGCAGATCTTGACGCTGAGAATTGCGAATATTTTGGCTACGACGGACACTGAGCCGGAGAATATCTTGGCCATCACCTTTACGGAGAGCGGTGTTGCGGCGATGCGCAAGCGTTTGGCGAGCATTATCGGAGCGCCGGCGTATCGTGTATGCATCACGACGTTTCACGCGTTTTGTAATTCGATAATCCAGGAGCACGCGGAGAGCTTTCCGCGAGTAATCGGCAGTACGGCGATGACTGAGGTGGATCAAGTTCTAGTTCTTCAGTCACTAGTCACTAGTCTTAAGTTAAAGGCCTTAAGGCCTTTTGGCAACCCTTTCCATTATCTGAAGGATATTTTAAATGCGATAAACGAGATGAAGAGGGAAAATGTCAGCCCGGAGAAGTTTGCCAAGATTGTGGCCGAGGAAGAGGCAGTTTATGAGCGACTTGATGAGAGCGAGACGCATCACCAAAAAGGCGCGCATCAAGGGAAAAAGAAGTTGGAGTATGTAAAAAAAGAAAAGCAGATAGCGAAGAGCAAAGAGTTGAGTGCTGTATATTCTCAATATCAAGACGAACTAGGCAAGCAAAAGCGCTATGACTACACGGACATGATCATGGAGGTGGTGCGGGCGCTTGAGCAAGACAAGGATCTTTTATATGAGTTGCAGGAGCAGTATCAGTATGTGTTGGTGGATGAGCATCAGGATACGAATAACGCGCAGAACAAGTTGTTGGAGTTACTGCTAAGCTTTCACGATAATCCAAATTTGTTTGTGGTGGGGGATGCGAAGCAGGCTATTTTTCGTTTTCAGGGGGCGAGTTTGGAAAACTTTTTGTATTTTAAGAATTTGTATCCCGAGGCAAAGCTTATTGAGCTGGAGCATAACTATCGAAGTACTCAGACTATTTTGGATTCGGCGCATGGTGTTCTACCAAGTCCAAAGCCGCTTCAAGCTCAGGCTCAGCATCCAAAGAAGCAGATTCTTTTGGCAGAGCTGACTAGCCCAGACGCGGAGCTGTATTGTGTCGCAAAACATATTCAAGAGCGAATTTCCGCTGGAGCAGCTAGAGAGGAAATAGCTGTTTTGTATCGGGACAACAAAGATGTTTTGGGGGTAGCTAAGATGCTGGAGCGGTTGGAGGTGCCGTTTGTGATTGAGTCTAACCAGAATTTGTTTGAAGATAAAGAAGTAAAAAAACTGCTTGGTTTGTTATACGCGACTCACCATCTTGGTAATCAGGAGTTGTTGACCGCCCTGTTGCATACGGATTTTTTGAACATTGATCCGCTGGACGCGTACAAGCTCGTTATTTTTGTAACCAGAAAAAAGAATGCGGAAAAAGGAAGGAGGTTGGGATTGTATGATGTGCTGCGGTCAGAAAAACTACTGAGCGCCGCGGGGGTGGGAGATCCAAAACCGTTTTTGGAGCTGTACGCGAAGTTGGCAGGCTGGCGAAAGTTGAGCGAGTACTCGAACGTGGCCGAGGTGTTTGAAGTAGTTGTGCGCGAGAGCGGCTTGTTGGCACATATTCTGGCGCTACCAAATGCGGTCGAGGCGCTGGCGAAGATCAATACTTTGTTTGACGAGGCAAAGAAGTTGCTGGAGGCTCACCCGCGCTACTCTTTGGCGCAGTTTGTGGAGTACTTGGATATGCTGCGCGAGCACGATCTACTAGTGAAAAACACCCGGCCCGGACGAGTGAGCCACGCGGTGCGGCTAATGACCGCGCACGGCTCTAAAGGTCAGGAGTTTGAGTATGTGTATATCGTCAATGCTTTTGACGGGCACTGGGGGAATAAGCGGCGGATAGAGAAGTTGAAGCTGCCAGTTGGTGTTTATACTCTAGGAGGATCCCTCCCGGCTACGCCGGACTCCCTTTACAAAATGGAGAATAATTCCTCCTTTACTAAAGGAGGTGGCCGTAGGCCGGAGGATTTTTTCAAGGATGACAAAGATGACAAAAACGCCGACGAACGAAATCTTTTTTATGTGGCGTTGACGCGGGCCAAGCGGGAGATTGTTATTTCGTACGCGCAGGCGCGCGCGGATGGTAAAGAGCAGTTGCCGAGTCAGTTTGTGGCAGAGATACCAGAGGGGTTGCTGGAAAAAATGGATGTGAGCGGTTATGAACGAGAGCTTAGCGAGCGACAGGAAATCGTTTGGACAGGACCCTCCTTCGCTAAAGCTACGGAAGGGCAAGGTAGGGTGGCGGAAAAAGAATTTGTGCGCGAATTATTTTTGGAGCGGGGACTAGCCGTTACGGCACTCAATAATTATCTGACCTGCCCGTGGCAGTGGTTTTATTCAAATCTGTTGCGTGTGCCCGAAGCGCAAAATAAGCATCTGTTGTATGGCACGGCGATTCACGCGGCGTTAAAAGATTTTCATGATTGGCGTCAGGCAGATAATAAAAAGGGGAAGGCCGAGGAGTTTTTGATTGGGGCTTTTGAAAATGCATTAACGCGACTCCCCTTTTCGGAGCGTGATTTAGCAGAGACTTTGGAAAAGGGTAAGCTGGCTTTAGCCGGATATTATGAGGAGTATAAAAAAACATGGAACTCTCCCCTGCTTTCAGAATTTGCCGTGGCCGGCGTGCATGTGCCGGTTAGTGGTGTAAAGGATGTTAAGGAGTTGCGTTTGACCGGAAAACTAGACGCGGTGGAGGTGTTAGCGAACGGGCGAGATGTAAGCGTGATAGATTACAAAACCGGCAAGCCCAAGAGCCGGAACGAGCTTATGGGTAAGACAAAGAGTGCGGACGGAAACTACTACCGGCAGTTGGTTTTTTACAAATTATTGTTGGATAATTATCCAAGCGCCGGGAAGAAGAAGTATGAAATGGTCTCCGGCGTGATTGACTTCATAGAACCAAATGACCGCGGGAAGTACATTCGCGAGGAGTTTGAGATAGCTGACACCGAGGTGGAAGAGCTGCGAAGCCTTATCCAAGCCAAGGCCAAAGAGATTTTGAATCTGGACTTTTGGGACAACCGCTGCGACGCTCAGGATTGTCGCTACTGCGAATTAAGGAGCTTTATGAGATAAAATGGAGAATTTGCTAGATATTGTAAACGAACAAGACGAGGTGATAGGGCGGGCGACTGCTCAGGAGATCCATGCGAAGTTGCTGCATCATCGAGTGGCGGCAGTGTTTGTGTTTTGCGGAGATAAGCTGTTGGTGCAACAGCGGGCAAGGGTGAAAGATGGACTGCTGGATCACTCGGTTGGTGGCCACGTGGATGCCGGCGAGTTTTATGAAAAGGCGGCAGCACGGGAGATGCAAGAAGAGATCGGGCTAGAGGTGTCTTTACAGTTTGTTGGTCGAGTACCAGGTGCTGACAGAAGGAATCATGTTTTGAGTTTATTTGAAGTTGAGATTGACAATGTTCAGTTTGAATCCCTGGAAATTGATATGCGGGAGATGGAGGAGTTAATCCCGATGACTCTGGAAGAGGTGTCACAAAAGATGAACGAGAATCCGGCGGCATTTACGGACGGGTTTTTGAGTACGTTTAATTTTTATGTTACCAAGAAGGGGCTGTCGATCCCTCTGGTACCAAGAAAATAAACGTACTAACCTATTTCACAATTTGGTTAAATTGTGAAATAGGGTATACTGGGATCATGAACAATAAGGAGTGGGTGAGAGTGTTTAAGGCGTTGGCGAATCCGAATCGTTTGATGATCATTCGGATGCTAGCCGATGGTCGCGAGCGGCACGTGACTACCATCTCCTCGGAGATCCATGTGACTATGTCGGGAACATCACGACATCTACGGCAACTTACGAATTTAGACATTCTGCTTGAGTCGGGGAAGGCGAATCATGTTTTTTATTCGCTCAATCCGAGTATGCTGCCGGAAACGAAAAAGGCGGTTGAGCTGTTTTTAAAGTCGCACTAGTAATTTATTCTAGTTAAACCTATTTCACAATTTAACCAAATTGTGAAATAGGTTATGGTTTTTTTATGTTGTTTTTAACGGCTCACGTGGATATATTTCTCCACGTGAGCCGTTAAATTTGAGCCGTTGCTAACTTGATTTTTCTCGAATTGGAACGCATGATAGAACAATATGAAACTAGTTGTATTATTTGGACCGCCGGCCGTGGGGAAGATGACGGTGGCGCAGGAGCTGGCCAAGATAACGGATATTAAGGTTTTTCATAATCACATGACCATCGACTTGCTGACCAAGTTTTTTGAGTTTGGCAGTGAGCCGTTTCGAAAACTGTCACGTACTTTTCGTCGTGGAGTGATTGAGGAGGCGGCCAAAAGCAAGGTGAGTATAGCTTTTTCTGTAGCCTGGGATTTCAGCCAGTCTAGCGATACTGAAGAGATGAGGCATATTAAGGGTTTGGTAGAGAGTAATGGTGGGAGTGTGTATTTCGTGGAGTTAGAAGCGCCGCTTGAGGTGCGGCTGGAGCGAAACACGACGCCAAACAGATTGATGCATAAAGATAAGGCGAACGTGGCGGCGACAGAGAAAAATATTAGAGAGTGGCACAAGGTGTATCAGTTGAATAGTGCGCTAGGGGAGTTTCCGTTTCCGGAGCACTACCTGCGTCTAAGTACGGAGCATATGAGCGCGGCCGAGGCGGCGGTTGAGATTAAAAAAAGATTTGGTTTTTAAAATGTACAGCGCCCGCCGAGAGAAGGTCTCTCGACGGGCGCCTGATTTGCGGTCGGCGCGTTAGGCGCCGGTGATTGCGGTCTTCAGGAACTCTTGAAGACCGCCGAAGGTGGTGACGCGCTCGGGTACCGGAACGCGTATGGCGCAGGGTACGCAGATGAGAGCCCATCCCCTGGTGCCACGTCGAGCCCAGACCTTCGCCTCACAGCCCTTGTGGTGGCCGAGGGCTGTGTTCGGTCCTGGCGAGATCAAGGCCGAGGTTGGGGTTGGGTTGTGGAAGACGAGAATTTCTGGCATAAGGTGGAAAAACGGTGGGCTGTTTTAGCCCTTTTTTGATTTTCGAAGCGCCGTGCTGGAGTTAAGCATAATGAGGTGTAATATCTTTTCTTGTTGTTGCTTGGAAGCGCCCCGATGTACTCGTATCAGATCACGCACATGCGAAAAATGACCTTCTAAAGAGTTGGTGTTCTTGGGAATGGTTGGATTAGATTCGTAGGTGAAGAGATAGGGAAAGAGCTCGCGGAGCGAGCGCGCGGCTTTTCTGAGCTCCTTGTGCGTGTACGACCAGAAGCCGTCCGGATGAGTAGTGGTTTCTGAAAGAAACGAGCCATACTTTTTCCAGTATAAAGAGATGCGAAGTTGCAGTGTTTTTCGGTCAGTGGTGTGCAGGCTTTTGCCTAGAGCCAGCAGTACCTCGCCAGCCTCGGTCTTGGGGTTTCGGGTGGTGCCGCGGATGATCAACCGCTCCATGTGCACTAGGCACATCTGAAAGGGAATCTTGAAAAACGCTGATCTGATGCCGCTAAAGCCGTCTCCGGTGACCGAGAGGATGGTGTAGCCCAAGGACTCCAAAGCACCCTTGCCCTGGGCATACGCCCAGGTGGTTTCTGTGTCCGTGCAAGTCCACCACAGGTCTTCGTGAGTCTGCCCATCTCGAAACACTAAAATACACCAGCTGTCTCCGGTGGTGCGCTTGCCGAAATATAAGGCGTCCACGAGCAGATGGACAGGTCTGGGGTGGTGGATTTTCTCCGGTATGAGGTATTGAGCCATCAGCTCTCTGATGGTCTGCGGATCATGCCCGGAGGTGGTGGCTAATTGACGGACTGTCTGTTCGCCAAAGACGTACGCATACCAGAGATTTTTGCTTTCTCTGGTATGAGCGCGTTTGGAGTTTCGGAATTGCTGTTTGCAGTGGTGACAACGATATGTCTGAATGCTCCGAGCAATACCATCTTTCTTAGTTTTTAAAGAGCCACGCTTCGGACATTTTTTTGTTTTTTTTAATCATATGAGTTAAAAAATACGGCTAAAGCCGCATGAATGCAAGGGAAAGTGGGCGAAACAGCCCACCGTTTTTCCACCTTATGCCGAATTTCTCCTTCTCTTGTGATTTCGAGCTCCCTGATCTTTTCCGTCGTGCGAATGGTATCGGTCACGAGCCCTTCCTTCCTTCAAGACACAGACCTCCCTGTTGGGTCCTACTCTATTGGTAACATGGTATCGCTTTTTGGGTCAAGGATTTTTTTGGCAGTGATATACTGAGGGGGATGCGGATAGTTTTGCACGTGGATATGGACGCTTTTTTTGCGGCGGTGGAGGAGCGGGATAAGCTGCGTCTTCGTGGTCGGCCAATTGTAGTTGGCTCTGATCCAAAGGCCGGCAAAGGCAGAGGTGTGGTGTCTACAGCAAACTATGCGGCGCGCAAGTATGGAATTCATTCGGCGTTGCCGATTACGAAAGCTTGGCAGTTATCACAGCAAGCCAAAAAAGCCGGGAAACCGGAGGTGGTTTTTATGGGCGTGGATATGGCCAAATACGCGAGAGTATCTGCGAATATCATGCAATATTTAGAGTCGCTAGTAACAAGTGGCGAGTGGCAAGGTGGAGCATTTGAGCAGGCTAGCGTGGATGAGGCCTACTTAGAATTTCCAATTTCCAATTTCCAATTATCAAACAATGATGAAATGTGGCAATGGGCTGCAGAAAAGGCGGGGGAGATTAAGGCGCATATTAAACATGAGTTTGGGTTGACGGCGTCTATTGGCGTGGGGCCGAATAAGCTGATTGCAAAGATTGCTAGCGATCGCCAAAAACCGGACGGGTTGACGGTCGTGCCGGAAGAAGCTGTGCAGGATTTTCTAGATCCTCTACCGGTGCGAGTTATCCCGGGGATTGGACCAAAGGCTGAGGCGCAGTTGATGAGTTTGGGAGTTAAGAGAGTTGGGGAGTTACGAGGAATGCCAAAGGAAAAATTGCTGGCTGAATTTGGGAAGCATGGTGAGGGGATGTATCGCCAGGCGCGCGGTATCAGCGATAGCGTGGTCGCCCCGGGCGGGCCGGCTAAGTCTATTGGTCTGCACCGAACGTTTGGAAAAGATACCCTGGACAGTGTGGTGCTTATGAGCGAGCTCAAGGATATGGCGGCGGAGATTGGGGCCGATGTGGCGCGCGACGGCCGGCTGTACCGAACAGTTGTGCTGACAGTACGATTTTCAAATTTTAAGACGCAGACGCGGTCGCATACTTTAGAGGCGCCGGATAAGGATGTGAAAACCTTGGAGACTGAAGGGCTAAAGCTATTGATGCCGTTTTTGGATAGTCGAGAGAATCCGGGGAGGCAGAAGATACGGTTGATTGGATTGAGGGTGGAGAAATTTGTCGCGCACGGCAATGAAGAAAAAGGAAGCATGAAAAAGGAAAAAGGAAATGCTCAGCAAGGGCTTTTTTGAAATGCGAAACCCCCTACCGGAAGACGGGTCTTCTGGTAGGGGGTGCGATTGGTTGCGCTTGGCCGACAGTTAGTCGGCGCGCAGGATCTGCAGTTGCTCGCTCAGCGTCATCAGGAGGAAGAAGCTGGCGCTGACCTGTTCCAGGAACAGCTGGCCGAGCCCGTGGCCACGCAGTTCGGGCTGGGGATCTTCTGCGAGCCATGCTCCTCCCGGGGTGAGGACGTGTGTCTGCACGGCCTTGATTCGCTCGGGTGGAGCGACGAACTCTACCCGGTGGAAGTTGTTGCCATAGTGGTCGCGGTGGTTTTCCGCGGGTGGGCGGAGCCAGGCGGTGACAGCATTGCTCAGTTCGCCGCGGAAGGTCTTCTCGTCGTCGCGGATGTAGAAGTGGGCGGAGCGGCACTTCGCGTTCCTGGCCAGGAGCCAGAGCGTGTGGCCGGCCCTTAACTCTGCGGGCGGCGTCAGTGTCCTGGCTTGGGGGCCATGTTCAGATTTTGCCTGCTTGAACTGGGCGAGATAGTCCAGTAGCGCCAGCATGGTGCCGCCGGCGAACTCGTTACTGAACTCGTCCGCGGCCTTGGTCTCGATATTGGCATCGAGGTGAGTGACGCTGTGACCGTCGGTCTCCAGTAGCGCGCGGATGACGCGACGGATTGGGCGCCAGCCGGGGCTTCGCGCGCAAAGCCGTATGATCTCTTCGCGAGCATCCTGGTTGTTGCCGTGGTCGGCGATGATCAGGACGGACCGCCGAGTGAGCCAGTCGTCAGACCAGCCTTTGCTGAGGTGATCTCCGAATTGTTCAACGGTGCGCCGCTTTTCCGAGTCTTGCATGTTGAGTCCTCCTTTCAAAGGACAGCGCCCCTTGCAGGGCTTGTTGTGCGGGGCAATGAGCCCCGGGCTGTCTGTAGCATGCCATGGGCTTTTGGCGTGTGTCAACACTATTTCGCAATTTCGCGAAATTGCGAAATAGGGATTTCGATATTGAGTGCTGGGTGTGGTAGGATAACTATGCTTCTTAACTCATAATTCTTAGTTCATATCTTTTTTTTCATGTCCAAATACTACAACCCACCGAAGAAAACTACGTATCAACCAGGCAGTGCAACTCCTTATCGGTTGAGTCGGTCTAAGATAGACATGTTTATGAACTGTGCACGCTGTTTTTATATGGATCAGCGTTTGGGGGTGGCGCAGCCGCCGGGGTACCCTTTTAGTTTGAATAGTGCCGTAGACGGTTTGTTGAAAAAAGAGTTTGATGTGCACCGCGCTAATGGAACGGCGCATCCGATGATGTCCGCTCATGGATTGGATGCCGTCCCCTTTCCGCATGAGAAGATGAATAGGTGGCGCGAGGCGGACTTTGGTCGCGGCGGCATTCGAGCGATGCACGCGCCGACGAACTTTGATGTTGGTGGCGCGGTGGATGATGTTTGGGTTAATCCGGCTGGCGAGTTAATAATTGTGGATTACAAGGCGACGGCTAAACTGGGTGAGGTGAGTTTGGACGCGGATTGGCAGATAGGATACAAGCGGCAGATGGAGGTGTATCAGTGGTTGTTTGAGCAGAACGACTTTTCGGTCTCAAAGACGGGTTACTTTGTATATGTGAATGGGAAGATGGACGCGGCGGCTTTTGATGGGAAGCTGGAGTTTGACGTGAAGCTTATTCCGTATGAGGGTGATGGCAGCTGGATTGAGCCGACACTGATGCAGATCAAGCAGACGTTAGAGGCAGAGGAGATCCCGCCGGCGAATAAGGAGTGTGATTATTGTTTGTATAGAAACTGGGCGATTAAGGTGGTGCAACCCCTACTTCGCCAAGGCTCCGCAGGGCAAGCTTCAAAAAAAGAGGTTTCTTTGCCGAAAAAGCCGCTGGTAGAGCCGGAACAGGGGAGCTTACTTTAGAAAATTGGAAAATTAGGCGATTGGGCATCTGGAAAATTGTGTTTTTGACATCTGGATTGCCCGTGGTATCGTTGTATTACTGTTCGTAGGTATCCTTTGAGGAACGCGTTTTACGCGCCATCATAAGGAGGGTCTTTCTTCGTAACAGGATTACAAGTAGATTTTACAAATCCTTCTTATGGATGGAGAGAACAAGAAGCGCCTGTTTGTAGGCAATCTTCCGTTTACTTCTACTGAGGATGATCTGCGCAGTCATTTTGCCGTCGCTGGCACTGTGAAAGACGCGCACATTGTCTTGGACAAGTTCCGAGGCAACCGCCCGAAGGGCATCGCCTTTGTAGAGTTTGAGACAGAAGAGGAAGCCCAAAGGGCCATCGAGATGCTGGATGGTAAGGAGCTTGGTGGTCGTCCGCTGAAAGTGGACGTGAGCCGCCCGGCTGCAAGCCGCCCGGTTGGTGACCGCTTCTAAGAACAAAAAACAAAAGACCCTTGTAACGGGGTCTTTTGTTTTTTGTGATATTATATTCATATGTTGAAAGAAGATCTGCAAAAGATTATCAAGGGCGAGGTGAAAGATGATCCGGAGACGCTGAAAAAATATAGTCGGGACGCCAGTATTTTTGATATCAAACCAAAGGCGGTTGTTTTCCCGCGGGATAGCGCGGATATTGGAGAACTTGTGCGTTATGTGAGTGAGCATAAGGAAGCGGAGAGGGACTTAAGTTTGACGGTGCGGAGCGGCGGTACGGATATGAGCGGCGGTCCGCTTTCGGAATCTCTTGTGCTTGATGTGACGGCGCATTTAAACAAGATCCACGAGGTAACGAATGAGTACGCGATTATGGAGCCGGGGGTGTATTATCGCGATCTGGATAAAGAGACGCGGCAGAGAGATGTTTTTATGCCGGCGTATCCGGCGAGCCGAGATATCGCGACTGTGGGTGGGATGACTGCGAATAACTCCGGTGGGGAAAAGACGCCGGCTTATGGAAAAGTTGAAAAGTTTGTGGAGGAGCTTTCCGTCGTTCTTTCAGATGGGAATGAGTATGTTATAAAGCCGCTTACAAAGGCGGAGCTGGACGCGAAGATGAAGCTGGAGAGTTTTGAAGGGAAGTTGTATCGGGATTTGTATAAGTTGTTGACGGAAAATGCTGATCTGATAAAAAAAGCAAAGCCGAATGTATCAAAGAATTCCGCCGGGTATTATCTGTGGAATGTCGTAGGCGCCAATTTTGGCGCCGGAGATCCCGCCAAAGGCGGGATTGATGACAAATTCGATCTTACACAGTTAATAGTTGGATCACAGGGAACTCTGGGAATAATTACAAAGGTAAAGTTTCGTTTGGTCCGAGTGAAGCCGGTCTCTAAAATGGCGGTGATGTTTTTGCATAAGTTGGATCACTTGGGCGAGGCAATTTTGGATGTTTCTAAGCTTGAGCCGGAGAGCTTGGAGTCTTATGACGACAAGACATTGCGACTGGCAATTCGTTTTTTCATGGATATTGTCCGGATTTTGAAGCCGAAGAATGTGCTTGTGTTGGCTTGGAAGGTCTTGCCGGAGATACTGCATATTATTTTCGGGGGGATGCCGAAGCTGGTGGTGATGGCAGAGTTTACCGGCGAGAATGAGGCGGAGGTGGATGCTAAGTTGGCACAAGTTGTTGAGCACATGAAGAAGTTTAAGGTGCGGGTGCATATTACGACCAGCCAGGAAGAGGCAAATGAGTATTGGACTATTCGGCGGGAAAGTTTTGGTTTGTTGCGAGCGAAGGTTACAAGTAAGCTGGCGGCGCCGTTTATTGACGACTTTTGCGTGCGCCCGGAGGTCCTGCCCGAGTTTTTGCCGAAATTAACCGTGATCTTGGAAAGAGCGAAGATCCGGTACGCGATTCAGGGGCATCCGGGAGACGGCAATTTTCATATCTTCCCGCTTTTGGACGTGAAAGATCCGGCGCAGAGGGCGTTGATACCAAAGTTATCTGATGAAGTATATTCGCTGGTTTTGGAATATAAGGGTTCTATTACAGCCGAGCATAATGATGGGCTTATCCGCACGCCTTACTTGGAAAAGATGTATGGTCCGGATGTGATTCGTTTGTTTGAGAAAACAAAGCTTATCTTTGATCCAAAGAATATCTTTAATCCGGGCAAAAAGGTTTGGGGGAATTTGGCGTACGCGATGGCGCATATCAAAAGGGGTTAATTTTCAATTTACGAATTTTCAATTTTCAAACAATGTACTAATGAAGCAATGTTTTAAACATTAAGAAATTGAGAATTGGAAATTATTCATTGGTATACTAAAGAAATGGAGATGTTGTATGAAGTAATTCCGCTGTTTGCCGCTTTTGGTGGGTTTTTAATAGCGGCGTATATTTATCACACCAAGCATAACAAGCGGGAGACATTGGTCTGCCCGATTGGGCACTCTTGCGACCCGGTGGTGCATAGCAAATACTCCCGGTTTCTTGGCATTCCGGTGGAGCTTATTGGAATGCTGTACTACGCACTGGTTGCTATCGCTTATGGATTACTACTTGCGTATCCGATGGATGTAACTATGCTGGGGAGGTTTTTCTTGGTCGCGGTTACGACCGGGGCTATGTTTTTTTCAATTTATTTAACTTTTATCCAGGCGTTTAACTTGCGGGAGTTTTGCAGTTGGTGTTTGGCTTCGGCCGGGCTGTGTACGATTATTTTCCTGAGTACCATCTTTTCTTTAGAGAGCGGACTCATCTTATTTTTAGCGGAGAGTCACTCTTTGCTGATTATTTTGCATACGATTGGGTTTGCGGTTGGAGTGGGCGCGGCTACGGCCACGGATATATTTTTCTTTAAGTTTTTGAAAGATTTTCGGATTTCAGAGCAAGAAGCCGGGACGCTACACACCTTAAGTCAGATTATCTGGGCGGCACTGGGGTTGGTTGCTTTGTCTGGTTTGGGTTTGTTTTGGCCAGAGGCGAGCACACTTTTGGCAACAGATAAGTTTTTAGTGAAGGTGTTAGTGGTAGGGGTGATAATTGTTAATGGAGCTTTATTAAATCTGCTGGTTGCGCCGCGGTTGGTGAATATCTCGTTTGGCGTAAAGCATGAGCATATGCGAGGTGAGTTGCATCGCATCCGGAAGTTGGCGTTTGCTTTGGGAGCTATCTCAATGGTTTCTTGGTACACGGCGCTTATTCTTGGATCGCTGCACGACCTGCAATTTGGTTTTGCGCAGATTCTTGGAACGTATTTGGTGGTTTTAGCGGTGGCGATTGCGGGAAGCCAGGTGGTGGAAGCAGCAGTGGCGAAGCGCGGGATCATTTTGGAAAATCCTAAATCCTAAGCACTAAATCCTAAATAATATCCAAGCAAGGAAATTCTAAGTTATTAAAATTAGAATTTGAGATTTTGAATTTATTTAGAGTTTAGAATTTAGTGATTGGAGTTTAATATTGATTATGCGTATCATCGTGCAAGTCCGGGCAAATGCTAAGCAAGCGAAAGTAGATTGCCTGGGAAACGACACTTACAAGGTCTGGGTGGACGCGCCGGCTAAGGAGAATAAGGCGAACTTGCGGCTGATAGAGATTATGTCGCGGCACCTGGGCGTGCCGTTTGGTGCGATTCGGTTTGTCTCGGGGATGACGAGTAAAATGAAGGTGCTGGAGGTTAGGGAGTAGAATAATGTACACAGATAGTGTAGGGTAGACAAACTATGCTTATTGATGAAGTTGAAATAATTGCGCGGGCTGGCGATGGTGGCGCCGGCTTGGTTGCGTTTTCCAAACAGATGAAGATGCATGCCCCGACCGGCGGCGATGGTGGTGCGGGCGGTGACTTGTATGTGGAGGGAGTCTCGGATTTGAACGTGCTGAACCAGTATCGTAATCAAAAGGAGTTTAGCGCGGAAAAGGGAAAGCCGGGCGGGCAGAATCGTCGGCATGGTGCGGATGGCGAAGACGTTGTTTTAAAGGTGCCGGTCGGTACGATTGTGTATAAACTGGAGACTATTTTAGATGCTCCGGAGGAGTTTACTCGGAAGCAGGCCGAGGGGCGATTTCCGTTTGAGGTGACAGAGGTTGATCAGCGGATTTTGGTGGCGCGCGGTGGCAAGGGCGGAAAGGGAAATGCTGAGTTTCGCAGTAGTCGGAAGACTAGCCCGGAGTATGCACAGAAAGGTTTAGCGGGCGAGGCGTTTAAGGTTCGCTTGGAGTTGCGACTGATTGCGGATATTGGGTTGATTGGTTTGCCGAATGTGGGTAAGTCTAGTTTGCTGAATGAGCTGACGCCAAAAGCGGCGGCTAAGGTGGCTAATTATGAGTTTACGACGCTAGAGCCGAACTTAGGCGCGTACTGGGTTACGGGCGCGGATTGGGAGCGCGATAAGCCGGTTATTTTAGCTGACATTCCCGGGTTGATTGAGGGTGCGGCCGAGGGCAAGGGCTTGGGGCATAAATTTTTGCGGCATATTGAGCGAACTAAAGTATTGTTCCATTGTGTGGCCGCGGATAGCGCGGATCCGGTCGCGGATTACAAGGCGATACGAGCAGAGCTGACAAAATATAATCCGGAGTTGATGAAGAAAGAGGAGTATCTGTTTGTGACGCGGACGGATACGGTGTCGCCGGAGAGCGTCGCCAAGACAGTGAAGGCGATGATGAAGCTCAACAAACGAATAACAGCGATTTCTATCTATGACGATGAGTCTCTTGATAGTGTCCGAAGTTTGCTCGATGAAATAACCGAATAAGGATTTAAGTAAAAAGTATGCGGTCGCACCCTTTTTACTTATTTTGAAAATCGTAAAAAATTTGTTAGTATTTTTCAATGAATATCAATAAAATAATTGGGTTTGTTATTGTAGCTCTGGTGGTTTTGCTTGGAGCGCAGTGGTATGTTAAAAATAATGACTTGCCGGAGATTAGCCTTGAGGCTGATGAGCAAGTCGTTGTTTCTGAGGAAAGTGAACAAGAAGGGGAAGATCAACCTAATATTTTAACTATGGATAACGGATTACAAATTGAAGATGTGAAAGTTGGTGAGGGTGCGGAGGTGAAGGTTGGTGATAATATCACCGTGCATTATGTTGGTGCGTTGACTGACGGCACTGTGTTTGACAGCTCGCGCGAGCGGGGTACGCCGGCGACTTTTGGTCTTAACCCGGGTGGTTTGATTGAAGGGTGGATCCAGGGAATCCCGGGCATGAAGGTTGGTGGCGTGCGAAAACTGGTCATCCCGTCGGAGCTTGGGTATGGCGCGGCTGGGGCCGGCGCGAGTATTCCGCCAAACGCGACTTTGTTGTTTGAAGTGGAGCTTGTAGACATTAAATAGGAAATCGGGTATAATATCTGACATGCTGACAAAGGTGGCAGTAAGCCGCTTTTGTCTTTGTTTAATTATGGATATTCGGAACATTGCAATTATCGCGCACGTGGACCACGGCAAGACCACATTGGTTGATGCTTTATTAAAGCAGTCTGAGGATTTTAAGCTTCGGGCGGATGAGAACCAAGAGTTGATTATGGACTCCAACGACTTGGAGCGGGAGCGCGGGATAACTATTTTTTCCAAAAACGCGGCTATTCGTTACAAGGGCGGGAAGATAAACATCGTGGACACTCCCGGCCACGCCGACTTTGGCGGCGAGGTGGAGCGAATTATGCGGATGGTAGACGGTGTGCTCTTGCTGGTGGACGCGCAAGAGGGTCCGATGCCGCAGACTAAGTTTGTGTTGAAGAAGGCGATTGAGGCCGGACACAAGGCTATTGTGGTCATTAATAAGATTGATAAGCCGGCGGCGCGCGTTGCCTGGGTGCTGGATGAGGTCTTTAGTTTGTTTATTGACTTGGGTGCCTCCGAAGAGCAGGCGCACTTTCCGGTCATCTACGCTTCGGGCGTACAAGGCAAGGCTGGTTTGGAGCCGGATCTGACTAAGATGACAGACGTGCAGCCGCTTTTTACCCTGATTGAGAAGGAGATCGCACCGGCACAGGCAGATCGGACCGCGCCACTACAAATGCTGACTGTGAATCTTGCTTATGATAACTACAAGGGACGAATCGCGATTGGCCGACTGTACGGCGGTATTTTAAAAGCCGGGCAAAAGGTGGCGCATATTAAGCGAGACGGCGCGGTTGGGAAGGCGCAAATTGGAAATGTGATGAGCTTTGAGGGGCTGGCGCGCGTTGACGTTACAGAAGCGGTGGCAGGAGATATTGTCGCAATTAGCGGCATTGAAGACATTTCTATTGGTGAGACGATTGCAGATAGTGAAAACCCTATTGCCTTGCCGCCGATTCACATTGAAGAACCGACCATCAAGAGCGTGTTTGGTGTGAACAAGTCGCCGTTTGCCGGACAAGAAGGGGATATGGTGACGAGCCGAAATTTGAAGGAGCGCCTGGAGCGAGAGTTGGCGACGGACGTGGCCTTGCGAGTTGAAAGCACGGAGAGTCCGGACCAGTGGATTGTCGCCGGGCGTGGTGAGCTGCACTTGGCTATTTTAATTGAGAAGATGAGACGCGAAGGTTATGAACTGCAGGTGGCTAAGCCGCAGGTGATTTTCAAGGAGGAGACCCGTTCGACAGGCTCAGGGCAAGCGACACAAACTTTGGAGCCGATTGAGATGGTGAATATTGAAGTACCAAACGAGTCTGCCGGAGCGGTTATTCAAGATTTGGGTAGTCGGCTTGGACAGATGCGTGACATGAAGCAAGATGGTCCAACTACAAGGCTGGAGTTTTTGATTCCGACGCGCGGGTTGATTGGTTACCGGACGGAGTTTATCACTCGAACTAAAGGACTGGGAATAATGAACTCGCTTTTTTACGCGTATGAGCCGATGAAGGGTGAGATGAGTAAGGTGGATCATGGATCACTGATAGCGCACCAAACTGGCAAAAGTACTACTTATGGTTTAATGCAGGCACAAGATCGCGGGCAGTTATTTATTGGTCCGGCGGTGCCAATTTACGCCGGGATGGTCGTTGGTCGCAACGCCAAGGCGCAAGATATGGCTGTGCATGTTGGCCGAGAAAAGGCGATGAGTAACATGCGTTCCAAAGGAGAGGGAGCGATGGAGTTTTTAGACACGCCGCTAGAGATGAGTCTTGAGTATGCGCTGGAGTATATTAGTGATGATGAGTTAGTGGAGGTGACACCGGAGTCTATTCGGATTCGGAAAAAGGATTTGAGAGTAAAATAGGTACATTCCTTGCTTATTTTGGGGTGTTGGGGTAAAATTCAGATTAATGACTACTCCAAGCCGAGGAATTCAGCTTTCGTTTTTCTTCCTGGTTTTTGCTGCGCTGGCAGTGCTCGCATTTTTTATTTTTGAGCCGTATGTGAATGCGCTTGTGTTGGCGGCGACTTTCGCAGTTATCTCTTTTCCGCTTTATAAAAAAGTGCTTTGGCTTTTTCGGGGTAAACTGCCAAGCGTTGCTTCCGCAGTCACGGTAGTTATGGTTTCTTTGATTGTATTGACGCCATTGACGTATCTTGGAGTGCAGGTTTTTACAGAGGCGAATTTGCTTTACGAACGTCTTTCTGACCCGGAGCGTAGCGAGGAAAACCCGCTTGGTGCGGACGTGCGCGTGTCGACTAATAAATACTTGCAGGGGATTCAGGAAAAAATTGCTGGGGGTTTAGCCGTTAATTTTGAATCCTATGTGCAAAGGGGGCTGACGTTTTTGTTTGAAAATGTAGGTGAGTTTTTCAAGAGTATTGCCGCCTTTGGTTTGGCGCTGTTTATCTGGGTGTTGGCATTTTACTATTTCTTGCGAGACGGAAAACGGTTGAGCGAGTTGTTTGTGCATTTTAGCCCGCTTTCGGATAAATATGACAAAGAGATCGTGGATAGGATTGGGATTGCGATTCGCTCTACCATTGGTGGTTCGCTGATTGTGGCTTTGTTGCAAGGTATTTTAGCGGGTGTTGGTTTTGCCATCTTTGGTATTCCAACTCCGGCTATCTGGGGATTGGTGGCTGTACTCGCGGCGCTTATCCCGACTGTGGGTACGGCGATAGTGACATTGCCGGCTGTCGGCTACTTGTTGGTGATTGGACATACGAGCGAGGCGCTCGGGATGCTTATTTGGGGAGTGGTTATTGTTGGTTTGGTTGACAATATATTACGGCCAAAGCTTATAGAGCGTGGTATTAGGATTCATCCGTTGATTATCTTGCTTTCTGTGCTTGGCGGTATAGCGTTGTTTGGTCCGGTTGGTTTCATTACTGGACCAATTATCGTCACCTTGTTGGGTGAGCTTTTAAAGATTTATCGCGAGATGATTGTGGAAGGCCGAAATAAGCAGCTTTCCGGAGGTTAAAATTTCGTAGTCGACGAGTGGATTAAGAAAAAGCAGCTTGTCTGGGGAGCGGGTTGGATAAACTTTAGACCTATGACAACAGTTACTCAAGAAAATGTTGTTCACATTCTTAAGCAAGGAGGTGTTGGCGTTTTAGCGACAGACACTATCTACGGTGTTGTTGGTACGGCGATTAATAAAAATACGGTTGGCCGAATTCAAGACGTGAAAGAGCGCCCTTTGGATAAACCGTTTATTATTTTGATAAATTCACTTGAAGAAGTGGAGCTTTTTGGCGTGGTGCTTACGGATGAGCTGAAGAAGACGCTGAAACGTGTTTGGCCGGGGAGGGTGAGCGTTATCTTGCCGGTTTCGCCGTCGGCCGGCTTTCGAAAATATTTTTACTTGCACCAGGGTAAGCGAGAGCTGGCCTTTCGTTTGCCAAAAAGCGCTGGCTTGCGAACAGTGTTACGGCGCGTTGGTCCGTTAGTAGCGCCGAGTGCAAATCCGTTGGGGAAAAAACCGGCGGAGACGTTGGCCGAAGCCGAAGCTTATTTTGGCGATGCGGTGGATTTTTACTATGGCAAGTTGGCTAAGGCCGGTACGCACTCTACGCTTGTTCGTCTTGTTGACGACGACTCTTTTGAGATTATCCGCGCCGGCGCGGGCAAAATCCCCAAAGATTTGCTACTATAGTATTTGGAATCGGGGAATTCATAAGGAGGTGATTTTTGATGATGAGCGCGCAGGAAGGTGCGGCTTTACTCGCCGAGCTGGAGCGGAGAGGGGCAGAGGAACATGCCGCCTTTGTGGCGGCAAATCACGAGGAGCTTGTGCCTTGGATGGAACGGGTGCGGAGCATGCTCGGCCGCAGGGCGATGTGCATACTCGAGGTGGATGCGGAGCTCAAACGCGACGGGTGTAGCGTGCGCGAACGTCACTTGGCCTACGCGGCCTTTCTTGAGCTTCGTGACCAGGGAAGTATCGCGCTCGAGTTCTTTCCCAGCTAGCGGCTGCCGCGCGGTAACACACATTTTGTATATGAAACCAATTGCAGTTTTCGACATTGATGGCACAATTTTTCGGAGCTCATTACTGATTGAGCTGCATTGGAAGTTGGTGCGGCGGGGGCTTATCCCGCGGGCTTCCATTAAGAAGTTGGATGATGCTTACTGGGCGTGGGTAAAGCGTCAGGGGAATTATGATGACTACTTGGACGAGGTGGTCGTTAACTTTATTGAACATATCAAAGGCAAGGGCGAGCGCGAGGTGCGCGAGGCGGCGGCGCGCGTTTTGGAAGTACAAAGCAAGATTGTTTACCGTTACACGCGAGACTTTATCCAGGAGCTGCGGGGTACGCATACCTTGTTGGCTATCTCTGGTTCGCCGAGCATTGTGGTGGAGGAGTTTGCTAAAGAGTGGGGGTTTGAACATTTTATCGGTACAGTCTATGGAATAGAGAATAAGGAGTACACGGGCGAGGTTTTAAGTACGCCGGTGCACGACAAAAAGCAGGCGCTGCAAGATTTGGTGAGAGAACACGGTCTAACTTTTGAAAACTCTATTGCGGTTGGGGATACGGAGAGTGACGTGGGCATGTTTGAGCTGGTTAGCGAGCCGATTTGCTTTAACCCGACGGCGGGTCTGTACAAGATCGCGTCCGAGCGTGGGTGGTTTATCGTGGTAGAGCGCAAAGATCAGATTTATAAATTCCAAAAAGGCAAGGTTGTCGAGTAGCTTTAACTTCATTCTCTATTTCTGCAGAAATAGAGAATGAAAAAATAAAGAAATGAGAAAAAAGTGGGGGACGCTTAAGGGCTACGAGAAGATTATGAAGGGCGCGGCGAATGCTCGACGGATAGAGATTTTGATAATGTTGACAGAAAGTCCGGATATGTCACTTACCGAGATTGCCAGTGCTGTGGGTGGCGATTTTCGGACGATAGGAGAACACCTGAGAAAACTTACCTTGGCAGGGTTGATTTCAAAGAAGTCGGATGGTAAAAGTATGCAGCACCAGATTACTGATTTGGGCGTCTATGTGTTGAAGTTTGTAGAAACTTTGTGAGATTTATCTAACCTCATTCTCTATTTCTGCAGAAATAGAGAATGAGGTTGGGTGGTGTATACTGGAAGGAATATGGATTTAGAGGATCAAGGGAATCAGTATGAAGTGGTCATTATTGGGGCCGGGCCGGCGGCTTTGACGGCGGGTATTTTTTTGGGGCGGGCAAATATTCGGGTGCTGATTATCGGCCGGTTAGAGGCTAGCGGGTTGGCAGACGCCAGTGTGGTGGCTAACTGGCCGGGGATCCCAGAGGGTATTGGCGGGCGGGAGCTACTAGAGAGGATGCTAATGCAGGCGAAACAGCATGGGGCGGAGTTTGTGGAAGAGGACGTGGTTCACTTGGAGTCAATAGAGAATTCGGAAGTTGTGAGGGCGCACTTCCACGCACAAAGGAAGAACGACCTCCTAATTTCTGGCGGGTTTTTGGTGCGGACGGCGAGCAGAGAGGATTATTTTGCGCAAAAGCTGTTACTGGCGCACGGGGCGAATTATATTAAAACGGATCTGCCGGGCGAGGTTGAGTTGGTTGGTAAAGGTGTACACTATTGCGTGTTGTGTGACGGCGCAGTGTATAAGGATAAGCCGGTGATTGTGCTTGGTAATGGCAATTTGGCAGCCGAGGAGGCGCTGCAGCTAGCGGCTTTTACAAAAGATATTACGCTTATTAGTCACTCAATAAAGTTTTCTATTAATGAGCAGTATCAGAAGTTGTTAGAGGAAAAGGGGGTAAAAATGCAGATTGGAAAGGTGGAAGGATTTGAGAAAGAGGAGAGGGGGGTGAAGTTGCTGGTTCGTCTGCCCGAGGAGTCACTTCCTTCGGAAGAAACACCTCTGGCAGATGGAGTGTTTGTGGCGCTTGGGGTGGCGAGCTCAATGGTGTTTGCTAAGAAGTTGGGTTTGGAGGAGAAAAATGGATTTTTAAAAGTGAATCCAGACATGACCACGAATGTGCCGGGAGTCTGGGGGGCCGGGCTTAGTCGTGGTGGCGTGAATCAAGCGATAAAGTCCGCGGGCGAGGGTTCGGTGGCCGCGGTTGGGATAATCAAAGAGTTGAAGGGAGTGGTACAATATATGGACCATACCTAATGATTATTTTTGGCGTATGTTAGTTATATTTACTGGAAATGGGAAGGGGAAGACGACCGCGGCTCTTGGAGCCGCTGTTCGGGCCGTTGGCAGGGGTCAGCGGGTGTTGATGGTGCAGTTTATTAAGGGGCCGTGGCCGAGTGGCGAGGATGAAGTTCAAGTCACAAGTAGCAAGTCACAAGTAGCAAGTGGGAAGGGAGGATCGTTTATTTTGAAAAAAATGGGGTTGGGGTTTGTGGGTATTTTAGGGGATCAGCTGCCGCGTGAAGAGCATGTTAAAGCCGCAAAAAATGCTCTGGCATTTGTGTCGGCGAAGATAGAAGAAGGAAGAAGGAAAAATGAAGACGAATATGATATGTTTATCTTAGATGAGGTGAATGTGGCTGTAGATCTCAAGCTGGTGAGTATTAAGGAGGTTTTGGCGGTGGCGGAGTTGGTTCCGGATAATAAGGTGATGGTTTTGACGGGTCGAGGCGCGCCGGCGGAGCTTATTGAACGGGCGGACTTGGTAACGGAGATGAAAGAAGTAAAGCATCCGTTTAACGATGGAAAGATGGGGAAGATAAATGTAGAGTTTTGAGACCAGCGAATTACGAATTACATACGAAAGTACGAACATGGAGATTGTTTTATTAATTGTTATCTTGATCTTTTCGGTCATTGTTCATGAAATAAGTCATGGATATGTGGCTTTGTGGTTGGGGGACACGACGGCCAAGGATGCTGGGCGGTTGACGCTGAATCCACTGAAGCACATTGACCCGGTTGGTTCAATATTCTTGCCTTTGATCTTGGCGCTTGTTGGCGGACCAATTTTTGGCTGGGCGAAGCCGGTCCCGTATAACCCGTATAATTTGCGTGATCCGCAAAAGGGGGGTGGGCTTATTGGAGCGGCTGGCCCGGTCTCAAACTTGCTCTTGGCGACTGTTTTTGGTCTGTTCGCCCGGATATTGGTTGTTTTTGAGCCTTTTAGCGCGCAGATGCCACTGTTGTTTATTTTTGGGATGATCGCGTATATCAATGTTTTACTGGCTATTTTTAACTTATTGCCGGTGCCGCCTTTGGACGGCTCAAAAGTATTGTTTGCGGTACTGCCGCGCGGCTCAGACCGGTGGTTAAGGATCCTTGAGCAGTATGGTTTTCTTTTGTTGGTACTTCTTATCTTTACGGGGGTGCTTTCGTTTTTGATCCCGTTTGTGATGAGTGTCTTGGAGCTGCTCATGGGTAGGAGCGCATTTGGAGTTTTTATAACGGGTTTTCTGGGGTTTTGATTTTCATAACCCCTCCCAGCCTCCCCTTATCTTAAGGGGAGGGGCTAGATTGTTGACAGATGTGGGGTTTCTGCTAAAATAGTTGAACTATCCGCTTAGTGCGGATTTGATTTATTTTATGCCGACAGTTAGTCAGTTAATCAAAAAGGGTCGAAAGCCCGTTGGAAAGAAAGCAAAGGCCCCGGCGCTTCGCCGTGGTTTTAACTATTTGCATAACAAGCCGGTAAAGTATCCGTCTCCTTTTAAGCGCGGTGTGTGTGTTGCTGTGAAGACTCAGACTCCGAAGAAGCCTAACTCTGCTATCCGAAAAATCGCGCGGGTACGTTTGACCAATGGCATGGAGGTAACCGCTTATATTCCGGGGGAGGGACACAACTTGCAAGAACACTCTGTGGTTGTGCTTCGCGGCGGTCGGGTGAAAGATTTGCCGGGTGTACGTTACCACGTGGTTCGAGGAGTTTTGGACACCACTGGTGTTGAAGGCCGAAAGCAGCAGCGTAGTAAGTATGGCGCAAAGCGCCCGAAAGCCGGTAAAGAATAATATGCGTAAAAAAAGGAATCACGAGCGGCATTACAAGCCGGACATGAAGCATGGTAACCTGGCCCTTGGCCGGTTTATTAACGTACTGATGCACGACGGAAAGAAGTCTGTGGCTGAGCAGTTGATCTACGATGCTTTTGCGATTATCAATGAGCAGACAAAAGAGGAGCCTGTTGAAGTTTTTCAAAAAGCGATTGATAACGCGATGCCGGCTGTGGAAGTTGCCAGTAAGCGAGTTGGAGGAGCGAATTATCAGGTGCCGCGCGAAGTGCGTCCGGAGCGAAAGTTCATGTTGGCGACCCGCTGGATAATCGGCGCGGCCAGGGCCAAGAGCGGCAGTCCGATGAGCAAGCGCTTGGCGGATGAGCTAATCGCGGCTGCTAATAATGACGGCGCGGCTATCAAAAAGAAGCAGGATGTGCACCGTATGGCGGAAGCCAACCGAGCGTTTGCACATTTCAGCTGGTAATTTTGAAATCCCAAATAGTAAATCCCAAATAACAAATAAATTCCAAGATCCAATTTCAAAATACGAAACGTTTGGAATTTGGTGCTTGGGATTTATTTAGAAATTAGGTCAATTAGATATTAGAAATTCTTTTACATATGCCTCGTATTTATCCTTTAGAAAGACTTCGCGACTTTGGAATTATCGCCCATATTGACGCCGGAAAAACCACGACTTCCGAGCGTGTTTTGTTTTATACCGGTATCAGCCACAAGATAGGCGAGGTGCACGAAGGCGCGGCGGTGATGGACTGGATGGATCAGGAGCGAGAGCGGGGTATTACGATTACTTCGGCCGCGACCACTTGTTTTTGGATGCCGTCTTATATTTCAGAGGAAGACAGGGTTGCTAAGAAGCAGGAGAATACATTTCGCTTTAATCTGATTGATACGCCGGGGCACATTGACTTTACCGTTGAGGTGAAGCGATCTTTGCGCGTTTTAGACGGCGCGGTTGTGGTCTTTGACGGCGTGGCTGGCGTGGAGCCGCAGTCTGAAACCAATTGGCGGTATGCGGACGAGTATAGCGTGCCGAGAATTTGTTTTATTAACAAACTAGACCGAACCGGAGCCAGTTTTGAAAAGAGTTTTGCTTCTATTCGGGAGCGCTTGAACCCGAACGCGATTGCTATTCAGCTGCCGATTGGTAGCGAGGGGGATTTCGCGGGTATCATAGATCTACTGCGCATGCAGGCCTTTACTTCCGAGGGAGAACGCGGTGAGAAGATAGTGGAGATGCCAATTCCGGAGAATATGGTTGAGGCGGCCAAGGCGGCGCGACACGAGCTTATTGAAAAGATCGTGGAAAATGACGAACAGTTGATGGAAAAGTACTTGGCCGGTGAGGAGCCGAGCCTGGCTGACTTGAAGCGGGTTTTGCGTAAAGCAACCTTGGAGGTGAAGATTATTCCGGTGCTTGTTGGCTCCGCTTTGAAGAACAAGGGCGTGCAGTTTGTGCTAGATGCGGTTGTTGATTACCTGCCGAGCCCGTTAGACTTGCCGCCGACCAAAGGCACGCACCCGGAGTCTGGTGAGCCGGTGGAGAGATTGCCGAAAGACGATGCGCCGTTTTCTGCGCTGGCCTTTAAGGTGGCGGCCGACCCATTTGTGGGTTCGCTGACCTTTTTCCGGGTTTACTCCGGTACTTTGAAAAAAGGTAGCTATATTTATAACGTTACCAAGGGTGAGACAGAGCGGGCCGGCCGTATTTTGCGGATGCACGCGAACGACCGAGAAGAGGTGGACGAGCTTTACGCTGGGGACATTGGCGCTCTTGTTGGGATGAAGAACACAACTACCGGAGACACGCTTAGTACTCAAGAGGATCCAATTTTATTGGAGAAAATAATCTTCCCGGAGCCGGTTATCAGTGTGCGCATTGAACCAAAGACCAAAGCCGACCAAGAAAAGATGGGTGTGGCTCTGCGCAAGCTGGCTGATGAAGACCCGACCTTCCGCGTAAGTGGTAATCCGGATACGGGTGAAACTATTATCGCCGGTATGGGTGAGTTGCACTTGGAGGTGTTGGTGGAGCGCATGAAGCGCGAGTTTAAGGTGGAGGCCAACGTGGGCCGACCGCAGGTAAGTTACAAGGAGACTATCAAGAAGGAGGCTCAGGCGGAAGGTAAGTACGTGAAGCAGTCCGGTGGTCGTGGTCAGTATGGTCACGTGAAGATTCGGATTGAGCCACTGGAAATCGGTAAAGGATTTGAGTTTGTGAACGAGATTAAGGGAGGAACTATTCCACAGGAGTACATCAACCCGACGGAAAAAGGTATCAAAGAGGCGGTCTCGCGTGGTATCTTGGCCGGCTATCCGGTTATTGATGTTAAGGCGACTTTGTATGACGGAAGTTTTCACGAAGTGGACTCTTCGGAAGCCGCCTTTAAGATGGCGGGCTCAATGGCCTTTAAGTCTGCCGCTCAGCAGGCTGGCCCGGTAATCTTAGAGCCGATTATGAGTGTGCAGGTAACTATTCCTGATCAGTATCTAGGGGACGTGACCGGAGATATTAGCGCGAAGCGTGGCCGGATAGAAAATATTGATGATCGGCCAATGGTCAAAGTGATTGATGCGTTTGTGCCGCTTGCGGAGATGTTTGGTTACGCAACCAAGTTACGGTCGATGACGCAAGGTCGCGGAAACTACACAATGGAGTTTCATGCTTACGAGGAGGTGCCAAGGAGTGTTGGCGAGGAGATAATAGCCGGCAGAAAATGAGGACATCGCGAATCACCAATAATCACTAATCGCACGAATGTGCTAAGAGATTATGAATTGGATTAGTTTGATTAGTGGATATTAGTGATTAGTGAGGTCCGGCGCATTGACAAAGTTGTCAGAAAAAGTACAATAAATCAATCATAGTTAGTAATTATCAAAATTTAATAAATTAAAAGTATGGCAGAAAAGCAAAAATTTGAGCGGACTAAGCCGCACGTTAACGTCGGGACTATTGGTCACGTTGACCACGGCAAGAGTACGCTGACCGCTGCCATTACCCACGTTCTGCATAAGAAGGGGCTGGCGGCGAAAGAGGTGAGTGTTGACGACCTGGACAAGAGTCTGGAAGAAAAGGCTCGTGGTATCACGATTGCCTTGCACCACTCTGAGTATGAGTCGGAGAATCGGCATTACGCGCACATTGACGCGCCGGGTCACGCTGATTACATCAAGAACATGATTTCCGGTGCCGCCCAGATGGATGGCGCGGTTTTGGTTATCTCTGCCGCGGACGGTCCGATGCCGCAGACTCGCGAGCACATTTTGCTTGCCAGGCAGGTGGGCGTGCCTTCGATTATTGTTTTCCTAAACAAGGTAGATATGGTGGATGACCCAGAGCTCATTGACTTAGTGGAAGCTGAGGTTCGTGAGTTGCTGAAGAAGTACGAGTATCCTGGTGACGAGACTCCGATTATCCGCGGAAGTGCTTTGAAGGCGCTGGAAGCCTCGACTGCTGAAGACGATGCAGCGAAGCCTATTATTGAGTTGGTGGCCGCGATGGATAGCTTTATTCCGGAGCCGGTTCGTGATATTGAAAAGCCGTTTGCGATGCCGGTGGAGGACATCTTCTCCATTGATGGACGCGGTACGGTTGTGACCGGTAAGATTGAGCGTGGTATCATCAAAGTTAACGATGAAATCGAGATCGTTGGTCTGCGCGACACGCAGAAGACGACTATCACCGGTGTGGAGATGTTTAACAAGTTGATGGACGAGGCGCAGGCCGGTGACAACGTCGGTTTGCTGCTACGTGGTCTCAAGAAGGAAGACGTTGAGCGAGGGCAGGTGTTGGCTAAGCCGGGAACCATTACTCCGCACACGGAGTTTGAAGCTGAAGTGTACGTGTTGAGTAAGGAGGAAGGCGGTCGGCACACTCCGTTCTTTAAGGGTTACAAGCCGCAGTTCTATATTGGTACGACTGACGTGACCGGCGAGGTTATATTGCCGGATGGAACTGAAATGGTCATTCCGGGCGACACGGTGAACATCAATGTGAAGTTAATCGCGCCGATTGCGCTTGAAGAAAAACAGCGCTTTGCTATCCGTGAAGGTGGTAAGACTGTTGGTGCCGGTGTGGTAATCAAGATCACGAAATAGTTATGGCAACCAAGAAGAAGGAGACACAAGATCGCCTGCGCCTGCGCATCAAGGCTTACGACAGTAAGTTGATTGATACCAGTTGCAAGCAGATAGTAGAAACGGCTAAGCGGCACGACGCTGACGTTGTTGGTCCAACCCCGCTACCGACAGAGTTTCACAAGTACACTGTCAACCGTTCTACTTTCATTGACAAAGATTCTCGGGAGCAGTTTGAGATGCGTGTGCATAAGCGATTGATCGACATCTTGAACCCGAATCACGGGATCATTGAATCTCTCTCCTCTTTGAACTTGCCGGCTGGAGTAGACATCGAGATCAAGATGCTGTAAAGAGCAGATTGAGATGAAGCTAGCAAAAGACCCCGAAAGGGGTCTTTTGCGTATGGAAGAGGGTGTATTGACAAATTAGTATAAATATGCATAATAAAGAAAGCTCGCTACTTGTCCAGCTGTGCTGGCGTAGACGGGAACGGTTCTTTGATTTGGGCTTAGGCCCAAGGAGCTCGGAATGTCAGAGATTCTGCTCAAGGTCCCCAACGTCCGTCCCGGGTCCCTTGCCAAGCTGGCGGCTTTTCTCGAGAGTACCCAGAATAGGGTCTCTGAGCGGGACAAGAGCCCAATGGCTACGCTCGTGGTGGCGAAGCGGTACAGTGGCAACGACAACCGCTACGGCCTGACGCTCAAGGTGGAGTTCTGGTGCGATTCGGAGATCGGCGAGTACGTTTCCATCCCCGCAGCGCAGCTCCAGCAGATCTGGGACGCGCTCGGGCTGTATCCGAACCAGGGTACGGTGACGAGCGCTCCCGCGCAGATCGGCGATGGCACGCTTAATGTCGCTGTGGAGGCGGCCGAGAAGGCGGCGATCCGTGCGGCACTGGAGCAGACCGGTGGACACAAGGACGAGGCCGCAGCGTTCCTCGGAATCTCCCGGAAGATCCTGTGGGAGAAGTGCAAGGTCTACGAGATCGATTTCGGGATCGAGTAGTGCGAAGTACCCCATCGCTGACCGGGGAGAGAATAGGTCAGCAGCCACGCTGAAGCCCGCCAAAGGTGGGTGAAGCGGACGGGCTCGACAGTAGGAACACCCTACAGTCGAGCTCGTTTTTTGTTATTACGCGTGTAATAACATATGTAAGGACATTGTTACGTAGCATGTTACGTAACACTTCTGATACTGTTAAAACATGAATGTTTTAACAGTTTTTTTGGGCCAAAGGGCTGCATTTGAACCGTTCTTGTCGGGGGCTTTACCCCCACACCAATCGGCCAGGACTGGCTTTGCCAGCTGGGCCGCACCTGCTGGCCGATTGGTGTGGGGGTTTACAAATATGAAGAGCTTGTGTATACTAACCGGCATAGTTAGGTAAAGGTCTTGTGGAGCATGTTCTTCGCCGACCTGCAAAAACTAGTAATCAGCGTCTTATTGGAAGCTGAGCTAGGCTCAGTTTTTTAATTACTGGATTTCCGAATAAAAGCTATGACAACCCTGAAGGGCACAAAACTAAAGATGACGAGTCTTTTCAAAGACGGACGCGCCTATGGTGTTACTCCGGTATCTTTGGATACCAATGCTGATCTTTCCGTTCTGGAAGCAGGCTCTCTTATTCGAATTAGCGGCATTAGTAAGGGTAAGGGGTTTGCAGGCGTAGTAAAGCGACACAATTTTAGAGGGGGCCCGGCAACACACGGTCAGAAAGATAAGCACCGTAGCCCGGGCTCTATTGGTTCTACGGCGCCGCAACGCGTTTTGCCGGGTCGCCGGATGGCCGGCCGTATGGGTAATGAGCGAGTGACTATTAAGAATCTTCCGCTTGTTTCCGTTGATATTGAAAATAAGATCCTGATGCTGAACGGTTCAGTACCGGGTATTACTGGCCGAGAAGTCGAGATCGAATTACCGGTGGAGTTAGTAGAAGCTGGAAATTAGAATATGGAAACCACCAGTATGAAAACGGATGTTTTAAATCTGAAAGGCGAGAAGGTTGGCGACGTTGAGCTCAATGAGGCTATTTTTGGTCGCGCTTGGAACGGAGACTTGGTTCACCAGGCCGTTGTTACCGCGGCCGCCAATCGCCGGAAGCCTTGGGCGCATGCGAAGACTCGGGATGAGGTGTCTGGTGGTGGTAAGAAGCCTTGGAAGCAAAAAGGTACCGGCCGAGCTCGTCATGGATCTACCAGAAGTCCTATCTGGGTTGGTGGTGGTGCCGCGCATGGCCCACGCAATGACCGCGATTATTCTAAAAAGTTGAACAAGAAGATGGCCAGAGCGGCTTTGTACTGCGCTCTTTCCAAAAAGCTTGCTGATGGTGAAATGCGTTTTGTTGACTCTTTAACAATTGAGAGCACGAAGACCAAAGACTTGGTTGGCGCCTTAAAGAATTTTTTCAAAGCTAATCAGCCGCCGTCAACCTTGCTTGTGTCCGCTGATGGTAATAACTCTTTGGTTCGGATCTCCAACAATGTCCCTAAGGTAGATACTATCCACGGTAGCTCTATTGGTATTTCGGACCTACTGAGCCATCAGAATGTATTAATCGAGAAGGAGGCGATTGAACAGATCCGATAGAAAATTGGGAAATTAGAAGATTAGGAAACATGAATAAGCTTTTAGTAAAACAACCTATACTGACTGAAAAGGCGACCAGCTTGACTGCCGGAAACACCTATACTTTTTTGGTAGAAGGTCATGCGAATAAGTCCGAGGTGAGTAAGGCGATTGCCCAGCTATATAAAGTTAAAGTTGAGGCTGTGCGCATAATTAACGTCAAGCCGAAGAAGCGTCGTTTGGGGCGGACCGTTGGCACTAAGCCGGGTTATAAAAAGGCGATGATCACTTTGAAGGCCGGAGATACTATTGATATAGTGGGAGCGTGACGAGCTTTTTAGCTGATTAGCTTCTTAGGAAAGTAGCCGCACAGAGAAAATCGAAACCCTAATAAGCTAAACAGCTAATAAGCTAAACAGCTAATAAGCATATGAAAAAGTATAATCCAACAAGTCCAGGAAAGCGTCAGCAGGTCTCGGTTGAGTACCGGCAGGTTTTGTCGCGTGGTACAAAGAACAAGCCGAAGAAGTCTCTTTTGAAAACAATACACGCGGCCGCGGGGCGAAACCATCATGGCCGCATCACAACCCGACACCAGGGTGGTGGTCATAAGAAGCGTTACCGGATGGTTGATTTTAAACAGCTGAAGCACGCTATTCCGGCAACTGTGAAAACGATTGAGTACGATCCATATCGGACTGCTTTTATCGCGCTTGTGGTGTTTGCTGACGGTGAGCAGAGATATATAATTGCGCCTCAGGATGTTGCTGTTGGTGACACTGTTATTGCCGCGGAAAAGACCGAAATAAAGCCGGGTAACCGGATGAAGCTTGAGAACATCCCGATTGGGCAGTTTGTGCACAATGTTGAGTTGAGGCCAAACGGTGGTGGAAAGCTGGCCAGAGCGGCCGGTTCTGCTCTTGAGGTGCTTGGTTCAAGCGAAGGAGTTACAGACTTAAAGATGCCTTCTAAAGAGGTGCGCCGAGTGCCGTCCGCTTGCTTTGCCTCTATTGGTAAGGTTTCTAATCCGGAGTATAACTTGACCAATATCGGAAAGGCCGGGCGCAGTCGCTGGCTTGGTATTCGCCCGACTGTTCGCGGTAGCGCGATGAACCCGGTTGACCACAAATATGGTGGTGGTGAGGGTGTGCAGCCGCGTGGTACGAAGCGACCGAAGGATATTTTTGGTAATATCACTGGCGGCGTGCGTACTCGAAACAAGAAGAAATGGTCCAAGAAATTTATTGTTAAGCGTCGACCAACGAAACGATAAAAACTATGTCTAGATCACTAAAAAAAGGACCGTACGTTTACGATCGGTTGCTGAAAAAAATGGAAAAGACTAAGCCGGGCGGCGCCCCTATCAAGACTTGGGCGCGCGACTCTATGATTGCGCCGGAGATGGTTGGTTTTATTTTTTCCGTCCACAATGGTAAGGATTTTATTGATGTGAGTGTGAAGGAGGAGATGGTTGGTCACCGTTTTGGTGAGTTCGCGCCGACTAAGAAGTTCTTGCGCCACGGTGGTAAGATGCAGAAGCAGTTGGAGGCTTCCGCCGCTCAAAAACAAGCACCTGCTAAATCGGGTAAATAAGGCATATGACAAAAACTCAAAAAGCACAATTAAGATATTTGAATATCACTCCCCGAAAGGTGCGTTTAATCGCGGCGACTTTGCGAGGCTTGTCTACTCAGGAGGCTGAGGCACAGTTACTCTTGCGCAGTCAGCGAAGTTCAATGCCGCTGTTAAAGTTGTTGCGTAGCGCTGTTGCAAACGCAAAGAACAATGAGCTTGATACTGACCGTCTTGTTATTTCTGAGATATTGGTCAATGGCGGTCCGGTGTTGAAGCGTTATCTGCCGCGTGCCCAGGGGCGAGCGAGTTTGCTGCTGAAGCGGACGTCTCACATCAGCTTGACCTTAACTGAGCTGGAGGCTGGTCCTCGGAAGCGATTTGCGATTGTGCCGAAGGCAAAGAAGGACAAGAAGAAAGACTCTGATAAGCCGGCAAAGGCGGCTGTGAAAAAGCCGGCTAGCGCGGTGAAGAGGGAAGATGATAGCAAAGCGGCGAAGGAGGCTAAGCCGGGCACGTTGAAAAAGATGTTCCAGCGGAAGTCAGTGTAACATCAACGAACCGCGAACGAAGAGCGAAATTACGAAACATTGCAAATTAGATAAAAATACAGTAAAATATAGCGATTCATCATGGGACAGAAGATAAGACCAGATTCTTTCCGTCTTGGGATCACGCAGGGGTGGACCTCCCGCTGGTTCCCGAAGAGGGGATATAAAAACAAGCTTGAAGAGGATGTGCTCATCCGTCGGGTTATTAATGATCGCATTAAACTGGCGGGTATCGTTAGAATAGAGATAGAGCGCAACGCGAACAATCAGTACCGCTTGTTTATTAAGGCGGCTAAACCCGGTATTATCATCGGACGAGGCGGTGCCGGTATTGAGGATCTGACAAAGATACTGACTAAAGAGTTGCAGGCTTTGCTCCGAAGCCGGGGAGTTACGGATCCGAACGTGGCTATTAATTTGAATATTGAAGAGCTGAAGCGAACTGAAATAGCGTCAACTTATGTCGCGCAGACCATTGCTTGGGAGTTGGAGAAGCGTATGCCGTTTCGGCGGACCATAAAGAAAACTCTGGAAGGAGTGCTTCAGAATCGGGATGTAAAAGGCGCGAAGATCCAGGTAGCCGGCCGTTTGGACGGAGGCGAGATAGCTCGCAGCGAATTTTTGTCTAAGGGTAAGTTGCCGCTACAGACCTTGCGCGCGAATATTGATTACGGTCGGGCAACTGCTTACACGACCTACGGTACCATCGGGATCAAAGTTTGGGTTTATAAAGGTGATATTTTTTCCAAGGATGTTAAGGACGAAGCGACTGGTAAGTTTAAACAAGCCGTCTAGTCACGAATCACTAATAAGCATTAATCAAACTAATCTAATACAAAAAATCTGAAAGCTATTCGTCTGATTCGTGATTATCCGTGATTAGTGAAAAATTTTACAAAGTAAAATGTTAACTCCAAAGAAAGTAAAACATCGTAAGTGGCATAAGGGTCGTAACCGCGATCGCAAGTTTAGTTTTCGTGGAACGACTTTGAGCTATGGCAGTTGCGGTATCAAGGCAACTACTTCTTCTTGGGTTAACTCTCGTCAAATAGAGTCTGCGCGAAGAACGATTACCGGTTTTTTGAAACGTGAAGGAAAAGTGTTTATCCGTATCTTCCCGGATAAGCCGGTTACAAAGCGGCCGCCGGAGGTGACCATGGGTGGCGGTAAGGGTGCCGTTGATCACTATGTTTTCCCGGTGAAGCCAGGTAGGATTCTTTTTGAAGTTGATGGAGTGAAAGAGGACAAGGCAAAAGAGGCCTTGCGCCGAGCAAGTCATAAATTACCGGTAAAGACTCGATTTGTCAGCCGCTAGAAGAATCAAATGAATTTACGAATATGAAACGAAAAGAGGTTCAAAAAATCAAAGAAAAGTCTGTCAGCGAGTTGCAGAAAGATGCGGCTTCTTTGAAGGTGAAGACTGGTGAGATGCGCCGGGATTTGGTTGTTGGTAAGCTGAAGAATCCGCGTTTGATTGGGCAGACCAGAAAAGATATTGCTCGCTTGCTGACTGTTATGAATGAGAAGAAAATGATGATAGAAAGCAATAATACAAAGGTCACGAAGAATGATGTCACGAATCACGAATAATCACGAATCAAACTAATCTAGTTAAAAATTCTGAGAGCTATTCGTGCGATTGGTGATGATTAGTGATTAGTGAAAACTTTTACGAAGTAAAATATGAAAAGAACTCTTCAAGGAACAATTGTTTCCGACAAAATGAATAAAACAGCGGTGGTTGCTGTGGCAACTAAGCAAAAGCACCCGAAGTATCTTAAGTACTACACGGTGACTCGGCGTTTTAAGGCTCATAATGAGGGCGACCAGTATAAAGTCGGTCAGGTTGTTGTTATTGAAGAAGCTCGACCAATGTCTAAAGATAAGCGGTGGGTTGTCACCGGTTTGGTTGAAGGGGCGCCGCAGCCGGAATTGTCTCCGAATAACGAATTACAAACCGAATCAACGAATGTAGAAAAAGATATTGGATAAGGATTCGCTGATTCGTTATCCTATTCGATATTCGCAAACAAAGATATGTTGCAATTACGATCATTAGTAAAAGTTGCCGATAACAGCGGCGCGAAGAGCGTCAGGGTGTTTACTGTTCTTGGTGGTACCCGAAAGCGTTATGCGCAGATTGGTGATCTTGTGGTTGCGTCTGTGCAGACTGCTGAGCCGCGGCACGCTGGCAAGGCTATAAAGAAGAAGGACGTAGTTAAGTGTTTGGTTGTTCGTCAGCGTCACCCATTGCGTCGACCGGATGGTTCGGTTGTTCGCTTTGACGAGAACGCGGTGGTTATAATCGATGACAAAAAGCAGCCGCGCGCGACTCGTGTTTTCGGTCCGGTGCCGCGCGAGCTTAAGGAAAAAGGTTTTGACGCTGTATTTTCATTAGCCGAAGAGGTTGTGTAGAATATGAAACTTTTTAAACAGTTAAAAAAAGGCGTTACGGCTACCGTTATCGCCGGTAAAGATAAGGGAAAGAGTGGCAAGGTTATTGCGCTTGTACCGGAGAAGAATCGAGTATTGATCGATGGTGTGAACATGTTCAAAAAACACAAGCGACCGACCAAGCAGGGCGAGAAGGGGCAGGTCGTGAGCGTCGCTCGTTCAATTCACGTATCTAACGTTAAAGTAAAGTAGAGATTAAAAAATTGGGAAATTAGGTATGAAAAACAGTATTGAAAAAGTTGTTGTGAATACGAGCTTTGGTAAGCAGGCAACCGCCATGTCTGATTTTGAGTCTAAGGTACTGCCGGAGATCCGTACTGAGTTGGCTGCGATTATCGGGCAGATGCCGCAAGTTCGGCCGGCGCGAAAATCAATTGCCGGTTTTAAGCTGCGCGAAGGTATGGCTGTAGGTATGCGGGCAACACTGCGCGGTGCTAAGGCGAGACAGTTTGTTAGTAGGGTTGTGAACATTGTGTTGCCGCGTATCCGAGACTTCAGAGGGATTAAGTTAAGCGGGATAGATAGAGACGGTAACTTGACCTTTGGGATCAAAGAACATATTGTGTTCCCAGAGATCGTCCTGGAAGAATCAAAGGCCAACTTTGGCTTGCAGATAACGGTTGTGCCGCGTGAGCCAATGGAGAACGAGGAGGCGATCGCCTTTTATCGCGAGTTAGGTATTCCATTTGAGAAAGAAGCAGTCGCGACTAGGTAATATTGAAACATTTAAACATTCATTCGTATGGCTAGAAAAGCACTCATCGCAAAAGCAAATAAGACACCGAAATTTTCTTCGCGGATAATCAATCGTTGTTTTAAGTGTGGCCGGAAGCACGGTTACATGCGAAGATTTGGGCTTTGCCGAATTTGCTTTAGAGAGATGGCGAGCAGTGGTCAGCTGCCGGGAATTAAAAAATCAAGCTGGTAAAGTAATGATCAATCAATTTTCAATTTACGAATTTTCAATTTTCAAACAATGAATCAATGAATAAATGTTTTAAACATTGAGAAATTAAATCATTAAAAATTGTTTAGAAATTGAAAATTGGAAATTAGACATTCACTGATATGTATACAGATCTACTTATAAGAATAAAAAACGCGCAGCAAGCTAAGAAGCTTTCTTTGAAGATGCCGTATTCGCGGATGGATATGACCATAGCGGAGCAGCTCGTGAGCCACGGCTTTATTAAGTCCGCGAACAAGAAGGGAAGGATGCCAAAGCGAGCTATTGAGATCGAGTTGAAGTATGATGAAAGTGGTGAGGTCGGCGCTATTACTGATGTTCGTTTTTTGAGCAAGCCATCCCGTCGTTTGTATTCCGGTTATCGTGAACTGAAGCCAGTGAAGCAGGGGTATGGCTTGGCGATGGTCTCGACGCCAAATGGTGTTATGACCGCGAACCAGGCTCGCAAGGAAAAAATAGGCGGACAGCTTTTATTTGAGATCTGGTAAGGGCTTTGTATGAGCGAAGCGAATTTACAAAACCTTACCCAGCACCATTTTTGACAAATATGAAAATTTCAACTAAAATAATCCAACTACGAATTAAAAGCTTGCAGAGTTATTCTGTTGCACTCAAAAATGGCGCTGGGTGCTCAGTTTTAGAATTACTCACTAGCGTTCGTAAATAAAACTGGCATGTCAAAGATCGGAAGAAAACCAATTGAAATCCTTGAGGGCGTAACCGTCTCTATTGAAGACGGTAAGTTTAAGGTTGCCGGTAAGCTGGGTACTTTAGAGACGCCTATTTTAGCCGGAGTAACCGCGGAGCAGTCTGACCCCGAAAAATCGCAGAGCGATCACGGGGCAAGTGGCACAATAGTACTCAAGATTAGTGACGATAATAAACAAACTCGGGCTAACTGGGGTACGACAGCGGCTTTACTCCGCAATGCCATTACTGGAGTTTCAGAGGGCTTTAAAAAAGATTTAGAGATTCAGGGTGTTGGTTTTCGAGCCTCCATGGAAGGGAAGACCCTTGTGATGGGCCTTGGCTTTAGCCATCCGGTTCGCTACGAGACTCCGGAGGGAGTAACGATTGCGGTTGAAAAGAACGTTATTATTGTGACCGGTATTGATAGTGCGGTGGTGGGGCAGACAGCGGCTGAAATCAGGAAGTTTAAGAAGCCGGAGCCATACCAGGGTAAAGGGATCCGCTATGTTGGCGAGCATGTACGTCGTAAACAAGGCAAGAAGGTTGCAGGCTCCGCGTAGCATCAGACGAATTACGAATCCATTACGAATTTACGAATAAAAGGTATGCGAAGACACAAGAAACAACAAGTAGTTACCAAAAAGCGGACCGTTCGGACACGAGCTCGTATTTTGGGCACTTCAACTCGTCCGCGATTGTCTATATTCCGGAGCAATAAAGGATTGTATGTTCAGCTTATTGACGATGCTAGTGGCAAGACAGTTGTTTCAAGTTCTGTCCGAGACGCGGCTGCGGCTCCAAAGGGTATGGATTTAACACCTGGCCGAGCAAGGGCATTTGAATTAGGCAAACAGATTGCTGATAAGGCTGTAAAGGCTGGGGTGTCTGAAGTTGTTTTTGACAGGGGTAGCTATCGTTATCATGGTAGAGTGCAGTCATTTGCGGATGGCGCGCGTGATGGAGGCTTAAAATTCTAGGTAATGACTGAATATGGAAAATAATAACAAACAACAGGGCGGGCAGGGATCGGTTAAGACCAAGACCGCTGAAGGAGTAAAGACTACGTTTCGCGGTGGGGCTCCAACTGGACCTCGAGGACGTCGGCCGGGGGGGGCACGTGGCAAAAAGCCATTTGTGCGAGCGAAGCAGGAGTTTAAAGAAAAAGTTATTGACCTGCGGCGCGTGACTCGAGTTATGGCTGGTGGTAAGCGTTTTCGTTTCCGAACTACGATCATTATTGGTGATGAGCGCGGTCGGGTTGGCGTTGGTACCGGTAAAGGTGTAGATGTTGTTCAGTCTATTGGAAAAGCCAAGAATGACGCAAAGAAGAACATGATTAAGGTTTCGCTAGAAAAGAACACTATCCCGCACGAGGTGGAGGCAAAGTTTTCGGCAGCGAGGGTTTTGTTGAAGCCTGCGAAGGAGGGGAATGGTTTGGTTGCCGGAGGCGCTGTGCGAACAGTTTTGACTTTAGCCGGCGTGAAAGATATCACGGCAAAGTGTCTTGGTGGAACTACAAATAAGTTAACAAATGCATGGGCGACGATTGAGGCACTGAAGCGAATAAAACCAAAGACCGCGCGTGTTAAGTTCAGTAATAGATGGAAGCCAGAAGTGGAAAGTGAATAATTTTACATATGCAACTGCACGAACTAAAACCAAAAAATAAAAGGATTGCCAAGCAGACCAGGATCGGGCGTGGTGGTAAGCGTGGTACCACTTCCGGTCGCGGTCAGAAGGGACAGCGGGCTCGTTCCGGTCACCGGATTCGTCCGGCGGTGCGGGATCTGTTGCAGCGCTTGCCAAAGTTGCGTGGATACAGCAACAACCCGAAATCCGCCTCTTTCCAGGTTCTTAATGTTGGCGATTTGAATCGTTTGGCGGGATCAGAGATCTCTTTAAAGACTTTAGCCGAGGCTAGTTTGATTCGTGGAAAAAAGCCGGTGAAGATCTTGGGTTCGGGCGTTATCGACCGAAAGATGACTGTTACAGGTATTGTCGTTTCAAAGACAGCCAAGGAGAAGATTGAGGCCGCCGGCGGTACAGTCTCCGAATAACGAATTATAAATCGAATCAGCGAATGTAAAATAAAGTGATGGATAAGGATTCGATGATTCGTTAATCTATTCGATATTCGCAAACAATATGATTGGAAATTTTTTCAAAGCATTCACTGTACCGGAGATTCGGAACAAGATCTTGGCGATCGCTGGCTTGATTATTGGTTTTCGGCTTTTGGCGACTATCCCGATTCCCGGCGTTGACCTTGCCAGCTTGCAACAGCTTTTTGGTTCTAATCAGTTACTGGGCTTTTTGAACTTATTTTCCGGTGGTGGTTTGAGTAATCTTTCCATCATGATGCTTGGTGTTGGTCCGTACATTACGGCGACGATTATCATGCAGCTGCTGACGATGATCAGCCCGCGAATAAAAGAGATTTATTATGAGTCTGGCGCGGCTGGCCGGGCTAAGTTTAACCAGATCTCTCGGTACCTAACCGTTCCTTTGGCAGCCTTGCAGGGATTTGGTTTTTTGAACTTACTGCGTAGCCAGGGCGTGCTGCCGGAGATGACCGCCATTGGCCTGATTGAGAACATCGTCATTATTACCGCCGGTTCGCTTGTTTTGACCTGGATTGGTGAGCTTATCAGTGAATATAAAATAGGTAATGGTATTTCTATAATCATTTTCGCGGGTATTGTCGCCGCCTTGCCGGGAACAGTTCGGAATTTGTTCGCGACTTATTCTCCGGAGCTTTTGCAGACGTACATTGTCTTCGCCTTGCTGGCGGTGGTTATTATTGCCGGTGTGGTCTTTGTTTCCGAGGGTGAGCGTAAAGTGCCGGTGACATATGCGAAACGAGTTAGAGGTAACAAAGTCTATGGGGGTGCGACCAGCTATCTGCCACTGAAGGTGAACCAGGCCGGTGTTATCCCGATTATCTTTGCTATCTCGATACTGCTCTTCCCGCAGTTTGTGGCTCAAATAGCTGCTTTGTTTTCTCCAGACTTGTCACTTACGCTTCAAAACTGGGTAAATATTGTTTTCAATAACCAGATCATTTACATTCTTTTTTACTTTTTGCTTGTGGTTGTGTTCACTTACTTTTACACCGCGATCACTTTCAATCCGGAAGAGATCTCAAAGAGCTTGCAGCAGAGTGGCGGATTTGTGCCGGGTATTCGGCCGGGTCAGCCAACGACCGACTTTTTGAAGAGTACGACCGGCAGGATAACTCTTTTTGGCGCTATTTTCTTGGGTGTTGTCGCGGTTTTGCCGAACATTGTTCAGCTCTTTACCGGCGTTCAGGCTTTTGCTCTTGGCGGCACCGCGCTTTTGATCGTGGTTGCTGTGGCGCTGGAAATAGCTCGGCAGATATCTTCCCAGCTTACGGTTCGGGAGTATGAGGGGATTGGGTATTAGAAACTAGAAACTAGAAACAAGCGGAAGATGGAAAAAGGAAGAATGAAGGAGGAAGGAGGAAGGAGGAACTGGAAACCTAGATTAAAAATGGCTCACACGGTAAAAATGACCATGTGAGCCGTTTTTGGTATAATGAAAGTATGCAATTTCTTAAGGATATTCAGGAGGAGCTGGCCGGCAAGACGGTTCTTTTGAGGACCGACCTAAACGCTGAGTCTGCGGAGGATTCTTTTAAGATTGAAAAATCTATTGGGACCCTGCGTTTTTTGTTGGAACGGGGGGCGAAGGTGGTGGTGATGAGCCATCGTGGCCGGCCTACTGAGGACCAGGTTTCTCCGAGGCGACCTGAAAATATCCCGGAAGAATTTAGTTTGCGGTTTGTACTGCCTTTTTTAGAAGAGCATTTGAAAGTAGTTCCCAAGTTTTTACCGGATTTTGATTTTGGGGCGCATAAGCAGTCTGTCGCCGCGGTGCCAGCCGGGTCTTTGTTTGTTTTAGAGAACGTCCGTCTGCATTCGGGAGAGAACTCTGGTGACCTTGAGTATGCCAAGCAGATGGCGAGCTTGGGAGATATTTACGTTAATGACGCTTTTGGTTCTTGGCATCCGGGTGCTAGTGTCACGGAGCTGCCAAAGCTTTTACCGGCATATGCGGGCTTGCTGATGGAGGCGGAGCTGGAGCATTTGAATCATGTTATGGATGGCGCGCCAACGCCGCGAATAGTTATTTTAGGCGGTGGAAAGGCGGCGGATAAGTTCTCGGTCATCAAAAATCTGTATGACCGCACGGACGCCTTTTTAATTGGTGGTATTTTAGCCAACACGTTTTTAAAAGCTCGGGGTATGGATGTTGGTAGTTCTGTGATTGATGAAGAGATAGTAGAGCAGGTGAATAGTTTTTCATCTGACGCGAAAATAATTCTGCCGATTGATTTTATAAAAGATGCTGAAGGTAAGATATTGGATATTGGCCCAGAGAGCCGAAAATTATTTAGTGAGCATGTCGCGGTCAGCAAGACGGTTATTTGGAACGGTCCGTTAGGTTACTTTGAGGATCCGGCCTTCCGGGCGGGTTCAGAGCGGATAGCAAAGGTGATCGCGGATACGAGTAATTGTGCCGTTGTTGGCGGCGGTGAGACTACGCAGCTTATCTTAGAGATGGGCATGAGTAATGCCTTTACCTGGCTTTCGACGGGCGGCGGTGCTATGCTGGCGTTTCTAGCCGGAAAACGTTTAGCTGGGTTGGAGGCCCTTGGATATTATGAATAAGTTTTGGAGGTTTTATCTTAGGTAAATTAGAACAATTAGTATAATTAGAAATTCTTGGATATGGACACCGATAATGTAATGAGTACAGAGGACGTAAAGCAGTTTTTTGTTCAGGATGCTGATTTGGTTGTCGTTGATACTGAGTTTACGAGTTTGGAATTTATGAAGAGCGAGCTTGTGGAGATTGGTTTAGTGAAGCTTAAGGCGAAGACTTACGAGGTTATTGGCGAGGAGGATATTAAAATAAAGCCGACGAGGATTGAAACTGCTTCGCCGAAGTCGCTGGAAATAATTGGCTATTCGCAGGAAGAGTGGGATCGGGATGGTGTATCGCTAACTGAAGGCTTGCAGCGATTTTTGAACTATACTGACCAATGCATGCTGGTGGCGCATAACCTACCGGCGGACTGGATGGTCTTGCGGCGCGCATTTGAAGAGGTGGGGCTGAAAGAGAATTTTTACTATAAGGGTTTAGATACTTTTTCGTTGGCGTTTGCGAAGTTGGGCGGAGTCAGTAGCTCCACGGGGTTTGAGCGTTACTCGCTTGGAGAGTTGGCAAAACACTTTGGAGTTGACGAAGGGCAGAAGCACCGGGCAATAGATGACGCCAGGGCGACAGCGGAGATATTTAAGAAGTTAATGGCACTATGAGTAATAAGTTAATTATTTACACGGACGGGGGGTCGCGTGGCAATCCCGGTCCGGCGGCGGCTGGCTGGGTTATTGATGGCAAGGGGTATGGAGCATATCTTGGCACAGAGACGAATAACATCGCGGAGTACACGGCCATTGTGCTGGCGCTGGAGAAGGCGAGGGCACTGCTTGGAAAAACAAAGGCAAAAGCGACAGAGGTAGAGATGCGGATGGATAGCGAGTTGGCTGTGAAGCAGTTAAATGGAGAGTATCGAATAAAGAACGAGGGGATTCAACCGCTGTTCTTTAAGATCTGGAACCTGAAGTTTGATTTTAAATCGGTTGAGTTTGTACATGTGCGTCGCGAGCTAAACAAAGAAGCGGATGCGATGGTGAATAAGGCGTTGGATGAGAAATTAGGAAATTAGGAAATTGGGAAATTGAACCAAAAAAGGCCCGAAGGCCTTTTTTGGTTGGTAGCGATAAGCCGGATTCTGTTACCCAGCCCCACTTTTTCAATGAATTTTTACCATTCATTGAAAAAGTGGGGCTGGGTGACAGCGATTTATCTAGGTCAGTAATTACTTACTGACTCAAGCGACTCTTCCACGATCTTGCGATCGGGACGCGGTCTTGCACCCCGTAAGAATTTAGCCGTTTCACCCCAGCTTTTCTATCTCTATAGCTGGATTAGACCTTTTGGCCTGAGATTAGGTCTTCTTTGGCTTTCGCCTCAGACGTCACTGCTCGCATCTCTTGGTTGCCCATGGCGGCTGTTAGCCGCTACGTTTTTGACCCCGGCAAAAGCCGGAGAAATGGAGTCCGGACTTTCCTCCCCTTGGTTTTATCCAAAGAGTAGCTGTCCTGCTACCGAAGGCAATTATACCAGCATTTTTATTTTTTGCAATTGTCTATATTTGACCACATGTGCAATAGCCTGGGCACGGATTTCTTGACACGTTTGCCGACTTATTAAGAACACATGAAGAAGGCATTGACAAGACCACTAGACAATGCTAGGTTGATTGTTGCCTGGTTTTCTGGGCGTTTCTGATTTTTTTCTTTGGTTTTTCCGCCCTGGTGGCGGAGGAAGGAGCGGTGCGATGAGCACTCGCTTTCTCGCCGCCTTGATGGCGGTTCTGGCTCTGGCTGCGATTAGCGTGGCTGGGCAGAGGATTCGGGCGGAGATCGAACTCCGGAATCCGAACGGGGCGGACTTGATCTTCAAGGTCGTCGTCGTGAACGCAGAGGATGGAAATGCCAAGCGAAAGCTGGCCAAGACTCGCATTCGCGGCGAGGGCGAGACTGAGCTCCGTCTTCGGGGCCGCGACTACTCCGAGAATTCTCGGCTTGTCGCCAAGGTTTCGGTGCGGCGCCGTGGTAAGTACTGGGATGCAGAGCTCGGGGAGATGCGTCGGCGGAACTGGTGGCCGGTCGCTGAGGCGGCGGTCCACGCTACCAACGAAACCGGATCTGAGAGGATCCGATTCGTGATGGACATCCCTCTGCTTACGCAGATGCCGTTTGCCGATTTCGACGGCGACGGCGTGGCGGACGAAGACGATGCCTGCCCGACTGAAGCCGGACCGGCCTCGAACCAGGGCTGCCCGGTGGACGATCCGGAGCCGAATCCGGCTCGTTCCGGCATCGTCTTGCACAACATGACGACCGCCGGCACCATCTGGAACACGCCTGACGGGAGCAATCCCGCACGGTGTTTCCAGATAACGGAGGCCGGACACCCCGGTGTTCGGTGGACCTTCCGGCTGACCTCCGTCTCGGAGTTGCTGCCGGAGGACCTGACCTCGACGGATTCTCGTCGATGGCCGGTCCTGTTCAGCGAACAATCCCTTCGGGGGGCGATGGGGGCGACGTTCCCGTCGTCCACTTCGTACCGGGAGATTTTCCGGCCGGAGAGCCCTCTTCTCTGGGAGTTCCAGGCCTTCGGCACCGATGTCGGTGACGGGTGGAGCAACCTGGACTTCCACTGGGAGGAAGACACAGAGAAGTGGCTGCTGCACATCTACGTGCGGTAGCCAGAGGTCTGCTTGAGCCTTGGCTCGGGCGGACAGCATGAGAGGGTCGGCAAGTTGCTCACGCGCTTGCCGGCCCCCTCGGAAACATTGACAATTTTTAAAAAATATTCTATACTTAATTTAACTTGAAAAATATGAAAATGAAATTCAAAAAACTTTTTGCATTTTCTTTGGCGCTGGCGATGGTTTTCCAGTATGCGCCGGCTTTGGCGGCTTATAATACCGGCACCGGTTCTGCGGTTGATACCAGTTATAATACTGGCTCCGGTACTCAGAACACTACCTATAACACCGGCAGTGGTTCTTCGGTAACCGATTCTAGCTATAATGTCGGCTCCGGTTCTGCTGTGAGTTCGAGTTATAACACTGGTAGTGGCTCTGCTGTTCAGGATGATTCTACCTATAACACTGGCAGTGGCTCTGCTGTTCAGGATGATTCTACCTATAACACTGGCAGTGGCTCTGCTGTAACTACAACCTATAACACCGGTGCTGGTAGCGCGGTTAACTCCGATTATAACACCGGTACTGGAACGGAGGTAACGACCAATTACAACACGGGCTCGGGTTCGGCTGTGACTACGACTTACAATACAGGCACCGGTACGGCTATTTATGCTTGTAATGATGGTATTGATAACGACGGGGACGGTTTGGTTGATTTAAATGACCCGGGCTGCGTTAGTAGCACTGATACCAGTGAGCAGAATGTGGTTGTGCAAAACAATCCGCCTATCTGGAATCAGGTCAGTAACCGGACGGTGAATGTTGGCCAGGGTTTGAACATCAATGTTTCCGCTTTTGATCCGGACGGCGACGCGCTGACTTACAGCAGTGTTACTTTGCCGGCGAACTCTAGCTTTAACGCAACCACTCGTTTATTTAGTTTTACTCCTTCTAGTGGCCAGGCTGGCAACACCTATCAGGTTACTCTGCGAGTTAGTGATGGCGTGAACTCGCCGGTGCAGATGAGCTTTACTGTGTTTGTGAATCAAAATCAACAGCCGCCGTTTGATGATAATGACGCGCCTCTGTGTACGTTTGTGAATAGCCGAACCGTTGACGTGAATGACACGGTAAGTTTCTTTGTGAATGCGTTTGACCCGGATGGCGATAACCTGACCTTTAGCGTCAGCGACCGGCCGTCTAACTCAAGCCTGAATAGCAGTACCGGATTTTTCAGTTTTTCACCGAGTCGCAGTCAGGAGGGGAATACTTACTTCTTGCAGTTTACGGCACGGGACCCGGAGGGCTTGAGCTGTACGACCTCTGCTCAGATCAGGGTGTTTGAGGATGATGACGACGATGATTTTGACTTTGATGATGACGACCTGGAGTGGCCGTTCTTTAGCACTCAGCGGTTAGATGTTGGGGAGAATTTTGATAGGACTTTTAGGGTGCGTGATCATAACTCCCGTGTTGACTACGACGCTTCTAACCTCCCTTCCGGAGCGGATTATGATGATAATGGGCGCTTTGAATGGAGGCCGCGTAGCAACCAAGAGGGTACTTGGTTTATCACCTTCCGAGCGGAGCGAGACGGCGATAGAGCAACTCGTACGGTGCGCTTTGAAGTTGGCGATGATGACTTTGACGACGATGATGACTTTAATCGCCGACCGGTCTTTATTTCAAGTCCGCAGACAGCCGCGGTTGTAAATCGGGTTTACCAGTATGACGCGAACGCGTTTGACCAAGATGGAGATACTCTTCGTTACAGTCTGGCCAGGGCGCCATCTGGTGCATCCATAGATCAGAACACAGGCTTTGTGACTTGGGTGCCGACACTTTCTGATGCTGGTCGGAGTTTCCAGTTCACTGTTCAGGTGACAGATAGACGGACAAGTCCGGTGGATCAGTCTTTTACAGTCTTTGTGCAGCCGCAGGGGCAGGTCTTGGGTACCAGCGACACACCTGGTTTTCCAAACACCGGTGCCGGTGGTTCAGCGATGAACAGAATGCTTTTGCCGCTTAGCCTTGTGGCTGCCTTGAGCGCGCTTGGACTATTCTTGCTTCGCCGGATGAATGCTTCGCGAGTACGATAAGTTTAATAATCTTATTATGCAAACGACAGGACCGCAAAAATTCGTTGCCGGCTGTACCTTAGTATTAGCCATGGGCGGCGTAGCACTGGCGATAGTGTATCTTTCACTGCTACTAACTTCGCCGCGAGAGAGCGAGGCTCAAGACCTTAGCGCTTTGACTGTTTCTAACAGAGTGGCATTTGCAAAGATGCTGGAGCGATCTGGGACAGCGACTAGGTTTCCTGTCTCAGCCGTTCTTGTTGATCCGGTACAGATTGTTATTCCGGCTTTAGGAGTTGATACGAAGATCCAGGCGGTTGGTTTGACCGCCTCAGGTAAGATGGGTACCCCGAAGGGGGACCGGAAGTACAAAGACGTAGCCTGGTATAAAGATGGCTTTAAACCGGGCGAGAAGGGAGCCGCAGTCATTGCCGGCCACTTAGACAATGGTTATGGGCTTGCGGCTGTGTTTAAAGAGTTGCAGAGTCTGAAGCTCGGTGACTCTATATTTGTTTCTGATGCTGACGGTAAGACGCTGCATTTTAAGGTGAGTAAAAAGGTTTTGTATCCGGCAGGTAATGAGCCGGTGAGTGATGTGTTTGGGGAGAGTGATGAACCGCGCTTGAATTTGATAACTTGTGATGGTGATTGGATAGAGAATGAGAGGGGGTACAGTCAGAGACTAGTGGTGTATACAGAGCTAGTTCGGTAGGCGTTTTTGTGAGTGGAAAAAAGGAATTCGCGCTCTATTGACAGAGTGTTTTTTGTATGCTATAATTTAACTTATGAACGATAAAAAACTAGCTACATATCGAGTTTTGCGCGTGCTTGGGGCCGGTTTTTTGGCTCTAGGACTGGTTTTTATTGAGATCCCGACTACAGAGGCGGCTTTGCGCACAGTTTCTTTTGATTCGTATGCTGCTCGGGAAAGGGCACAGTCGCAGAGAAACAGCTCTTTTAATGATTACTACAGTGGCTCTGGATATAGCTATTACTACGGGCCGAATTATCAGCCTTTGCCGGTAGTGGACTTTGCGAGCACACGCCCGCCGACTATCGTACGTCAGACAAAGACCGTAGCTTTCGCGGATGCATTTAGCCGGGATGCTGATGAAAGTGACTCGTCTTCTGGTTCTGTGGCTGGTATTTCTGAATCTTCGTTTGTTGTATCTGACATAAAGATAGATGCCAGTTTGGCGACTATTCGAGCGGCCGGTGAAGCCGGGACTGAGATCTGTGGGATTCAGGTAACTTGGAGAACAGATGAGCCGACTGCCGGCCAGGTGCTCTACGGTACTAAGTCGCAGGCGGATCTTAGCTTGGAAGAGATGAGCTACCCTTTCTCTGTTCAAACCAGTCCGAGTTTTAGTCGGGTGCATGGAGTAACTTTTGACTGTCTGCAAAACCAGACCTATTACTTTCGGATTGTTGCTTTGAGCCAGATAGATAGGGCTGTGAGCGACGAACGGATTTTGGTTCCGTTTACACCAGAGGCCGGAGTTGCCGCCGCGGTTGACTCTGACGAGGTAGATACGGACAGGGATGGCGCTTCGGTGCTTGGAACGATTGGTCGCTTTGGTATTCCGATTGCGTTTATTATCTTCTTGATCGTTATTGGTTATTATGTGGTTCGGTGGATCCGCGGTCAGATGGGCGGCGGTGAAAGAGTTCTTTTGAGTAGAGGCGAGGCAGACGCGGAAGAACCGCTTTTGAACATTCCCGGTTTGCCTAAGAACGGTGATGATTTAGAAGAAAGTAATTAGCAGGTAGCTAGTAACAAAATCTCCGTAAGTACGGAGATTTTGTGCTATGATTCCCAGGTATTATGAATATGAGCAATGAACAGTTCCCGATGAGGATAAATAAGTATTTGGCCCATAAGGGTATTTGTACTCGTCGTCAGGCTGATGATTGGATCGCACAAGGCCGGGTGATGGTGGGTGGCGAGCCGGCGGTCATTGGTCAGCAGATTCAAGCTGAGGATGAGGTGGTTGTGCGCTCAAAAGATCTGGCAAAAGCCGCTTCTGATAGAGTGTATTTTGCATTCAATAAGCCGATTGGCTTGGCAACGGAAGATGTTTTAGAAAAGTTGGTACCGACTCTGCCTAAAAAAGCCAAAGACGTATTTCCGGTCGGCCGCTTGGACAAAGTGTCGCATGGCCTACTTGTTTTAACTAATGACGGGAGGGTGACCGATCGATTGTTGAATCCAAAATATGTGCATGACAAGGAGTACGTTGTCCGGACTGATAAACCGATTACGCAGAATTTTTTGACTCGGATGGGTAAGGGTGTGAAGTTAGAGGATGGCTATATTACAAAGACGGCGATGCTGGCCGGTGAAGTTGGCGCCAAGCGCTTTTCTATTATATTGACTGAGGGGCGGAAGCATCAGATCCGACGTATGTGTACTGTTCTTGGCTTTGCGGTTAAGGACTTGCGCCGAGTGCGGGTGATGAACTTAAAGCTCTCCGGATTGGAGCCGGGTGAGTATCGGGAGGTTATTGGTAAAGAACTGAAGGTATTTTTGAAGTCGCTGGGGATGGTTAAGTAGTATTAGCTTATTAGCTTATTAGCTTCTTAGCTGTTTAGGGAAATGGGTCACGGCCCAAAACAGCCTGTTTAGCCGCGGCAGTAGCTAATCAGCTAGCCTTCTTTTCTTTGTTTAAACTATGGCACGGTCACTTCTGTTTTGAACCCAGAGGTATGAGCTCAGAATGAAGAGGGTCGTGCTGGTGAGTGCGGAATACATACACCACTCACAGATGGCTTTGAGAAGCACGAGCTGAACAAATACAAACCAAGCGGAGAAAAGGAAGCCAAAAATAGTGAGTAGCGCGGCGATGTTAAAGAGGCGGGGGTTGCGTCGGTCCAGGTATGCTAGAGAGAGGATGAAGACGGCCAGATAGTAGATTGCGCCGCCAAGGGCGACCGGAATGCCGAATATTTGCGAATAGGCGCTAGTCGTCACGGCTTCGCAGCCGCTGGCGATATTGCACGGCGGAACAGAGCCCCGGAAGTGTTCTATAGTCAGGAAGCCGGCGTCAATAAAGCCAATGAAGCTTAAAACAAGGAAGGCGATGACGATGCCGTTAGGAATTCTGGTCAGTTGTGGTAGTCGCATTGTCGTTGTCACTGTTATTTTCCTTAATTATCTGCAGGGCGCCGTCTATTAGAAGTTTGAAGGTGTCGAGGCTGCGCGGGTTGCTTATTTGTTGACCATTGATAAAGAAGGTTGGTGTGCCGGTTATTCTGGCGCGCTGGCCGCTGTTTATGTCAGTGGCAACCTTGTTGCGTACTGCTTCTGATTCGTAGTCAGAGGTGAACTGAGTGGTGTCTAGGCCAAGGGATTCGGCATATTCGGTGAAAAGGTCCTCAGCTCTTGGGTTAGTGGCCCATTTGTTTTGATTAGCAAAAATCAGGTCGTGCATTTCCCAAAACTTTCCTTGTTGACCTGCCGCCTCGCTTGCCCAGGCAGCCGGGCGGGCGTTTGGGTGAATGGACATGAGTGGGAAGTGACGATAGACAAAGGCGATGCGGTCGCCGTATATATCGGCCAGCTCTTCAACTATGGGCGCGTAAAAAGCGCAGGCCGGGCATTGAAAATCGCTGTACTCAACAAGTAGTAGTTGGGCATCGCGATTACCTTTGACCTGATCTTGTTCATTAATAGCGTCTGTGAGCGCGTTATTCGGGGTTTGGGAATTGCCACCTGAGAGCATGGCGATGGCGACGATGGCGCCAATGATAACAATAATGCCCATAGTCCAGATAAGCACACTCTTGCTCTTGCGTGCGGTACGGGCACTATCGCGGGACTGCTCTTTGCTGGCTTTTTGTTGGTCGTACTGCTCTTTTTTTGAAAGTTGTTCGTTGTTGTCCATATTTTTTATAGCTTTATTACTATTAATTATGCCGGGATTATAGCAGTTTTGGTCTGATTTTGCTATCCTGTAAGGAATGAGGTTATTGAGAAAAGTGAGTCATCCACTGCGTGGGATTATGGCTACTACTAAGCGTGATCTGAGTTTTCGTTTGGAAATTTTTGGTGGTTTTTTGCTTGTGCTTATTTTGGGTTGGCTTTGGCCGGTCAGTCAGGTGGAGCTCTTTGCGATTTTAATTACTTACGGGCTGGTGCTTGTTGCAGAGTTGACTAATACAGCTCTGGAAGCAGCGCTTGATAAACTGCATCCGGAACAGCATGAGTCTATTCGAATAAGTAAAGACGCCGCGGCCGGAGCGGTTTTGATAGCTGTTTGCTTGAACGTGACCGTAGTGGCACTAGTTATTTTGGCGCGTTTCGGTGTGAGCCAATAAAAATAGCTCAAAGTGAATTTTTTTTCATTTAATAAAAAAATGGGCGGCCGCCCATTTTTTAATTAAATGAGAATTTAAGTGATATGTCGATCTTTGAGAAACCTACGACGAGGCTGCGTGCGACGAGGCTGAACCTCGTAACTTTCGTTTCGGGGTTGTTTAGTGTTTGACTGGATGGCTGGGCATGACGAGAGCCGCTAAAATGTAGATAATAATACTGGGAACGACTCCGGTGAAGACGAGGATGAAGATCCAGATGACGCGTAGTAGCGTTGGGTCTACGTTCATGTATTCGGCTAAGCCACCTAAGACCCTGGGTTGCGATATTCGCGCGACGCGTTCTTAGCCAGCTTCGTCAAGCGCAAGGCTTGCCGAGCGAGCGGTAGCCTGTGTGCTACCGCGACTGAGGCATAACGCCGCGATTGGCGAAGCTGGCCAGAACCATTCGGGATACGGCAAATTGCTTCAGGAGCTTCGTTGCTTCGTCCTCGGAGTATCACAACAGGATACACCTTCGGACTCGCGCCTTGCTCCTGAAGCAATTTACCAGTATCGCGACCGGCGAATATCGCAACTCAGGGTCTAGACTCCAGCGAAGAATTTATTATAGTTGCTTTTATATAAACGTTTCATGGTTTTAGTTTAGCTCAGGTGTATTAAATTTTCATTAAATCTGAATCTTCTTAAAAAGCCAGCTACCAATAATGAGTAGGACGAGCGTGACTCCGGCAACTACTGTTAGGTCTAGCCAGATGGGGTGCTCGGCTGAGCCGACCAGGCCGCCGCGGATGGCGTCTACGCCATAGCTGAACGGGTTGAGTTTGGTGATAAGCTCTAAGGCAGGGGGAATATTGGTTAGTGGAAAAAGCGCGCCGGAGAGGAAGAAAATAGGGAACATGACAAAGTTGATGATGAGAGGAAAGGCAGAGGTGTCTTGCATGTGACTGGCAATAACCAGTCCCATGGCCGCGAACAGTAAGCCGATGAGCGCGGCCGCTGTAAGGGCGATGAGCGCGCCGCCAAGAGTAACCTGGGAGATATCAAAGCCGATGAAGATAGCCAAAAAGAAAACAATGATACCTTGAAAAACGGCGACTGTGGCTCCGCCGAGTGCTTTGCCGAGCATGATATAAAAACGAGGGACGGGCGCGACCAGGGTTTCTTTTAAAAATCCAAACATGCGGTCGCCGATAAGCTCGATGCCGATAAAAGTAGAAGTGAAGAGGATGGTCATGCCCACGATGCCGGGTACGAGGAAAGAGATGTAGTCGGTAATACCGCTTTGTTCAACGGTCGGGCCTAGACCATAGCCGAGAGCGATTAGAAAAAGCAGTGGCTGCCCAACAGCGCCCACGATACGGGCTTTATTGCGAAAGTATTTTTTTATTTGGCGGAGCCAGAGAATGTATAAGGCGGACATGGAGAATTTTCAATTTACATTTTTCAATTCCTGCCTGCCGGCAGGCAGGTTCAAACAATTTTCGAATTTCCTATTTTTCTAAAATCTGCCCATTTTTTTACTACGTTTGATGGAGGCATGGGGGTCGGGTTTTTCTTCGCGGATCTGGTGGCCGGTTAGAGAAATAAAAGCATCTTGGAGGTTGGAGGTCTTGGTTTGAGCTTTGAGTTCAGTTGGTGTGCCAATGGCAATTATCTTGCCATAGTCAATTACGCCGACGCGGTCGGCGTAGCGCTCTGCTTCTTCCATGTAGTGGGTCGTGAAGAAGACGGTCATGTTTTCGGTGGTAGATAGTTTTTGGATGTAGTCCCAGATGTAGTTTCGGGTTTGTGGGTCAAGCCCCAGGGTTGGTTCGTCTAAAAAAAGAATTTTGGGGTGGTGAAGCAGGCCTCGGGCTATCTCCATGCGCCGGCGCATGCCGCCACTGAATTCTTTAACTAGGCTGTCTTTGCGCTCCCAGAGGTCAACATAGGTAAGCATGTCTTTTATTCGCTTGGTGCGGGTCGGTTTATCTATTCCGTACAATACGGCGTGGAACTCCATGTTTTCGTAGCAGGTGAGATCGTCGTCGTGGCTTTGCTCCTGAAAAATAATGCCGAAGTTGTGGCGAACATCGTTGGAGTTAGTGGCGGGATCGGCTCCGGCGACTAGAACCTCGCCCCCTGTGCGGTGTAGAAGAGTGGTTAGAATCTTGATGGTTGTAGTCTTGCCGGCGCCGTTTGGGCCGAGAAACGCGAAAATTTCACCGGCGTTCACGTGGAAGGAGGCGTTATCCACGGCGATAAGCTCGCCGTAACTTTTAGTGAGATTAGAAACGGAAATAATTGTTGGCATGGCGCTTAGGGCTCCCGCCTATCAGCGGGTAGGTAGTTTTCAGTGAGTTGAATTATGTTAGTGTACCAGAACGATTGGTGAAAAAACAATGATTCGCGGGAGAAATCTTGAGACTTTTTTCGTCTTTACGTGAACTTCATGCGTGATCTGTATAGTTGGGATTGCGAAAGGTCGGTCTGTTTAAAGATCGGTTTATGCGTATATATGGATGATGCAGAGATAATGATCAAAGACCTTGTCTGTGGCATGGAGATAGCTAAGGGCGGAGCGCCGTCTGCATCGCACATGGGAGAAACGTATTTTTTTGTTCCGCGGATTGCAAGGCAAAATTTGCCGAGGATCCGGAGTTGTATCTCTAGCGGATGCCGGTATCAATGGAGATGTTTAATTCCGTAATACCATTGCCCGCGCCTGCCTGCCGGTAGGCCGGAATGGTGACCGGGTGCGTTTGGTGCGTGCCGCCGATGCCCAGTGGGCTATCAACAGAAACTATATAATTGCCGGCGGGTAGCTCGGCGAAGTAAGTTCCGCCGAGGTTGGGGGTGATGGTTTTGGTGATTTTCCCGTCTATGCTTTTGGCGGTGATTTTGACCTGCGCAAATAGCTCCGGGGTGGGTTTGCAGTTTTGTTGTGGTGGATCAGATTCCACAGGGCAGATTGGGCCAATGCTGACCGTGCCGGAAAGCTCGCCATATTGAATATTTTTGCCGGAGTTAATTTGGCCGGAAAAAACAGCCTTGCCTGCAAAGGTGATACTAATGTTTGCCGAGTGGGCGATGTTACTCGCGGAAAAGTGAATCTCTTGCGGCTCGCCAACAACTTGGATGCAGATGGCGTCCGGATTGGCGTTTTTTATCTCAACGTTGATATTTGATGTCGGGTAGTCCATTGTCGCCATACCGGCTACCTGCCAGTCCACGCACGGCGTACCGCGGGCTAGGGTGCCGGTCAGGGTGAGTGTGCCGAACTGATTGGTCTCTGGTTCGTAGCGTAGAGTTAATTCGCCAATACCGGTTTCAATCTGGCGTGTGATTTCGCCGTTGCTATTTTCAACAGGTGGCTTTGATGGCTCCCAGCCTTCCGGTTGCCAAAAAATGCTTCCGTAGGGGCAGACTTCTTCATACGTTTTGTCTTCGGGGACAAGGTCGCACTGCCAAACCACGCAGGTTTGGTCTGTGGCTGACTCACATTCAGACTTGGTTAGATATCCTGTTTCTGCTACAGGCGTAGCGGTTTTTTCTTGGGCGATGTAATAGGCTCCGCCACCTATAAACAAGGCTAAAATAATGAGTGCTACTGTGGAAATAGCACCTTTTTGCGATTGCGTGTTCATATTACCAATAGATAACGAATGAGCCAGAAAATACTTACAGTGGTGCCCGGGGAGAGACTCGAACTCTCACGCCTTGCGGCACGGGGTTTTGAATCCCGGTTGTCTACCAGTTCCAACACCCGGGCGAGGGTTTGGAGATACGAGTATTTTATCCCTTTTCGGTGGCGAATTCAAGCGAATCGGGTTATAATTTTGAAGATATAAATTTTCCCACGAGATTCTTCGCGGCCCTCCTTCGCACGAGGCTACGGACGGGCGCGGCGCTCAGAATGACAGTGGGCGCGAATTTAGAATAATTAGAGTAATTAGAATAATTCATGAATCCGCCCATTCAACAGCCGGTCTTTCTGATAGAGACGCATAAAATTGGTGTTAACCCTTTCCAGCCTCGAAAATATTTTGACGAGGAAAAGCTGAAGGAGTTAGCCAGCTCTATCCGGGAGTATGGTATTTTACAGCCGCTCGTAGTCACTAAAGTAGAAGAGGTGACAGATACCGGTACGAATGTTCGGTATGAGCTTATCGCCGGAGAGCGACGTTGGCGGGCCAGTCAGTTGGTTGGACTAGAGCGCGTACCGGCCATTATCAAGAATGTTGGTTTGGATCGCGAGCGGTTGGAGATGGCGATTGTGGAAAACGTGCAAAGGGCGGATCTTAATCCGATAGAGTCCGCGCGCGCGTATAGCCGTCTGCAAGATGAGTTTCAACTGACTCAGCGAGAGATCGCGGCGCGCATTGGCAAGAGCCGGGAGTCGGTGGCGAACTGCATGCGTTTATTAAACCTCCCAACGGTTATTCAAGAAGCTGTCAGTATGGGCCAGGTGGGTGAGAGTCAGGCGCGGTTGCTGCTTTCTGTAGACGACATCCAGCAACAGGAGTTGCTGTTTGCGGATATTTTGAAAAATAATTTGAGCGTGCGCGAGCTGAAGGGTAAGATTGATTATTTGAAATCTATTGGCCGTAAAAAAGAGCCGGGCGAGCAGCAGCGAATGGGGCCGCTTTTTGACCCGGAGACTGAGAGTATTAAAAAGCAGTTGGAGGAAACGCTTGGTACGCCCGTTAAGGTAGAGCGCGCCGGCGATCACGGCAAGATAACTATTGAGTACTCAACCATGGATGATCTTAAGGCTCTTTTGGGCCGCCTGGGCCATCAGGATGCTCAGTCCGAGTTTGCGCCACCTTCAGAGACAACTTTAGCTGAGGCAGAAGCGCAGAGTGAACCGGATACCTTTGACGAAAGAATTGAGGAAAGACACTACGGTCCGGAGCACTCGGATGATTCAGGCGGTGTGCCCCCGGTTGACCTGCCGACCGACCAAGCAGGTTTGCCAACGCAGTCAGAATCGGAGGAGCCGGAGTTTACGATTTAGACATCAAACGAATTACGAATCCTTTACTAATTTACGAATCTGAATACAGCCTTCTTTCATACGTAAATTCGTAACTACATTCGTAATTAGTCTGATTTTTTCTTCCAGCCGCGCTTCTTTTTTGGTTCTTTGAGTATTTCCAGGGCGCGTTCTAGGGTGATGGTGTAGACGTCGTCTTCCTTAAGAGAGCGGAAGTCTTTTTGATGCACGATATAGGGTCCGAAGCGGCCGATGCTGGCGCTTATCATCTCTCCCGTCTCCGGGTGCGGGCCCAGCTCGCGTGGCAGGGATAGGTAGTGAAGAGCCTCGGCTAGGGTTACTTCGCTTGGGTCTTTTTCTTTGGGGATAGATGCGCGGCGAGGCTTTTTATTCTTACCTGCCCCGAGCTTGGTCGAGGGGTCTGGTTTTTCTCCCAGCTGAACATACGGCCCAAAGCGACCATCCAGCACATAGACTGCCAGGCCAGACTTCGGGTCTGTGCCGATTGGTTCGGGTTCGCCGATTTCTTTGCCGTCTATTGTGCGCATGCCTTTGCAGTCCGGGAACTGGTTGCAACTTAGAAATTTTCCGCCGCGGCCCAGTTTGATGATCATGGGCGCTCCGCATTTTGGGCAGACGATGTCTTTATCTGCTTCACCAAGCGTGGTCAGCTTGGCGGTCTTTTCTTTGCTCTTTACTTCAGCCAAAAACGGCTTATAAAACTGCCGCAAGGTTGGTTCGTACTGGCGTTTTCCTTCGGCGATTTCGTCCAGCTCGTTTTCCATCTCCGCGGTGAAAGTGTCGCTGATGTAGTTGCCAAAGTTTTCTTCCAAAAAACTGGAGACCACATCACCGGTGTCAGTCGGGATAAGAGTGCGTCCTTCTTTCTCTACGTAGCCCCGCTGAATTATCGTGTCAATAATAGAGGCGTAGGTAGACGGCCGGCCAATACCGCGCTTTTCCAGCTCTTTGACCAGGCCCGCTTCGGAGTAACGGTTTGGCGGAGTGGTTTGCTTTTCTTCAGTTTCAAGGTTTAGTAGTTTGAGCGGGTCGGCCGGGGCGACTTTGGGCAGGAGAGTTTCTTTACCTTTTGCGTCTGGGTCGGCCACTAGCCAGCCCTCTTTAAGGATCCGAGAGCCGTTAGCGCTGAATGTTGGTATGTTTTCTTGACCAACACTTGTACTTATTTTGGTGCGCATCAGCAAGGCATCCACCATTTGCGAGGCAACGGCCCGGCGCCAGATAAGTTCGTAGAGCTTTTTTTGGTCTTCCGTTGTACCGGCGAGCTCCTTAGTGAAGTTGGTTGGGCGGACGGCCTCGTGCGCTTCTTGAGCATTCTTAGCTTTTGTTTTGTATTCACGGCCTTCGTGCATATCCGCACCAAATTTTTTTGTGACCACGTCTTTTATCTGCGCAAGCGCTACAGCAGACATATTAAAGCTGTCGGTTCGCATGTAGGTGATGTGTCCGGCTTCGTAAAGTTTTTGGGCGGTCATCATGGTGCGCTTGGGCGAGAACCCGAGACGAGTGGAGGCGGTCTGTTGTAGGGTTGAGGTTGAAAAAGGTGGCAACGCAGCGCGTTTAGTTTCAGTCTCCGTTACTTTGGCAACGCTCCAGTCGCCGGCGCGCGCGGCCTGGGCGATTTTATCCGCAGATATGCCTGTCTTTGGTTCTTCGTCGCAGATAGCGGTGAAGGTTTTTTTGTCTTTTGTTTCAAGCTCGGCGGACAAAACAAAAAAAGTCTCGGGCACAAAGGCTCGGATCTCTCGCTCTCGCTCCATGATTATTCGCAGAGCCGGAGATTGTACCCGGCCGGCAGAAAGGCCGTACCTGACTTTTTTCCAGATAAGGCCGGAGAGGTCGTAGCCGACGAGCCGGTCTAAGACGCGGCGAGCTTCTTGGGCTTCTTTGAGTTTCATGTCTATCTCGCGCGGCTTAGTCAGCGCTTCAAGCACGGCGTCTTTAGTTATCTCGTTGAAAACAATTCGTTTTGCGTTTTTTACGCCTACGGCTTCGCTTACGTGCCAAGCGATCGCTTCACCTTCGCGGTCAGGGTCTGTTGCCAGCAAGACCTCGCTTGCGCTTTTAGCCAGCCGTTTTATTTCGGCCACTACTTTTTCCTTGCCTTTGGATATCTCGTAGTGGGGGATGAAGCCGCCCTCAATATCAATGGCCTTTTTATTAGACTTTGGCAGGTCGCGAACGTGGCCAACAGATGCGACCACGGTGAAGTCTTTGCCGACGTATTTACCAATGGTTTTTGCTTTGGCTGGCGATTCTACGATAAGTAATTTAGACATGATGATAGTAATTTCTAATGCCTGCCGGCAGGCAGGGAAAATTGCTTAGACCTGCCTGCCGGCAGGCAGGAATTAGAAATTGAAAATTAGAAATTATCTTGCAGAGTATCTCCCGTTATCTTCGGCAATGTATTCTTCCAAAGATAGCATAGTCAATTCTTGATTGATAACGATTGGGTCAAGTTTTGTTTGCTCACAAAGAGCGTCTATGTGCAGTGGATCAGAAGAAGACATAAGCACAGTTAAAATGATTTGTTGATTTTGCGCAAGTGAAGAAATATCTAACCGAAGTTTTTTAGTGTCTTGAGAAGGCGTTTTAATGCCGAGATGCTTTTGTATATCCTGCGCGCAGGTTATGAGGGTGGCACCTGATTTGAGCAGGGCATGAGATCCGGCGTAGTTGTGGTTATTGATGGCGCCGGGGACGACAAAAATGGGGCGGTTTTGCTGTTTTGCGAAGCGAGCAGTGACAAGGGCGCCAGAGCGATCTGGTGCTTCGATAACGATGACTGCTTTGGCTAACGCGCTGATAATCCGGTTGCGGGCTAGGAAAAATCTGGGTAGCGCCTCTGTACCTGGGGGATATTCGGATATAAGGCCGCCACCCGACTCAAGCATTTTATTTGCAAGTTGTTCGTGGCTTGCCGGGTAGACTTTATCTAGTCCGCGGGCCAGGACGGCGTATGTTTTGCCACCGCCTTCAAGCGCGCCGGCGTGAGCGGCTCCGTCAATGCCGAGAGCAAGGCCGCTGACGATGCCTACGCCCGCGCGGGCAAGGTCGCGGGCGATGTTAAAGGCTGAGTCTAAGCCCGTCTTGCCGGCTTTACGGGTGCCGACAATTGCGACTAAGATCTCGTCTTGCGTTGGTAAACAGCCTTTATAATACAGGCCACTAATTGGTGGCTTCCGCACAGCGCTAATTTGGGTTGGAAATCGTGGATCGGAGGCAAGGATAAGAGGGATAGAGAGTCGTTGTTTGGGTAGGTCTGAGTGGGGCACGTTGTGGTATAATTATTTTGTGAATGCGTTTAAGAAGAGGCTATTGATCCGGTTAGCGATCTTGGGTGGCGGTATGATACTGCTTGTTCTTTTTATTATTCTTCTAAATGTGGATATTAACAAGCGCATGGTGGCCATTGAAGAGTCAAAAGCCCTTTTGGCAAGCCGGGACGAGGCAGTTTCTTTGTTGACACATTCGCAGCTGGACTTGGAAAGAGTAGAGAATGGGATCAGTGTTTTGGGGCGGGTACTACCGAATAAAGACGAGCTGATTAATTTTCCGCGGGAGTTGGAGGGCATGGCGAATAAGTATCTGCTGGATATTGGATTTAGTTTTGGTGTTGAGTCTGCGGGTGTTGAGTCGCGACCGAACTCAATTAGTTTTACGATGACGCTTAGTGGCGCGTATGAAGACATAACAGATTTTTTGGAAGAGCTGGAAGAGCATCGCTATATTATCTTAATTGATTCAGCAGAAGTTAGAAGAGGTAATGACGGGCGGTATTCGTTTTTAACGGGCGGTAGTATTTATACACGAGCGGAAAGTAATGAGGGGTAGTTAATAGAGTTTTAAACATCTGATGCAGGTAAAAATTTTAAGCGCGCGAAAAAAAGAGATCTTGTTTATCACGGGGAGTGTTTTGTTGCTTTTTATTCTTGGTCTTTGTGTATTCTTGTTGGTAAATCTTGTGGCTGATAAGGCGACTACGGTTTATACCACAACTCCTCAACAAGAGGTGAATCAAACGAAGCTTCTTATAGATAGGTATTATGAAGTCGCGGAAAAGTTATTTCCTGATGGGGCGCCGTCTATAGAGCCGGACACTCCTGTCTTGCCGAGCCAGGCAGCGACAAGCACCCCTGCAACTACCACGCCGGCAGAGCCTTCATCGTCAACGCAGAATTGACGAATACTGGTAAAACCAGTAAAATGGCAATCACTGTTTCAGGTTTTCAATTTGGGCGCATAGTTCAGTGGTAGAACGCTGTCCTGATAAGACAGAGGTCGTAGGTCCGATTCCTACTGCGCCCACTATGTTGTAAAAATGTTTAATTTCTAAAACATTAATTAGCAAATTAAGCATTTTACTATGAGCAAAAAACTTTCAAACCTAATAAAGGCCGAGACTAAGCGTCAGCAAGAGACGCTTGGTCTGATTCCGTCTGAAAACATTGCCAGCCCGGCCGTGCTCGCGGCCTTGGGTAGCCCGCTGACTAACAAGTATTCGGAAGGTTATCCCGGTAAACGTTACTATCAGGGAAACCAAATTGTGGACGAGATTGAACTTTACGCGCAAGAGCAGGGGCTGAAGGCGTTTGGCTTGCGTGGCGCGCTGAGTAGCGTCTTGCCTATGAGCGAGAGCAAGGTATCTGAGCTGAAAGGGCTTGGAAATTCTTGGTTTTTGAATGTGCAGGCACACTCTGGAAGCCCGGCAAACGCGGCCATTTATTTCGCGTTGGCGGAGCCGGGGGATACGGTAATGGGCCAGAGTCTGGCGCATGGCGGGCATCTTACTCACGGCGCGAACTTAAACTTTTCTAGTCGCTTTTATAACGCGGTTCAGTATGGCCTGGATCCGAAGAAGGATTTGATTGATTACGACCAGGTTGAGAGCTTGGCGAAGCGTCATAAGCCTCGGATAATCTACTCCGGAACAACGGCCTATCCGCAGATAATTGATTTTAAGCGGTTTGGTAAGATTGCTAAAAGTGTTGGTGCGTATCACGTGGCGGACGTAAGCCACATTGCCGGGCTGATTGCCGGGGGAGCACATCAAGCGCCGTTTCCATATGCAGATGTGGTTATGGCGACGACGCATAAGACGATGCGTGGTCCGCGTGGCGCGGTTATCTTTAGTAAAGGTCCGGAGCTGGCGTACAAGATAAACAAGGCGATTATTCCGGGGCTTCAAGGTGGCCCGCATAACAATGTGACGGCGGCGATTGCTGTGATGTTTGAGGAGATGCAAAAGGTGGCCTTCAAGCGGTACGCCAAGCAGGTGGTTAAGAACGCAGCCGTGCTCGCGGCGGAGCTGAAACGTTACGGCTTTGCGCTAGTCTCTGGTGGGACCAAGACCCACCTTATCCTGATTGATTTGAAGAGTAAGAATATTACCGGGAAGGCCGCCGCTTTGCTTTTGGAAGAAGCGGGGATTGTGGCGAACAAGAATTCGGTGCCGGGAGATGAGAAACCGTTTAACCCTTCCGGATTGCGTATTGGCACACCGCTTCTTACCAGTCGCGGTATGAAGGAAAAGGAGATGAAGGAGGTGGCGATGTTCATGCATCACCTGGTTGACCTGAAGGAGCCGGCGGAGTTTGTCCGTAAGGAAGTGGTGAAGTTATGCAAGAAGTTTCCCCTGCCGTACAAGTAAAATTTTCAATTCTCAATTTCTAATTCCTGCCTGCCGGCAGGCAGGTCTAAACAATTTTCAATGATGCAATTTTTCAATGTTTAAAACATTAGGGAATTAGTTTATTGTTTGAACCTGCCTGCCGGCAGGCAGAAATTGAAAATTCGTAAATTGGAAATTCACCCATATGCTCATAGATGGAAGCGCGGTTGCGCACAAAATATTGGCAGAGTTGAGCAAGCAACCAACTCCGACTAAAGAGCTGGCGGCTGTTTTAGTTGGTGACGACGCGGCTTCGCTGAGTTTTTTGAAACAGAAAAAGGCCGCCGCTGACTTGCTTGGAATAAAATTCAAGCTTTATAGGTTTTCCGACTCGCTCTCTCAGCACGATTTGATTGCTAAGGTAAGCGCTCTTTCCTCCGATCCAAGTATCGGTGCCATGATTGTTCAGTTGCCATTGCCACCGCAGTTTGACCGAATAGCCGTACTTAACGCTATTGGAATTGCAAAAGACGTGGACGTTCTAAACGGAGAAACAGCCAAGGTGCTGGCGCCGGCGGCGGGCTCTCTGCAGAGACTACTCAAGGAGATTAAGTTTGATGTGCGAGATAAACAGGTGGTGGTGGTTGGTTCGGGAATGCTTATCGGCCGACCTATTATCAGCTGGCTGATGGGACAGGTGCAACAGCTGACTGTGGTTAACAAAGGAGGCTATGATCCCAAGATAGTACGCACGGCTGATTTGGTGGTAACCGGAACTGGCGTGCCTCGGCTTATACGCGGCGAACATATTAAAAAGGGAGCAATCGTCATTGACTATGGCTACGGCCGCGACGAAGAAGATCAGCTGACTGGAGACGTTGATCTTAAATCTGTTCAGCGCGTTGCCAGCTATGTTACTCCCACTCCCGGTGGTACCGGGCCGGTTGTGGTGGCGATGCTTTTGGCGAACTTTTATAAGCTTGCGTCTTGATATTGAAGTAAGTTTTGCGTAGTATATGTGTACGCGCGTTTAGCTCAGTGGTAGAGCGTTTCGTTGACATCGAAAAGGTCGGAAGTTCAATCCTTCCAACGCGCACACTTCGACAGGCTCAGTGCAAGATCAGCGAGATATGAATAAACAGCAAATTCTTATTATTGGTGGGGGGGATACCTTTGATACCTACGAGCAGTATCTCGAGTTTTTAAAGACGTTTTCAATTGACCCGGAGCGCTTGAAGCCGTACGTTGGCTGGAAGCTTCGCTTACAGGAGGACCTAGGCGACCGGTATGAGGTGTTCGCGCCAAAGATGCCAAATGTTTCAAACGCAAAGTACGAAGAGTGGGATATCTGGATATCCCGGGTTTTGCCCCTTCTGCGCGATGATTTGTTGGTCATCGGTCACTCGCTGGGTGGGGTGTTTTTGGCAAAGTATCTTTCGGAAAAAACTTCGCCGAGGAAGATCCGCTCGGCTATCTTGCTGGCGGCGCCGGCGTATGATTTAGAGGGTGAGCCACTGGCGAGTTTTCGGCTTCAGCCTTTGCTAGATAATTTTCAGTCCCAGGTGGAGCAGATTTATCTACTACACAGTAGGGATGATAAGGTAGTGCCGTTTGCGCACTTGGCGGAGTATAAAAAACTTTTGCCAGAGGCGAAGGTGGTGGAGTTTGCGGAGTATGGGCATTTTAATATTGAGGATTTTCCGGAGTTGACGTCACTAATCACTAATATTCACTAATCAAACGAATAATTACAGCGCATTAGGCGGTTTTGTGTTCATTTGCGATTAGTGAAGTCCATGGGTCTATGAAGCTAAATATTGTATTTGAAAACTCTGACCTGCTTGTTGTGAATAAACCAGCGAGCGTTTTGGTGCACGGTATTTATGACAAGTACGGGCCGCGGCATACGGAAAAGACCTTAGCCGACTATGTGGCAGAGCAGTATCCGGAAGTCGCTGAGGTGGGTGACAAGCCGAGTGAGCGGCCGGGGGTGGTGCATCGCTTAGACCGAGAGACCTCGGGGGTGATCGTGTTCGCGCGTAACCAACAAACCTTTACCTATCTCAAGGGTTTGTTTTCCGCCGCCAGTCGGGGAGAGGAGTCGCAGATAACGAAGACCTACACTGCGCTGGTCTGGGGGCGGGTGAAGGAGCTGACCGGAGTTATAGATAAGCCGATTAGTATTCGTAACGGCTCGGTCAAGCGGACGGTGCACGACGGGCGGATGACGCGCCCGGCTATAACTGAATATGCAGTGCAAAAATATTTTCAGGCAGGCAAAGATGAATTCACGCTCCTAAACGCCAGTCCAAAAACGGGGCGGACGCATCAGATTCGCGTGCACTTAAACGCCATTAATCACCCGGTCTATGGGGATAAGTTGTATGGGAAAAAGGGCGATATCTTTGAGCTTGGCCGTCAGTTTCTTCACGCCTCTACCTTGGAGTTTCCACTAGCAAATGGTGAACGGATTGTAGTTGCTGCGGAGGTGCCAATAGAGCTTAAAAATCTTCTTGCGAATCTTTCACCAGTGTTAAATCTAGAATAAGGCGGCCGGGTGGGTCGTCGTTTTCATATGTGAATGTTTGTTCTCCGGATTCTTGCCAGACATAACCTTCGGGTGCTTCGATGCTGTAGGAAAAGCTGGTGAGGACTCCGCTTTGGCGTTCAAAGATGAATTGGTAAGGAGTGTTGGCTTGCTGAATTGGAACAAGGGTGGCCGGGTCGTAATCAACGGAGAAAGTGCGTGTTTTGCCTACAGGTGTGTTTACCCAGGCGGCAAAGACGGTTTTGTTGTGGGCGGTGAACTGTTCCAGTCTACTCGCCGGTAGGAAGCTCATGGTGGCCGCTATTTGCGCGAGGTCGCCGTCGGTTTCGTAGTTGGTGTAGTCGCGCTTGATTGTTGTTGGCCAGGGGTTTTGGCCGGAGGCGCTGATGGCTCTGGCGCCGGTTGGTGCGTAGAGTTGGAGGTAGTTTTTGTTAGTGGCGTTGTACCACCATTCTGTTTGGCCGGTGCCGGTGTGGGTTCTGGTTATAGTTGCGGTGTTGCTGAGAGTGCCGTCGCTATTAATTTTACTTTGAAGATTGATGGATTGGTCTATAAAGATGTCTGTTTTTTGGCCAGCGATATTCGCGTTAACAACGGCCAAGTAGTCAGCGGGAGCGGTTTCACTGAGAGAGGCGACTTCGCCACCAAGTCCGGATTCTTCTATGTACGCTTGAAGTGTTGGATTATTGATGTATGTCATGATGTTGCGTCGGTTGATGTGGGTTGCGAGGCGGTCGCGCAGTTCACTGCGCTCGGTGTCGTTAAGATTAACGAGCCGATCTAGCAAGATAGGAGTTAGGACCTTGAGGATTCGTTTTGGTTCGTTGCGGGCTTTGTCTGGGCCGGTTTCCACTTCGCGTTGGACCTCGGCTAAAAAGTTTTCCGCGTCTAAGGTTAGGTCGTACTCTTGTAGCTCAACCGGCCCAATGAGGTCGATTATGTCTTCAATGACGTGCACGTTGATGGCGATGGCGCCGTCAAAGGAGAGGTTTTGTTCGCTGTAAATCTTAGAGCTGTTTAATAGGTCTATAACTTGGCGAGCAGAGGTTGGGTAGTCAAAAAACCAGTTGGCGTCACGCGCCTCCCAGTCTTTTGTTATGCGCTGTAGGGGTTCGGGGGGGATGAGCTGAACATCAAGTTGACCGTCTGGTTCGTAAATGTCTATGACGGTGATGTTCGCAAGGCTGGCTTGACGCAAGACGATGTGGGCGTAACTGCCGATAAAACCGCCGCCGGGCCGGATCTCGGAGGCGTTTTGGAACAAGACGAGCAGGTCCCGGTCATACGGGGCGCTGAGATAGGTGACGAGCGACTGAACGGCTTGGTCTAGGCTTTGTAGTTTGTCTTCCAGAGCTAGGAGTTCGGTGATGGCAACAGGCCCAAGCTGTTCTTTGCGATTTTTTAGTTGGTGAACGTAGCCGGAGAGGGCGATTAGTTTTTCATCAAACAAAAGAAGGCGGTTAAGTAGTTCTTCTCCCTGTTGGCTAAGGACGAGTTGTAGGCCGTGCTGTTTTAGGAAAGAGATGTCGTCACTTATATCAATGGCGGTGTCGGATATGCCAATGAGTTCTTTGAAAACGTCCGGAATATCGGCAAACTGTTTGAAAAAGCGGCCGCCAACAGTGCTTAGCTGGCCGACGCCGTAGCGGTTTGTGGTGGAGGCGGCGTTTTTAAGTTCGCCGCTAATGGCAAGCAGGGACGAGCGAGCGGAGTCAACGTCCAGTTCTTTTAATGCGGCGCTGGCGAGAGTGAGTTGTTCGTAGATGCGGGCGGTGGACTGCTGGATATACTGCTCAAGAAAAACTGCACGGAATCCGTAAAAGCCCAGAGCCAGAATTATTATTGCCAGCGAGCCATAAAAAATGCCGCGATGATGGTGCCGCGGTTTATTTTCCGGTGGTGTCAGCTCGGACGACTCGACTATTGGGCGGATCGTTGTTGGCGCGGACGACTCGCGCGGGTGATAAATATCTTTGACTTTTTGATGGATGTGAAAGCTCATGATGTTTGTTGTTTAAGTCGCGACATTTTTGAATATCGTTCGCATCTGAGTAGCGGTTTTTTCCCAACGAAAATTTTGCGCGTTTTTTGTGCCGGCTGTGATTATAGTATCTCGCACATGGCTGTTGCTTTCAATCGTTTGCAGGGCTTCGGCTAGGTCGCTAGTGCGCCATGGGTCTACTAAAAGTGCTGAGTCGCCGAGGATCTCCGGCAAAGAGGTGCGGTCCGCGGCAATTACGGGTGTGCCACAGGCTTGGGCTTCAAGCGGGGGAAAGCCAAAGCCTTCAAAAAAAGATGGGTAGACAAAGGCGCGGGCGGCGGCGTAAAGCGGTGCGCGCTGCTGGTCGCTTACGTTGTGGAGAAAGCGAATGTCTGCCGAACTGGTGGAGGCGCGGGCCGCCGCGAAGATCTCCTTGCTTCCGTAACCGGGCCGGCCGGCCAGGACAAGCTGGTAGTCGGCGAAATTCTTGTCAGTAGACTTTAGGAGAGTAAAGGCGTGAATAAGGGTGATGATGTTTTTTCTTTTTTCCAGCGCGCCCAGGTATAAAAAATACGGGCGATGCAGTTGGTAAGTGGTTTTGAGAAGGTCTAGCTCGTTTTTGTTGGTGGTGAAATTGGTAAATTCCGGAGCTAATCCGGAGTAGACGACTGATATTTTTTCGGGCGGGACTCCTAGGAACTCAACGAGGTCTGATTTTGTAAACTCGCTGACGGCGACTATGTGCGCCGCGTTTTGAGCCTGTTGTTGATAGCGTTGGAGCCAGTGCCAGAGTTGTTGCTTGGGTGAAAAGAATTTTGGGAAGCGCAAGAAGGAGAGGTCGTGGAAAGTGACTACGCGTGGGAGGCGCGAATTTGGTAGCAGATTAAAATGCGGACTGAATATCAGATTCGCGGTTGAGGCGAATCGTTCCGGCTTTGGGGCATTAAAAAATCGAAAGGAGGAATCCAGCAATCGATTAGGGACGTGCCGGTCGATTATGTGGATGCGAGGATGCATGCGCCAGTCATCCGGTAGAGGCTGCTTAAAAAAGCCGTTGTAGAAGAAGGTGTACTCGTCTTTTGGGTCTGTGCGTAGGAGGTGGGTCAGCAGTTCTCTGGTGTAGCCGGAGATCCCGCTGGTCCCACCACGAGCCAAGAGCCGGATGTCCGTAAAGATATGCATAGGTTCAGTATAACGCAGGTAGCTGATAGCAAGTAGCTAAAGTTGACGAATCAGCATACATTCTGTATACTCTGTCCTATTGTTGCGAATGTACCTCTACGTATTAGGTACTAAGCACTAAGTACTAATTCTATGATTCACGATCTAGTAAATCCAAAGATTCGACCGGGTGCCACGGTGCGTGTTTTTGAGACCATCCAAGAGGGAGGTAAAGAGCGCGTGCGCCGATTTGAGGGCATGGTTTTGGCTCGTAAGCACGGTAACGAGCCGGGCGCGAGTTTTACGGTGCGTTCTACGGTTGCCGGAGTTGGCGTGGAAAAAGTTTTTCCGGTTCACTCTCAAACCATCAGTAAGGTGGAGGTGCTAAGCTCTCCAAAGAATGTACGTCGCTCTAAGCTTTATTATATTCGCGACATCTCTCGTAAGATGATCCGTAAGAAGACGGCGATTAAGGAGGACGTATCCGGCGAGGTGCGCGCTGAGCTAAAGGCAGAAGCGAAAGCAGAGGCCAAGGCGGTGGCGGAAGCCAAGGCGGCCGAGGAGGTTAAAGTAGCTGCCGAGGAGCAGGCGGTTGCAGAGGCTAAGGCAAAAGAAGAGGCTGATGCCAAAAAGGCAGAGGAGGCCAAGGTATCCGCAGAGGTGAATGAAAATACGGCCACCGCAGAAACTCAGAACACCGAAGAGACCGAAGAGACTGAAGAGGCACCGAAGCAAGAAGATTCAAAAACAGAGTAAATAAAAAACCCCGGACGTAACGACCCGGGGTTTTTGTTACCGGTCATAAAAAGAAACAGCCGTTTCTTTTTATGACCGGTTTCCATCTGCACCTGTTTTTATCGCGATCGCGACAAAAAGGGGTGCAGAAAATATCTGCCATCTATTTCGCAATTTCGCGAAATTGCGAAATAGATCATTTAATTAAAAAGTATGCGGTCGCATACTTTTTAATTAAATGAGTATCTGTAGCTTTGGTTGAAAAAAGGATTCAGTTCAGGTAAAATCTGGCTATTGCCCGGGTGGCGAAACTGGTAACCGCGCCACCTTGAGGTGGTGGTGCTGAAAGGCTTGGAGGTTCGAGTCCTCTCCCGGGCACAGAAAAATAAACGGCTCAACGGGATTTCCCGTTGAGCCGTTTGGGGATGGTGGGTATATTTTCGGAGTTTTGTGATACTCTCAAGATATACGTTGAAATATTTTCAGAATCTTAAATGATATTTTTAGACTATGAATGAAGAATTTGATCCGGCAAAAATAGAGCAGCCGGTTGATATTTTAGCGAAGATCAATTCTGCTCTAACGGGTTTGGGTAGCACGATGCAATGGCTTAGAGCGCCTGATGCTCGGTCGGAATATAAACCACTTGAGGGCAGGAGGATCGTCATGGTTGACGACGTTCAAATGGTTTTAGAGGGAATGTTGCCGGAGCTTATTGTAGCGACTAGTGGGAACGCGGAGCCGATTCATTTCACCGGACAACAAGTTGAAGATTTAATCGCGCAAATTCTAAGTGCTAACCCGGAGATTGTTCTTGTTGATTATCATTTGTCGGAGCAGCTAAAGGGATCTGAAGTAACCGCATTGCTTCGCAGGGCGGGTTTCACTGGTACAGTTATTGGTTTTTCGTCAGATCCGGATACGGTGCGAGCAATGGAGCGGGCGGGCGGAAATGGTTGTGTGAAAAAAGAGGCGGGATTCCCGGAAGACACTGTAATTGAATTGGCTAAATTTATTGAATCTAAAAATTTGTGAAATGGGGATGTACCGTGCTCTAAATGAGAGGGCGTACCAGGGGGCTCTTGTGTTCGCTTCTTCAGCCGTCGGCATGATCACGATCGCGCTGTGGAGTTTTTTAGAAGCTAGTTTCTGGTTTATTGCGCCTGATTTTATTCTGCTGTTGTTTCTTGTTCTTTTACCTTCTCAAAAGGGTAAATTATTTTGGACTGTTCTGATTGCTTCGCTCGTGGGCGGCGGTGCCTATTTTATCGCGAACCTGATTGATTTTGATGCGATGCGGCAGATCTTATACCAAACGCCGTTTGTGAATTCGGAAATGATCGCAAGAGTCCGGGAGTTTTATCTTGATTACGGCCTGCTGGGTGTTTTAATGCAATCTATTTCTTTTATCTCTTTTAAAATCTGGACGCACTTAGCAGTGGAGGTCGGATTTCAACCAGTGTGGTATTTTTTATTGGTGTGTATATCGCGGGCGCTACGTATCTATGTAGTGGTCATGGTGGGAGTTTATCTTTCTAGATTCGCGACGCTAGCGCGGCGTCACTTCGTGCCGCTGGTAAGTTTATATGCCGTTGCTTCATTAACACTTCTTTTTATAGTGGAATGAAATCTAATTTGTACAATTTTTTCACTGAGCTGTGCCAGCGGTATCCGTCTCGGATAGCGTTTATTGAAAGGGGCAAGTATCGCCGCCGAATCTGGACCTATGCGGAGGTGCACGAGCGGGTTGGGCAGCTTGGCCAGTTTCTTGATCAGCAAGGCTTTACTCGCGGCGACAAAGTTATTCTCTGCGCGCCTAATAGCGTGTGGTGGGCCGTAATTTTTTTGGCCTGTATGCGCAGGGGCATCACCCTAGTGCCGCTAGACGTTAACTCGTCGCCGGATTTTATTGAGCGAATCGTCTCGCTAACTAATGCCCGCGGGTTTATCTCTTCCAGGGCTGTGCCCACGGTTGGGGCAGTTCATGCTCCTGTTTTATTGATCGAAGATCTTCCGGGAGCGTTAGCAGATATACCTTTAATGCGGGCAGGAGAAGATGAGCCGCCACGCTTAACTGAAGAGCTAGAGATTGTCTTTAGCTCCGGTAGCACCGGTGAGCCTAAGGGGGTCGTGCTGACACATGAAAATGTTTATTCAAACATGCGAGAGCTTGTTGAATTAGCTGCCGCGTTGCCGCGTCGTTTTCTTTCAATTGTGCCGCTAAGTCATATGCTTGAACAAACGGGCGGGCTGTTCTTGCCGTTAGCGTTGGGGGCAACTGTTGTTTATAACTACAGTAATCGTCCTCGGGTGCTTGTTCGTGCTTCCTTGGAAGAGCGCGTTACTTCCATTGTCTGTGTACCGGCATTTTTGCAGCTGCTGCGCCCCACTAAAGACTTGGGCAGGCTTAAGGAGTTTTACGTGGGTGGCGCTCCTCTAGACCCGGCCCTGGAGCAGTTTTGGCTTTCCCGTAATGTGGTGGTTTATCAGGGATATGGTCTTACTGAAGCTTCTCCGCTTATTTCTACTAACTCGCTAAATTTTCACCGTCCGCAATCGGTTGGGAAAGTACTGCCCGGGGTTTCCGTGCGTCTTGCTGAGGACAAAGAGATATTGGTTCAAGGACCAAATATCAGCTCGGGGTATTATAAAAATCCGGAAGCAACCACTCAGGCTTTTAAGGACGGTTGGTTCGCCACCGGAGATATTGGTGAAATTGATGACGATGGATTTTTATTCATTCGCGGTCGCAAGAAAAACATGATTGTTGGTCCGTCTGGCATGAAGATCTATCCAGAAGACATTGAAAAAGTATTGCTTGGGCAGGAGCTGGTTAAAGATGCGGTTGTCTGCGGCATAGGGGACAATTCGTCAGACATGCGGATCACAGCAGTAGTACTTGCAGAGCAGAAGCTTGACCTAGGTGAGTTAGCGGCTCGCGTTAACACTCAGCTGGCATCGCACCAGCAAGTGCAAGAAATAGTCATCTGGCCAAGTTCTGATTTTCCCCGTACGCCCACTAAAAAAGTCATTCGAAAGGATGTGTGCGAGTATTTGAGTGAAGCTGATCGTGACCTAGAGCCGGTCAATGCTCCGCCAGCCCAGTCAGCGGACCCTGTTCTGGCCATTGTCGCTGCAGTAGCGGCAGTAGCGACAGACAAGGTGCAAGAAAGCTCTAACTTGGTCTCTGATCTGCATATGGATTCCATTAAACGTTTGCAGCTTATTTCTCAGTTGGAAGATGATCTGGGAGCGGAACTGGATGATTCCCAAATTGATCATACCTCTACGGTGTCTGATATACGCCGGCTTGTTTTGAAGACGGCCGCGAACCGGAAACGAATCCTGATTCCGTATTGGCAGGGATCGGTAGTGGTGCGCTGGATCCGTTCGTTGTTACAGATTCTGATATCTATCTTTTTGAGATTATTTCAACGGCTAAGTATTAGCGGCGAGCCACCGCGTCTGAAAGTTGGACCGGTTATTTATGTTGCCAATCATGCCAGTCACTTGGATACGCCCACGGTGATTAGAGCGCTGTCGTCCTCGGGTAGCCGGCGTGTTGCCGTGGCGGCTGCAAAAGATTACTTCTTTAAAGGGGGCGGCAGGCGATTTTTTAGTCAGCTGGTATTTAATGCGTTTCCGCTAGACCGCGATGGTAACTTGCCGGAAAGTTTAACTTTGATTGGCCGAATGTTGGATAAAGGTAACTCTGTGCTTATTTATCCAGAGGGTACGCGTTCGCAGACCGGAGCGATCAAGCCATTTAAAAACGGTATTGGTGTTATCGCGACGGAAATGGGTGTGCCGGTTATTCCGGTAAAAATTTCCGGTAACTTCGGTATTTTGCCAAAAGGGTCTATTGTGCCAAAGAGAGGCTCGGTCACTGTTCGATTTGGGGGAGCGCTGCGGTTGGAAGCGAAGGCTTCATACATCTCTATTACTAAAGCCTTAGAAGAAACGATCCAGAATCTATGAACGTTAAAACCGGTTGTGACATTGTGGAAATTTCCCGCATTGAAGCCATGCTGAAGCAGTCGGAGTTGCTTGGGAAAATTTTTCATCCAAGTGAACTAGAGAGGTTCACGGCCGAGCATTTGGCTGGTATTTTTGCGGTTAAAGAGTCGGCCTTCAAAGCTCTGGGTCTTTCACCAAACTCGTGGTTGAAGTTGGAAGTGAACTATACGCCGGAAGGCAAGCCAAAGATAATATTTTCCAATGATATTTCTCTTGTCGGTGTTATGTCGTGGGATTGTAGCATTTCCCATGACGGCGGCTTTGCCTATGCAGTTGTAGTTGTTCTACAAGACTAACAGGAAGTAGTAGTAGAGAATGACGATGACGCGGGACATGCTGTCAATCCGGTCCAGCACGCCGCCGTGGCCGGGAATAAGCTGACTGCTGTCTTTGACCGCATAAAAACGTTTGAACAAAGAGTTAGTTAATCCGCCAACTAGTCCGAAGACCCCGATTAGTACTGATACGATCAGCCATTGATAGGGCGGCAGATACCCGCCAAGGATAAAGTATAGAAACCATACTCCAAGCAGTGCGCCGGCAACGTGGCCAACGATGCCAATGTAGGTTTTATTTGGGCTGATGTTAGAGGCAATCTTGTATTTGTCTAAAAAGCTGATCTTATGGAAAAATTTTCCGATAATATATGCCCCGATGTCGCTGAGAGAGGTGGCGAAGATTATTAATAGTAGCAAAGACTTGGAGTCATCCAGGGTATTATTTAAGTGGCCGAGCAAGACAGCGTGGCTTAATCCAAAAATTATCCAGATCGCGCTAAAAAGCGAAACAGCCGCTTGATTAAGGCCCTGCTTTGCGTCATTGATCCGGATCGCAACCAATGTGACGCCGATGAAATAAAGTAGGGGTAGAGTGTAAAAGTACTGCGTGAAAAATCCGGCTACAATAACGCTCCAGGCGGATAGCAGTATCAGTAAGACCGTGTAGGCGCGAGGCAGTGATGCCATCCGGGCAATTTCCAGAATGGCCGCGGCCATGAAGAGAAAGAGTACGATCAGGGCGGGAATACCGCCAAGAAAAATACCGGCTAGGTAGATTGGGGTCAAGATGAGCCAGCCAAGATAGCGCTTGCCAAGATGGCTTTGGCTTAAAGCGGAAAATTTAAAGCGGGCGATCGCGAACAACACCAGAAAGCCGACCCCCAATAAAATCGCGGTCCGTATCAAAACGGGAGTTAAAATAGGGTTGAGCAGGGGATTTATAAAATTTGCGTCAGGCATTTTATTCCAGTTCCTTTTTAGTTTTGTTGAAGCGAGTAAGTAGAGTGATTAGTGTGCCGAGCAATATGATCCAAAGGAAGTAGTTCCAGAATTCGCCAGCGCTGGTTACGAACACAACTAGCGCGGCTAAGCCAAGGTAGATCATCCGGTCTGCTTTTCCCATGATGCCGCCGTATTGCCTGCTAGCACCGGCGGCCTTGCTGGCAATACTTAAGTAGCTGTTTAGTAGTATGGCGATTACGGTCACGCTACCCAGGATCAGATCTACAGTCGGTAGCAGGGCGATCGCGAAAAAAATTGCGGCGTCTGAGACTCGGTCTAGGAATTCGTTCAGCACCTCGCCAAACGGTGAGGCGATCCCTAAACTTCGGGACACCTGCCCGTCTAGCGCATTGAGAGCGGTTCTGATGAAGACGGCAATCGGCACGATTACTAACAGCCACGGTGTTTGGGTGGAGTAATATAAACAAGCGGCCGTGACCAGTGAGAAAAGTAAGCCGGCGATGTTCAGGGCAGTTGGGTGTACGCGTTGACGAATTAAATAACTCGTCACCGGCGAAAGGAGCTGCTGGAACTTTGGTTTAATGGAGTAGATTCCCATGCCTTAGAATAGCTAGTGATGCATATTAAAGCAATGATGATGCACTGTATATGTATCGCCGACGGGTGAGCGGGTTTTGGTGTATAATAGAGGAATATGAAAAAAGCACTGGGGGCGGTTTATTTTCGGAATTTTATCTTTGGGGTTGAGGATAGCCTGGTCTCTACAGTGGGCCTGCTTTCGGGTGTGGCCATCGCGGATGTGCCAAGAGCGACTATATTTCTGACGGGTATGGTGCTTATTTTTGTGGAGGCGTTTTCTATGGGCGTGGGTAGCTTTTTGTCTGAGCATTCGGCATCAGATTTTGAGGGCGCGCCTGAGAAGGCGCGCCGGTCTATTGTCTGGCCGGCTTTAGTGATGTTTGTTTCTTACTTTGTTTCCGGCTTTATCCCACTATTTCCATACATTGTTTTACCGGTGTCCGCGGCGCTGGCGGTCTCGGTTGTTGTGTCGCTGTTAGCACTTTTTGGGTTGGGTGCTGTTAGCGGCAAGATAACAAAGAAGAGTGTTGTGCGGGAGGGGTTGAGGATGTTGATTATCGGCGGCGGCGCTGTGCTTTTGGGTGTGCTGGTTGGAAAGATGATTGGGGTGTAGGGAGGAGTTAAGAGATTCTTCACTCGGGCGCGGTGCTCAGAATTACAAAGGAAAAAATAATGACTTACGTCAGCCCTCTATTATCTTTTTAATTAGCGACCGCTAATTAAAAAGATAATATAGGGAGTCTAGAGGGAGCCGTTTGCTATACTTGGTTTATGCAAGAGGTTTCAACAAGGGCGATTGTTTTGGGGAGTTATCCGGCCGGGGAGGCGGACTTGCGGGTGACTTTGTATACGGAAGAGGTGGGAAAAGTGCGGGCGCGGGTGCGGAGCGCCCGGAAGCTTGGGTCAAAGTTGGCGGCGCATGTCCAGCCGCTGATGCTGAGCCATGTTCGGTTGGTGCAGAAAAATACGGTCCAGGTGGTGGACGCGCTGAGTATTAAGAATTTTAAGCAAGACTTGCTGGAGAGTGACTTGCCTAAGGATAGGCAGCATCGCCGCTTGCGTGAAATGTTGGCAGTCTTTCGGATGGTTGACGAGATGACGCTGGATGAGCAGCCGGACAAGGCTTTGTTCGCGCTTTTGGCCGGAGGAGCTGTTTTTGGGAAGGAGATATTGAGCGTACTTGGTTTTGATCCGCTGCATGCGAGTTGTAGTCGCTGTGGCTCGGCTCAAGCTAAGCATTTTAATATTGCGGATACGGAGTATTTGTGCGCGCGTTGCTTTAGAAAAGCAAGGGGAGGTGGGGAGCATTTTTCCATCATAACCCCTCCCAACCTCCCCTTATCTTAAGGGGAGGGGCTTACTTGTGGTAGAATTATCTCATGCAAGAATTTTCAAATGGAGGACAGGCTCAGGGTGGACAGGAGCAAACACCTGCTCCAGCGCCGCAGCCTCAGCCAGCGCCACAGTTTCAGTCTCAACCTGGAATTCAGAATATGCCAAAAAAACCGTCCCGTTCTAAAAAATTGTTGTTGTGGGGGTCGGTGGTTGTTGGTTTGTTGATTGTTGTGGCCTTGGTATTTGCCTGGCTGCGTTTGAGTAGCACGGATAGTATTGCCATTGAGGTCATTTTGCCGGAGCGGGTGCAGGTGGGCGTGCCTTTTGCGGCTGAGGTGCAGGTTTCCAATGGGTCTAACACAGACTTGCGCGACGCGCGGCTGAGTGTTTCCCTGCCAAGTGATATTGCTTTTGTGGGTAGTGGTGCGAGCAAGGTTTTGGATAACAGGTCGCTGGAGTCTATCGCGAGTGGGGTGACTGCGAAGGAGCAGTGGCAGCTTATCGCGCTTAGCACTGAAGACGCTATCAAACAGTTGCGAGTGACAGTTTCGTATCTTCCGGGCCGGGTTAGCTCTCGGTTTGAGCAGGCGGTTACAAAAGACATTGTGCTTGGGTCTGCCGCTGTGGCGCTGGATATTACGACCGGGAACAAGGTTCTGGCCGGCGAGGCTTTTAACGCGATTATCACTTATGAAAATCGTTCGCAGACGCCGTATGAGAATGTGGTGGTCCGGTTTATCACTCCGACTGACTATGTGTTTGAGAGTAGCGAGCCGGAAGCGAGCCGTTCTATTGCCGGTGGTAAGTCTTGGGAGGTTGCTGAGTTGCCACTGCTGGCTCGGGGCGAGATAACCGCTCGGGGTAGTTATAGCGGCGCGACTGGTTCTAATTTTGATTTGCGGGCTATTGTTTCGGCTAAGATAGGGGATGTGGAGTATGCTATCGCGGAAAAAGTGGCGACGATTACGGTTGCGGAGTCGCCACTGGCTCTTGAGATAAGCCTGGATGGCGGGAATGATCGCGTGGTTGAAGCGGGACAGGGGTTGAAGTATACACTGCGCTACCGAAATAATACCGATGTTGGACTCCGAGACGCTATCATCAGCGCTCGCTTTGAAGGGGAGATGTTTGACTTGAAGCAGTTGCAGACTGATGGTGTGCTTCGGGGGAGTGACAACGCGGTTGTTTGGAACGCGAGTCGCGTATCTGAACTTGCGAATATCGCGCCCGGGGCTAGTGGTTCGGTTAGCTTTACGATTCGAACCAAAGACAATTACCCGATAACAACTACTAACTCCAAGAATTTTTTGGTCACGGTGCGCGGGGAGATGGAGTCGCCAACCGTGCCTCGTTTTGTGGACGCGGAGAGGACAGTTGGTTTTGTCGCGGTGACAAATAAAGTTCGTGGACAAGTCGCATTAGAGACTGTTGGTTTTCAAAAAGAGCCGACCGCGCAGATCGTTAATACCGGCCCGGTGCCGCCGAAAGTTGGCCAGGCCACTCAGTACACTATTCACTGGCGGGTCGCGAACTACAGTACAGACATAGCAAACGCAAAGGTTAAGGCTTTCCTTGGGCCGAATGTGCGGTTTACCGGTGTCGCGCAAAGCACGACCGGAGTCCTGCCGACTTACAATGAGCGAACACAAGAGATGAGCTGGGAGATTGCCAAGATCGCCGCGACCAGGGGAGTGTTGAGCGACCCGGTTGAGGCTGTGTTTCAAGTTGAGCTGATACCGTCTGTTGGTCAGGTTGGGAAGTCCCCGATGCTTATTCAAGAATCTTCAATCGTAGCCACGGACTCGTTTACCGGTGTTAGTTTGAGTGATACCGGTAAGGAAGTTGATATTAGCTTGCCGGCTGATTCAACGATAAGTGGTAGTGAGGGGAGGGTGGCGGAGTAGGGGTTGGGAAATGGGAAAATTAGGAAATTAGGAAATTAGGATTGGGAAATTAGGGGATTTTGTGATAGAAATAGGTGTTATGGAACAAGATAAGATGCAGAAAATTGTTGCCTTGTGTAAGCGCCGGGGGTTTGTGTTCCCTTCGTCGGAACTTTATGGCGGCTTCGCGGCCGTTTATGATTACGGCCCGTATGGAGTGGAGCTGGCAAAGAATATCCGGAACACGTGGTGGAAGGCGATGGTACAGGATAATGAGAATATCGTTGGACTTGATTCCAGTATTTTTATGCACCCGAAGATATGGGAGGCGTCTGGTCACACTTCCGGATTTTCCGATCCGCTAACCGAGTGTAAAGAGTGTCATGCCCGTTCGCGCGTTGATCATTTATTGGAGTCTGTGGGTGTTGCGGCGGATGAGAAGATGAGTGCGGAAGAGATTGATGATCTGTTCGCGAAGAACGCGGATAAGCTAAAGTGTCCGAACTGCGGAAAGAATAATTTTACCGAGGTGAAGAAGTTTAATCAGCTGGTTCAGTCAAACCTTGGAAACTTCACAGATGACTGGGCAAAAGAACCGACCTACTTGCGCGGCGAGACGGCGCAGGGAATTTATGTGAATTTTAAAAATGTTTTAGATAGCGCCCGGGTGCGGATCCCGTTTGGAATCGCGCAAATAGGAAAGGCGTTTAGAAATGAGATAACGGCGCGACAGTTTATTTTCCGGAAGCGGGAGTTTGAGCAGATGGAGATGCAGTACTTTGTTAAGCCGGAAGAGATGATGAGCGTCTATGACGAGTGGAAAGAAAAGCGCTGGCAGTATTACCTTGATCTTGGTTTTAAAGAAGAGAATCTGCGCTGGCATAAACACGAGAACTTGGTTTTTTACGCGAAAGAAGCTTACGACATCGAGTATAACTTCCCGTTTGGATTTAAGGAGTTAGAGGGGGTTCACGCGCGCGGGGATTACGATCTAACGAGTCACAGTAAGGCTAGCGGTGTTGATTTGAGTTACATGGATCCAAACACGAACGAGAAGTATATGCCGAATATTGTGGAGACGTCGGTTGGTGTGGACCGGACATTCCTGGCGGTACTTACGGAGAGTTATACGGAAGAGGGATCTGATGAGCAGGCGCGGGTTGTTTTGAAGTTGCCGTATCAGCTCGCGCCTATCAAGGTGGCGGTGTTTCCGCTGTTGCGGAACAAGCCGGCGCTGGTGGAGAAGGCGCACGAGGTTTTCACGGCACTAAAAAAGGAGTTTATGTGTGAGTTTGACGACAACGGCAATGTTGGCAAGCGCTACCGCCGTCAGGACGAGATAGGTACACTGTTCTGTGTGACTATTGACTTTGATACTTTGGAGGGAGGGGAGGATGGCGCGAAAGACACCGTGACTGTGCGAAACAGGGATACCATGAAGCAGGAGAGAGTGGCGATTGGTGAGCTCCAGGCCTATCTAAATGATAGGTTGACAAAATAGGTATAAGTGTGCTATAATGGTAAGATACCAGGCGGTTTCAATGTGAGGCCGTTTTTGGTAGGGATCGATGTTCTTTTCGGGAAGGGAGGTGTCCAATCCGACACCACAAGTTTTTCGTCGTGTTGATCGCCATGGTGGCGATCGTGTTCTCCGTTTTCTCCAACGACGCGGCGTTCGCCGGCAGAAAGGGCCGCGACCGGCTCACGGGCGATGAGCTCGTGAGAATCGCCGGAGAGCGTCAGGCGGCGCGCGAGGCGGCGCGGATTCTGCGCCGGTCGGGCGAGGCAGTACCTCGCCGCGCCACGATCGCGTTCCACAATGCCGACACGGCGTGGAAGGTGATGGATGTCCAGATCTTCCGGGTCAACCGGAATGGCTGGGTCGCCAAGCGGCCGGTGCAGAGCTTCTCGGTGGAGCTCGCGCCCCGCGGCAGCTTCTCCTGGGACAGCGCCGACTTCGGCCGGCGCTACCTCGTGGTCGCGGCCTACGCCGAGAGCGGCGAGGAGATCCTCCGCCGCGCACACGTGCCCGTTCCAAACACAGGCGGGTACACCCTGGCTCTGCCGGGGGACGAGTGGGTGATGAGCATCCAAGCGATGCTCAACAACCTGCTGGTCCACCGAGCGACCAGCAAGGAGTCGGACCAGGACCTCGATCGCGAGATCGAGAACCTGAGGAGCCAGCTCCTCAAGGGCTGACGCCCTTCCGAGAAGAAATCGCCGACAGTCGGGAAACCCCGACCAGTCTGGCGACACGCAAGGTGGCCCCGGTTCGCACACGCGAATCGGGGTCGCTTTCTTTTTCAAAAAGAGAAAACTCTGCTATTGTATCCCTATTCATTCGTTGTTATTTTTTTGACGCCATTAGCATTATTACCTTGCAGCCCATTAGCATTATCCGCTAATACTCCCATGAAACAATCTTACAAAAAAACGACTTTGGAAAATGGCTTGCGGATTATCACTGTGCCTCAGCCGGGGAATTTGGCGACCACGGTATTAGTGCTGGTGGAGACCGGGTCTAAATATGAAACCAAAAACATCAGCGGCGTGGCTCACTTTTTAGAGCACATGTGTTTTAAGGGTACTGTGAAGCGGCCGAGCGCGCGGGTGATTAGTAGCGAGTTGGATGGATTGGGCGCGAGTTACAATGCTTTTACCAGTCAGGAGTATACCGGCTACTATGCTAAGGTGGAGAATCATAAAAATGGCAAGGCTTTGGAGTTGATTGCTGACTTGTATTTAAACCCTATCTTTGATGAAAAGGAGATTGAGACGGAAAAGGGTGTGGTCATTGAAGAGTTGAATATGTACGAGGACATGCCTCAGCGCAAGATCTACGACTACTTCATGCACTTGCTTTACGGCGATCAGCCGGCCGGTTGGGACATTGGTGGTGATCGGGAGATCTTGAAGAAGATGAAGCGGGAAGACTTTTTGAAGTTCCGCGGTGAGCATTATTTGCCGGAGCACACGACGCTGATTATTGCCGGTGGTTTTGATGAAGAGGCGCTTTTGAATTCTGCCACTGAGCTTTTCAAGAGCATGCCATCTGGGGGGAAGGGGCAGAAGTTGGCGGTGACTGAAAGTCAGAGCGAGCCGGCGCTGATGCTTAAGCATAAGGAGTCGGACCAGACGCATCTGCGCATCGGTTTTCGGGCTTTTAGCATGTTTGATAAGCGGCGTTACGCCGCTGAGGTGCTAGCGGATTTGCTTGGTGGCGGCATGAGCTCGCGGCTTTTTCACAAAGTGCGGGAAGATCTTGGCGCGGCTTATTATGTGGGCGCGGAGGCGGACTTGTACACAGACCACGGTTATGTCGCCGCGTACGCCGGTGTGGAGCACTCTAAGTTAAAGACGGTTATTAGTGCGATGCTCACGGAGTTCAAGCGACTGCAGACTGAGCTGGTCCCTGATGAGGAGCTAGTCAGAACGAAGAGTCATTTGTCTGGGAATTTATTACTTGGGCTGGAGACCTCAAGCTCGCTGGCTGTGTTTTACGGTACGCAGGAGGTGTTGAAGCGGGAGGTGACTTCGCCGGAGGAGCTTTTAATCGGTATCAACGCAGTGACCGCGGAGGAGATTCAGGCGGTGGCAAAAGAGTTGTTTAAGTCGGAGAGCCTGAATATGGTGCTGATTGGCCCGCAAAAAGAAGAGGGCGAGTTTAAGGAGCTACTACGGAGTTTTTAAGGGAGCCGAGAATGAGAAGCGTTTACTTTATTCTCTGTAGCGCATAGAATAAAGCAAATGCCGTCTAAAGAAGAGTTGCAGATAAATATTACCTGGGGGGTGCTTTGGAAGGTTTTGGCCATGGGCGCTTTTGTGGCCATTCTTTTTGGCGCGCGGGATATTTTAATTGCGACTTTACTGGCAATAATTTTGTCTTCGGCACTTGACCCGTTTGTGACTTACTTGGAGCGGCGGCGGATCCCGCGACTGCTGGGAACGTTGATGATTTATTTGTTGACGCTGCTGGCGCTAACACTGCTTATTTACATTATCTTGCCGGTGTTTTTGGTGGAGCTGAACTCTTTCATTCACAGTAGCGTGGATCTTAGTGGTTCGCTTAGTCAGTCACTTGGAGTAAACTTGTCTATTTTTGAAACATTTACCGCGACCATCAACCAGTTTATTGCTGATCTTTCCGGTGGGACAACGACCTTTGTAGCACTGATGAGCCAGGTCTTGGGCGGAATCGTGACCATGATTGTGATCGCGGTCATTTCTTTTTACTTGACAGTCGGGCGTGATGGAGTGGAGAGGTTTTTATTCACCGTACTGCCGCCGGCGTACCAGGTACCTGTTTTGAGCGTGTATGAACGGGTGCGGGAGAAGATAAGCTCTTGGTTTGCGGGCCAGCTGTTTATTAGTTTGATGGTTGGAATAGCGGTCTATATCGGTTTGGCGATGCTGGGTGTGAAGTACGCGTTTATTTTGGCGATTACGGCGGCGGTGCTGGAGTTGGTGCCGTTTGTAGGACCTATTTTCTCCGGAACTGTGGCTATTTTAATCGCACTTTCTAGCTCTGGCGTTACGGCATTTTATACGTTTATTTTGTTCTTGGTTATCCAGCAGTTGGAACAGCACTTCTTAGTGCCGGCGGTGAATAAATACACGACGGATTTAAATCCGGTGATTGTTATCTTAGCGCTTTTAATAGGTGGGAAAGTCTTTGGTATTCTGGGAGTTATCTTGGCGGTACCGGTCGCGGTCGCGGTTCAGGAGGTGATGCGCTACTGGGCGAACTCCCGGCGGAGCGAAGGTGAGCAACAAACCGTCAGCGAAGCCGCCTAGTCTCTACGCACTACGAACTAAGTACTAAGCACTAACTATATGAAATTTTATCTAACAGCAGCTATTCCATACGTAAACGCAAGGCCGCATATTGGTCATGCGCTGGAGTTTTTACAAGGAGACGTTATTGCCCGGTATCATCGCGGTCAGGGTGATGATACTTTTTATATCTCCGGAGCGGATGAAAATTCGCTTAAGGTGGTGCGGGCGGCGGATAGTGCGGGTGTGCCGGTCGCGGAGTATGCGGATCAAAACGCGGAGCAGTTTTTAGAGCTGATGAAGGCGTACAACATTGAGCTTGACTGGTTTCAGCGCAGCAGTGATCCAAAGCATTACGCGGTCGCGCAAGATATGTGGCGGCGGGCGGAGACAAGAGGTGATATTTACAAGAAACAGTATACGGGGCTGTACTGCGTGGGTTGTGAGGCTTTTTATGATTCCAAGGAGTTGAATGAAGCTGGGCAGTGTCCACATCACCCGGGAAAAGCGATTGAGGAGGTGACAGAGGAGAACTACTTTTTCCGACTTTCTAAATATCAGGACGAGCTTGTTGAGCTGATTGAGAGCGATAAGTATCTTATCCGTCCGCAGGGTCGGAAGAACGAGGCACTGGCGTTTATCAAACAGGGGCTGCAGGATTTTAGTATCTCGCGCTCAAAAGAGCGAGCGCGCGGTTGGGGCGTGCCGGTACCTGGAGATGATAGCCAAATAATGTACGTTTGGTTTGATGCGTTGAATGTGTACCGAAGCGCGGCGCCGGACCGCTGGCCCGCGAACTTGCATATTATTGGTAAGGATATTTTGCGCTTTCACGCGGTTTATTGGCCGGCGATGCTTTTATCCGCCGAGTTGTCGTTACCAAAGGAGCTTTTTGTGCACGGTTTTATTACGGTGGACGGAGCGAAGATGAGTAAGTCTGTTGGTAATACTGTGGATCCGCTGGCACTAGTTGAGGAGTATGGTACGGATGCGGTTCGTTATTATCTACTGCGGGAGATTCCGTCTGACAGCGACGGGGACTTTAGTGAGGATAAGTTTAAGCTTCGGTATAATGCGGACTTAGCTAATGGAGTTGGAAACTACACCTCTCGGGTTTTAACTCTGGCGGAAAAGCTTCCAGGGTTGTTGCCGGCTCCGGAAGAAGAGCCGGCGCGGCTGATAGCGGCGGCGCGTGAGGCGGTGTTTGCTAAGATAGAGGAGCGGAAGTTTCACGAGGCGCTGGCAGAGCTGTGGCGGTTGGTTAGTTACGGCGACGGCTATATTAACGAGCACAAGCCATGGGAGTTGAAAGACGAGGACTCGCAGAAGATTTTGGTGCTTTCAAATTGTTTGTATGTATTAGCCGGTGTTGGTGAGTTACTAGAAATATTTTTGCCGGAGACAGCAGGGCGAATAGCGAAGCGCTTAAAACGAAATAAAAAAGGCGCTATCACTAGCGCGAGTAAGTCTTCTAAACCTTTGTTCGCAAGATTAGGCTAAAGAGAAGAGTTCCTAGAAATGTTTGCGGGCCCCAAGCGCAAGCGCGAGGGGCCCGTGGATGCTGCAAGGGCAACATCCGGGAGGAGAGCGGGGAGTAGCCGGGGGAGCGACGCACTGGGAAGTGATGGGAAGGGAGGGGAGTGTGGCACTCGCAACCCCCGGCTTATTCCATTTGTTTGTCTGGACTAAAATTAGCATATCTCTGGGGCGTAAGTCAAGGTTGGCAGGAATTACAAGGGTTGCTGAAATACCGAGAAACTCGTATTCTATTGCTATGCGGTTTTTTGATGCTCATACACACATTCACTTTGCGGCCTTTGCAGAAGATTCGGCCGAGGTTATTCAGCGTGCCTTGGACGCCGGAGTTTGGATGCTGACTGTGGGTACGCAACGCGACACATCCAAAAGTGCGGTGGAGATTGCGAATCAGTATACAGAAGGGGTGTACGCGGCTATCGGGTTGCACCCGGTGCATACGACGGAGTCGTATCATGACGAAAAGGAGCTGGGCGGCGGCGAGGCGGCGAAGGCGTTTGTCAGCCGTGGGGAGGAGTTTGATTTTGAATATTACTTAGAGCTGGCACGTGACCCTAAAGTGGTGGCGATTGGGGAGTGTGGGCTGGACTACTACAGACCCGCGAATTACGAATTTGATACGAAAGTACGAATAAGGCAAATTGAGGTTTTCAAAAAACATATTCAGATTGCTCAAGAAGCCGGCAAAGCCCTGATGGTGCACTGTCGGCCGACCAAGGGAACAGAGAATGCTTACGAAGATTTGCATGAGCTTTTGGAGGAGATGAAGCCGACGGTGCCGATTGTTATCCACTTTTATGTGGGAGGTCCGGTGCTCACCAAGAAGTTTGTGGATGCCGGTTATCACTTCACTCTTGGCGGCGTGATCACGTTTGCCCGCGATTATGATGAGTCTATCGCGCTAATACCGCTAGACCGGATCTTGAGCGAGACAGACGCGCCATACGTTGCGCCAGAGCCGTATCGGGGTAAGCGAAACGAGCCGCTGTATATTCCGGCGATCGTCAGGAAGTTGGCAGAGCTTAAGGGGGTGAGTTATGATGAGATGGCGCAGATAACCTTTGAAAATGCCACTCGCATTTTCAAAATGAATTAATTTCCAATTTCCAATTTCCAAACAATTTCCAATTTTTTAATTTTCAATGTTTAAAAAATTCTCTCATTAATCCATTGTTTGAACCTGCCTGCCGGCAGGCAGGAATTGAAAATTCGTAAATTGAAAATTATGACCAGATATAATCCCAAAGAAATAGAACCTAAATGGCAGGCCGCTTGGGAGCAGAGTGGCATCTATAAAGCTGAAGACCAAGGCGAGAAGCCGAAGTGGTATTCGCTAATAGAGTTTCCGTATCCTTCGGGTGCCGGCTTGCATACGGGGCACATTCGCAGCAACACAGCGCTGGATATTGTCAGTCGGAAGCGGCGGATGCAGGGCTTTAATGTGCTCTACCCGATTGGGTGGGATGCGTTTGGTTTGCCAACCGAGAATTTTGCTATTAAGACTGGCCGGCCGCCGCAGGAGGTTACAAAGGAAAATACCGATACGTTTAGGCGGCAGCTGAAGTCGCTTGGTTACTCTTTTGACTGGAGCCGGGAGGTGGATACAACAGACCCGAACTATTACAAGTGGACGCAGTGGTTGTTTTTGCAGTTTTTTAAAGAAGGGTTGGCGTATAAAGACAAAATAAACATCAACTGGTGTCCGAAGTGCAAAATTGGTCTGGCGAACGAGGAGGTGGAGCAGGGGTCTTGTGAGCGTTGTGGGGGGCCGGTTGAGGCTCGGGAAAAAGAGCAGTGGATTTTGAAGATGACGGAGTACGCGGATAAGCTTTTGGATGGTCTTGATGACGTTGATTTTTTGCCGGAGATAAAAACACAACAGCGTAATTGGATAGGCCGTTCAGAGGGTGCGGAAATCAACTTTCCGCTTTCTCCCTTTTCTAAAGGGAGTACGCCGCAGGCGGGAGGGATTTCTTCCATCAAAGTCTTCACCACCCGCCCCGACACTATCTACGGCGCGACGTTTATTGCCCTAGCTCCGAATCACTCTGCAATTGGAAATTGGAAATTGGAAATTGGAAATTATCCCGAAGTAAAAGTATTTATTGAAAAAGCAAAAGAGGAAGCCGAAGGCCAGCGTAATGCCGATAAAGCGGGGATTTGTCTGCAAGGGATAACTGCTCTTAATCCGGCTACGGGTGAAGAGATTCCTGTTTGGGTAGTTAATTATGTGTTGGGTGATGTTGGCACGGGCGCGATTATGGCTGTGCCTCAACATGACGAGCGGGATCGAGAGTTCGCGGAGAAATACAATCTGCCTATTCTTGATAAACCACTGGCATCGTGGGAAGAGGTGTTGGAGAAAACCGGGGGCAAAAAAGTTGTTCGCTACAAGCTGAGGGACTGGGTATTTAGTCGTCAGAGGTATTGGGGAGAACCGATCCCGCTGGTTTTTTGCGCAAATTGCGCCAAAGAACCAGGGGAAAATTCTAAGCACGAAGCACGAAATTCTAAGCAAATTCAAAATTCCAAAGTCCAAACAGAAAACAAATATTCGGATTTAAATTATGGATGGGTGGCGGTGCCGGATGAGCAGTTGCCGGTGGAGCTGCCACGTGTTGAGAAGTATCAGCCAACAGATACCGGAGAGTCGCCGTTAGCCGGTATTACGGAGTGGGTGAACACAGCTTGCCCAAGTTGTGGCGGTCCGGCTACGCGCGAGACAGATGTGATGCCGAACTGGGCCGGTTCTAGCTGGTACTTTATCAGCTACTGCATAGCTGAAAATCTCAAATCTCAAGCACCAAGCATCAAACAATTCACAAGTCCCGAATTCCAAAACAAGCTCAAGTATTGGCTGCCGATAGATTGGTACAACGGTGGCATGGAGCACTCAACCCGTCACTTGCTGTATGCGCGTTTTTGGATGCAGTTTTTGCATGACCAAGGGTTAGTGCCGGTGGCCGAGCCGTTTGCAAAACGAACCGCGCAAGGTATGGTCTTGGCGGCAGATGGTAAGAAGATGAGTAAGTCCTTGGGGAATGTGGTTAACCCGGACGAGCTGGTGAATGAGTTTGGCGCGGACGCGGTCCGACTGTACGAGATGTTTATGGGGCCGTTTGACCAAGCTATTGCCTGGGCGGAGCGTGGTATTTTAGGTCCGTGGCGGTTTTTAGAGAAGGTTTGGAATATAGGCAGTCGCGTGCATTTCTTAGAAGAGCGCGTGGAGACGCTTCCGGAGGTAAAGAGAAAGCTACACCAAACCATTAAGAAAGTATCTGAGGATATTGAGGGGTTGAGTATGAATACGGCGGTGAGCACGATGATGGAGTTTGTGAATATGGCGCCGGGCAAAATTAGTAAAGCTGATTGGCAGTTGTTGCTGCGCATCTTGGCTCCGTTCGCGCCACACATCACCGAGGAGTTGTACCAACTCCTCGGAAATTCTAAGCACGAAGTACTAAATTCTAAAGGCCAGTCAATTCATTCTCAGCCATGGCCGGAGTATGATGAGGCCCTACTAGTTGAAGAGAAGTTTGAGCTGGTTATTCAGGTAAATGGAAAAGTGCGGGCGACAGTGTCGGCACAAAAAGGGATTAGTCAGGCACAGGCAGAGGAGATGGCAAAGCCAGCGGTGAGTAAGTGGCTAGAGGAGGGCGAGGTTAAGAAGATCGTATTTGTAGCTGATCGACTGATTAACTTCATTGTCTCCTAACCCTGAAATGAGTATATTTTAGGGTACTTTTGGTATAAAAAACATGTTCTTGACAGATATGGCAAGAACATGCTATAATAAAAGGTAGAACCGAGCTCTAGTCACTGTGACCAGAGCCGGAGACAGATGAGAGTTTCAGGCCGTTCCCAAGGAGGTGATGGCATGAGGGCATTCGTTCTGAGCGCGCTCGCGATCGTGGCGCTGGTGTTGACCGGGTGCGTGAGCACCTTGGTGAACACCGGCAACGGTGGTGTCCGCCTGTGCGCGAAGCACAGACAGCAGTGCTCGGCGCCGGTGGTGCCGAGTGCCGATGGCGTCTGCGACGCCATCGGGTGCGATGCGCCCGACGCGCTGGTTCTCGATCAGATGCCGGCACCGAGCGCGACGTCGCCGGTAGCTCCGCCGGCACCGCCGCCCGTGGCTCCCGGGCCGCAAAAGGTGGACATCACGGTCAACGTGGTGGACCACCGGTCGTCGTCTCCCCAGGCGGCGACCCCGGCGGCACCGCAGCCGGTGGATGAGAATCTCCGGACGCTGACGCAGCAACGTCTGCATTACGACGGCGAGGGCAACCTCCTCGGCGAGGAGATCCTGTTCGAGAAGGAGCGTCTGCCTCCGGGCCAGCGCTTCGATACGAACAAGGCTCCGGCTCCAGCCGACAGTGGTGTCGGCCCGGCGAGTCAGCAGACTCCTGCACAGCAGGGGTTTCTGCAGGGGGTCGCCACCCACCACGGTGGGGCGTGCTACCGCGACAACCGCTACGGCGTGTGGCGGAGCACCACTGACCCCGATGTTTGGTGGAACATCAGCATCGGGGCTTGGGATCGTGGATTCCGGGCGCGCTTCGCGGCCGGGAACTCTGATCGCGGACCTGATCCCGACGGCTACGCTCGTCGTGTCTACACCCGCCCTGTCGGGCCGATCACACGAGACGCACGGGAGGCAGTCAAGGAGGTAATTGGGGGTGGGCGTCGGCGGAGTCGACGGCGATGAGTCGCTCGCCCCGCCGCCGCAGCAGAGGACCGCCTTATGTGTTCAATTCACATTCGGCGGTCCTTCTCGTTTCAAGGGGTTGACAAACTGATGCTTTTGCTATATTATACTCAGCAGTACTTAAATAAATAGAGAACTCTTCGGATAAGCATATTTAGATACCTGGGGTGTTTATTCGAAGAGTTCTCGGTAGTGTAACTGCCGCTTTTCGACTGGTTGAGCTGGGACTCCCCTGGCTCACGTCCCAAGGAGGGGACCATGAAGAAGTGGAAGTTCTGGGTCGCATGTATCGCGGCCATCGTCGCCGGCGGAGCGCTCGGTGCGTTCCTCGGCGTCTCGCTCACCGCGTGGTGGGCGATCACCCTGGTCGTGGTCGCTCTCGCGGCCATGATCACCGCCGCCGCGGTCTTGGTGCCGAAGCAGGTTGCAGGAGTGGCTCCCGCTGTGGCTGCGGGTGCTCCGGCACCTCCGGTGCCGCAGCTCAAGCTGCGGATGCCCTTGGTCTGGGGACTGTGCGCCGGGTTCGCCGTGGCGTTCGCCACGGTGGCACTGGTGATGTTCCTGACCGACGGCTACTCGGACAAGAAGCCGAGCGCGCCGCCGGCTCTGCCCGCGGCCTCGGCCAAGAGCGGTGAGTCCACCAAGGACACGTCGCCGCCGGTCATCGGTCAGAAAGATGGGCCGCCCGCGGCGAGTCCCAGGCCCGACGGCAACGCCGTGGTCTGGGGATTCGACAGGGAGGCGCACACGCGCCTGGACGACGTGGACGAGACGTTGATCACCACGCTCGAGGCCGTCAAGGCTCAGGGCGGTCGGATCAACGGACTCAATCGCCGCGTCACGGATTTGGAGGAGGGAGCGATGGCGCCCCCGCCTCCGCCGCCCGCGGCGAACAGCGACCAGATTTCCGAGGCGACGTGGCAGGCCTTCCGGCGTCGCGTCCGGGCTGGCATCCGCCGGTTCGAGTCGCGCGCGGTGATCATGTCCGGTCACCCGGACGCGGTCAGCCACAACACCGACGCGGCCGAGCCCTACAGGGCTCAGGACGCGGCGGCCGAGGCGGCGAATACCAACGCCGCCAGGGTGTACGTCATGACGGGGATGGGCCCCGTCTACTACCCGCTCACTCCGCCGACCCAGTAGGGTCGGAAGGTGTGAGCACCGCGGAGTGCCGTCGGGACGCGAAAGCGAACCGGCGGCATTCTTCATTTTAGATTAAGTTTGGTATAATTGGTGGGAGTATGAAGATCTTTCAGGAGTTTAAAGAATTTGCCATTAAGGGTAATGTCGTTGACCTTGGCGTCGGTGTGCTTATTGGTACGGCATTTGGAAAGGTGGTTAGCTCTTTTGCTAATGATATTATTCTTTCGCCACTAAGTATTTTGCTAAAAAAGGCGAATTATGAGGATTATTTTTGGGTACTAACAGGTGGCGAGTACGCGACTTTGGCGGAGGCAAAAGCGGCCGGCGCGACCACGCTGAACTACGGCGCTTTTTTCACCAGCGTTTTTGATTTTTTAATAATCGCCGTGATTGTTTTTCTGTTTGTTAAACAGGTGAATCGTTTCCGCCGCAAGCAAGAAGTCGAGCAAAAAGCCTAAACCTAAGCTACACAACATTATGACATTAGCAATAATGTCATAATGTTGTGTACAAAGTTATGAGGCTGAACCTCATGGCTTCCGCAATTTTACTAACGAGACCTGCGATTTTGTAGGACCCAATCTTCGGAGTACCAGCGCTGGCGTAGTTCGCCGGCTAAGAAGAAGGAGCCGGTTATGAGGATGAGGTCTTTTTTCGTGGCTTGTTTAAGGGCCGCATCTAGGGCTTGCGATGCGTCTAAGAATTCGGAAACGGGAATATTTTTGATTTTCTGAATTGCCTGGGCGAGTTCGTGTGGCTCTCGGCAGGGCCGGAGCGGATTAGAAAAACGCGTTGCAAAGATCTTGTCGGCTAAAGGAATGATGGGAGCGATTGTTTTGGGTAGGTTTTTGTTTTTGGCAAGGCCAAGGATGAGAAAAAGGCGGTTGTAGTCTAAGTCGGCAAGTTGGCTAGCGGTGTAAGCTATTTTAGCCGGGTTATGAGCGCCGTCTAAAATGACGACAGGGAGTTCCTGCATTTTTTCAAACCGGGCCGGAAGTTGGAGCTTGCTGGTGCCGGTGGCGATTAGGCTTTCCTTAACGCCAAGGTAGCGGCAGATTGCGCCGGCCAAGGCGCGGTTGGCGTCTAGACTTGGTTCAACAAAGTAGCACAAGGTTTTTTCCGCTTGGCAGCGGGCCTGGAAGAGTTTTCTTAGGTTGGGCCGGGTTTCGGTGGTAAAGAAGGGAACGCCGGGCCTGATGATGCCGGCTTTTTCGTGAGCTATTTTCGTGAGCGTTTTACCCAGTATTTCGGTGTGGTCCAGGGAGATGTTCGTAAGCGCGGTTGCCAGCTTGGTATTTGCCGGAACGGCGTTAGTGGCGTCGTAGGCGCCGCCGAGGCCGACTTCTAGTACAACCAAGTCGCATTTTTTTTGAGCAAAGTAAAGCAGAGAAAGAGCGAAGCAGATTTCAAAATAAGACGGCCCGCCATATGGGCTTTTGGCATAGGCCTTGTCGATATTTGGCTTGAGTTGATCTACCAGATCGGCAAACTCATCCGGAGCGATAAACAGGCCATCAATGGATGTCTTTTCAGCCGTGGTCGTTACAAACGGAGAGGTAAACAAGCCGGTTTTTTTGCCGGAAAGGGTCAGGGTGTTGGCGATCATGGTCGCGACCGTGCCTTTACCGGAGGTGCCGGCTACTTGAATAAAGCGAAGCTTGCGCTCTGGATTACCAAGAAGACCTAGAAAATATTGGGTTCGTTTGATATACCGCTCGTAAAGTTCGGGCGCGGTGCCGTCGTGTGGGTACCAGTTGGGAAGATTGGCAAGACCTTCTAAGTAACGGACTGCGTCGTGATATCGGGTAAACATAATAAAAACGGCCAGGCAACTTTTGGGAATCGCTTTGGTAATTGTTAGGAGCGAAGTGGGCGGAGTACGTACTGTTCGTTGACTAAGGGACGGAGTTTTTCCCAGCCGCGGTTGACTACGAACTGGAGCAGGTTGTTAAAGACAAGGTAGAGTACGGCGATGCCAACACCAAAAAGTAGGCGCTCGCGAGCGACTACCGGAACCAGGCCGGCCCAGAACTCGGCTGGTAGGGCTAGAGCATAGATCCAGACAGCGCCGCCAACCGCGTGAGCGGTAAAGGTTGCGCCAAGGCCGCGGAGTAGAAGCGAGTTGGGGGCGGTGAGTTTTGCGATGATTGGTACTAGCCAGAACATAGAGAAGTACCAGACTGTGCCGCCGATTGGGTGAATGACAAAGGCGATGATGGCGGCGATGGGGATAAGCAGGCTGGCGCGGCCGCGGTAGCTAAAGTAAAGGGCGCCGGCAAGTGGAGTGAGAAAGCGAACGATGCTGATTACAGATAGAGCAGCCTCGCCGCGAATAATAAAGTCGGCCAGCTGAGTAAGAAAGACGGAGATGAGTCCGGGGACTATGCCGATAAAGGCGGTCGCGATTGGCGCGAAAAAGTCGTAAAGGGTAAAAGAGGCGCCTTCGCCGGCGACTAGCTTAGCGACCGGTACTTGCAAAGCGAGCAGGCCAAAGATGGCGAACAAAATGGTTGCGATTGTGTTTTGTTTCGTAAAGAATTTCATACTAAAAAATAGCGTTAGTTTTAATTGGGATTAGCCTAGCGCAGCTCGGAAAACTTTACAATATGAGTGCGGGAGCTTTTAGACAACTATCTCTGCTATTCGCTTACTTTCCGACTTTATCGTACTGATGATGCGGTCTAGCCGTTTTACCTTTCTTTGGGCTTGGATAAAGATGCCAAGACCAACAGCGGCTATGACAAGCAGGGCGGCTATGACAAGCGCGCCTATCCAGAAGAGGTCAAAAATGCGGTGTTTGGGACCGGTTGCTACCAAAAAGACAATGACGGTTAGAGGAACGGAAAATACAGCTAAGCCCGTTCGAAGAAGGGAGTAGTAAGTTCTTTTTTCGGCAAGCAAGAGTTGGATCTCGCTTAACAGCAAATTTTCATCTGTTTTATTCATATGCTCAGTATACTATATCACGCGTAAAAACCTGTACCGTGATTGCGGAGCGATCCCTGGTATCAGGGTCGGGGTAGGCGGAATCGGACCGCCGCCGCATGACCCCCAGCCATGCATACTGCCACTATACGATACCCCGTTAGGATGCGTTCGCCTTGGTGCCGGGTTTAGCTTGGGCGTATTACCACATAAAAAATAGCCCGCCCAGCCGCATTAAGATGCCTAATAATTTTAGCACAGTACAGTAGAGATGAGCAGGTGTGATTTGATAATTTGAGATGGAGGCCGGAATGACAAACGAGGAGAAGATAAGTTGCGTCTCTCTAACCTTAATTTAAACTTATTACCTCAGTCTTATATTAACCGGTCATAAAAAGAAACGGCCGTTTCTTTTTATGACCGGTTGGGTGGTGTTGGTTTTGTAGTCGGGCCTTAAATTTTGGCGGAATGTGATGCTTGACAGTGACCAACCGGTTGGCTACTCTGAGAAAGTTATGTGTAAAGAGTAAGGTGGTATTATTACTCTGATTAGCATCAGCTTATTATGGCAAACATGGAAAATAGTGAAATGTATCTTATTTCGTCGGCGCTCTATAGGGAAGGATCTTCGGTAAGGCAGGATGGAAATTCTAATACAATCAGATTTCGGAAATCAATTGGAATGTTGTTGCTAGATAAGCTTAGCCGAAATTTGTTGTTTGTTAGTGATAAAGATAGGGTAAAAATTGTTTCGCCACAAGAAATTAGCCTGGTTCGGGTTCGGCCTATGTTTTGGGGTTTTTTCTTTGTGCTCCCAATTTTTATTTTTCTTTTTCTTGTGCCGGATATTTTCTCCATAATAGAAGGGGCTTGGTTTTATAGAGTTTTTTCTATTGTATTATTATTGCTGACCGTATTTTTTCAATTGAGAAAGTCGGATTGGGTGAAGATAGTTTTTAAGGATGAGTTAAGCACCGAGTTAAAAACGGCCTATTTTGCTCCGTCAAAACATCTTGGAGCGGAAAATGACGCTTTAGGCAATAAAGTTTTAAGTTTGGGTGGCGCTAGGAATTTGCTGGTAGCTAGTAGATTGTCAGAAGTCCTGAATGATTATTATTTTAATGATAATCATTCCGGTATATATCAAATTGCCAACAAGATACCTGCATTTGATGAGGAAAAAATGGTTTTCCTGGGTAAGCAGTGGTGTTGGGCCGGGTTTTTAGGTTTTGTATATTACCTGGCTAATAGAAATAGCGCGGCGGCGATAGCGAATTTGTTTCCAGGATACAGTACGTGGTTACCTATGGTGGCGGTCAGTAATGGGCGTAGGGTGGTTTGGCAGTCCGGTGTGTGGAATGGCGATTGGCAAGCTTTTAAAAAACGTCAAAAAGTTTTGGAGGTCGTCGGAGTTATATATATGAGCCTCATTGCCCTCGCTCTTATTGTTTTCTTTTCTTTTGCAATTATGGCGTAAAACAAAAAAGCGGCCTACTTGGTCGCTTTTTTGGATTTCGTTTCTTTGCCGGTTACCTTGGCTTGCCCTGAGCTTGCCGAACGGGCTTTTTTTGCTTCGGCCGCCTTCTTTTGCTTTGCTCGGTTTATTTCTACCGCTGACTGGCGTTTTTCATCGGCCATTCGCTTTGCCTCGGTTCTTTTAGCTTTGTTCTCGGCTACGCGGTCTGCCTTAGTAAAGGTTTTGATGCACTGAGTGCAGGCCAGAACCTTTTTTCCTTCCGGAGAAGTAGCCTTTTGCAGGTTTGGATATTTTCGGGTCCAGTTGGTTGGGTTGTAGTGTCCGCGCAAAAGAATGCGGTTGCCAACCATTCGGGATCCTTTTTTACAGAGTTCACATGTCTTCATAAGTAGAGCTTTTTAGCTTCTTAGCTGTTTAGCTTTTTAGAATAGATGTAATTATATCCGATATGGGAAAAATAGCAAGGGGATGCAGAAATCGTAACCCCAAAGAGATAAGCCCTGCTATCTCATGGGGTGCCACTATCGTGGCAAAAAGCGTATACTAGGAAGCGAAGCTAATCGTTAAACAGCTCGCAACATGTCCGACATTGAACTTATTAAAGAAAAACTAGATATTGTCGATGTTATAAAGGAGTACGTCGCTTTGACGCCCGCCGGTAAGAACTTGCGCGGTCTTTGTCCTTTTCACAAGGAAAAGTCGCCGTCGTTTATGGTTAGTCCGGATAGGCAGATCTGGCACTGCTTCGGCTGCTTTCCACCAGGACAAAAAGTTAAAACACCATTCGGATATCATTCCATCGAAACAATAAACGAAGACCATTTTGTATACTCGGGTAACGGATCTATTCGGAAAGTTTTAGCTAAGCATGAACGACTATATGAGGGCGACCTTATTGATGTTGCCGTAAGAAAGCTCGGTGGCACAGTATCTATGACTGCCGACCATAATCTAAAAGTCCTACGACCGAAAACTATTCATGCTCACAAAGCCAAGCAGTTTTATCGTCGTTGTCGTGATGTGGCAAAGCTAAAAGGAATCACTTTAAGTGAAGCCGCAAAAACACAGGCAGCTCTTATAGAAGTAAGCGCAGGAGAGCTACGGCTTGACGACTTTGTCCTTTACCCAATCCAGACTAATATTGGTCGGCTTAAGAACATAGATTTGCGGGATTATTGGAATCGGCAGAAAAAGTTGGGTCCGCGGCCGCCAGCGTTAAAATACGTTCAGCCGCTAAGCGATGAATTTTTGAAACTCTTAGGCTATTACATTGCTGAAGGCAGTAATCACCGCGCGTACATCCGTTTCAGCCTAGGAAATCACGAAGAAGAATTTGCTCAAGAGATCGTTAAATTAATCGACAAAATTTTTGGCTTGAAGGCCGCAATACATCGCAGGCCTGCTGATAAGAAGCGGACCGGTTTGGAAATAACAGCGTGCCACGCAAACCTGGCAAACATTATCGAAAATCTATGCGGTAAAGGCGCGGCTAGCAAGCATATTCCTTTTATCCTGCAAGAAATTGAGCCGGAAAAACAGAAAATATTGGTTGAGGCGATTTTCAAGGGTGACGGACATGCTTATATTGCGAATAAATCCAAAAAGCAACACAAAAGCATTACAACTGTTTCCATGGTCCTAGCAGAGCAGATTGTGGATATTTTGTTACGAAATAATATTCATCCATCGCTTAGAATACAGGCTGAAAAAACAGATAGTAAAGGCGTCCACCATCGCGAAGCCTATACCGTTGTGTGGTCTGAAGAGGCAATGCCTCAACATAATTTTAGATACCAAGATGAAAGAGGGTTATACTGGCTTTTGCCGATCAAAAAATTGATACGCAAGCCTTATAAAGGACCCGTTCATAATCTAACTGTTGACAAAGAGCATTCATATATTGCTGGTAATTTTGCGGTCTCCAACTGCGGGAAGGGGGGCGATATCTTTGGGTTTGTGAAGGAGTATGAAAATGTGGAGTTTGTTGAGGCGCTCAAGCTTTTGGCGGACAAGGCCGGGGTGCAGTTGCAGAGAACCGGCGCTGGTGACAGCCAGAAGTACGAGGCGTTGTACGAGATAAACCGAATCGCCAAAGATTTTTTTGCTCAGTCCCTGCGGGAAGACCTGGGTCGGCCGGCGCTACAGTATCTGCTGGAGCGCGGCTTGCGTCAGGAGACCATTGATGAGTTTGAAGTCGGCTTGGCGTTGCCAGACAGAGACGCATTATTGCGCCATCTTACAAAGATGGGTTTTTCGTCTAGCCAGGTGGCGGCGGCCGGCCTTGCGTTCAAAACAGAGAGGGGGACGTACTGGGATCGGTTTCGCAGCCGGATAATGTTTCCCATTCATAATCACTTTGGTAAGGTGGTTGGCTTTACCGGACGGGTTTTGCCCGGCGCGGAGAGCGCGGACGTGGGCAAGTATGTGAACAGCCCGGAGACGCCGCTTTTTAACAAGTCAAAACTACTGTTTGGGTTTTTTAAGACTAAGACGGAGATCCGAAACGCGAGCACGGCTGTTTTGGTTGAAGGACAGATGGACGCTATCATGGCGGCCCAGGATGGGGTCAAAAATGTTATTGCCACTTCGGGTACGGCACTAACCAGTGATCATTTGCTGGTGTTGCGGCGAATCGCGGAGAATCTGGTGTTGGCTTTTGATAATGATAGCGCCGGCCAGGCCGCGGCCGAGCGCTCTATTGAGTTGGCTGAAGCTGCGGATTTTAACGTAAGTGTGGTCCCTCTTACTTCCGAGGGGCTGAAGGACCCGGCGGATATTGTCAAAGCGCATCCGGGGCAGTTTGCGGAGATGGTTAAAGTTTCTATCCCGGCTATGGAGTATTATCTGCGGCGGTATGATATAACCACTGCTGATATAGCCGTGAGAAAGAAAAATGTTCGTCAGGTGTTGGCTAAAATAAAGGCAATCGCGAGCCCGGTTGTTCGCGCGCACTGGTTAACGGTCGCCGGTCACCGCTCCGGAATAGACGAGGCGGTGCTCAGCGCTGAGATGAACGTGCTGAAAAGCGATGTTCGGCCGGTTACTGTCAAAAAGCCGGAGGAAAACTATGAAAGTGTTTTGAAAAAGTTAAGCAGAGTGGATCGAATTGTACAGCGGTTGCTGGCTCTGGTTGTGATTGACCCGGAGCGTTTTGGCGAAAAGCTTTCCGCTGTGTCTATGCCGGAGCGGTATAAACCGGTGTTGGCTTATATTTTAAGTCCAAAAGAAGATGAACCGCCTGAGGCTATTCGAGGGTTGGTTAATTTGGTTTATTTGCAGGCGACCGAGGATCCCCACTCAGATGAGTCTGGGCGAGGCTCGGCCCCTTCGGGGGCGGCGGTTAAACCCACGAAGCGATATGGGGAGACCGCGGTTAAGGACAGGCTGGCGCCGGAGTTTGAGGCGCTTTTGTATGAGCTGAATGTTGAGCGGCAGTCCGGTAGGCGTAAGCATTTAAGGGCCGAGATCTCGGCAGCCGAGGCCGCAGGAGACACGGCTCGTCTAGCTGAGCTTTTGGCGGAGTATAGACAGCTTACTAAGAGCGAGTAAGGATTGTAATTTTAAGCAAAATCTGGTAACTTGTGTGGGTGGCTATGGCCAAGAAAAAGACCGCAGTGAAAAAGCTGGCAAAAAAAGCAGCTTCTAAAAGCATTCGTAAGACGACAAAAGGTTCTCGCCCTTCTACCAAGAAGGCTTCTTCGGGTATTAAAGCAAAAAAGGTGGCTAAAAAAGCCGCTACCAAAGTAAAGGCGACAAAGAGAATTCCGGCAAAACGAAAGCCGGTTTTGAATAAGTCGGTTGCGGCGCAGGCGCCTGTTAAAAAGAAGTCTTCAAAGAAGAACACTGCGAAGCAACAGGGTAAGCTGAACGAGGCCGCCTTGAGCGATCTTATTGAGCGTGGGCGGCCGAGGGGTTATGTGACTGATTCTGAGGTTATCTCTGTTTTTCCTTCCATTGAAGAGGATATTGAATTTTTAGAGCAGGTCTACGCGAAGCTTGATGAGACGAATATTAAGGTGATTGAAACGAACCAGCTTATTGAAGTTGCTACAAAAGACGAGGTCACCGAACGAGAGCTGCGCCAGGCGACCGAAGGTTTTGACTCGGGTATGCCGGACTCGGTGCAGATGTATTTAAAAGAAATAGGTAAGGCGCCGCTTTTGACGGCTGCCCAAGAGAAAGAGTTGGCAAAAAAAATAGGAGTGGGCGACGAGGAGGCGCGGCAAAAGTTTATCCAGTCTAACCTCCGGCTGGTGGTTTCCATCGCTAAGCGTTACGTGAACCGCAGTCCAAACCTAAGCATTTTAGATCTTATTCAGGAGGGAAATATTGGTCTTTCTAGGGCTGTTGATAAGTTTGATTATAAGCGCGGGTTTAAGTTTTCAACATACGCGACTTGGTGGATTCGCCAGGCGATTACCCGGGCATTGGCGGACCAGAGCCGGACTATTCGGATACCGGTGCATATGGTGGAGACTATTTCTAAATACACGCAGGTGAAGCGCCGGCTGACGCAGGAATTAGGGCGGGACCCGCTTGTGGAGGAGATTGCCGCAGAGATGGATTTACCGGCGGAAAAAATCCATTACATTCAGAAAATAAGCCAAGACGTGGTTTCTTTAGAGGCGCCGGTGGGGGATTCTGAGGACGACTCTTCGTTATCTGACTTTATTAAGGATGAAAAGAGCTTGACTCCGGCACAGATAGCGAGCCAGACACTTTTAAGAGAGAAGATTCGGGAGATTCTGGTAGACTTAACTGAGAGGGAGCGGAAGATTTTGGAGATGCGCTTTGGTTTGGCGGATGGAGTGACGCACACCTTGGAAGAGGTGGGCAAGGAGTTTGGCGTTACCCGCGAGCGAATTCGGCAGATAGAGGCCAAGGCCCTGATGCGTATTCGCGGGCATTTGAAGTCTGGGATGCTGGAAGGGTACTAGTTAATTTCCAATTATTAATTTCTAATTTCTAAACAATTTTCAATCTTTCAATTTTCTAATGTTTAAAACATTTGTTTCATTAGTTAATTGTTTGAAAATTGAAAATTCGTAAATTGAAAATTATGCAAAAGATTATTGTTTTAACTCTCACAATTCTGATTATGGCCAGCCCTGCTTTTGCTCAAGAGTCGGTGGTAAAGCCGATTAGTTTTGCGGAGTTGCAGGCAAGTGAGCCGGCTATTTTGAGTGGGAATCCGATGTATTTTTTGAAAGAGGTGCGCTGGAGTTTTCAGCGTTGGTTTATTAGTAGTGATTTGAAGGAGTTGTCGCTCAAGGCGAGTATTTTAGCGGAGAAGGCGGCTGAGCTGAAAAAGACGGATGAGATAGCTGGTTGGAATAGTAAGGTTGTGACAGGGGCCATGGAACAGTATCAGCAGTCTTTGGTGCGGTACAAGGCGGCTTTGAAAAAAATAGCCACCACTGGCGATCGCCAGCTTATTCAGCCGGCGATTGTGAATCAGCTTGTTTTGCACTTGCGCCTTACCTCTGGCTTGGCTTCTAACTTGGCTCTTGGGCAGCAGCGTTCTTCGGCTGAGCAAGTTGTTTTAATTGACATCATGGATCAGTTGGCTGAGAGCATCGTCGTTGTTGCCGAGGAGATAAGTAGCCCGGCTTTAGTGCGTGCGCAGATTCAAGAGAATGCGATGGCAGGCTCTACCGCGGTCGCGCGTCGGACCGCTGAGATATTGGCACGTGTGCAGGACAAAGCGGCCAGCTTAGAGAAGATAGAGCTGGCTAATGAGTTGCGTGATTTGATTCGAACGTTGCAGGCAATTGATAATCAATAAGAAATAACTCCTCCCTAGCCTCAGTGCCAGAGCAGAGCACGGTATTGGGAGTTATGTTTTTTTGTTTTCAAATACCCTGAAAAATGGTATATTCGGGCGTATGACATCAGAAGAAATTCGTTCAAAGTTTTTAGAGTATTTTAAGTCTCGCGGGCACGCTATTGTGCCGTCTTCCTCTCTGGTGCCGACTGACCCTTCGGTCTTGTTGACTACGGCCGGTATGCAGCAGTTTAAGCCGTATTTTACCGGCGAGCTGGACCCAGACAAGGATTTTAGTAGTTTGAGTACGGCGAGTATTCAGAAGTGTGTGCGGACTGATGATATTGACGAGGTGGGGGACAGTACGCACCTGACATTTTTTGAGATGCTGGGTAACTTTTCTTTTGGGGGCTACTTCAAAAAAGAGGCGATCGCCTTTGCCCATGAGTTTATTACCAAAGAGCTGGATCTACCTATTTCTTATGTGACTATTTTTGAAGGCAGTCATGGCGTGCCTAAAGATACGGAGTCTAAGGAGATCTGGAAGTCGCTAGGGGTGACTGATATCCGGGAGGAGGGTATTGGGGATGTTTTCTGGGGGCCGACCGGCACATCCGGCCCATGCGGACCAACAACCGAGATTTATTGTAGAAACGCGGAAGGCGTTGATGTGGAGATCTGGAACATTGTTTTTAATCAGTTCTTTTTTGAGGGATCGCGGGAGGAGTTGATTTCCGGAAAAAAGCCGGAAGCGCTTAAGCCTCTTGATACTCCCGGTATAGACACTGGCGCCGGATTTGAGCGGTTGGTGACTATAAAGCAAGGAGTTGTAAGCCCGTATGAAACTGATATTTTTCGGGAAACTTTCGCTAAGATAGAAGAGTTCTCTCAAGGCATTAAACCGCAGGTTGCTCGGATATTCGCGGATCACTTCCGGGCCAGTGTTTTCCTGATAGCCGATGGAGTGCGTCCTTCCAATAAAGAAGCCGGTTACATTGTCCGGCGCTTAATTCGGAGGATGTTGGCGCATAAGGTGACGCATGACATTCATGGCGACATCTTTACCGCGCTATTTCCAATCATTAGCCAAAAGTTTGGAATGTACTACCCGGAAGTGAAGGATCCGGAAATTTTGCATGTTCTTCAAGAAGAGTCTGCAAAGTTTGAACTGGCGGTTGTAACCGGGATCGGGGAACTTAAGCGGCTATCTGCTACCAGTCACCAGCTATCAGCTAGTCAGGCCTTTATGATCAGCTCTACCTATGGCCTGAACTTTGAGCTGATGAGGGAGATTGCACCGGAGGCGACTAGAGGTGTTACCCAAGAGGCGTTTGAGGCGGAGTTTAAGCAACACCAAGAGATCTCGCGCGCGGGTATGGAAAAGAAGTTTGGTGGCCACGGACTACTACTAGACACCGGCGAGCTAAAGGCGAAAGACGAAGAGGAGTTGAAGATAGTAACTCGTTTGCATACGGCCACGCACTTGATGCAGGCGGCACTGCGAAAGGTGTTGGGTGATGAGGTCCGGCAGGCCGGCTCGGATATTACGGCAGAGCGCACTCGCTTTGATTTTCAGTTTGGGCGTAAGGTAACAGCCGATGAACTGGCAAAAGTTGAGGGACTGGTTAATGAGGTCGTCAGTCAAGACTTGCCAATGCAGTATCAGGAAATGTCAAAACAGGAAGCTGTCCAAACAGGAGCGCTCCACTTTTTCATTGATCGATATCCGGAGACAGTGAAGGTCTACTATGCCGGTCATTCTTTGGACAGTGCGTTTAGTAAAGAGTTTTGCGGCGGTCCGCATGTGACGCACACCGGGGAAATAGGGAAGTTCCGAATAAAAAAGGAAAGTTCTGTTGGCACCGGTGTTCGGCGTATTAAGGCGGTGGTGGAATAAGTATAGTTGGTTTGCGAATAACGAATAGGAAAACGAATCAACGAATTTCCATAAAACATTGGTTGCGATTCGCTGATTCGCCTGTGTGTATTCGTCATTCGCACACCCTATTTGACATATTTCCCGATATGCGCTATTATCTCCGTACTTTATGGAGAATTTCCTTTTTCAGAAAACTCAAGAAATAAGCTTTGCCTTACTTAGGGTTTCCGCATATATCCGCCGTTTTGAGCTCCGGAAGAAAATGGAGACTCTGGGCTACCATTTACTGGAAAATGTCAGTTATGAGAACTATGATCTGGCGCTGACCACGGTTGCGACTATTCGGAACTTTATTGAACTAGCAAAGAATATCTACGAGATAGAGCCGGTTAACGCTAGGATATTGAATCAGGAGCTTAATACTCTTGCTGAGGAACTGCAAAGGAAAGCGGGGATTGAGGGCGAGTTAGATCTGGAAACAATGTTTTCCGGAAAAGAGGAAGACTCTTCCCGTAAAGGGGAAAGACCCCCTACTTTAACCAAGGTGTCTGTCCCCATGGAGAATGCGCAAAATAAGGGAAGTGACCCCCGCGAGCGGCAGGCGCGTATTTTAGAAATGTTGGGAAATCCGGAAACCGGAAGTCTTAGTCTGCGCGAGTTAAGCCGTAATTTTCCGGGCGTAACACCAAGGACCATCCGGAACGACTTACGGGAGTTGGTTGAACGTGATCTTATCACCCGAGAAGGTAGTGGTCCGGCGAGCATGTATACCAAGAAGTCGGCGACGCCCGCTGACCCGACTACGCCACCTGCTCCTAGTGATGTAATAAACTTATAGACATATCGTTTTAAAAGAATAGCTGTTATCCTTTGTATTGTATTGGTATTGTATTGTAATTGCGCCTGCCCTCTCATGAAATCACTAAAGAAAATATTTGCGCTTAGCCTTTTGGGAATATCATTGGTTGTTTTTGTCCCTGCGGCCCACGCTCAGTCTGCTCCGGAGTTGAATGATCAGATTGATGGTCTTTTGGAAGAGATAACGGCCCTGAAGATTCGCTTGGCTGGAGTCAGCGCCACGAGCGACAGTGTTTCGCCGAGCTGTGAATTTAATCGCAACCTGGCCTTTGGAAGTGTGGGCGAGGATGTGCGTTGTTTACAGCGTTATCTGAATGAGCAGGGTTATCTGCTGGCCTCTTTCGGTCCGGGTAGTCTTGGCAACGAGACTGCATTCTTTGGTCCTCTGACTAAGGCGGCATTAGTGACGTATCAGACAGATAATGCTGGTACTATTTTAGCCCCGCTCGGCTTATCTGTTGGTACGGGCTTTTTTGGTTCTTCTACACAGGCTCATTTGTTGGCGGTGCGTGGCTCATTGGGTGGCGCTACGGACATTGAGGCTGTTTCTGATCAGGGCCTGGAGGTGCGTTTAGTTGCCAGACCTGATGGCACTAGCGTTGCCTTGGCAGGTGCCGGGCAAATAACAGCCGGACAGTTTTCTTTTACAGCACCAACGTCAACAAACGTCAGCCTTAGCGGTTTGGCTTTTCGTAAGCTGGGCACGCTTTTTGATAGCCAGATTCGGAGTATGTATCTTGTGGATGTGGCCAGGGGCGAGGTGGTGGCTGAGTTTCAGTCTTTGGCAAGCGGTATAGCGACTTTTTCCAGCTTGAATTTTAATGTGACTGCCGGAGCGGTGCGAACGCTGGAGCTTCGGTTTGATTTGGCTGGCCAAGTGGTTGGCGGCGAAACTATTGGCTGGGAGCTTACTAGAGTTAATACCGGACTTGAAAAGAATGTTTCCGGACTCCCGCTTGCGACAGAGTTGCTAACCGTCTCAACTGCTTCTAGTTCTACGATTGCCTCTGTAAGCGTGGCGGCGAACGAAGTGGCCACTAATCTGGCTGCCGGTACGAATAACGCGCGGGTAGCGCAGTGGATAGCCACGGTTGCGGGTGGGCCGGTCAGTCTTAAGAATCTGACCTTGACCTTTAGTGGTGACGCCAATCCTTCAGATATTAGAAATTTACGCCTGCTTTTAAACGGTGTTGAAGTTTCCGGTAAGGCGCAGGCCTCTAGTAAAATAAGCTTTGTTGTTTCCGGTAGCGCGGTCTTAGCTGTGGGTGAAAATACGATTCAGGTGTTTGCGGATATTACCGGCAGTCCGAACAGAACCATGCAGGTAGAGCTTTCTCAGCCGTATGACGTATACGCATATGACATTACCAATAACTCCGGTGTCGCGGCGGTACTGGTTGGCGACTCTTCCTTAATAACCATTGACTCTGGTGCGACCCGCTTACAGCTTGCGACTGGCTCACCAACACAGTCTATTCCGGCTGGCGCCTCTGCGGTCACTATCGGGAAGTTTTCCTTGTATGCTGCCGGAGAGCCGATGCGCGTGAAGTTTTTAGATGCAATGCTAATTCAAGAGGGAAGCTTTGACTGGTCTATAAATACGAATGTAATTGATGACTTGAGTAATATCCGGTTGATAGATGATGCGGGTAATCAAATAGGAAGCACTATTAGCCGAGTTCTTTCCGGAAGTGGAAGCGGGAAGTGTAGTCTTTTATATGCTTCAATTACCTGTCACTTTGGTAGCGCGACCGCTCCGCTTGAATATGTGGTTCCGGTGAACACTACTAGAATCTTTTCTTTGCAAGCGGATATCGGGAAGAATACTGATCTGGAAACTCTTTCCGGAAGCCTTGTTTCCGGAAAGGAAAACCTAGAAGGGCAGGTTTCCTTCCAGATACTTAGTTCTGCCAATGCTGATGCCCCGGTCCGCTCTGTGAGCTCTGCGATAGAGGATGGTGTAATAAATCCGTAGCTGTATCGTTATAAATACCGTAACCAAGTAACTCTCTATGTAGCGTTCCCCCCGCAGCAAAACATCCTTTGTCATTCCCGCGCAGGCGGGAATCCAAAAAAAGTTTGAGTTATCAACAATAAGACAACTCAAAAGCTGATATACTGATAGCAACCAAGAACATTTCTGCAAGAACATTTCTGAATACTGCCGTAGTGAGGGCTCGGCACAATCAGAAATACTAAACTCTGTATCTATTCTCCCTTTTCTAAAGGGAGTACCCCGAAGGGGGGAGGGATTTCTTTCTGAGTTAGAAAGATCTCCATATACATAGTTTAGTGTTTCTGATCTAACTGAGCCTAACCCGCTCAGTTTTTAATCCAAAAAGGCTTAGGAGGTGTCTCCTCCCGTAGGAGGTGAATCCTCATAAGACAAACAAACTCCAACTCCTAAATTCCCCCAAATATGTTACTAAATTTATTCCCAAAACTAAGGTCGATCTTAAATAGCTCTTAGTTATTCTAAGAGGTTTTTTTGAGAATAAATTTTCTGAAAACGCAACGAGAATCATTTTTATTGTCATCCTCGGGTTTGACCCGGGGATCTACTAAAAATGAGTCTCAAATTACTAAAACAAACAAATTAAAAAACGAATTTATTTATGAGTACATTAACTCGAAAAGTTGCCGCCGGTTTTATTACCGCGACAACAGTAATGTCTCTTTCCGGACTTAGCGCGGCTATCGTTCCTGTTGCTCACGCACAGACGAGCGCCGACTTGCAAGCTCAGATCACTCTTTTGTTGAGTCAGATCGCCACTTTGCAGGCTCAGCTGAACACTGGTGGTAGCTCTAGCGCTGCCTGCACCTTCACCCGCTCCCTCACAGTGGGTTCAACTGGTCAGGACGTTATGTGCCTCCAGCAGTACTTGAACGGCGCCGGCTTTACGGTTTCCGCTTCTGGTGCTGGTGCTCCGGGTATGGAGACGACTTTCTTTGGTTCCCGAACTACAGCAGCTGTTGCCGCTTGGCAGGCCGCTAATGGTGTAGCCCCGGCTGTTGGTTACTTTGGTCCTATTTCTATGGCCAAGTACACCCAGCTAAACGCTACCGTTGTTGTCCCGCCGGTTGCCGGTGGTGACGATGATGACGACGATGATTCTTCTGACACCAGCCTTCAGGGCGGTGCCGGTTCTATCACCGACGCTGACTTCATCGCTTCCTTGAACAACGAGGAGGTTGGTGAAAATGAGGAAGATGTTCAGGTTGCCGGTCTTGAAATTGAGGCTGGTGAGGACTCTGACATCGAGCTTATTGCCGTAACCTTGGACTTTGATAAGGCTGCGGATCAATCTTCCGGTAACGACGACGACCTCGACGACTACGCTGACGAAGTGTCTGTGTGGTTTGATGGTGAAGAGGTTGCTCGTGTTGATGCTAGCGAGTTCAACGACAACAATGGTTATGGCCGAACAGTTTCCCTGAAGAGTGGTGCGATTATTCGCGCTGACAAGACAGGAGAATTGGTTGTGGCTGTTTCCGGTGTCAAGAACCTTGACTCCTCTAATGCCGCTCAGGCTTGGGACGTTGCCTTTGAAGCTGTTCGCTTCCGCGACGCTCAGGGCGCTGTGATCACAGAGAGTGACCAGGGCGACATCGACAGCGGTACAGCAGACACCACTGCCGTCACGGCTGATGCTGAGCGGGCTTTCACCTTTGAGACCTTTGCTACGGCTTCAGACGTTGAGTTCAAGATTATGTCTGGTTCAGACAGCATCAACGACTCTCGCGTGATTGACGTGGACGACACTAACGACACCGACAATGTTGATGTCTTCTCCTTCGTGGTTCGCATTGACGGCACGTCTGACGTTCAGCTTAAGGACCTGATGCTCAGCTCCACCCACACGGGTACTGCTAACACTTTGGACGACGTCTTCTCCAAGCTAGTCTTGGAAATGGATGGCGTTGTGGTTGGCTCGGAGAGCTCCTCCTTTGCCGGCGCCACGACTGTTGTCTTTGATGACATTGACACCTGGTTAGAGGCTGGCGAAGATTACAGCTTCACCCTGGTTGGTGACATCAATGACACTCAGGCCAGTCAGTTAGTTGATGGTGACACTGTCTACTTCACCTTTGGTGAAACTGAGACCGACAGCACCTTGACTGACATTGAAGACGAAAAAGGCGACAACCTCGCCGATGCGGACAAGACTGGCGAAGAGACCAGTGACGCTATCGCCTTCTATGACAATGGCATTGAGATAACGTCATTTAACACCACCGGTTCCATCGCTGTTGCGACTGACGGTGTGAACAATGACCGCGTTGAGTTGGTTATGAACTTCACGGTTCACAACTTCGGCGACACGACCTTGTACATCCCGAACACTGCTACCAACACCGGTAGTGTGATTTCTACGGGTGTGACAACGACTGCGCCGGGCGTCAGTGAGGGTATTGGTTATGTTGTGCAGAACTCTGCTTCAACCAGTGCTGGATCTAACGATATCAGCGCGACGTTGACCGAGGAAGACACGGACCTAACCTTGGGCACCAATGCCTTTGAGTTGAAGGCTGGTAAGAGTGGTACGTTCACCTTGAAGGTGTCTGTCGCTAACGACGGTACACCGGACTTGACGAACACCACCTTCCGCGCGTTCTTGACTGGTGTCAACTGGGCGTCTGCAGATGCCGCCAATGGCGACTCTGTATACACCTTTGACCTGCTAGACTACAAGACTGGTTACTACACCATTGCTGATTAGTCTGCGAATCCTGTCCTAGATTAGTGTTTATCCCTTCGGGATATCGCTTGTCAGGTCAGCAAAAGGCCCCCTTGCGGGGGTCTTTTGCGTTCTCGCGGTAACGGGGGGGGCGAAGTCGTTCTTCCCATAGCCTGCCTGCCGGTAGGCAGGGAAGTGCGACTAAGACCGAAGTCGTTCTTCCCTTAGGAAGTGCGACTTCGGTCTTCGTATCCCCTGCCCTAGGTATAAGAGGGGGTTGGGGGGAGTTATGTCTTACGAGGTGTCTCCTCCCGTAGGAGGTGACTCCTCGTAAGAGTAGCGAAGAAATTTTTTTTACGCTAAACTTAATTTCATATGCATTCGCAAAAATCTTCTTTTTGGCAGAGCCTTGTCCGCTATCTACTTCTCGCCACCGTTATCATTACCCCGCTCTTTTTCGTGCGCGGATTTGTGTTTCCCGGAACGTTTCCGCGTACCAGTTTTTTATACATAGCGGTTTCTCTGGCTTTAATTGCTTGGCTGATTGGCGCCATGCGTTCCGGGCAGATTGCGCTAAGGCAGAACTGGCTTTTGTGGTCTTTAGCCGGCTACATCGCGATTCTTTTGATTTCTGCTCTGGCCGGCGGCCACTTTGAGCGATCTTTCTTTAGCTCACACGAGCGCATGACCGGCATTTTAACCTTTATCTATGCCTTTGCTTGGTTTGTGATGGCTGGCTCTGTTTTTCAGACTAAAGACTGGTTGCGCGTGTTCCGAGCCGTGACAGTAACCGGAGCCCTTATAGCTATTTTTTCTTTTTTAAGTATCGGGGGATTAAATCTGGAAAGTTTCGCGTTTATGGAGCACGGTGGCGGTATACTGGCAAACTCTACTTTTGCCGGTATTTACTATCTTTTTGCTTTCTTGGTTAGCGTATTCTTACTGCTTAAGGATAGCTCGCGCGGCTGGCGCTGGGCTTATGTAGGTAGTTTACTGCTTATCGGCTTGAATCCGGATATTTTTAACTTCTCGGTTTGGCAAGGAGCGCATAGCCTGAGCGACATCTTTGGTAGTCCAAGTCTACTGCTTGGGCAGGCTAGAGCCTCAGCTATAAGTATTGGTATCGGTGTTCTGGCTATGGGCGTAACTTATCTTATCCACAGGCTGAAGATCTCCATAAAAAGGAAAGGGCTTCTTTTGGGCCTGGGTGGGTTAATTATCGTGCTGGCAACTTTGGCTTTTGTGGGTAGCGCGACCATGCAAAAGGGTTTTGGGCATAATTTTTTGCAAAAACAGAAAGACTTTGCCCGGCCATTGGTTTGGCGGCAGGGCCTGCAGGCTTTTGCGGATAAGCCTATCTTTGGATACGGACCAAACAACTTTAACTATGCTTTTCAAGATAACTACAGCCCGGAGGTGGCATTTCTAGAGGCCAACAACTGGTTTGACAAGGCGCACAACAGCACCTTTGCCGTTTTGGTGGAGACCGGAGTAGTTGGTGCCTTGGCGGTTATCTTGGTTTTCCTGTTGGCAGTCTGGTACGCGTTTCGTTGGTACCGAAAAAAAGAAGATGTCGCGCCACTACTGGTCGTCGTTGTTCTTCTGGCTCACTTTATTCAGACTCAGACCTCATTTAATACTTCTCTGAGCATTTTTCTTGTCTTTGTTTTACTGGCGTATTTGTCGGCGCAGAGTGAAGATGCACCTAAGCTCTACAAAGTAGCCGGTCAGGCTAAGAGGGTTGCTTGTGCCGTTGGAGTAGTTGTTGTTACTTGGGTAATGATTTCTTTGGCTATTCTGCCGGCAGTTACAAACCGGCGCGTGATAACCGCAATGGCTTCCGGGAAGTTTGAAAATAGGCTGGAGATGTACGAATCTCTGCCTTCGTTAAAAGGGGGTTTCTCACAAATGCTTTACGCGGTTACGGAAAACTATATCAATGCCCTGTTTAATAACCTGGACCAGTTTGATAATCCGGTCGCTAAGGAGAAGATTCGTAATGAGTTTGGTGTTATTCTGGATTTGTACGAGTCTAAATTGGCTGAAAACAATGACGATTTTCGCTATCTTATCAATTACGTGAATTTTATCCACGTCTCTCGTTTGTTTGGCGTTGATAGAATGGAGCGCGCCGGCCAGCTTTTGGAGCGAGCGGAGGAGTTATCTACAGCTCACCCTCAGCTCTACTGGCTTTCCGCCTTACAGGCCCGCTATTTGGGCGATAGCGGGCTTGCCTTGGCTGAGATAGAGAAGGCGGTAGCTATGAACGAAACGATAACTGAGCGCGATAGCTTACTTGGGCAAACCCCGACCATCTCACTAACAATTCGTGAGTTCTTACTAAGAAACAAAGACAACCCCGGCAAGATCTACTATCAGGTTACCGAGCTGTAGGTTGGCTGTATAGTAAAATTCCTCCCTGCCTGTCGCGAATTCCCTCTCTTACCGCGCCCGTCCATAGTCTTCCTTGCCTAGCCGTAGCTTTTGGCGAAGGTGGGTTCGCTTCTTTCTTTTACCTCTTTTTTACCCCTTTTCGCCTATTTCGCCTATTTTCTCATTTACAACCTGCATACACTTTTACATGCACGTGCATGTAAAAGTGTATGCAGATATGTTAGACTGATTTTAACTTTGGAAACTGATTAAGGTAAGAATTATCGATATCCTTCCCCGAAAATGCCAAGATACAAACAGCTTAAGAAGCTGACTTCCGCCCAAGAGAAACTTTTACTCGCTCACTACAGGGCAGAGTGGCTTGAGGCTGAATATGCCCTTGAAAAGCACGAAAAAATAGAAAAGGCAAAGGAGGTAGGTGCCCAAATAGGTAAAACCATTTTGGGCCTTGCGCTTGCGGCCGGAGTTGTAACGATTGCTCTTGTTACTCCGGGGGCATTTATGGCGATAGGTATTTTTCGCGAGCGCCGAAAATCAGGTCGTGGTACGCCTATAAGGCATTATATCGTCTCTAGTCGGCTGCCTCAGGATCTGCGTATGGGTAGTAGTAGGCAGTACTGGCAGTATCAGAAAAAAGGCGCGGACACTTATGAGATCACCATAACCAAAAAGGGGAGAGAAAAGGCGCTTGCGCAGATGATGCGCGAATTTAAGCTACGCAAGAAAGACAGATGGGACGGTCAGTGGCGCATTGTGATGTTTGACATTCCCAGGAAGAATAACTGGGTTCGGAATGAGTTGAGAAAGAAGCTGAAAGAAATCGGGATGCACCAGCTTCAGCAAAGTGTTTTTGTATACCCGTATCCTTGCGAGGCGGAGATAGATCTTTGGGTGGATTTACTTAGCGCAAACGACGCAGTCATTCAAATTACGACGACGCTACCAAAAAAGCAGGAGAAGGAGGCCAAAGAATATTTTGGCTTATAAGCGAAATTGGAGAAAGAAGTAGGAGGATTTGAGCAGGGGAATTTGAGTGAATGCGAAAATAACGCAATGCGAAATCTGCATACACTTTTACATGCACGTGCATGTAAAAGTGTATGCAGATTTTTTTTGCAAAAACTAAATTCGCGGACAATTTGTGAAGGATAAGGGCATGGTTTTTAACGTTGAGGCGCGCGGCGGAATGGTGGGGCCGGGGGAAAGTTATCCACAGGGAGGGTAGGGGAAAGGGTGTTGTGTCAAGGGAAAATAACGTATAGTGGAAATAATGTTAGGTGATAATCGGCCGCCGATTCATGAAGCGGGGTTTTGGATGGCAGTTAGTCGGCCAAGTTTTTTGAAATTTTTGATCGCGTTCGCGATTGTTTTGGGTGGGGCCTGGCTTGGTTACTATTTGTGGAGCGACAACCGGGCGAATATGGCCGAGGTGGAGGAGTATGAGCGGATAATGGACGAGTATACGGCAGTTCATCGCAATGATACATATGGCGGCGCTACTCCCCAGGAAACGCTGGACTTATTTATCGCCGCTCTTGAAGCCGGCGACCCAGAGTTAGCGACCATGTATTTTTTACCGGATGATAACGGTAGCCGCGAGGAGTGGCGAAAGGTGATGCAGGATACGTATGATGCGGGCAATTTTCCGCTGATAGTCAGTGAACTTAAAAAAGCTGTTCCCGAACAGAATAGCATAATAGGTGATAGTTTTTATGGCTTCATTGTTCGAGATGAGTCAGGGATTGTTGTCGTTGATATTTCTTTGATTTTCAACGGTAAAATTTGGAAGATTGATAGTGTGTGAGTATGAGTAGGCAACGCATTAGCTTGGGAATTACTTTGCTTGTGGTCGCTATTGCGTTGGTTGTTCCTGCTTCTGCTGTTGCTTATAAAGAAGATGTACACGCCGCCCTAACTCAAGAGGCGGTGTATTTTTATAACCAGAATTTTAAGGGGAGCCCGATTAAAAGTGGGGATATAAGAAACCTGATGGCGGGTGCGCGAGCTGAAGACGAGGCGCCGCGGATGTTGAACCACTTTTACGACCCAATAAACAAACGGGGGTTGGTTTTTGGTGGTAAGACATGGACCGCGTCAAAAGAGTGGGTTAAAAGTCCGGACACGCAAACGGCCTTCCTGTATAACCGGCTTGGCAGGTTGGCTAATTTTTTTGATAGCGAGGCGGGCAGGACTACGGACTATACCTGGCAAAGAGCAATTAAAGACTTTGTAGACGGAGACAGGGAGAGGGCTATGCGGGGGCTGGGGCATGTGGTGCATCTTATCCAAGACGCGACTGTGCCGGCGCACACGCGCAACGACCCGCATCCGCCAACAGATGAAAACGACAAGGAGTGGGGCGGGCCGGACCCGTATGAAGAGTGGACGGCGAAGTTTGTGCCGCCAGACGAGGCGCCGCGTCTTGAGCCGGAGCGGATTAATACTTTGAGCTTGCTTAGAGCGAGTGGGAAAAAGCCGGTGCAGTTGCCTAGCTTAGAAAAGTATTTTGACGAGGTGGCGACTTATACTAATACGCATTTTTATAGTAAGGATTCGGTCGGATTTAATTATTATGCGTTGCCTGGGCCTAGACCGACTGATAGAATCGTAAGGAATGGGTTCACGTTTATTGGATCATCTGATCAAGATGGTGGTTATATTTTGGCAAAAGAAAAAAAGAGTGATCCTATTCGCTTTGTTAAGACATCCGGAGATTCTTTTACTAAAATTGAATTGGATGATGAAGCTATACACTCGGATTATTGGAAGCGGCTTTCGCAGAAGGCGGTGCAGTATAGCGCGGGGGTGATGAATTTGTTTTTTCAGGAGGTGGCAAAGGAGCAGGCGCGGCGCGGGGTGAAGGCAGAAGCATCTAACTTTGTAGGCAGTGTTTTGAGTACGGTACAAGAGGATTCTTCGCCTTCGGCTCAGAGTGAATTGGATCTGGAGTTGGAGAAGGAAGAGGTTGTGGTTGCCGCCGTTCCTGTTGTTGACGAGGCGGCGGAGCTACGCGCTTTAGCTGAGCAGTTGGCAGTTGCTCAGGCGGCGATTGACGCGTTGGAGCGGCAGTTGGCTCTTAGACAGATAAAGGGCGTGACTACAGATGAGCCTTTTTTGGCTGATGAGCCAAAGGCGAAGTTGAACCCTTCGCGGGGTGGGGGCGGAGGCGGTGGTAGTGCCGCGGCTAATGAAGATGTGGATTTAGGGGAGGATGAAGAGGTGGTTTTAGATGAAAATGTAGAGGATGTTGAAGAAGATGTGCCGGTGGCCGAGGCCGAGGCAGAAGCGGAAGCAACCGTCTTAATTAGTGAGATATATCCGGATATGGTAGGCGCGGATACGGGTGAGTTTGTGGAGCTTTATAACGCCAGTGACGCTGACGTGGATATTTCCGGGTGGTCTTTGCAGTATCTTGCCGGGAGTGCCACGAGTACGGAAAAGATTACGAAAAAGAATTTTGAACCGGGTGCGGTTGTACCGGCGAAAGGATTTTATTTGATTGGCTTGGGAGGATATGTTGGCAGTGTGGCCGCGGATATGACCTGGAGCCAGGCGTTAAATAATGACGGGGCGACTGTTTTCTTGGTTGCGCATCAAAATGAGATTGTTACGGAAAGCGATGCCGATATTATTGATAGAGTTGGTTATGGAAGTGGCGATGGTTTGATTTTGGCTGAAGATAGCGCGGTTGCGATGCCGGAGGAAGGCAGTTCGGTGGAGCGGCGGCCGGCGGGTTGCGGTTCGTTTGATGGCGACGAGGAGTTTTCGGGGAATGGTTGCGATATGCAGGACAACAGTGCGGATCTTGTGGTAGTGAGTGAGCCGAATCCGCAGAACAGTCAGAGTTTTATAGAGCCGCGAAGCGCGCCGAGTGTGCCGGTGTTAAGTGTGAATTACGAGGCGGAGGCGCATAGTTACGCGCGCATAGACTTAAGCTGGAGCGAGGCCACGGATTTTCAGGGTTCAACCAGTAGTGTGGTTTACGTGCTGTTTGATGAAGACGGTGCCGAACTGTATCGGGGAAGTGACTTAGAGTATGAGCATCGAATAATTGAGGTTAACAGAGATTATGATTTTACAGCGCAGGCGTTTGATGCTGAAGGTTTTGGTTCGGATGTTGGAACGGCTAGTGTGAATGTGCCGAATTATATTAGTAGTCTTAACTGGACGGAGAGCGCGGATTCAACTCCGGAGAATCCTATTTATATTTTGAATATTGCCTGGGACGTGTATCCATTTGTTCCGGTGAATATTCCGTTTAATGGTGAGGTTTTTGATTCTTATCATACGGTAGTGTTTCAGCTTAACAGCGATCCGTTTACTGAGACCATGGGTCACTCCTTTGAAACGTATGGTTGGAGCGCGGGGGGTGCGATGCCAAACCCGTTGTGGGTGCAGTATCCGCGTTGTGTTGGTGACGTGCGTAAAAGCAGTGGCATTATTTTTCCGGATACTGAGAAACAGTGCAATGGATTGTTTGGGTCGCCAAAGTTCCTTGCCCTGCATAAGGATTACCTGGCTGACGGTGGAGTGGAGGCGACTATCTTTAACTTAAGTTTTGGAGATGGAGCGCCGACGGCTGAAGATTATATTATGATTTCGTACTATGCCTATGTGTCAAACTTGAGTACGAATCAAAACTCTAATATGCGATTTGTGGCAATGGACACGCAGAGATACTATTTTGAGGTGCCTGTTGCCCCGGTAGAGGAAGAGGAGGAAGAGGAAGTTGTTGTAGAGGAGGAAAACGTGGAGGAGGAAGAAGCCGAAGAAGATCCGGGTGACGGAGAAGAAGAGGTTGAAGAGGAGGTGTCGGGTCCGCCACCTTTGTTTTGAGTTCGGTGCGGGGGGGGTGTGTGGATAAGCCTGTTTGGGGCGTGGTATAGTTGTTCTTTAGCTAAATACAGACACTAACTGAATATTAATGCTCTCTGGTCCTTCCGTTTTGGCGGAGGGGCGTTTTAATTTTTTATGCCACTGGAGTTTGAAATGATCAAATATATGGGTCTTGGGATAGCGACTATTGGCGCTCCGGTGCTTGGTATTTTGATTGTGTTTTGGATTTTGGGGATGTTGTTTGATTGGTGGCACTGGAAATTTGACAAGAACTGCGACCATACCAGCCACCCGCGGCGGATTACGCAGTTGCGGGAACCAAAGGATTCGGGGGGAGATTAGGAGTGGCTTGTAAATTGCCAGAAGGCTCGTTCCGTAGTATTTTTGTACTATGAATGCTCGGGTTTTAATAATGGCCGGCGGGAGTGGTACCCGTTTATGGCCGTATTCTACGAAGCGAACTCCTAAGCAGTTTTTGAAGCTGATTGGCGGACGTTCATCTTTTGAGTTGGCCTTGGAAAGGGCTATTTTGGTTACCGGGCCGGAGCAGGTTTTTGTTTCAACGAATAGTGTTAATGAGCTTCATGTGTGGCGGCAGATGAGAGCGACGGGGATCCCTCGCGCTAATATTTTGGTTAAAGAAGGTGATTACGACACCGGTGGCGCTGTTTTTAGTGCGCTGCGGCGGTTGAAGAAAGACTTTGGTGCTAAGGATGATGATGTTGTGACTATTTTCCCGGCTGATCATGTGATTAATCCGCTGGCTGAATTTGAAAAGACGTTGATATTCGCTTGGGCAACCGCGGCTAAACATAACTGTTTGGTGACGCTTGGTAAGCGGCCGGATGAGCCGGTATCAAGTTATGGTTATATGCTTGTGCATTCTGAGCCTGATGAGAAGAATCGTGCGATTAATCGCACGATTCTTCGGGTGGAGCGGTTTATTGAAAAACCGCCGCGCGAAAAGGCGCAAGAGCTTATTGCAACAGGTCGGGCGTTTTGGAATGTTGGCATTTTTAGTTTCCCGATTGGGGCGATGTTGTCTGAATTTTGTCGCTACTTCGGAGTTGATGAGTGGCAGGCGGTTACGGATGACCAGCTTCAGGAAAACGCCGGGGTTTCGTTTGATAAGATGGTGGTTGAGCGCGTAGCTGAGTTGCGTGTGCTGGAAGCCGGGTTTAACTGGTTGGATATTGGTTCGTGGAAGGCCTTGCAGGAGACACTAACGCGAGACGACCAGCGTAATACCAGTGAGGGTGAGCATATCTTGGTTAATACCGCGGATTCAATGGTTATTGGGGGTGGCCGGCCGGTTGTTTTAGTGGGGTTGGAGGATGTGTTTGTGGTGAATCATGATGACGCGCTGCTGGTGATATCCGGAAAGAAGATAGATGACTTAAAGGCGGCGATGCCGATTTTAGCAGAAAGATATCCGAGGCTTGTTCAGGGGAGGCCGGTGGTGACGGTTTGCACACCAGTGCCGGAGGCAGGCAAGCCCGCTACTAGTTCGGGTAAACATCTGCGGGATACAGTGGCAAGCGCACTCTGTCAGTCGTATCCGTTTGTTGAGGAGGTGGTGGTTACATCTGTTGGGGCGGCGACGCGTGTTCGGGAGCAGATTGCGGATCTGTCGCGAGCGGGCGAGAAAGAGCTGGCTGTGGTGGAGGCTCCGGGCGAGCAGGTGCGAGAGTATGAGCTGTTGAATGTTGGGCTGAGAGAGGGTACGGGGGAGATACTGGCTATTTTAAAAGAGGGAGATTTGTTTGAGGACGAAGAGGTTGTTCAGACAGTGGTAGAGATGATGGAGCGCGAAAAGGCGGATGTGTGCTGGGCAGACTTACGTTATGTGAAGGAGAGTGACATGAGTGTGACAACACGTTTTTGGCAGGGGTCGGCGTATGAGGCGGGGATGTTTGCCAAGGGATGGATGCCGCCACACCCGACATTTTTTGTGCGGCGGTCGGTTTATGAGCGGTTTGGCTACTTGCGAGAGGATATGCCGCTTGCCGGAGGCTACGAGTTTATGTTGAGGGTGCTTGAAAAAGAAGGAGTGCGCAGTTGCTACTTATCACGAATTGCAGTTAAAATGAGGGGTAGGAAGCGGCTCAGCGCGCTTGGCCGTTTACTAGAGATGACTAGAGGAAATATTCAAGCGTACCGGGCGTGGCGTTTGAATGGATTGAAGATAAGTCCGCTGTTTATACTAAGAAAACCGTTTTCAAAGATAAAACAAATTATAAGTAAGACGAGAGCAATATAGACATGGAAAAAGTACTTGTGTGTGGTGCCGGTGGATTTATCGGGCATCACTTGATGCGTTACTTAAAAGAAAAAGGTTACTGGGTACGCGGCGCGGATATAAAGCTGCCGGAGTTTTCTTCGCCGGACGAGGCGGATGAGTTTTTGCAGATTGACTTGCGGGATATGGAAAACTGCCTAAAGGCGACCGAGGGGATTGATAAGGTGTATCAGCTGGCCGCGGATATGGGCGGGATGCAGTATATTGCGAACACGCATGCGGATGTGATGCGTAACAGTGGGTTGATAAATTTGAATATTGCCGAGGCGTGTAAGGTTAACAAGGTGAAGCGCGTTTTCTTTTCTTCTTCGGCTTGCGTGTATCCGGAGGAGAGGCAGCTGACGCCAGAGGTGGTGCCGCTGAAAGAGAGCGATGCCTACCCGGCTAACCCGGACACGGCTTATGGTTGGGAAAAGCTTTTTTCGGAGAATTTGTACTACGCGTACGCGCAAGATCATGGGCTTGATGTGCGGGTGGCGCGGTACCACAATGTTTTCGGTCCGGAGGGGACGTATGAAGGGGGTAAGGAAAAGGCGCCGGCGAATATGTGTCAGCAGGTGGCGGCGGCTCCGGACGGCGGCAGTATGTGGATAGTGAACGATGGAAAGCAGACGCGTTCGTTCTGCTATATTGATGAGTGTTTGGAGGCGAGTTACCGGTTGATGGAGTCGGATATCACAGAGCCGCTGAACATTGGCTCTGACGAGCTTATTTCAATGGAGGACATGGCGCAGATGGTTATTGGTATTTCCGGGAAGAAGATTTCTATTGAAAATGACATGACTAAGGCGCAGGGGGTGCGGGGGCGAAATTCTGACAACACCTTAATTAAAGAAAAGTTGGGTTGGGCGCCGTCGCAAAAGCTTGAGGACGGAATGAAGTTGACTTACGCCTGGATAAACAAACAAATTAATCCGGCTGGATAATTATGGTTAAAGTGGTTCTTCGCGGCGGGCTGGGAAACCAGATGTTTCAGTATGCCGCCGGGCTTCGCATTGCTTTGAAGCAGGGGGCGCCGCTTGTTTTAGATACGGTACTACTGCATGACCGCTGGCCGCGGAAGGAGTTTACTTATAGAAGTTTTGATCTGGATATTTTTACATTAAAGCCGGAATTCACAAGGCTTTCGCGGGTGGCGGATGCGTTGCCGATTCCGGGTTTTTGGTTGGGGCTGGATATGGCGAGTATGAAGGTGAGTGGGATTTTGGGAGGACCCAAGTTTTTGGTTGAAAAAAAGGAGCATGCGTTTGACCCGGAGGTCTACAGCGCCACGGGGAGTGTGACTTTGTTTGGTCGCTGGCAAAACCCAAGGTATTTTGCGGATATTGAAAAAGAGTTGCGAGTCGCGTTTCAGTTTAAGATCCCGCTGGGCGAGGAGGCGGCGAGCGTAAAAGAGCGGATAATGGCTAGCGAGTCTGTGGCGCTGTGCGTGCGACGAGGGGATTATGTTCAGCACAAGAGCGCCAAGGCACTGATGGGTGAGACTAATGTTGATTACTATGCAAAGGCGATAGCGCACATTAATGAACAAGTGGATAGTCCGCGATTTTTCGTATTTACGGACGACATTGAGTTTTGCAAGCAGGAGATTGGTTTGCCGGCTGATACAGTTTATATTGGTAAGATGGGGCCGAAGTGGAGCTGGCATTTGGAACTGATGTCGCTGTGTAAACATAGCATTATCGCCAACAGCACTTTTTACTGGTGGGGGGCTTGGTTGAACCCTCAGCCAGAGGGCGTTGTGATTGCGCCGGCCCGTTGGTATGCTGATAGAGAGGAACAGCCGGGTATTTTTCCGGCGCATTGGGTACAGATGTGATGAAAAATTTATTCAAAAAGTTAAAAGAAAAGTTTTTTGCTGATCCGCAGGTCGTTGTTTTGCTTAAGCCGCATGGACAGACAGGTTTCTTGGATGGTGAGCTGGCGCGACTGATGGCGTACTCTTTGCGGCGGGGCAGTAATAGGCGGGAGGTTTTGATAAATCCGAGAGTAAATAGAAAATCGGACTGTGTTTTGGCGTGTGACCCGGAGTCGCTGGCTGGTGCGTTGGCACAGAAGCAGTCTGAAGACATTTCTTTTGTGGCCGCCGGTCCGGTTTTGGATTGGCAGCCGGCAGTGCCGGTTGACCCACGGATTGACTTGATCTTAGCGCCGACAGAGGCAATTAAGGAGAGCTGGATTAGTCACGACCAGGCTTGGCAAGAGCGGATAGCGGTGTGGCGGCCGGGTGTCCTAGACAGGGGCGTGGCAAGCCGGTCTAAGGGAACTTGTCTTATTTATGCTCGGGGAATAAAGAAAGAGTTTTTTGATAAAGTGGCGACTTGGTTTTGGGAACAGGACTTTCGATTTGATGTGTATGATAAAGACGAGTTTGACGAGAGGGCGTTTGATAACTTGCTGAAGAAGAGTAGTTGGGTCTTGTATTTGAATGAAGAGCCGACAGATCACCTACCTCTTTACGCGGCTTGGATGGCGAATGTGCCGACGCTGGTGTATTCAAAGAAAATGATTGAAGTCCCGACTACGGCGGGAGTGGCGCTGACAGATGAAGACGAGCTACGTGCGGCTTTGTCTGCTTTTGTGGCTGGAAAAGAGGAGTATGCGCCGCGGGCACACGCTCTTGCCAGTCATACGGACAAGGTTGCCGCCGGCAGGTTGCTGAGTATTGTGCGGGGGTATAGTACGGATTAAAACGGCTCACGGAAAACGGCTCACATGGACAATTTTCTCCATGTGAGCCGTTTTTTACGCTCTTTTCAAGCGCTATAATTTAGCCATGGACTTGCCGGATTAGTAAGTCGTGCTATACTTTTTTTACAACTGAATATTGTATCAAGAGTGCGGGGAGTCCCCAGTAGCAGTGCGAGCACGCTACGGGGCAGGGTTCTGGCCCGAAGATCCGCCGGCAACCGCCTAGAAGTAACGTTTTAGGAAAGGTGCTAATTCCAGCCCGATAGGGGAAGATAATTTTGTTTAATCTCTTCTCTTTCGGAAGAGTTTTTAATTTTAATCAAATAAAGAATTACCCCTAGAGAGATAGACTGTCGCCATCTCACGGGGTGAAAATCAAAGATTTTCATGTATCAGCCAAAAACTTACACAGTAGAAAGCGTTACGGCCGGGCATCCGGATAAAGTTTGTGATCAGATCTCAGACGCGATTTTAGACGCCTGCTTGGAACAAGATCCAATGAGTCGGGTGGCGGTGGAGACCTTTGGGTCGCATGGCCTGCTGGTTATTGGTGGTGAGATAACAACCACTGCAAGGGTTGATTACGAAGCAATCGCGCGTCAGGTTTACAAAGATATTGGTTATGACGAAGACTTGAAGGTTATTTCGCATATTGCCGTGCAGTCGCCGGATATTGCTCAAGGGGTGAACCCGGGCGGCGCCGGCGACCAAGGGATAATGTACGGGTTCGCGAGTAATGAGACAGACGTGTTGCTACCGAGTGCGGTGGTAAGTGTGCACGCGCTGGCAGAGCAGTTAGAGAAGGTGCGTCGGAGTGGTGGGTTGAGTTGGTTACTGCCGGATGGGAAGGCGCAGATAACGGTGCATGACGGAAAGATAAGCGCGGTGTTGGTAAGCACGCAGCACAAGCCGCTAAGCCAAGAAGAGATCCGGGCCGGAGTGATTGAGCAGATCATCTCTCCGGTGATGGGTGATTTGGAGGGGATTGAAGTACTGGTGAACCCGACCGGAAAGTTTGAACAGGGCGGTTTTGAAGCTGACGCCGGGCTGACGGGGCGGAAGATAATGGTGGATACGTATTGCGGGCTGGTGCCGCATGGCGGCGGGGCATTTTCCGGAAAAGACGCGACTAAGGTGGATCGCTCGGCCGCGTATATGGCGAGATTTGCGGCCAAAAATATGGTGGCGCAGGGATATGCAAACAAGTGTTTGGTTTCGGTGGCATATGCGATTGGCCGAGTGGAGCCGCTGATGGTGGAGGCGATTGATGAGAATGGTCGGAGTTTGGCCGCGGAGGTGAAGCGTCAATTTGATTTTCGGCCGACCGCGATTATTGAGCGGTTGGGATTGCGACGGCCGATATTTCGGCCTACCGCGGCTTATGGCCACTTTGGTAAGGTGGGTCTGCCATGGGAGGAGGTAAAGGCATTTGTGGCTGAGCCTAGAGTAGAGATGGAGAAGGTCTAACCGGATTTTCTCGCTAACTCAATTTCATTTCTCTGACCACATCCCTTTGATTTTTCAGGTTATTTTCCATTTTCAATCTGCATACACTTTTACAGGGCACGTGCCCTGTAAAAGTGTATGCAGATTGAGTTTTAGATATTGAGAGGGATTCAGCCACTGCTTATACTTTTTGACAACTAACGGTAAATTGAGGATAATCCACAGCGGAACCATTCACTCAAAACACAAGGAGAACTGAGGTGAATAGACGAACCGTTCGCGGTGTCGCCTTCGACTTGGAAGGTACGATACTGAGCGTGGAAGAAATCCACTTTGGTGGATTCATCCGGGCTGCGGGCGAGTTTGGTCTGACCATCTCGTTCGCGGAGCTTCGAGCTCAGATTCCGCACGCCATCGGCGGCGGCGATCTGGTGATTGCACAGGGGCTGGCGCGATTCATTGGGGGCGGCGTGAATGCTGATCAGATTCTTGCGTGTAAGCGCAGGCATTACTGGGAGGCGCTCAACGGCACCGACATCGAGCCACGTCCGGGCTGGCGCGAGGTTTTTGGTCAGATTACGGGGACTCTGCGGTTGCCGGTGGCAATCGGCTCGCTGACCCCGCGTGATCAGGCTGAGGTTCTGCTGGAGCGCTCCGGCGTCGGCGAACTTATCTCGTCTGGCAGGACCGTACTGCTGGAGGATGTATCGCGTCGAAAGCCGGCCCCGGACGTCTGGCATCGGACAGCCGAACTGCTGGGTATTGACCCGGCTGACCAGCTCGTCTTTGAGGACAGCCCGGCTGGTGTGGAGGCGGCTCGTGCCGCCGGCTGTATGGTCGTGGTCGTGCCCTATCACCGCTTTCCGGAGCTGTTGTACCAGCTGGTGGCGTCTGGCGCTCACCGGCTGTTCATGGATTGGCGGGAGTTGAATCTCTTGCCTCTGATTGAGAACTTGGAGGCGGAGTCGCTATAACAAGGCCCTTGAAAGGAGGGTCGGGGGCCGGGTCATTAGTGACTCGGCTCTTATTTATTTTCAGCTAAGCCGGAACTATAGGCGATTATTTCTTCAACAATTGAATCAATTTTCTTTTCTTCGGGAACAACGTCAAGTATGTGCGGATGATTAACTGCAATCTCAATCGGTTCTTTTTCTAAAAATTCGTCCCAGTGGCTAAGCTTCCATGCGTCCCAGGGGTAGTTGCGCTCGCTTATTCTTCGTTTTAGCTCGGCTGTGCTCGGAGGCAGACAGCGGATGATGATTAGTTTAGAGTTAGCGCCGTGAGCTACTTTGGCGTATATGCCGGCGAAGTTAGCATACTCGTCGGCTCGCCAGGCATTGATGGAGTACGGCGCGTCAATGATTGGGGATTTACTAAGACGGAGCTGTTCCCCAGCATAAGCAAGTAAAAACTCAACCGTTGGTTTGCGCACTTTTTCGTACTCTTCTGTTTCTAAGCGGGTTTTAGTGAAGACGCTCTGGAACATGTCTTTAGAGATATAGGAAGAGTCTTGAATTGCCCGACAAAGAGCGCGGGCGACTGTGGACTTTCCGGATCCGGGCACACCGATGACCAGGAATAAAAAAGGCTTTTTCAGCAGTCTTGCTTTTAGCAACATACTAAAATGCTAAAGCAAAAGCCAGGAAAAAGAAAGGAGTCGGATTAAGCAACTGATGATTTTTAGGTGGGAATTTGCTATGATGGGCAACATCATGCTGGTACTCAAAAGAATATCTGCCGTAGTTCGGGAGGGGGGAGCTCCCCTTTTTTTCAAGAAGGTTTTTATGCGATTTATCGTCCGGAGCGATAAGAATTTCTTTTTTCACTTGATGCCCAAAGGGCATCCCGTAGGGGCGCTGAAATTAATAACTCTTAGTCCTGAAAAGAAGGATGTTATTATCGCGGAGAGGATTATGACGGCTTTTCATAAAGCATTTGCGGAGGAGCAGTCTAATGCCAGGGAGAGAAAGTATGTAGACGCGTGGGATGACAACAGGAATGAATACCAGGATGAACTGATTAAAATCTTACATTCTCATAATCCGGAAAGTCTTGTTGACTATTTGTCTAGTATGCACCGCCGGAAATCCACCTATGGAGTATCCGGCAATATTACGGAGTACCGGCGACTGCAACGTAATTCTTATCTGCGAAAAAAAGAGGTCGCGGGGATAAAGGATGTTTTGGTTTCATTTGCCGAAGCGCTGGGTGTTTTGCCTTATGAAACAGTTGTTCCACATGTGGCGAAGAAGAATATCTATGAGAACTCAGATTTTCTTGTTGGGGAGATTGAAAATAAATTGGGTATAAAAATAGCCCCACCGGAGGTTGAAGGGGGTTTGTTTAAGCTTGGTCTTAAGAGTGGATCTTTTGATCATAGAGATATGTGGTCTTTATACTTGGCTTGGAGAATCAAAAATTTTGTCAGTACCGAGGGCTCTATCGGGGAAATAGGAGGAGGTCTGGGAAAGGCGGCTTTGTATTCTAGTCGGTTTGGTTTGCGCGATTATTCTATTTTTGACCTTCCAATTATGAATGTGATGACGGCCTGGCATCTGATTAAGGCTCTGCCTAACGAAAAAGTAGTTCTATACGGGGAGCCTCAGGAAGAAAAAGCACTTCGCATTTTGCCATATTGGATATTCCCGGATAAAAAATTCGATATGATTGTTAATCAAGACTCGCTGCCTGAGATAGGAGAAGAAATAGTTAAGGATTATCTTGGTAAGATTAAAAATTGCTCAAGGTATTTTTTGAGTATAAATCATGAGCATCAGGCGCCGCTGTTTCCAGGTTCTAAACATCGTAATTTGGTTATTCCTAGGCTTATTCATGAGGTGGGTGGATTTACGCGCACTTATCGTTTTCCTTTTTGGCTCAGAAAGGGCTATGTTGAAGAGTTGTATGAGGTTGAACAATAAATTGGCGTACGGTAATATGGCAGAGAAATTCGTAATACAAAATGTCTGAGAATAATGTGAAAAATATAGTTTGTGAACCGGGAAGGCTTATTAAGAACTGTCGGGTTTGTGATTCGGAGAATTTGGAGTTGGCGATTGATCTTGGTTTTCAGCCGTGGGGGAATCACTTTCTAAAAAAGGAAGAGGTTGGTAAAGAGCCTTTTTACCCTTTGCGAGTTATTTTTTGTCATGATTGTCGGACGCCGCAACTAGACTACACTGTGCCTAAGGAGACGATGTTTGCCGAGCACACGTATCTTTCCGGGATAACCAAGAGCCTAAGCGAGCATTTTCGGAAGGTGGCTGAAGAAGTGGATAAGCGTTTTTTTGCGGATGTTAAGGAGAAGTCTGTTTTAGACCTTGGCTCAAACGATGGTACTCAGCTGAAGCACTTTCAGGCTTTGGGCTATGATGTGCTGGGAATTGACTCAGCAACAGAGCCGGCCAGGGTTGCCAATGAAGCCGGGGTTCCGACAGTGCATGCTTTTTTTAACTTGGAGACGGCGAAGAAGTTAGAGAAAAATTTTGATGTTATTAACGCGGCCGGCTTTTTCTTTCATTTGGAGGAGTTGCACTCGGTTTGCGAGGGGATTAAAGAAGTTTTAGCGGAGAAGGGGGTGTTTGTGGTCCAGTTTTTGTACACGAAGAAAATATTGGAGAATATGGCGTTTGACCAGATCTACCACGAGCACCTGCTTTATTACAACTTGAAGAATGTAGAAACGCTTTTGAATAGACACGGACTGTCAACCTTTGATGCTTATCTGACGCCGGCTCACGGTGGCTCAATGGTGGCGTATGTAACGCACAAGGGTTCCAGGGATCGCTCCGCGGCTCTTGAGGAGTATGTGGCACAAGAAGAGGCGGATAAGAGTAATGAGCTAGAGACGTATGTGGAGTTTGCTAAAAAGCTGGAGGCGATGAAAGAGGAGAATCTGGCGTATTTGCGTAAAGCGAAGGCGGATGGTAAGCGCGTTATTGGCATGGGCGCGCCGGTCAAGGGGAATACTTTGCTAAACTACTTTGGGATTGGCAGAGATCTCTTGGAGTGCTTGGTGGAGAAAAACGAATCGCGCCGAGGTCTGTATTCGCCGGGCAGCCATCTGGAGATCTTAATTGAGAAAGAGCTACCCACGCCACCGGATGTGTATTACGTACTGGCTTGGAACTTTAAAAAGGAGATTTTGGCCAATAATCAGGAGCTTATCGCCAAGGGGGTTGAGTTTTACTTCCCAGTCAACCCAAATTAAGTATAATTGAAATATGAAAATATTAGTTACAGGTGGGGCGGGGTACATTGGTTCAGTCTTGGTGCCGGAGCTTTTGAGCGCCGGGCATGAGGTGACGGTGGTTGATAATTTTTTATATGGTCAGACGTCGCTTTTGGATGTTTGTAATTATAAAACGCTGACGGTTGTCCGCGGGGATGCAAGGGATGAGAAGTTGATGGCCGAGCATATTAAAGGCAAGGATTTTATTTTTCCGTTGGCTTGTATTGTCGGAGTGCCGGCATGTGATCGTGACCCGGTTGCCGCGCGAACGGTTAACTTGGAGGCAGTTCAGCTTATACTAAAGCTGAGAGAACCTTCACAGAAAATAATTTTCCCGAATACGAACAGCGGCTATGGGCGGATGCAGGAGGGGGTGGCGTATTGTGATGAAACTAATCCGCTTGAACCCATATCTCTTTACGGTACTCTAAAAGTTCAGATGGAGAAGGAGTTGTTAGAGTCCGGTAATGCGATTACTTTGCGGTTGGCCACGGTTTTTGGCGCCAGTCCACGAATGCGAATGGATCTGCTGGTGAATGATTTTGTCTACCGTGCTTTGACGGACAGGGTTGTGGTTTTGTTTGAAGCGCATTTTATGCGTAATTATATTCATGTGCGTGATGTTGGCCGGGCTTTTATTCATGCTATGGAGAATTTTGAGGCAATGAAAAATGAGCCGTACAACGTGGGTCTAAGCAACGCGAATTTGAGTAAGGCAGAGCTTTGCGCGGAGATAAAAAAGGAGCTACCGAAGTTTGTTTATGTTGAGTCCGCGATTGGCAAGGATCCGGATAAGCGAGATTACATTGTCAATAATGCCAAGATTGAAAAAGCCGGTTTCCTGCCGCAGGTTTCCTTAAAGGAGGGTATTGCAGAGCTTATAAAGGCGTATGAGGTAGTTCGGCGCACAGAGTTTACGAATTTATAAATAGAAAGAGGCCGCCTCCATTCGTCTGGTTAGGACGAACGAAGACGGCCTCAGTGCGTGCGTTCCGGTACCTAGGGGTGCCGGAGGATGTTCCACTGTTGGAGTAGCTCCGCGTAGGTCATCGGAGCGTTGCCGATGAATTCTGCCTGGAGACCATGTCCCATGGGCAGATCTTCGGCCCGGGACAGGTCCCGGCTTCGGAAGAAGCGCTGGAGCATGGCTTCGTGGCCGAATGCCCCCTTGACCCCGCTGTCGCAGATCTCGGCAAGCGAGGTGACCAAGGTGATCGACTCGTTCGAGAGGTTGCCGTGCGCCTCTTGCAGGGCTGTCAGGTCGGCCCACTCCTCTTCGCTGAGCGCGACTGCCCAGTAGAAGGAAATGCCGATGAATGACTCCCTCCGGTTGTTGGGATCGACGGCGTCCATCGCTTCCTTGGTCAGACCGTTGAGTCCGGCCGCGAAGAACTCCGCCCGTGCCTTGACTGTGTCCTTCAGCGCGCGGAGTTTCGCCTGGTCACTCTCGGACACGGACACGGCGTTGCGCGGCGTCGGTGCCATCACGCTGGATTCCGCGACCTGCCCGAGTTGGCGAAGCTCTAGTGTGTCGCGCGTCGGACGGTCGAAGGTCAGCTCCTCCTCCACCTCGCGGCGGAAGGTGTCGAGCGGACCCTTGTCCGCCTTGGCCGAGTCACCGATCCAGTTGCCTCCGATGAGGCAGAGCTGGCGGCGGACCAGGGCGATGGGATGCCCATCGTCCTTGACCTCAAGGAAAACCTGGGATGGGTCGGAAGCGCGGAAGATGATTCCGACACTTGAGACGTTGTTTACCGTTCGCACTCGTGATCCTCCTTCTGAAATTGCAACCGCCTAGAGGCCGATTGCTTTGGATAGAAGCGAGTCGACCTCCTCAGGCCGAATCAGTTCAAGGGGATAGGCGTCCGGAGACGCCTGATTAAACGCCTTGCTCTGCACGCAGAGCAGTCTTGCTCCTTGGCTGAAGACCGAAGCATGGGCCACGAAGCAGCCGATTGCCAGGGTCATCCCGGGAGTCAAAACGCATTCGTAGATCTCACCCTCCGGAGTTCCGTCTGGACTCACCCGCTGAAGGCGGTAAAGTCCGCGACCGGAAACCAGAAAGAAGAACTCGGTTGTTTCCCGGTGGAAGTGATTCCCGCCAGGAGCCGGCCGAAACAGGTCAAAATCCTGGACATTGAAATCGCCGTCCAGGCAGTTGAAGCTCCGGATGGTCCGGCGGTCGTTTGTGTGACCGGAGTCCAGATGCCCACAGAAGAACTGCCCGTGCATTTTGTCAGGCACGATGGTCCTCCTTTCGGGTGGAGTGTGTTCAGATGACGTTCATTCCGTAATGAATCAGGACACTCTGGTGTAGAGTGTTAGTATGAATAAAGCGAAAAACTTTCTAAGGAGGAGCGCCTGGAAATCAGTATTCTGCTGGAAAAGGGGTATCGGGGCCGAGCCATTGCGAGAGCAATGGTGAGAAGCCCGAATACGATCAGTGAAGAGATTAAACGAAACAGCGTCGGTGGGATGTATGATCCGCGCAAAGCTGAGATCAAAGCAAGGGTCAAGCTCAAAGATCGCCGCTTTCAGTGGCGCAAAATCAACCAACATGATGGCTTGCGCCAATACATCATCACTGGACTGGAGCAGGGTTGGAATCCGGATGAGATCAGCGGGAGAATGAGAGACGACCAAGAACCGTTTTATGCCTCCAAAACCGCCATATACGAATGGCTGTACTCAGCCAGGGGGCAGCGGTACTGTCGCTTGCTGTATAGTCAAAGATATCGTCCCAAGCCTAGGAAGGCCAAAAGGGCTAGGGTGATGATTCCAGAGAGAAAGCCTTTATCCATGCGCCCCAAGGGGGCGGCCAATCGGAGTCGGTATGGTCACTGGGAGGGTGATGCCATAGTCTCTGGACTGCGAGGAACAGGTGGTGCAGCCGTGGCCAGTGAACGCAAAAGCAAACTCATCAGAGCCAAAGTCGTGCCTTCGCTCTCACCAAAGCCATACGCGCGTACGCTTGGCAGTCTGACCAAGGACTGTCATGTGCGCAGCTGGAGTTTTGACAACGGCATTGAGAATCGAGCGCACCGGCAACTCAAGGCTCCCGCCTTTTTCTGTGACCCATACAGCTCTTGGCAAAAGGGAGGAGTGGAGAACGCGAACAAGCTGATCAGACGATATCTGCCCAAGGGAACGAATTTTGCCAAAGTGAAGCAGTTCGAGCTTGACCGAGTCGTCTCACTTATCAACAACAAGCCAAGAAAGATATTGAAATACAAAACAGCGCTGGAGGTCGCCAGCGCTGTCGGGGTGGTACAATTACAAAGAAAAGAGGGGTGTCCTGATTAGGGGGTGAATTTAGCTGAAAAGGGCCGTCAAGATAATATCACAAAATGGGTAAATGTCAAACCGCTTTTGCGGTTTGGGCTGGTTTGCGTTAGAATTGCAGGCATTATCTTATGACTAGCCTTGTGAAGCGAAAAAATTTGGTGCTTGGAAAGGGGTTTATCGGCTCCTATCTTGCTAAGCATTTGCGGGACAGCGGCGAAGAAGTGCGCGTGCTGGCTCGTGACGGGGGCGTGGATTTGCGCCAGGCCGAGAATCAGCAAGCGAGCTTTGAGTGGGCGGATAGAGTTTGGTTTGTGGCTTGGGATGTGGGCGTTTGGAAAAAAGATACCCCGCCTTCTTACGAGGCGGATATTTTGGAGTCTAACTTGCAGTTGTGCCGATCGGTCTTTAGGGTGTTAGAAAAGACAAAGAAGCCGTTTTTATTTGTTAGCTCACAGGCATCTCTTTTTCCGGATCTAATGACGCTGGGCGTTACTAAGAAGGTGGGTGAGCTTTGGACTAAGATATTGGGAGGGCAGATTGCCAGATTTTGGAACGTGTACGGCTGGGAGCCGGTGGGCGAGAAAAGTCATTTAATACCGGACCTGGTTTGGAATGGTTTGCAGGGAGAGAAGATACAGCTAAGGTCTAGCGGTGAAGAGACGCGTCAGTTTGTGTATGTGCAGGACGCGGTCGAGGCTTTGGTTTATCAGTTTGATAGCGGGCAAGAGGTTGCGGAGATTGTTAGTGGCACGTGGACGCCGGTGCGAGAAGTTGCCCGGCTCGTGGGGGAAAAGCTGGGGGTGGGGGTGGTTTTGGGAGAGCAGGCCGGAAAGCCTTCGCTCGCCACTCCGTCAACTCCGCTTTTGGGATGGCTGCCAAGGTTCTCGCTGGAGCAGGGGGTTGAGGAGACCATTAAGGAAGCAAAAAGCCTGAGTTAATATGGAGTCAAAAAAGCCGTTAATTTCCATAATTTGCGCGATTCGCAATGACGCGCGTTTTATCCGCGAGACGCTGGAGTCAGTGGTTAAGCAGACCTATTCAAATTGGGAGCTGATTGTGATGGACGCGGTTTCCACGGATGGGACGCTGGATATAGTAAAGGAGTTCGCGGCCAAGTATCCGAATATTATTTGGCGCTCTGAGCCGGACAAAGGCCAGTGGGATGCGCTAGACAAGGCACTGGCGCTTTCCAAAGGTGAATATCTTTTTCAACTTTGCGGCCAGGATGGCTATCTTAATGAAAACTGGTTTGCGGAGTGCGTAGCCGCATTTGAGAATCAGCCGGAGGTTTCGCTTGTTTGGGGGATTCCCTTTAACATGAGCGAAGACGGTAAGCTGCTTGGGCCGCACTATAGTTTTGCCGGTTATTTGCCTGAAAACACTACATACGGTTCGAAAACTAAATTGTTGGATACCATAGCGGCGAAAATAGACTGGAGCCGGCCGGGATCTATTAAGCGTCTATTTGAGCTGCTTGGCAAGATGACCTGGTCACGGTTTTTGCTGGTTATTCGCAATTCCAAAAAAAGAGGTATTCCGCAAAAGGCGGATTGGTTTAGTCACTGGCTTAAGACTAGCCAGGCCTTTCCGGAGGGGAATATGTGTGTTCGGAAAGATGTTTATGTGCGTAATACCGTAAGATTTCCGGAGGAGACAATGACTAACGCCGCTTTGTTTGATTTTTGTTATAACTTTAACGCTAATGGGTATCTGGCTTACGGCCTGCCGGTTGTGGCTAGTTTTGGACGAACGCACATTGGCGGTCAGCCTTTGCGGGAATTAGATCAAGAGTTGTTTAGGAAGTATAAACAACAAGTGAAGGAGCTAAGAGAGAGAGTTGAAAAGCAGAAGATAGTCAAATTTGTTAACCCGGAAGGAGAGGTTATTTTTAGTCACAAGCTAGAGAGGTAATTATTTGTAGTATTGATAGATTCATATATAATAACAACTTATGAACTCTAAGACAGTTTTAATTACGGGAATTACGGGCTTTGTGGGTAGCCACCTGGCTGATTATATTTTGAGAGTCGCGCCGGACGTAAAAATCGTCGGGTTGGTGCGGTGGCGTTCTCCGAAGGAAAACATTAAGGGGATTCTGGATAAAGTAACTCTTGAGTATGGAGATTTGCTAGATTTAGCGTCGCTGGAGTCAGTAATTGAAAAATATAAGCCTGAGATAATTTTTCATCTTGCGGCCCAGTCGTATGTTGATTTTAGTTTTGTGGCACCAATAGTAACTTTGAATACGAATATAATCGGTACGACGAATCTGTTAGAGGCGGTGAAGAAGCTTAAATTGTCATCGGGTTATGATCCTGTAGTGCATATTTGCAGTTCTTCGGAGGTGTACGGACAAGTTGAGGAGAGTGAGGTTCCTATCACGGAGGAGAATCCACTGCGCCCGGCTTCCCCATACGCGGTCAGCAAGGTGGGCGAAGATATGCTTGGTCTTCAGTATTGGCTTTCTTGGAAGATAAAAACTATCCGGACGCGTATGTTCACGCACACCGGCCCGCGGCGAGGAGAGGTGTTTGCGCTTTCTAATTTTGCAAAACAGATTGCGGCGATTGAAGCCGGGAAACAACCTTCTGTACTGCGGGTTGGGAATTTGCAGAGTGTTCGGACTTGGATGGACGTCCGAGACGCGGTTGAAGCGTATTGGATGTTGGTGCATAAATGCCAGCCGGGTGAGGTGTATAACATCGGTGGCTCCGAGAAGATGACCATAGGTGAAATGCTTAATAAGCTTATTGCCATGAGCACGGTAAAGAGTATTAAGGTAGAAGTTGATCCGGCCAGACTGCGGCCGTCTGATGTTACACTGCAAATACCGGCAACCGGAAAATTTGAAAAAGCCACGGGCTGGGAGTCTAAGATACCGATGGAAAAGACTCTTAAAGATACGCTGGAATATTGGCGAGCGTATTACCGGGAATTGGATTAGCTTAGATGATATGCCTGTGAATAAAATTGGAGGGAAACTTAATATTGATTTGTATAAGAAGCTTTACCTTATTCGGCGCGCCGAGCAGGGGATTATTGATAACTATGCTTCGGATGCGATGAAGACGCCGATGCATATGTCGATGGGGGAGGAGGCGATTGTGGCCGGGGTTTGTCAGGCGCTTAAAAAAAATGATCAGGTTTTAGGCACGTATCGTAGTCATGCTTTATATTTGGCAAAAACCGGTGATGTGACGAGGTTTTTTGCTGAGATGTATGGCAAGGTTACGGGTGTTGCCGATGGAAAGGCCGGCTCCATGCATCTTTCATCTCCGGAAAACGGATACTTGATGAGTTCCGCTATAGTTGCGACGACGATTCCGGTGGCCGTAGGTGTCGCCTATGCCAATAAATTGAAGAAAAATAATGCTATGACTGCGGTGTTTTTTGGCGATGGGGCTACCGAGGGCGGTGTTTTTTGGGAGAGCTTGAATTTTGCCTGCTTGAAGAAACTGCCAATGCTTTTTGTGTGCGAAGACAACGAACTTGCGGTTCATACCGATTTGCAGACGCGCCACGGCTATGATTCGCTGGATAAAATAGTCTCGCAGTTCAACTGCTTATCTTTTAAGAGCTCTTCTACTGATGCCGGAGTTATTCACGAGATTACTGTGAAGGCTATTCAGGAAGCAAGGAGTCAGCAAAAAACGGTATTTTTGCATTTTGATTACTATCGCTATCTTGAGCATGTAGGTATAAATGAAGATTTTGACGCCGGTTATAGGGCGAGAAAAGATTTTTTGAAATGGCAGAAAAAAGATCCAGTCTGGGTTGGAAGAGAAAAACTGATTGCTAGTGGTTTGAGCGAGGCGCGGGTTGGCAAGATTGAGCGGGAGATAGATGAACGGGTGACTCGGGCTATTAGCGAGGCGGAAGAAGCAGAGTTTCCCGCGAGAAAAGAATTGTATGCAAATGTTTTCCATGGAGAAAAAAAATAAGCAAAAATTTAAAAAACCCAGAACCTTAACGTACGCAGATGCTCTTAAAGAGGCACTGACGCAGGAGATGGCTCGTAATAAGCGGGTTCTTGCTTATGGAATCGGATTGCCGGATCATAAGGCAATTTTTGACACGACAAACGGGTTGTTGGAAAAGTTTGGACCGGAGCGGGTGTTTGATACGCCTATTTCGGAAGACGCGATGACCGGCTTTGGGGTTGGCGCCGCGATGAATGGTTTTATTCCGGTTCACCACCATATCCGCGTTGATTTTCTTCTTTTAGCGATGAATCAGCTTGCGAATATTGCCTCAACTGTAAGCTACGGCTCAAGCGGGAAGTTGGGGGCGCCGTTGGTTATTAGAGCTGTTATCGGCCGGGGCTGGGGACAGGGGTTTCAGCACTCAAAAAGTATGCAGTCTGTTTTCGCGCATATCCCGGGCTTAAAGGTGGTAATGCCGACGACTGCTCGGGATGCGAAGGGCCTACTTATCTCCGCTATGCGGGATGGGAATCCGGTACTTGTTCTTGAGCATCGGTGGCTTTATTGGCAAACCGGCGAGGTGCCGGCAGAATCTTATGAAGTGCCTATTGGACCTGGACAGATACTGCGAAGAGGAAAAGATATTACTATTGTCGCGACTTCTTGGATGAACGTGGAGGCGGCGCAGGCCGCTGATATTTTGGCAAGGCGTGGTATTAGCGTGGAAATTGTAGATGTGCGGTCTCTTGCCCCGCTTGATGATACGGTTATAATTAGGTCGGTCAAAAAAACTGGACACTGCATTGTCGCTGATCTTGACTGGGTTGATTACGGGGTGAGCGCGGAGATTGCCACGAGGGTATACGAAAAGTGCTTTGGCCAGCTTAAGGCGCCGGTGGAGCGGATTGGCTTTGCTCATACGCCCTGCCCGACGGTGCGGTCTCTGGAAAATGAGTTTTATCCTAACGCGGAGGATTTAGTTCGCGCGGTCGAGCGGCAACTTAAACTTTCACCAACCGACTTATCCAAAGAAAATTTTTACAGCCATGAAAACAGATTCAAAGGACCTTTTTAAGGGTAAAAATGTCTTGGTTACTGGCGGAACCGGAACGGTAGGGCCTATTCTTGTTAAGAGGCTTCTTGAGCTGGGAGCAAATGTATCAGTGGTTTCAATTGACAGTGACGAAAGAGCTAAGGCTGTATTGGGCGATATTTCGATATTTCGATGGGGCGATTTACGTGATTATAAAACTTGCCTTGAGATAGCAAAAAATAAGGATTATGTATTCCATCTTATGGCAGTTAAAAGTAATACTCAGAAAGGACTTTCTAAGGTTGCTAGTGCATATGTCCCGTTTTTGCTCTGTAATACTAATATGATGGAGGCGGCTTTTAGGTGCGGAGTGAAACGGTATATGTTTGTCGGTAGTATCGGTGAGTATCCTGCGATTCCGATACGTCACGAAGATGATGTTTGGAACGGACCTCCCGCGGCGAATGACCGTTATATGGGTATTGCAAAGCGAGCCGGTGAGGCTCAGGCGGAAACTTATCTGCACGAATATGGATGGGATGCGGTGCGCATCGTTCGTTTGTCTAATGTTTATGGTCCTTATGACGACTTTGACCCTAAGACTTCACATGTTATTCCGTCTCTAATTTCAAGAATGATCAACGGAGAAAATCCGATTAAGGTTGCTGGAGATGGTACTGCACAGAGAGATTTCATTTATTCTGAGGACGTCGTTTCCGGGATGCTTCTTGCTATGGAAAAAGCACCAGCTTGTTTTCCGATAAATTTAGGAAGTGGCGTAGGAATCAGCATAAAAGATGTTGCGGAAGCTATCGCAGATCTTGTTCCGGAAAAACCGGGGATTGAGTGGGATCCATCGCGACCGACCGGTGATGCCGTAAGAATTTTGGCGGTTGAAAGAGCTAAAGAGGCTATCGGGTTTGAAGCTAGTACATCGCTGAGGGAAGGTATTGGAAAAACAATTCATTGGTATCTTGCGAATCGCGATCTTGCTGATCGGCGAGGTAAAGAGCTTCATGAAAAATCTTAAAAAGATTATTCCGGTTTCAATATCAGAGCTTTTTGACCGTTTGACAGTAAGTCAAATTAAGGAGCTTTTTGATGAGAAGAACAGACAGAGCCATAGCGACGAGCTTTTAAAAATTGAGAAAGCCATCGATGGGTTTTTTAAGAGCCATCCCGTGGCGATGAATGCGTATTTTATTCGTTTAATAATCATTTTAGCTCAAATCAATATTCATATCTGGCGTACGAAAGAAGCTATGCAGTCAGGTGAAAAATTTTATGAAAATACGAAACTAGCCCACCAACTTAATGGCGTCAGAAACAAGGTTAAAAATCTTATACTTCAAGAAGCTAATTCTAATCTGGGAGCGAAAAAAAGTAATACAGACACTGAGGCGTTAGACTTTTGGAACGTAAGCATCTTGGACGGCAAAGAATCATTTAATCGTTTACTGGGGGAAATAGATCAAAGGAGTATTTTTTCAACGGATGATTCATTAAATTTTACTCTTACGGATCTTATTGATGAGGCTACGATTTCTCAAATTAAGGAGGCTCTATTTACAGGAGATGCGAAGAAAACAAGCAGAAATAGGCTATGTGAACTGAGTTATGATATAAATACCATTCTTAACGAGGAGAGAGCGCTCAGTGGTCGTTTGATGCGGTATATAATACTTCTTGCTCAAATTAATTTCTATGTTTGGTTTAATAAAGATAGAATGCAACAGGAGCCCGAACAATATGACAAACTTCTGGAGCAAGCACAGGATTTAAATAGTCTTAGAAACCATGTCAGGAATATATTAATGGATGAATTTCAGGAGGGATCTCCGGCAATTATGAAGTCGTCTTTTTTAGATTTTGAAGGTAACAACAATTGGTATTCGGCCACTATCAACTCTTTGGGGGTGGGGAGAGGGGCAGAATCAACTTTTTCTCTTAATGAGGGTGATTTTGCGAAAATGTTTGGTATAAAAATTGAAGAACTACCTTCGAGCGCGCTGAAAATAATTAGAGAAAAAGATTTTCGATATGAAAAACTTAAGGGAGCGCAGCGTGATGAGATTTTGTTAACAGTTGTTAAGAGAATTATTAGCGGTAATTTTTGGGTTTCCGGTCAGGATAAAAAAGATATTTGGGAAAAAGGTTGGTCTGAAAACTTAGCCACCTACAACAAGACATTGGCGTCTGAGGGTTTGATTCCGAAATTTATCCAATCGCATCCGGCACTTCGGCTAAATGGGGAATATATACGTCCACTAGAATCTGATTTTGAATTTAATTTCGCAGATGTTTATCGGCAATGGGCATTTCAGACTTTTTTTTCAGACGTAAAGGCAATTTATGAATTTGGTTGCGGCTCAGGACAGCACTTGGTTTCGCTCGCTGAGGTATTCAAAGGGAGGGAGCTTCATGGATTAGATTGGGCTGAGTCTTCGTCTAAAATTATAAGTGCCTTGAACAAAGATAGGGGTTGGAATATTGAGGCGCATGTGTTTGACATGTTTAATCCGGACGAAAAAGTGGGCTTTGATAAACCGAGTGCGGTTTTCACAGTGGGTACGATGGAGCAAATGGGAAAAAATTTTGAGCCGTTTTTGCAGTATCTGTTAAAGAATAAGCCGGCGATCGTTGTTCATATGGAGACTATTGAGGAGTTTTATGACGATTCTAACTTTTTTGATTATCTTGCACATGTGTACGATAATGCTAGGAACTATTTGTCGGGGTATTTAACTCGGTTAAAGCAATTAGAGAAAGAGGGAAAAATTACGATTATTAAGGCGCAGCATATTCCTTTTGGGAGCATGTATCACGATTCTTATTCTTTCGTGGCTTGGAAGCCGAAATAAAATGCAGACAAAAAAAATAGGGAAACTTGTTGTGCCGGCAATTGGCCAAGGTGCCGGTGGTAATGATAAATGTGATGATATTCACCGGATAGGTATTATTCGGCTGGGAATTGAGCTTGGTATGACTTTAATTGACACAGCTGAGGTTTATCAAGATGGACATTCAGAAGAGGTTGTAGGTAAGGCTATTTCCGGTTTGAGAGAAAAGGTAATCATTTCTACGAAGGTTAGTCCCGAGCATGGTGACGCCGTGGGCATAAAAAAAGCTTTTGAAGGAAGTCTTCGTCGTTTAGGGGTTGATTATATTGATATTTATCAACTGCACTGGCCTAGTCCCTTAATACCTATTGAAGAAACGATGGAAGCTCTGTTCAAACTTAAAGAGGAGGGGAAGGTGATGCATGTTGGAGTTAGTAATTTTTCTTTAGAAAAATTTAAGGAGGCTGAACGTGCTATAAAAGGGAAGATTGAATCAAATCAGTTGGAGTACAATCTTGTTGAACGTGGTATTGAGGAGGATTTTTTATCCTATTCAGAAGAAAACGATATACTTGTTCTTGCGTATAATCCATCACTCAAGCCTATTAAAAATCGCTTAATATTGGAAAACATAGGTAAGAAATATAATAAAACCACCGCTCAAGTTGTATTGAATTGGTTGGCTTCTCATAAGACAGTTGTTCCAATTCCGAAAACTTTGAATTTTGATCATCTCAAGGAGAATGCAGCGGCATTTGATTTTAAAATGGCAGAAGATGATTTTAAAGAAATTCAGAATGTTTTTCAACCTAAAATTGTGGAGGTAGACCCGTCAAAAATTAGAGTATTGTCTTCGAAGAATGAACCGGTCTACACTACCCTTGAAGAGGCGCTTAAAAATAATGCTAATCTTAAACCGAGCCCAGTAGAGCTCGCTAAAGAGATAGTGGAAGGAGGAATTTTAAAGCCGGTTCGCGTAAAAGTTAGCGATGATGCAGGTGGGTGGTATGAATATGATCTTATTCAAGGAAGGGTTCGATATTGGGCCTGGATTATTGCATATGGAAAGGACCGCCCCATAAAGGTTTGCATCTATGAATAATCAGTATTAAAGTAGGCTAATGATAACTTCAGAGGTATTGAAAGGTTTTGTGGGTAAGAAGACCTTGGTTACCGGCGGGACCGGTCTTATTGGGCGTCAGGTGGTAAAGATTTTGGCTGACGCGGGTGCCCGCGTGACTATTGTTTCGCTGGATAAGGTCAATGTGGACGAGCGGGTTGAGCACATTTTGGGTGACTTGACTGACTTTGCTTTTGCTAAAAAAGCGACCGCAGGCATGGATTTTGTCTTTCACATGGCCGGTATTAAGGGCTCTATTGAAGTTACGAAGTCTAAACCGGCTAGCTTTTTCGTGCCAATACTGATGTTTAATACGAATGTACTGGAGGCATGCAGAGTTAATAATGTTCAGAAAGTGGTTTACACCAGCTCTATCGGTGCGTATTCAAGCGCGGAGGTATTTAAGGAGGGAGAAAATCAGGATGGCCCGCCTATGGATATGTTTCCGGGATGGGCAAAACGGATGGCCGAGCTGCAGGTGGAAGCTTATAAGATTCAGTATGGGTTGAAGAATTTCGCGATTGTTCGGCCGTGTAACGTTTATGGTCCGGGAGACAACTTTGATCCTAAGAACGCGATGGTTATTCCTTCGCTAATGCATCGCATTTATCACAAGGAGGATCCGGTGGTAGTTTGGGGCGATGGTACGGCGATTAGAGACTTTGCCTATAGCCGAGACGTGGCCGAAGGCATTATTCTGGCGTTGCACTATGGCACAGATGGAGGTTTTGTGAATCTTGGCAGTGGCGAGGGCGTCAGCATAAAAGAGTTAGTGGAGACGCTGCACAGTTTTTTACCGTTTAATTATGAGTTTGATACGTCTAAGCCGGCCGGCTTTCCTAGGAGGGTGATGGATATTTCACTGGCGCGTGAAAAGATACATTATAATCCGACGACGTCGCTTCGCGAGGGTCTGGAAGAAACATGGAATTGGTTTATTGAAAATCAGGACGAGTATTTACAGAAGAAGAATTATTTTGCGGAAAAATGAAGCCGTTTGCGCAGATAATTGAAAGTTTGAATTCGTAGCGAAAAAGTTATATCATAGGCCGTATGCTTACTGTATCAAAAACTGATCTTAAGGATGTTCTGCTTTTCCAGTTGGAACACCATGAAGACCATCGGGGCAGTTATACTCAGCTTTATCGCAAGGATGAGTATTCCAGCCTTATAAAAGAGCAGACCGGACAAGAAGTTGAATTTCTAGAAGATGACTTTGCTTGTTCTTCTAAAAATGTTTTGCGCGGTATCCACGGTGATGATCGCACCTGGAAGTTGGTAACGTGTTTGTCCGGTAGATTTTACATCGTGATTGTTAATTGTGATGAATCTTCGGCGGATTTTGGCAAGTGGCAGAAGTTTATTTTAACTAAGGAAAACGGAAAACAGCTACTTATCCCTCCGATGCACGGGCATGGCTACCAGGTCTTAAGTGATAACGCGGTGTTTCATTACAAGCAGTCCTGCTACTACGAAGGGATGGTGAATCAGTTCACTTACAAATGGGATGACCCTAAGTTTAATATTTGGTGGCCCATAAAAAATCCGATGACGTCGCAAAGGGACGAACTTGGACGGGTGCCGGAGAAGAAGTAGCATGAAGTTGATAGTTATCTACGGTCCGCCGGGGGTGGGGAAGCTTACCGTGGCAAAAAAGTTGGCGGAGACTACGGAGCTGAAACTGCTTCATAACCACATGATCGCGGACCTTATCGTACCCATCTTTGGTTTGCGCACACCCGCTTCAATTGAATTTTCCGCGGCGGTGCGGATGATGATTTACGAAATAGCTGTTCGACATAACACTCCTGGTATTATATCAACAGTCTTATATTACCCCGGGGAGCAGGCGCATAAGTTTTTGAGTGATTGCGAGAAGATGATGGCGAGTCACGGCGGGGAGTTGTTTGTTATTGGGTTGACCGCGAGTTTAGAGGCGCTTAAGCAGAGGGCAGTTAGTGAGTCGCGCCAGGGGACGAGAAAAATTACTTCGCCGGAAAAATTAGAGCAAGTTATCACAGAAGAGAATTTGCTGGCAACGGTTCCGGAGAGCGTTGTTAAAAGTTTGCTTATTGATAACACTCATCTCCAGCCGGAAGAGGTGGTTGAGAAAATAAAGAGCTACTGTGGAATTTTATGAACCCAAAGATAATTTTAACTGATCTGGATGGACCATTAGCTGACTTTGAAGGTGAGTTTTTGCGTAGGTGGCGGGATAAATATCCGGATGAATTTTTCATTCCATTTGAAGAGCGGCGGAGCTTTTTTTTCAATGATGAGTACCCGGAGCATCTTCGTAAACAGGCGGCTGACGTTTTAGAGGAGCCTGGTTTCTTCGCGGCGCTGGCTCCGGTTACTAGCGGCCTTGA